>Ga0315268_10006339_pt1 | contig 12609 bp, 15 predicted proteins | sample C1_top_MG_FD_204535 | JGI IMG/M metagenome (GOLD analysis project Ga0315268, IMG submission 204535) | Sediment microbial communities from Yellowstone Lake, YNP, Wyoming, USA - C1_top | ecosystem: Environmental > Aquatic > Freshwater > Lake > Sediment | place: USA: Wyoming | collected 2017-08-01 | reverse complement strand
ATCCTTCACGGACATCGTCTGCGGTAAGGTTTTCCTCTTTTTCTTTAAGATAATTTTCAGCGCGAGCATAAGTGTTCAAGCTTCTCGTCAAGGCCGAACGGAATCCGGTCAGATGCATTCCCCCGTCCGGAGTGTAGATATTATTCGCAAAACTCAATTCCTTGGTGCTGAAATCATCAATGTAGGCAAAAGCGGTTTCCACCTCCATTTTTTCCGCCTGCTTGTGCACGTAAAAAATTTCGTCCTGCAGAAGAGTTTCGCCCGCAGCGAGATATTTGACGAACGAAAGCACTCCCCCTTCGAAACAGAATCCGTAAAAAGAATACGGCGACTTTCTCTTGTCCAAAAAGTTTATGCGGAGGCCTTTCGTAAGATAGGCTTGCTGGCGGAAATGGTCGATTATTCTTTTTTCGCTGAATTCTATCGTAGAAAAAATTTCCGGGTCTGGGGAAAAACTAACTTTAGTGCCGTTTGCTTTGGATGTTCCTATCTTTTTAACTTTTGCTTCAGGTTTCCCGCGCTTGTATTCCTGCATCCAGAGCTCTCCTTCGCGTGAAACTTCTACTCGCAGCCAGTCGGAAAGCGCGTTCACCACGGAAACTCCGACACCGTGCAATCCCCCGGAAACCTTGTACGATTCCCCTCCGAATTTTCCTCCGGCGTGAAGCGTGGTTAAAACGGTTTCGAGCGTGGACTTTTTCGTCTGGTGATGAACTTCTACCGGGATGCCGCGGCCGTCGTCGGTGACGCTGACGCGGTTTTTCGGGAGAAGCTCTACAGTGATATTCTTTGCGAAGCCGGCCATGGCTTCGTCGATAGAGTTGTCAACGACTTCCCAAACGAGATGATGAAGCCCGTCAGCTCCCGTCGAGCCGATGTACATTCCCGGGCGTTTGCGGACAGGCTCAAGCCCTTCGAGAACATAAATGTCTTTCGCGGTATACGAGCTCGATCCGTCGGTCAATTTTTTTTCTTTTTCTTCTTTTTTTGCCATGAATTTTAATCAAAAAAACCAAGCCCGGAACATGTGAAATTAAGCTTGATTTTAAAGGGGAAAATCGTCTGTTGATTGTTCCCGATTTGATTGAATTGTACCACGAAAAGCATAGTTATTTCAACAAAATAAAGCCTCGATTATGACCCTTAATTTGTTTGCAGGTTATACACAAAATGCTGAAAAAGCACACAAGTCTGATATAATGACACTAATGAACAATACAAAAAGCTTGATGTTCTCCCTGTTCGCGTTGAACTTTATAGTAATCGCAATTGTCGAATCAAGCGGCGAATATTTTTACATGAGCGGATGGATTCATGGTGTCGCCATACTTTTCATACTTGCCTCTTTTTATTTGGTTTCATCCCGCTACCGCCTTTATGATCCAGTTTTAAGCAAACTCCCCCAGATGAGTTTGCTTGCGCTTTTTGCTTTCGCCGTTTCTCATACTATTGAATTTTTGAGAATGGGATATGGCATACTGCAGGTATCCACTGACACCGCTCTTCTTAATGTCGTAAATTTCCACATCGCAGCGCTTTTTTTGATGATGATGGGAATGGAATTTATTTTGAAAACTTACCGCCAGCGGTCCAATTGGGTTCTGTCACTGTTCGGCGCCGCAGCTTTTATGTTCTTTATCATCCCTGCGTTTCTTATCCCGACAAACAAAGTCCTGCTCGGATCCGGCAGCCTTATAACATGGATATATTTTGCCGCAGCTGGAGTGCTTCTGGCGACGGCGCTGGTTTACATAATAAAAATCGGGAAGATACTTCCGGTCCTCCGGCAATTCGCTTCCCGGCTGGCGACGACATTCATTCTGGTTGTCATTGTAGGCGGCCTCGCGCTATTTTATCCGCTCCTTGAGCAACTCGGATTGCCAATTTTCCAAATAGTGTACCTGCTGCATTTCATACTCTACTTTGCGATGACATTTATTTTCTTGGCTTTCCTTAAACTGCCGACTGAACAAGGAATTTATCGGGAATCAAAATAAAAAGTAAAAAGGCACCCGTTTTTTGCTTTTAAAACTTGTGGTGCCTTTTGAATTAGTGCTTGAATCCTATTGTTTTTTTGGTCGCAGCCTGTTTAAGCAGCGCCTAGCACATTCTGCTATTTCACTTGCCACATAAATTAAGAAAACCATGGCAAGGCAAAGAGCTAAGAAAACGCTGTGCAGCCATGACTTGGATTTGATTCGTCGCCGTGCCATTTTTCACCTCTCAAGTTGCTCCCGGACAATGCGCCCGAGTTAGAGACAAATTAGCACGTCGTCTATAGAATAATCAATTCTTTCGAGAGCCCGCCGCTCAAATTAATACTGCCGTCTTTTTTGACGGCGATGGTATCTTCTATGCGGACTCCGCCAAACCCTTCGATATAAATTCCGGGTTCAACGGTAATAACTGAATTTTCCTGCAACGGTTTTTTATTTGCAGCGGACACATAAGGCAATTCGTGGATTTCCATTCCGACTCCGTGTCCCGTGCCGTGCAAAAAATATTCACCGTATCCTTTGCTAGATATATAATCGCGGCAGATTTTGTCTATTTCGATTCCCGTAATCCCCGCTTTTACGGCTTTGCATCCCAGTTCCTGCGCAACCCTGACTGTCTCATAAATTTCCGCGAGCTTGTCCGAAACCGGCCCCAAAGCAACCGTGCGGGTCACATCTGAAGCATAGCCTTCAAAATAGCACCCGAAATCCAAAGTTATCAGCTCTCCTTTTTGTATTTTCCTGTCTGACGCTTTTGCATGCGGCTTGGCGCCGTTCGGACCGGAAGCGACTATAAGTTCGAAAGAAATCTTTTCCGCGCCGTTTTCCCTCATCAGTGTTTCCAATTTCCAGGCAAGCTCGTTCTCCGTCATCCCTTCTTTTATAAAAGGCATAAGTTCTTTGAAAGACTTTGCGGAAATTGAAACGGCTTTCTGTATTTTCTCCAGTTCTGTTTCGTCTTTTACGACTCTTATTTTCTGCAAAACATTGTCGATGCCGACAGCGGAAATTCCGTCGATTTTTTCATTCAGCCTCGAAATTTGACTATAGCTTGTTCTGGCGGAATCAAAAACAAATTTTTTCAGACCAAGTTTTTCAAAAATCCCTCTCATTTCATCCCAAAGCAAAGTTCCACTTGCAGGCGCCAGTTCATAATCGGGACATTCTTCTTTGACGCGTGAAAAATACCGGCCGTCCGTAAAAATGAAATTTCCTTTTTCGGCTATCAGCAAAACCGATTCGGTTCCGGAAAAACCGGATAAATATCTTGTTCCGGGCTGGCCCGAAAGTTCGTGATTGAAAACCAAAAAGGCGTCCGCGCCTTCTTCGCGGACAATATCGAGGACACTGCTTATGCGCTTATTTATAATTTCGCCCATAAAATTACCTGTATTTTATCATAAAAAAAACGAGAGGCCGGTTCGCTTGGCAGCAAACTGGCCTCGTTGAAACTGCGTCATTCGCGGAATCCGAGAATCGCCGCTATTGCTTTCCGTATTTCTTCCGTGATGTAAACGGATATGTTCGGGTCACCATTGCATCCGGTGCCCGGACTCGGAATATTCAGATAATTTCCTGTCCGGCCGTATTTTCCTTCTTCCACGGATTGGAGAAGGTATTTGTGCCGCAATGATTGTCCGGACTTGCCCTCGCTGTCGGAAAGACCGAATGCTGCGGCGAGTTCTTCGTCGCTGAAGTGCCTGCGGCCGCTGACGCCTATGCCGTAGGGATACTGCTGGACCATTTCCCAGTCTATGAACCAGCCAACCGTACGCTCATGAAGCGTGTCAGCCTTGGTGATAGTGGTCCTTGCTTCACTCCCGGAAATCACGACTTGAGATTTGCTCCTGCTGAACAATCTCATTTCCAGTCCCTTCTTGTGAAACCAGGGCGGACAACACATCTTTGCGCTTTCCGGCACCGCGTTTAAAGCAGTTGCGCTCATGACAATCTCCTTTTATCTAAGTATAGAAATAACCGCCGTTGTCTTTGCTTTATTATTATTTTTATTAGCTAATTGGAGGTTAGCACCAAAGCCCTAAGTTGAAAAGGCTTTTCCGTCTGCCGGAAGAACTGCTTTTTGCGAGAAAGAAAAGGGGGTAAGTAAGTTCTACTAAATTATGCTTATTTTTAGAGCAGGAAAGTGATTATTTCAGGTATATATCTAAAAATTAGGGTTATGGACAAACTGAAAATATAGGGCTAAACTTCGAATCTGCTATAATAAACATTAGTAAATCAGCTATGGCTAGATTAAATTTTTGTATATTTTGTGAATATTCTCTTGTTTCCAAACAAGGAACCCCTAGTTTTATTGGGGTTTTTTCTGAAGTCATTGTAAAAAAACTACCAGCAACGAGAGGTCGTATGGATGTTGTTGTAAATTTTTTCCCAGACGATATAAACAAGCACGACTTAATAGTCGTAGTAAAATCTCCTGATGGTGGGACAGTCAAATCTTTCCCAAATCATGTTACGCCTGCAGCATCAAAAGAAAGCGATGTTGGATTTATGTTGGCTATATCTAATATAAAATTTGAGAAAGAAGGTATTTATAATTTTGAAATTTTACTCGACAATAACAAAATTGGAACGGTTCCATTAACGATTAAAATAGAAAAATGAATGCTGTAGTTTCTTACAATTCTTTCCATATGGCGCTGGGTGCCCAATTTGGAAATAGCAGCATAAGGCAACCCGCATTCAAAGTTTCTCATTTCACCCCGGCAGAAAAAGAACCATTGAGTAAGGGCATCTTTACCTTTTTTTTAAACTTGGCGAATTATAATGAAGAATTGCCAAGTATAAATAACTTTTCAGTGGGTGCAATCTATGATCATTCAATATCTACTTCAGATTCTGTTATTAACTGGCTAGCGGTAAACCCTGCATTAGTATTCAACCTAGATCAGGAAATAGAAATAAAAAATCCTATTGAAATAAGAAAATTTATAGAGTTACATCCAGAAATTGATGTTTATATAAAGCGAGCAAAAGAAATCATCCAATTATATTTCCCAAATAGTAAATTGAGTTTGGAAATTATAGCTGATCCAGAATCAGAAAATGGGATTGAAGAAGTGTTTCTTTATATCCATACAAATATTTCAACCGAGGAAGCATTAAGTCGATTACGATCAATTTATGATGGTGTTTTTATTGATTCAGAAGATAATTCTGTATTCAATATAGGACTACAACCATTATAAAACTATGTTTGATTGGGAAGATTTTCTAGTTTTGGCCAGAGAATTATCTATCTCTAGCCTTAGTGAGGAAAGTAAATTAAGGACATCTATTAGCCGTACGTATTATTCAATGTTTCATAGAGCGCAAGATTTTTGCAAAATGAAAGGAGTTCCAACTCCGCCAATACCATCACCAAGCGGGATAGGAAACGATAACTCTCCCCATATGAGAATTATTTCTGGTATGAGAAAATATAATGATTCAACTAAAAATTATAAAGAAGTAATATTTGCGGGAAGATTGTTAGATACCCTAAGAATTAAAAGAGTTCACGCAGACTATACAGATGCTCCTTTTGGAGATGCTAAAACAGATGCTACTAATGCTATTTCTACTGCAGAACAAATAATAAAAACCCTAGATAATTTTTGAATTCTGAAATAACAATTTATTTCTAATCCCAACGTAATTTGAATCCGTGCTTTTTAGGATTAGCCCTTTACAAAATCACCGTCGCGGCGTCGCGGCGGACTTCCAAAACTCCTCCTTCAATTTCGAATTCTTTCGTTGCGTCGCCCGCGCGGACGATGAGCGTGCACGGCCTGAGCGTGGTTATAAGCGGCATGTGTTCGGGCAGAATTGTCATTTGCCCCAATGCTCCCGTGACGGAAAGCGAGTCGGCATCGCCGTCAAAATAAATTTCGTCTACTTTTGCTACCGTTACATGCATTTGATTAAAAATTTCTAATTGTTTTTCGCCTTGGCCTTTAGTTTCAGGTGCTATGCTATAGCATAGCACCTGAAAAAACCATAATTTTTAGTTATTTTTTATTCTTCTTTGACGTCCCCTACTCCGCCTTTCATAAAGAAAGCGCTTTCCGGCTTGCTATCGTGCTTGCCGTCCAAAATTTCCTTGAATGCGCGGATTGTTTCGGGAAGGGTCACATACTTGCCCGGCCTGCCGGTGAATGCCTCGCCCACCGCGAATGGCTGGGAAAGGAAGCGCTGAATTTTTCTCGCGCGGTAAACAATCGTTTTGTCGTCGTCGGAAAGTTCTTCTATACCGAGAATGGCGATGATGTCCTGAAGGTCTTTGTAGCGCTGGAGAACCTGCTTGGTGCGCATGGCGGTGTCGTAGTGTTCCTGTCCGACGATTTCCGGCTCAAGCGCCGTTGAGTTTGATTCAAGCGGGTCAATGGCCGGATAAATTCCGAGCGATGCAAGCTGCCTTGAAAGAACGATAGTCGAATCCAAGTGCGTGAAAGTAGTCGCCGGAGCGGGGTCGGTCAGGTCGTCGGCAGGAACATAAATAGCCTGCACCGAAGTAATTGAACCTTTCTTTGTCGAAGTGATGCGCTCCTGAAGCTGTCCCATTTCTTCGGAAAGTGTCGGCTGGTATCCCACGGCCGACGGCATTCTGCCGAGAAGCGAAGACACCTCCGAACCCGCCTGCACGAAACGGAAAATGTTGTCCATGAAGAAAAGCACGTCCTTGCCCATTTCATCGCGGAAATGTTCGGCCATGGTCAGACCGGAAAGCCCGACGCGCGCCCTCGCGCCCGGAACTTCATTCATCTGTCCGAAAACCAAAGCGGTTTTGGAAAGCACTCCCGATTCCTCCATTTCGGTATAAAGGTCGTTTCCTTCGCGTACGCGCTCGCCTACGCCGGCGAACACCGAATAGCCCCCGTGTTCCGTGGCAACATTTCTGATAAGCTCCTGCATTAAAACCGTTTTGCCTACGCCGGCGCCGCCGAAAAGTCCGACTTTGCCTCCTTTGATGAAAGGCGCGAGAAGGTCAATTGATTTTATTCCGGTTTCAAAAACTTCGGCTTTGACGCGCTGGTCTTTGTACTGCGGGGCTTCACGGTGGATGGAAGACCTGGATACGCCGGTCAGCGCTTCCTTGCCGTCGATTGTGTCGCCGATGACATTGAAAAGCCGTCCGAGAACTTTCTCGCCAACGGGAACGGAAACCGGACCGCCGGTGTCGATAACTTCGGCTCCACGAGCCAATCCCGCCGTGTCCTGAAGAGCGATTGTACGCACGCGTCCGAGCCCGATGTGCTGGGCGACTTCCAAAATAACTTTTCTTCCTTCAGCGGAAACCGAAAGGGCGTTCCGAAGCGCCGGAAGTTTTTCACCCTCAAAATAAACGTCTATGACCGGACCTATTATCTGCGTTATTTTTCCTTTTTGTATTTTATCCATTTTTTCTATTTATCCATTTATTTTGAAGCGCTTTTTCTATATCTATACCCAGACGGTCGGCAGTCACTACGGCCATTCCGATAACATCAGCTAATTCTTCTGAAACTTTATTCTTTGATTCTTCCGGCGGCAAAAGTTTTTCCGGTCTGCTCTTTTTTCTATGAGTTAACACTGCTTCCGCGAACTCTCCAACCTCTTCATAAAGTTTGATGATGGCGGTATTTTCATCTATGACCAGATTATATCTTTCTTCATAGTCCTTTGCTCTTTCAACAATTTTCTTTTGTATTTCTTTAAATTCCATTTTGTTTGTATTTATTGTCTGCTACATTCTAGATTCTAAATTCTGTTCTTAGCTTGCCATCGCTTCCATGCCGCTTATGATTTCGCTGACCTCGCGGGTAATGGCGGCTTGGCGCGCCTTATTGAACCACAAAGTCAGGTCGTGCTCCATCTCCCCCGCTTTGTCGGAAGCCGACTTCATGGCGACCATGCGGGCTGAATGTTCCGAAGCTTGCGATTCCAAAAGCGCGTGATAAACGAAAACTCCGGCCAGTCTAGGCAGAATTGCGGCGAGAATTTCTTCCTGAGTCGGTTCGGTGGCGTATGTCTTTGGATATGTTCCGTTCTTCATTTCCGAAAAAAGGCCCTTCGCCGGAAGAATGTCATGGACAACTTTCTCAAGTTCCTCGAGCGACAAAGGGAAAACAACTCTTAATATCGGAATTTGTTCGAATGTGGAACGAAAGTTTTGGTAAGCTATTTTAACCTCGTCGATGACGCGGTCCTGGAAGCGGAAAGCGGCTTCGTTGACGATTTCTCTTATTATGTCCGACGAAATCTGGTCGGTGTTCGGATGGAAAATTTCCACTTTGAATCCGCGCTTTGAGAAAAATTCGTTGGCTTTCTTTCCGACGGCAATTATTGAGACCGAATCGTTTGAAAATCCGCGCGAAGTTATGTCGGCGAGCGTCGAGCGCAGAACAGCCGAGTTTAGCGCGCCTGCCAAACCTTTGTCGCTTGTTATTACTATATATAGAGAACGCTTAACTTCTCTTTTTTGCATCAGCGGATAATTGGCTGTTTCGCGCAAACCGGAAACGCGCGCCAGAATAGCCGCCGCAGCGCGCGCGTAAGCGCGTCCGGCAAGCGCCCGCGACTGGGCTTTTCTCATTTTTGCGGCCGAAACGGCTTCCATGGCCCTGGTGACGGTCTGCGTTTTTTCCACGCTTCTTATTTTATTTTTTATCTGTTTGAGTCCGGGCATGATTTTATTTTCCAGTGAACAAGGCCGGGTGCGTTTCCGTGAATTTTACGAGCTGCTTTTTAAGCTCCGCTTCCATATCGGCTGCCATGTCTCCGGAACTTTTAATTTTCTTCAGCATTTCCGCGGCGTTTGAATCAAGGAACGCCAGAAGTTTTTCCTCGAATTCCGGAATTTTCTCCACGGCCACTTTTTCAAGATAGCCGTTGACCGCGGCATAAATGGAAACTGCCTGGCGTTCAAAAGACATAGGTTCGGCATTCTTCTGCTTCAAAACTGCAGTCAGCCTTTGTCCGGCATCAATGCGCTTCTTTGTTTCCGGGTCCAGATCCTGCGAGAATTGCATGAAAGCCTCCAGCTCGCGGAACTGCGCGAGTTCAAGTTTTATTTTGCCCGAAACTTTTTTCATGGCTTTGGTTTGCGCCGCAGAACCCACGCGGGAAACCGATATTCCCGGGTTGATGGCCGGACGCATGCCTTTGTTGAAAAGGTCTGTCTCCAAAAAAATTTGTCCGTCGGTTATGGAAATGACATTGGTCGGAATGTATCCGGAAACATCGCCTTCCTGAGTTTCGATTATTGGCAAAGCCGTCAGCGAACCTCCGCCCTTTTCTTTCGAAAGCCTTGCAGCGCGTTCCAAAAGACGGGAATGCAAATAGAAGACATCGCCCGGGTAAGCTTCGCGTCCCGGCGGGCGGCGAAGAAGAAGGGAAAGCTGGCGGTAAGCAACGGCGTGCTTGGAAAGATCATCGTAAATAACGAGCGCGTCTTTGCCCTGCTCCATGAAATATTCTCCGATAGCGGCTCCTGCGAAAGGCGCGAGATATTGGAGAGCTGCCGGAGCGGAAGCGCCCGCGTCAACTATTATGGAATATTCCAAAGCTCCTTTTTCGCGGAGCGTCTGCACGATGCGGGCAGTCTTTGATTCCTTTTGTCCTATGGCAACATAAATGCAAATCGGCCTGGATTCTTTTGGTTCGCTTTTCTGGTTAAGTATCGTGTCGGTGGCCACCGTTGTTTTTCCCGTGTAGCGGTCGCCGATAATAAGTTCGCGCTGTCCCCGTCCGATGGGTATCATCGAATCAATGGCTTTTATTCCGGTGTGAAGCGGAGTATTAACGCCGAAGCGGTCCATGACGCCGTACGCCTCGCGTTCTATCGGGTTTCTCTTTTTTGACGCGATAGGGCCGATGCCGTCAAGCGGTTCGCCAAGCGGAGAAACAACTCTGCCTATTAAAGCGTCGCCTACGGGAATGGAAAGCACTTCGCCCGTGGAAACCACCGGCATGCCTTCGGCCACGAGTCCGGCATCGCCAAGAATAACGACTCGCACGGATTCTTCTTCAAGGTTTAAAATGACGCCGTAAACATCGTCGTGCGATTCAACTGCGTCCTTGAGCGCTTTGCCGTGAACGGTTTCGAACCGCACCATTTCAGACATGACTGCGTTCTGAAGACCTTCGATTTCGGCAACGCCGTCGGCAACTCGAGTCACGATACCGCCATCCTTCCGCCTTTCCGACGGAACGAAGTTCTCTATCTCTTTTTTAAATTGTTCTATGAATTTTTGCATTTTCGTTATTTATTATCCGTTGCCGTCATCTTCCGGTAAAGCTCCAGAAGCGTTTTTGTCCGTTCGCTTTCAGGAGTGGTCTTATTGTGAAGTTCGGCTCGTTCGCGCCCCATTGCCAGTTTTTTGTATTCGGAAAAAATCTGCGGCAGAAGCTTGATGTGCCCGCGGCGTTCCAGCGCCTGGCGCAAATTTTTCAGATACGCCTTGCCTTCTTTTTCGTTTTTTTCCACCAAGGCGTAAAGCGCTTTGGCGTATTCGGCGGCAATGGTCATTGTTTTATTTTTTGTCAGCCTTCGGCTGGGATATCATTTCTTTTTCCATTCCAAGGACGATGAGCTTGGCTACCTCTTCCCTGCTCTCGGCTATCGCCTGCGCTTTCATTTCTTTGGCCTGGTTCTCCGCGTCCCTTAAAAGCGAGGTGGCCGCTTCTTCTCCTTCGGCAATAATCTCTTTCTCTTTCGTAAGGCCGGCCTCGCGTCCGTGAGCAAGCAAAGCGTCGGCTTCCTTGCCCGCCTTGGCGAGTATTTCCGCCTGGGAGGCTTCAATCTTTTTAAGCCTCCTCTCCGCCAGGTCGGCATTTCGCACGCCTTCGGAAACTTTCTGCCGGCGCGCCTCAAGCGCCCCCATTATCGGACCGTACGCGTAACGCTTCAGCAAAAACAAAAGAATCCCGAAGTTAACAGCGTTAACTGCGAGAAGCCGCCAGTCTATTCCGAATACGTCCAATATTTTAGACACTTTGAAATTTATGTGAACTTGATAATGAAACCGACAACGACCGCGAAAATCGCGAGAACGTCGGTTACTGCGATGCCGATGTACATCGTGGTCTGAATCGTGCTTGCAGCTTCCGGATTCCTTCCGATAGCTTCAAGCGCCTTGGAAACCAAAAGTCCGAGTCCTATGCCCGGCCCCATGACGCCGACCCCCACTACGAAAGCCATTGCCAATGTTTTTGCTACTTCAATGTCCATATTGTTTTAGATATTAAGTAAATCGGATAATAAGAAATTATAATTTCTTATTATCTCAATTTATTAATTTCTGTTTTTTATTTTTTCGACCTTATTTATTTTAATGCGCGGCGCGCGTTTCTCCGTGAGAAGCTTCATGCCCGTGCGGTTCCGCTATGGCGATCTTTATGAATGCCAGAGTCAGAATCGCGAATATCGCCGCCTGCAGTATTCCGATGAATGCTTCGAATGCCATCATCGGCACGGGCAGGAACAGCGGCACGAACGCGCCGATTATCAAAAGAAGAACTTCTCCCGCAAAGATTGCTCCGAACAGCCTGAATGAGAGCGATATGAGGCGGGCAAGATTGCCGATGATTTCTATCAATCCGATCATGAATCCCATAAAGCCTCCTTTGAAATTAACAAACTTGGAGCCGTATTTCAAGAAACCGAGAGTGAAAATTCCCGACAGCTCTATTGTAAAAAATGAAATTATGGCCAGTGCCAGCGTGGAATTCAGGTCGGCGTTCACGGGATGGAAGAGCGGAATGAATTCCCCTCCGTGATGTATGCCTATCGTTTCGAATATCGGGATGAGGTCAAGCAAATTTCCCGCCAGAATGAATATGAAAATAGTGGCGATGAGCGGAAAATAACGCTTGGCGAGCTCGCGAGAACCGAGCGTTTCCTCGACGAGATTAAAAAGATATTCAATCAGCATTTCAACGGCGTTCTGAAGCTTCCCCGGGACAAGCGCAATTCTCTTCCTTATGACAAGACCGAGAATAATAAGGAGCGCCATGACGATCCAGGCCGTGATGATGGTGTTTGTTATGGGCAGGCCGAATATTTCCGTCAATCTCTCGGCTGCCAGTTTTATGTGAAATTTGCCTTCCATTTGTGCTTATAATTGCCTATTTGCCGCATATCTTGTTATGCGGTGGGTAATTATAGCATAAATACCGGTTATTGGAAGTCCTTTCGGACACTGACCGAGACCAATTGATAATAAACCGCGATTAATTTTTATGGTTTCGGAAAATTTGTTAGAGTTAAACTTATGGAGAAAAGACTAAGCAAGCTGTCCCTTATGAATGTTTTTATCGGCGTTGGCGTTTACTGCGTCGTAATAGCTTTGATGTATCTGATTTGGGCGGCGGTAATTTGGCAAAATAGCAATGCGCAGTCTCAAAACCTTGCCCGGATGCAAACCGTTTTGGCGCTTGTCCGGCAAAGAGCTTATGAAAAACAAAGTGCCGGCCTCTTTGGCGGCAAAACTCCCGCAGAAACCATATATTTTTATTACGAATTTCTGGAAAGCCGCGCGCTTCCTTTGCTAAGCACTTATTTTATTCCCGAAAAACGGGCGGCGGAGCTGAACCGGTTTGACGGCGTTTCTGAAAATAGCATTCTTCAATT
>Ga0315268_10006338_pt1 | contig 12610 bp, 24 predicted proteins | sample C1_top_MG_FD_204535 | JGI IMG/M metagenome (GOLD analysis project Ga0315268, IMG submission 204535) | Sediment microbial communities from Yellowstone Lake, YNP, Wyoming, USA - C1_top | ecosystem: Environmental > Aquatic > Freshwater > Lake > Sediment | place: USA: Wyoming | collected 2017-08-01 | reverse complement strand
GGGCGGACGGCATCCCTGCGGCCCCACCGGACTTTTATCCAAAGGCAAGAAGACCCGCAACCGTAAAAAACTTTCCAGCAAGTTTATAGTCAAGAGGAGAAAGTAATGTCCCGCTCCCTAAAAAAAGGACCCTTTATAGATGCCAAGCTGTTCGCCAAGATCGAGGCCATGAACGCCGCCCGGGACAAGAAGGTGGTTAAGACCTGGGCCCGGCGCTCGATGATACCCCCGGAATTCGTGGGGTTCACGATCTCGGTCCACAACGGCAACAAGTTCATACCGGTCTACATCAGCGAGAACATGGTGGGCCACAAGCTGGGCGAGTTCGCACCCACCCGGACCTTCCGCAAACACGGCGCAGCCGGCAAGGAGGTCGACAAGAAGGGCGGCAAGAAGACCGAAACCACCACTGCGGCCCCCGGAGCAGCCCCGGCGGCAGCCCCGGCCAAAACCTAATAAACACTATAGAGTAATATGGAAGCTTTAGCCAGACAAAAATTCGTCAGGGTCACCCCGCGCAAGATGCGGATCGTGGCCGACCTGGTGCGGGGCAAGAACTGCAACCAGGCCCTGTCCATCCTGCGCTTCGTGCCCCGGGCCGCCAGCCCCCTGATCCTCAAGGCCATCAAGTCGGCGGTGGCCTCGGCGGTGGAGCAGGCCGGAAAGGCCAAGTTCGATCCCGATACCTTGAGGGTCTCCGAGATCAGGGTGGATGAAGGCGCTACCTGGAAAAGAATGCGGCCCCGGGCCCGGGGAAGGGCCGACCGTCGTTTGAAGCGGACCAGCCATTTAACAGTGCGGGTCTCGGACGGCCAACCAAAACAAGATACGGAGGAATAAGCCTTGGGTCAAAAGACAAATCCGATCGGGTTAAGGCTGGGAATCATCAAGACCTGGGACTCCCGCTGGTTCGCCAAAAAAGATTTTCCCGATCTGTTGCAGGAGGACCAGAAGATCCGGCAGTACATCCGGCAGAAGCTGGCCACCGCCGGCCTGGCCAAGATAGAGATCGAGCGGACGCCCAAGCGGGCCACCATCACCGTCCATACTTCGCGCCCCGGGATCGTGATCGGCCGCAAGGGAGCTGACATCGAGAAGCTGAAGGCCGAGGTCCAGCACTTGACCGGGCAGAAGGAGGTCCACCTCAACATCGCCGAGGTCAAGGTACCCGAGATCAATTCGGCGCTGGTTTCCGATTCCATCGCCCGCCAGTTGGAACAGCGCATCTCCTACCGCCGGGCCATGAAGAAGGCGGTGCAGGGCGCCCTGCGGATGGGTGCTCAGGGGATCAAGATATCCTGCGGCGGCCGCCTGGGAGGGGCCGAGATCGCCCGGACCGAGACCTACCGCGAAGGCCGGGTCCCGCTGCACACTTTAAGGGCCGATATCGACTACGGCACCGCCACCTCGCACACCACCTTCGGCTGCATCGGGATCAAGGTCTGGATATTCAAGGGCGAACAGCTGCCGGCCCGCCAGGCCGTCAGACAGTAACACCAAGAACGGAATAGACAGGATTAACAAGATTTCCCGGAATTGATCTAAAAAATCAGATAAATTCTGTCAAAGAAAAATCCAATCCTTAATAAACCTGGGAAAACATTTCTACACCATCAAGTATTTTTGATACTTTGGAGATAGCACACAAATGTTGATGCCAAAAAGGGTAAAACACCGCAAGCAGCACCGGGGACGCATGACCGGAACGGCCAGCCGGGGACAATACGTGGAGTTCGGGGACCAGGGCCTGATGGCGGTGGAGCCGGCCTGGATCACCGACCGCCAGATTGAGTCCGCCCGGGTGGCTTTAACCCGCTTCACCAAAAAGGGCGGCCGGGTCTGGATCCGGATCTTCCCCGACCATCCCTCCACCAAAAAACCGGCCGAGACCAGGATGGGAAAGGGCAAAGGCGCCCCGGACCACTGGGTGGCGGTGATCAAGCCGGGCCGGGTGATGTTCGAGATCGGCGGCATCGCCCCCGAATCAGCCAAGAAGGCCTTAAGCATGGCCTCGCACAAACTGCCCATTAAAACCAAGATCGTCGAACGCGATCGCACCGTAAAGGTAATATAATATGGCCAAGGTAAAAGAACTTCGCCAGATGACCCGGGCCGAGGTGGAGCAGAAACTCAAGGACGAGGGCCAGAACCTCTTTACCCTGACCCTGCGCCATTCCACCCAGGGGCTGCCCAAGCCCACCGAATTAAAAAAATCACGCCGCCAGGTGGCCCGCATCAAGACCGTGCTCCAGGAAGACAAGCTGGGCAAGGCCAAGCTGGCCTCGGGCACCAAGACCGCATAATATCCAGCCATTTTAGGAGTTTTATGACCGAGAGAAATTTACGCAAGGAACGGACCGGGAAGGTCACCAGCGACAAGATGACCAAGACCATCGTGGTGGCGGTGGAGCGCAAGTTCAAGGATCCGTTCTACGGCAAGGTGGTGAAGCGGACCAGCAAACTGATGGCCCACGACGAGAAGAGCGAGGCCAAGACCGGCGACACCGTGCGGATCGTGGAGACCAGGCCTCTCTCCAAGCGCAAACGCTGGCGTTTGGACGGGGTCATCAGCAAGGCCAAGTAGGCCTTCAGCGGTTCTAAAAAGCAATCAATAAAATCAACAGGCAACAAGGTGGGTTGAAATGATACAGCAATACAGCAGACTGACCGTGGCCGACAATACCGGGGCCCGCAAGTGCATGTGTATCCAGGTGATGGGCGGGCATTCCCGGCGTTACGGCAGCATCGGAGACATAATCAAGATCGCCGTCAAGGACGTGCTCCCCGGCGGCAGCGTCAAGAAGGGCGAAGTGGCCCGGGCGGTGGTGGTCCGCACCCGGAAGGAAGTGCGGCGTCGGGACGGCTCCTACATCCGGTTCGACGAGAACGCCGCGGTGATCATCGACGACAAGAACGAGCCCAAGGGAACCCGCATCTTTGGGCCGGTAGGCCGCGAGCTCCGGGAAAAGCAGTTCTTAAAGATCGTATCATTGGCCCCCGAGGTGATATAAGGAAGGATTATGAAGATAAAGAAGAACGACACGGTAGTGGTGATAGCCGGAAAGGCCAAGGGCAAGCGGGGCAAGGTGCTCAAACTCTTTCCCGAGAAAAGCCGGGCCATCGTGGAGGGCGTCCAGTTCATCAAGCGGCACACCAAGCCCCGCCAGCAGGGGCAGAAGGCCGGGATCCTGGAGAAGGAGGCGCCGGTATCGGTCTCCAACCTGATGGTGGTCTGCGCCAAATGCAACAAGGGGGTGCGGGTGGGATCCAGGGTGCTGGCTGACGGCAAGCGGGCCAGGGTCTGCAGTTCCTGCGGCGAGATGCTGGACAAAGCCTAATTCCCGAAAAATCAACTCTTCGGCAGTGCTTCGATAAACTCAGCCTAACAGCTCAGTAGGGCCGCTCAGGGCAGGAAACCAAAAATCAAAAATAAAATTTTGTTTGAGTGAGAAATGGCGCGTTTAAAAGAAAAATACCAAAAAGAAGTCAAGCCGGCCCTGATCAAGAAGTTCGGCTACAAGAGCCCGATGCAGGCCCCGGCCCTGACCAAGATCGTGGTCAACATGGGGCTGGGCGAGGGGATCCAGGACCCAAAAATAGTGGAAGCCGCGGCCAAGGACCTGGGGACCATCACCGGCCAGAAGCCCTCCATCCGCAAATCCAAGAAATCAATCGCCAACTTCAAGCTGCGGGCCGGGCTGCCCATCGGGGCCATGGTCACCCTGCGGGGCGATACCATGTACGAGTTCTTCGACCGGATGGTCAACGTGGCCATGCCCCGGATCCGCGACTTCAAGGGGATGCCGGCCAAGTCCTTCGACGGCCGGGGGAATTATACCATGGGCATCAAGGAGCAGATCATCTTTCCCGAGATCAATTACGACAAGATCTCCAAGATCGTGGGCATGGATATCACCTTTGTCACCACCGCCAAAAGCGACGAAGAGGGCAAGGAGCTGCTGAGCCTGATGGGTATGCCCTTCCAGAAGTAATCATCAAGTCCAATATTTTTCAATAAAAAGGATATTCAAGCTCTATGGCCAGAAAGGCGATGATTCAAAAGGCCGAGCGGCCGAAATTCAAGGTCCGGCACCACAGCCGGTGCCGCCGCTGCGGAAGGTCCCGGGCGTTCTACCGAGATTTCGGCATCTGCCGGATCTGTCTGCGGGAGATGACCCTGAGGGGCGAGATCCCCGGAATGGTCAAGGCCAGCTGGTAGGGATCCAAATTGGTCCTTAAGCCATTATCAAGATTTACAAGAGCATTTTTAGGAGATAATACAAGATGTCGATGACCGATCCCATTGCCGATATGCTGACCAGGATCCGCAATGCCGGGAAAGCCAAGATGAAGAGGGCGGACATTCCGGCCTCCAAGATGAAGATGGCGATCACCAAGATCCTCTTAAGGGAGCACCTGATCTCCAATTTCAAGTACATCGCCGACGGCAAGCAGAACCTGATCCGCGTCTATCTGCGCTACGATGACGCCGGCCAGCACCTGATCAAGGGCCTGGTGCGCCGCAGCACCCCGGGCTTGAGGGTGTACGCTCCGGCCGACAAGCTGCCCCGGGTCCGCAGCGGGATGGGGATGGCCATCATCTCCACCTCCAAGGGGCTGATGACCGACCGGGAAGCCCGCAAGAACAAGCTTGGCGGCGAAGTGGTCTGCTACCTGTGGTGATAAACATACCAGGTTTCTTAATAAGCTTCATCTATTTTGAGTTAAGGAGATATAAAAAGTGTCGCGGATAGGCAGAAAGCCAATCGAGATCCCCCAGGGAGTAAAGACCGAGGTGAACGGCCAGAAGGTCAAAGTGACCGGGCCCAAGGGCACCCTGGAGCTGGAGATACATCCCAATATGAAGCTGGAGCTCAAGGACGGGGTCCTGACGGTGATCCGGGCCTCGGACGAGAAGTTCGACCGGTCGCTGCACGGCCTGACCCGGGCGCTGGTGTTCAATGCCATTACCGGCGTCAGCCAGGGCTTTACCAGGGTGCTTCAGATCTACGGGATCGGCTACAAGGCCATCAAGGACCCCAAGGGCCTGACCCTGAACCTGGGATTTTCCCACCCCATCAGCCTGGAAGCCCCCAAGGGCATCGAGTTCGACATCACCGATGAGCCGGCCCTGAAGGTGCTGGACAAGACCTACCAGAGCAGCCTGGTGGTCAAGGGCATCGACAAACAACTGGTGGGCGAGGTGGCGGCCACCATCCGGCGCTTCCGCAAACCCGAGCCCTACCAGGGCAAGGGCATCCGCTACCAGGGCGAGCACATCCGCCGTAAGGCCGGTAAGACCGCAGCCGGAGCCGCAGGTTCCTGATGATCTCTCCGCGCTTCAGCGCGCAGGTGCGAAACACGCTAAACATGGTGCTGTAAACGTTCCGCGTTTAAAGTTTACTGTTTGCAGTCAGGGTTAACCGCAAACGGCAGACCATAAACGGTAAACATTGTAATAAAAGCAAAATAGGTATTGTACAAATGGCAGACAAGGCAAAAGAAATAAGAGACGCCCGCCTCAGGCGGCATGTACGGATCCGGCGCAAGGTTCAGGGCACGCCCGAACGGCCCCGGCTTTGCGTCTTCCGCAGCAACAAGTTCATTTATGCCCAGGTGATAGACGACACCAAGCATGCGGTGCTGGCGGCCTCCGGCAAGATGGAAGGGCTGGAAAAAGGCAAGCTGGCCCAGAGCAAGCAGGTGGGCAAGAAGATCGCCCAGCTGGCCCTGGCCAAGGGCATAAAGCAGGTGGTGTTTGACCGGGGCGGATACATTTATCACGGCAGGATCAAGGCGCTGGCCGAGTCGGCCAGAGAAGCCGGGTTGCAATTCTAAAAATATTTGGGAGATTAAGACCAGTGGCAAGGATCAACTTGAATAGCCTGGGCGAGCTCAAGGAGCAGGTGGTCCATATCAACCGGGTGGCCAAGGTGGTAAAGGGCGGCAAGCGCTTCGGTTTTACCGCTTTGGTGACGGTGGGTGATGGAAACGGCCATGTGGGGATCGGCAAGGGCAAAGCCCGCGAGGTCTCCGAGGCCATCCGCAAGGCCAATGAGGATGCCAAGAAGAGCCTGAAGAAATATTCGGTGGTCGACGGCAAGATCCCCTACATGGTGATGGGGAAATACGGGGCCAGCGAGGTGGTCTTGAGGCCGGCCGCCACCGGGACCGGGGTGATCGCCGGCAACGTGGTCCGCTCGGTGCTGGAGGTCTGCGGGGTCACCGACATCCTGACCAAGAGCCTGGGCTCCAATAATCCCCACAACCTTTTGAAGGCCACCATCGACGGGCTGGCCCAGCTCCGCCAGCCGGCCGACATACTGGAAGAGCGCAACCGGGGCAAGGCTGGAGCCGCTCCCGCCTCCGAGGCCAAACCGCAGACGGCCGGGGAGACCAAACCGGAGAACCCGGCCGCAGAACCGCCGGCCGCGGTCTGATCCCTTCCGGCAGTTTTTTAGCAACAGTCTTTCATCATACCGCATACCGCCATAAAGGAAAATTAACGTGCCCAAAAAAATATTACGGATAACCCAGGTGCACTCCACCATCGACCGGACCGAGGTCCAGCACCGGACCATCAAGGCCTTAGGCATCCGCAAGCTCTATCACACGGTGGAGAAGGCCGACACCCCGCAGATCCGGGGGATGGTCAAAAAAGTGGAGCATCTGCTGAAGGTCGAGGAGATACAGGAAGGAGGCAGCCGCAAATGAAACTGGATCAGATCAAGCCCAATAAGGGCTCAGTCAAAAAGGCCAAGCGGAGGGGCTGCGGCACCGGGTCGGGACACGGCGGAACTTCCACCAAGGGCCACAAGGGCCAGAAATCACGGGCCGGATCCGGAGCCAGGGTACCATCCTGGTTCGAGGGAGGCCAGATGCCTTTGCAGCGCCGCATCCCCAAGAGGGGTTTCACGGCTTTCGACAAAAAGACATTCCAGGTGGTAAACCTGGCGGAACTGTCCGCCGTGGAAAAAGAGGCCACCCCCGAGTCCATGTTCACCCTGGGCCTGGTCCGCAAGAAAAATCAGCCGATCAAGATACTGGGGCAGGGGGAACTCAAGAAAGCGCTGACCGTAAAGGCCCACGCCTTTTCGGCCTCCGCCCAGAAGGCCATCGAGTCCGCCGGGGGAAAGATCGAAGTGCTGAAGGCCGCCGGCAGCCACCGGGCCGACTAAAAGAAACAAATTCTAATTTGGATGCTGACAATGTGGGAGAAAATCCAGAATATATTCCGGATACCCGAGCTTAGGAGGAAGATCCTCTTTACCCTGGGGATTCTGGTGGTCTATCGGATAGGAGGGCATCTGCCCACCGCCGGCATAGATACCCAGGCCCTGGCCGAGTTTTTCCGGGCCCAGCGGGGCACCCTGTTCGCGATGTACGACCTGTTCGTAGGGGGCAACCTCTCCCGGGCCACCATCTTTGCCCTGGGGATCATGCCCTACATCTCGGCCTCCATCATCATGCAGCTTTTGGGAGCGGTGATCCCGTTCCTGGAAAAACTGCAGAAGGAAGGCGAGCAGGGGCGCAAGAAGATCAACCAGTACACCCGCTATGCCACGGTGGTGCTGGCCCTGTTCCAGTCCTACGGCATCGCCATCTTCCTGGAATCACTGGCCCCCAACGGACTGGCGGTGGTTCCCAATCCCGGCTTCGGGTTCCGGATCCTGACCATGATCACCATGACCGCCGGCACCATCTTCGTGATGTGGCTGGGGGAAAAGATCACCGAGTTCGGCATCGGCAACGGCATCTCCATGATAATCTTCGTGGGCTGTCTGGATAACATACCGGGCTACCTGATGCAGACCTACACCTCGCTCAGGGGCGGGGAGCTGAACCTCCTGGTGCTGACCTTCATCGCCCTTCTGATGGTGGCGGTAACCGCCATCGTGGTGCTGATGACCCAGGGCTCCCGCAAGATCCCGGTGCAGTACGCCAAAAGGATCGTGGGCCGCAAGGTCTACGGCGGCCAAAGCACCTATATTCCGCTGGGCTTCAACACCGCCGGGGTGATTCCGATCATCTTTGCCCAGAGCGTGCTGGCCTTTCCCATGACCATCGTCACCTACATCAAGGCCGACTGGGCCCAGGGCCTGGCCGGATTGTTCACCATGGGCTCCTGGCTGTACAATATCCTTTATGCCTTCCTGATAATTGCCTTCGCCTATTTCTACACCGCCATCGTCATCAATCCGGCCGACCTGGCCGACAACATGAAGAAGTACGGCGGGTTCATCCCAGGGATCCGTCCCGGCTCCAAGACCGCGGAGTACATTGAGCGGATACTGACCCACATCACCCTGCCCGGGGCGGTGTTCTATGCGGCCATCGCCATCCTGCCCACCTTCCTGATGAAGGCCTTTCACGTGCCCTTCTATTTCGGCGGGACCACCCTGCTGATCATCGTGGGCGTGGCGCTGGACACCCTGCAACAGATAGAATCCCACCTGCTGATGCGCCACTACGAGGGTTTCATCAAAAAAGGCAAGATCTCCGGCCGCTCCGGTCGGATGTAACCACTTGAAAAATCCGGCTAAAATTGTGACAGCCATATGAGACTGGTTCTTTTAGGCGCTCCAGGTTCCGGCAAGGGCACCCAGGCCAAGCAGATCTCGCAAAAATTCGGCCTGCCCCACATCTCCACCGGGGACATCCTAAGGCAGGCGGTCAAGGACGCGATTCCGCTGGGATTAGAGGCCCGGGGATACATGGACCGGGGCGAGCTGGTCCCCGACCACCTGATCCTGAACTTGATCAAAGAACGCTTCAAGTCGCCGGATGCCCAAAAAGGATTTTTGTTGGACGGATTTCCCCGGACCGTGGCCCAGGCCAGCGGTTTGGAGGAAATGCTTGGGCAGCAGGGAATGAAGATAGACCTGGCCTGTTCTTTAAATGTGGACCGGGAAGAACTGATAAAAAGGCTGACCTCCCGCCGGATCTGCTCCGGGTGCGGGGCCATCTATAACCTGCTCTTCCAGTCCCCCCAAAAAGAGGGCCTGTGCGACAAATGCGGCGGCAGGCTGGAGCAGAGGGTGGACGACCAGAGGCAGACTGTGGAGAACCGGCTGGAGGTTTACCTGCGCCAGACCCAGCCCTTGCTGGAGTTCTACGGTTCCCGGAGCCTGCTCAGGGATATCAACGGCAATGCCCCGCCCGAAAAGGTCTTCCAGGATATCAGCGCCATTCTGCAGGGGAAATAAATGATCGCCATCCGCCAGGAATGGGAGATCGAACGGATAAGGGCGGCCGGCAGCGTGATCGCCGGCCTTTGGAAGGCCTTAAGCCCTAAGATCAAGCCGGGGACGGCCACCTCGGAGCTGGACCGGCTGGCCTATGATTTCATCAACGACCACCAGGCGGCGCCGGCCTTCAAAGGTTACCGGGGCTATCCCGCCACCCTCTGCATCTCCATCAACCACGAAGTGGTGCACGGCATACCGCGGCCGGAGCGGATATTAAGGGAGGGCGATCTGGTGGGAATAGACGTGGGAACTGTCAAGAGCGGATACATCGCCGACGCCGCCCGCAGCTATTACGTCGGCGGCGCGCCCAGCCCCGAGATCATTAAACTTTTAGCCACCACCAAGCAGGCCCTGGAGCTGGGCATCCAAAACGCCATTCCCGGGTCCAAGGTCAGCGACATCTCCCGGGCCGTCCAGCAGGCGGCCGAATCCGCCGGCTTTTCGGTGGTCCGCGACCTGTGCGGGCACGGGGTGGGGCAGAAGCTGCACGAAGAGCCGGAGATCCCCAACTATGTCAAGCCCGGACCAAGTCCGACACTGGCCCCGGGAATGGTGCTGGCCATCGAGCCTATGATCAATGCCGGCGGCCCTCAGGTTAAATTTCTGTCCGACGGCTGGACCGTGGTCACCGCCGACTCCAGCCTCTCCGCGCATTTCGAGGATACGGTGGTGGTCACCGCCGGCCAGCCGCTGATAGTAACCAGATAATAAAATACAATAATCAATATCCGACAAAAAATGGCCAAACAAGAGGGAATACAGGTCGAAGGTACCGTGGTGGAAAACCTTCCCAATGCCACCTTCCGGGTGGAGCTTCCCAATGGTCATAAGATCCTGGCCCACATCTCGGGGAAGATGCGGATGCATTTCATCAAGATCCTGCCCGGCGACAAGGTGACCCTGGAGCTGTCGCCTTACGACCTGACCCGGGGCCGGATCATATACCGCTTCAAGTAATGTCATAAATTACCGGGGTTTTTCATCCGCAGATTGACGCAGATTATTTTTTAAACCAGGAACTCAAATCACTTTACGGTAAATCTCAGATAATAAAAACTTAAGGATATATTCCCATGAAAGTCAAGGCATCGGTCAAGGTGATCTGCGAGCACTGCAAGCTGATCAAGCGCAAGGGAGTGCTGCGGGTGGTCTGCAAGAACCCCCGGCACAAACAGCGCCAGGGCTAAGCCCGTTTTAAAAGCCAATCACTTACAAAGTTATTTTAAGAGAGGATAAAAAGTGGCCAGAATCGCTGGTGTGGATTTGCCCCGGGAAAAAAGGGTGGAGATAGGACTGACCTATATCTTCGGCCTGGGCCGGAGTTCGGCCAAGAAAATTCTGATGTTGGCCAAGGTGGACCCCAACAAGCGGGTCAAGGACCTGACCGACGACGAAGTGGGCCGCCTGCGCAGCATCATCGAACAGGAGTTCAAGGTGGAGGGCGCCAAGCGCACCGAGGTCAGCCTGTCCATCAAACGCCTGGTGGAGATCGGCAGCTACCGCGGAGTCCGGCACCGCAAGGGACTCCCGGTACGGGGCCAGCGCACCAAGACCAACGCCCGCACCCGCAAGGGGCCGCGTAAGGGCGCCATCGTAAAGAAAAAAGCCCCCGGCAAGAAGTGATCCGGCGGACCTGATCAAAAGAAATGCTCCCGGACCCAACATTCAACTTGAGTCCGGCCAGAGATAAAAGATTTTACCGAAAAGAGGGAAAATGGCGGAAGAGAAAAAGCAGGTCAAGAAAAAAGAGAAGAAGATCGAGTCTTCGGGCATAGCCCACATCCAGGCCACCTTCAACAACACCATCGTCACCATCACCGACAAGAGCGGCAACGTCATCTCCTGGGCCTCTTCGGGCAAGGCCGGCTATAAGGGCTCGCGCAAGTCCACCCCCTTTGCCGCCCAGGTGGCGGCCGAGGCCTGCGCCAAGATCGCGGTCTCCCTGGGCATGCAGCGGGTGGAAGCCTGGGTCAAGGGCCCGGGCGGCGGACGGGAATCGGCCATCAGGTCGCTCCAGGCCTCGGGACTGGCCGTGACCGTGATCCGGGACGTTACCCCGGTGCCCCACAACGGATGCCGGGCTCCCAAGAAGCGCCGGGTCTGATCCATGGCCGGGATCGAACGGGAACAGATTTTCGAAATGTAATTTTTTAGGAGGTTTTTAAATATAAATGGCAAGATATAGAGCCGCCAGGTGTAAGCTGTGCCGCCGCGAGGGAGCCAAGTTGTTCCTTAAGGGCGAGAGATGCAACACCAAGAACTGCGCCTTTGAAAAACGGGCCTATGCTCCGGGCGAGCACGGCAAGGACCGGATGCGCAAACCCACCGGGTACGCCATCCATCTCCGGGAGAAACAGAAGGTCCGCCGGATCTACGGCATCCTGGAACGACAGTTCCGCAATTACTTCGAGAAGGCCTCCAGCATGAAGGGCGTCACCGGCGAGAACCTGCTGTCCCTGCTGGAACGGCGGATAGACAACATCGTCTTCAGGCTGGGGCTGGCCCCTTCCCGTTCGGCCGCACGCCAGCTGGTGAACCACGGACATTTCCTGGTCAACGACAAGATCGTCAATATTCCATCCATCCTGCTGCGCCCCGGCGACACCATCCAGGTCAAGCCCAAGAGCAAGGACAACGTGATCATTGCCGGAGCCCTGGAGGCCACCAAAGGCCGGGTTCCCGCCGCCTGGCTGGAGCTCAACAAGGAGAAACTCTCGGGCAAGCTGATCAACATCCCCACCCGGGACAGCATCGGCATGCAGATCAACGAGCAGCTGATCGTGGAGTTGTACTCCAAGTAATGCCTGAAAGGATCCCGTTTTTTAAAAGCCTGTTCTTTAAAAGACCAGCTTTAATGTGGCTTTAAAAATCCTCATTCAGGAAGCCTCGCTCGGTTCAAGCGGTTTGGGCCGGGTCCAATTTCAAAACATTTTGGAGGCAATTATGAGATGGAATACCCTGCAGATGCCCAAGAGCATCGTGATAGACGAAGCAACTTACGGCCCCAATTACGGTAAATTCATCGCCGAGCCCCTGGAACGGGGCTACGGCCTGACCTTGGGCAACGCCCTGCGCCGGGTGCTGCTCTCCTCCATTCCCGGGGCGGCCATCATGGCGGTCAAGATAGAAGGCGTGCTCCACGAGTTCTCCACCATCCCCGGCGTGGTGGAAGACGTCACCGAAATAATCCTCAACATCAAGAAGATCAAGCTCCGCCTGCACTCCGAGCATCCCAAGGTGCTGTATCTCAAGGCCTCGGGCAAGGGCGAGGTCAAGGCCTCCCAGATCGAATCCGACGCCGAGGTGGAGATCCTGAACCCCGAACAGCACATCGCCACCCTTTCCGAGGACGGGGTGTTCAA
>Ga0315268_10006337_pt1 | contig 12611 bp, 9 predicted proteins | sample C1_top_MG_FD_204535 | JGI IMG/M metagenome (GOLD analysis project Ga0315268, IMG submission 204535) | Sediment microbial communities from Yellowstone Lake, YNP, Wyoming, USA - C1_top | ecosystem: Environmental > Aquatic > Freshwater > Lake > Sediment | place: USA: Wyoming | collected 2017-08-01 | reverse complement strand
TAGAGACGTTCCATGGAACGTCTCTACCGGATCGGTTAGGCGTGTCGGGTATAGTCGGGCAAGATGACTGGGGTGATGCGCCCATCGAGCCCCGCCGCGTCGAGCACCCTGTTCCAGGTGTTGAGGTGTTCCAGCGTCGGCTTGCCGAGTGTCACGCCCTTGACGTGCTGCCCGGCGGCCGCGCCCGCACGCCGTCCGAATACGACGATGTCGAGCAAGCTGTTGCCCATCAGGCGGTTGCGCCCGTGTACGCCGCCGGACGCTTCCCCGGCCACGTACAGCCCCGGTATCTTGGTCGAGCCATCCGGTTTGATTGCAATGCCGCCGTTCTGGTAATGCAGCGTCGGGTAGATCAAGATGGGTTCTTTGCTCATGTCAATCCCAAAGCGCTGATATTGGCGGTACATGGCGGGCAGTTCGCGCTTGACCGTCCCCTCGCCTTTCAGCGAGTCAATGCGCGGCGAGTCGAGCCAGACGCCGGGCTGGCGCGTCGGTGTGGGCACGCCCTTGCCACGCTCAATGCACTCACGGATGACAGCCGCCGATTCCACGACGCGCGTTTCCAGCGGAAAGACGAATTGCTCGCCGTCCACATTGCACAACTGCGCGCCCAGGCCCCGCACTTTTTCCGTCACCAGTTGGCCCAGGATTTGCTCCGGGAACGCTGCACCGGTCGGGTGGTACTGCATCGTATCAATGAACGCCAACGGCATACCCAAGCGATACGCCATAACCAACCCGTCGCCGGTCGCACCATAGTGATTGGTCGTGGGAAAGCTCTGATAGTGGAGCCGTCCACTGCCGCCCGTGGCGATCACGACCGCTTTGGCTTTGATATAAACCGTCTGCTGCGTTTCCAGGTTCATCGAGATCGCGCCTGTGCAATGGCCCTGGTCGTCTATCACCAGCTCGACGGCCGGGGCGAACTCGATCACGTTGATATCGGGCCGGTTGTGGACCTCGTCACGCAGCGTGCGCATGATTTCTGCGCCGGAATAGTCGCGCGCATAGTGCATCCGCTTGCGGCTGGTGCCGCCGCCGTGGATTTGCTTGAGCCGCCCATCGGGCTCTTTGTCGAACATGCAGCCCAGCGATTCGAGCCAGGCGATCACTAGAGGCGCATCCGTCACCAGTGCTTCGACCAAATCAGGGTCATTGGCGTACCCGCCGCCCCCCAGCACGTCGAGATAGTGAATAGCCGGGTTATCTTCCGGGCGGTCGGCAGCCTGGATGCCGCCCTGGGCCATCATCGTGTTCGCGTCGCCAAAGCGCAGCTTGGTGGCCAGGATCACGTGGGCGCCTTGCTCTTGTGCCAGCAGAGCGGCGCTGGCGCCCGCGCCGCCGCCCCCGATGACCAGGACATCCGTCTCGAACGCAGGTTGCGAAAGGTCATAGTCCGGGGCGATTCGGCTGCGGCCTTCGAGCGCATCGGCCAGCTCGAGCAGTGTTTTGCCGCCCTTGTTCGGCCCGACCTTGAGCTCACGGAAAGCCGTCTGGATATAGTCGGGATGGTACTTTTTCAGCACCTCTTGCCGCTCATCCTGCGTCATGCGCGGGAAGTTTTCGTTCGAGCGCCGTTGGCGGCTGGCGTGCACCTTTTGGAGCGATTCGTACATTTCGGGTGTATAGATCATGGTTCTCTCCCTATCTTACTTGCGAACGAAGGACGAAAGACGAACGACCCGATCTTGCTACGTCGTTTGCCATTCGTCATGAGGCTGCAGCCCAGGGCAATTCTTCTGTTATGCTGCGCCCTGGCGTATAGTCGAGCTTGGCGCGCAAAGGGCGCGAAAGTGCGCGGGCCAACACGGCCAATGGCACGCCGTTCGGGCACGACTCCTGGCACATTCCGCAGCCGGAACACGAGACCAACCATCGGGCAATTGCGCCCAACTGTCCCACGAGCGATACGCTCGTGTCGTCCAGCTCACCATCGTAGAGCGGGCAGGCTCGCAGACACAGGCGACACTCGGTGCAGGTCGCCAGCATCGTCAATGCTCCAGCCAGGCTCCCCAACGCGGTTTCGATCTTTGACAACTCGCGGTCCGCGACGGCGTTATGCCTGGCGATGATGTTGGTCAGGGTGGCTTCGCGCCGGGCGACTTTAGCCTCGTGCGCCAGGCGGTCGGTCATTTCGCTCAGGCGCAAGCGCGCGTCCGCTGATTCGTCGGCAGCGATGACAAGCAGTTCTTGTGTGGCGTCCACGCCGATAAAGCCAAGCGTCACATCGGCCCCACGCGGCGCGGGCCGCTCGCACATCTGGCAAGCTGTGCGGGTCTGGCACATAATCTCGCCCTCTTCGGCCACCTGCATACACTGCATCGTCATTTCGGCGGCTCCGCCCGCCGCCAACGATTTCCGCATATAATCGAACGGCTCGAGCGTGCCCAGGCAGTCAATGCCGACCACCGTGAGATTGGCGAGATTGGCGCGCCCGCGTTTGGCGAGTTCCACCAGCGCACGGATTTCGCATGGGCGCAGCACGGCGCCAATGTGCCGGTCGGGCTGGGCCAATGTCGCCTGCGCCACGTCCTTCGCCGCGTTGGCGACCATGACGGGCGCAAAGGGGTTGGACTTGGCGAGCGCATCCGGGTCGCTGACGAGTGCCGAGCTCATCGCGCTGTCGGCGGCGGTCTGTGGGGCGAACAATGCATCCACTAAATGGGCCTTGAGCAACGAAGACAAAAGGCCCTGCGCCGCCTCTAATGTATTACCCTCTTTCACCTCGATAATCCGGTTGACATTCATCGTGCCCCCTCTCACGCGTCATTCTGCGTGATCACTCTGGCTCAATATCGCGCTCGGCGTAGCGCTTCTTGAGCGTTTCCTTGTCAGTGGATTTGAGTTCGGTGATGGCAGCGGTGAACTTGCCCTGTTCGATTTCGGCGATGCGTTGTTCAAGATGCAGCGGCTTGGGCGCAATGTACTTGCCATACAACCGCCGCGCCAGGATGGCGACGTTGTACTGTGATTCTTCGGCCGGGCAGCGCGCAGCACACAGACCGCACATGATGCAGTCGAACGATTTGTTCGCGACGGCGGTAATGTCGCCGCGCATGGCAGACGCCATATAGCCCTTCACGTCGAGCGACTGCGGGCAAGCTTTGGTGCAGGTGCCGCAGCCCAGGCAGCGCAAGAGTTCGGGGTAAATCTTCCAAAGGGTAGCCGGCTCGGGCTTGAGTTCTTGCAGGTTATAGGTGGCGCGCTGCGTGGGGAAGAAGGGAATCTGCCCCAGGTACATCTCCGGCTGGACGACCGTCTGGCACGCCAGGCCGAAGCGCAGCCGCTCGTCGCCCTTGACGCGGTAGACCGTGGCGCACGCGCCGCAGAACCCACCTCGACAACCCACTCCCCGCACCAGCACATAGCCTGCGTACTCCATGGCCTTCATGATGGTCAGGCTCGGCGGCACTTGGTATTGCTTGCCCATGATATAGACTGGAATCAATTCATTTTCAGCCATACTCACCTCTCGTGTGTGACAAGGTGACACGGTAGCAAAGTGACAGGGTGACCTCGTCCTTGCGTCACCTTGTCACCCACTCACCTGGTCGCCTCGTCAATGTTCACCTAACTGCTGTAGCTCGTTCACTTCAAAACTCTTGACCGGGATCGGGTCGTCCACGCTTCGACCGGCAACATAGTTAAAGATGGCTTGTGTTTTGGCGGCTACAGCACGGAACGCCGCGCCGACGTTAATGTCCACCGGACAGGCGCTGGTGCACAGCCCGCAGCCGATGCACGATGTGCTCATGTGGTTCAACCGCGTGAGGTGAAACAGTACCGTATCAGCGGGCATCCGCGTCGCGCCCTTGCGCTCGGCCCAGGTGATAAACTGCATCGGCTCGTGATCAAACACGTTGGTCTTGAAGAAGCACGTTTTGCAGTAGCAGATGGGGCAGTTGGTCATGCAGTTGTGGCAACGGATGCACGTGCTGAACATGGCCGCCAACTTGTCCGGCGAAGAGACCTGGGACTGCATCTCGGCAAAGACGGCATCGCGCTTGGCCGTTCGCTGGGCTACCAGCTTGTCGAGTGCACCCGCGCGGCCATTCGGTTCCGCAGGTGCCAGGCCCAACTGTGAAGCCCAACCGTCCTTCGCTTCGACGTGCAGCGCCGCCGAATTGTCCACGCCGATTTGCTGGATGACGATGTCAGCGTTGGCTGGCGCAGGATACTCGCACATCTCGCAGGCAGGGCGCAGGTCGCAGGTCGCGGGATCGGCGCCCTTGGCAATCTTGGCATAGTCGGGCACTTCGAAGGTTCCGGTGCAGTCTACGCCGATGAGCGTCATGCCTTCCAGGCTGGCTTGCTGGAGCTTGACCAGCTCGACGAGGGCGCGAATCTCGCACGAGCGCATGACGGCGCCGATGCGTGGACGCGGCGAGTGCTGGGTGAGCATCGAGACAAGCCGCGCGCCGTTGATTGGCAGCACCGGGGCCAGCGGGTCGGCCTCGGCCAGCTTGGCCGGGTCCTTGACCAGCGCCGGCGTCACCGCGTCGCCGGCTGGGTTGCGCAGCGGCACGAGCAGAGCGTCCACCATGCCGGATTGGAGGATGTTGGTCAGCAGCGTGCGTACCGCCGCACGTGTATCGTTGTTCTCAACCGGGATGATTCCGATCATGTTCACCTCACGGGTAATGACGAAGGACGAATTAACGACTTGCGTCTTTCGTCATTGGTTATTCGTCTATAATGCCCAAAGCTGCTTGGTCGGCGCCGGGCCTTTGGCGCGCATCTTTTCGGTAAAATCCTTGATGGTCTCGGCGAACAAGCCGCCTTCGCTGGCGCTGATCCAGCGCAGCATGACACGATCCTGGTCAAAGCCCATCGTCTTGAGCGTCTCTTCCAGGATGGCGACGCGCCGCCTCGCCTTATAGTTGCCTTCCTGGTAGTGGCAGTCACCCGGATGGCACCCGCCGATGAGGACGCCGTCGGCGCCATCGAGCAGCGGCTTTAAAACGTAGCTCGCGTCCACCGCGCCGGAGCACATCAGGCGGATGATGCGCACGTTAGCTGGGTATTGCATGCGCGACGTGCCCGCCAGGTCCGCGCCGGTGTACGTGCACCGGTTGCACAGGAAAGCGACGATGCGTGGTTCAAATCCGTTGTTCGGCATACTAGACTCCTAATGCGTGATACGTGATGCGTGAAGCAGTGCTGTCATTCTGAGAACTCCATATCGCCGGATGGCGGTATGCGTAAGTCAGAAACTTGTCATTCTGAGCGGAGCGAAGAATCTCTTTCACACGAGGCAGAGACCCTTCACTTCGTTCAGGGTGACAAACAAGTTTCTGGGTAGCGAAACGAAGAATCTATTCCACACCAGGCCGAGACCCTTCGCTCGCTCAGGGTGACACTTGCGATATGCGACTATACTCTCGCCAGCGCCGCGTCAATCACGCTAAAGATTTGCTTGAACTCGAATCCGCGCTGGTAGCTGGCGCCGTTCGGGCAGGCGGCTACGCACGCGCCGCAGCCCTGGCACAGCACTTCCAGCACCTTGGCGTAGCCCTTCTCCTCGTCAATGACGCGCGCAGAGTACGGGCACACGTCCACGCAGATGCCGCACGCGGCGCACAATCGCTCGTTGACGGCGGCGATGATAGCGGCGCTCTGCAACTGCTTGCGCGAAAGCAGCGTCACCGCGCGGACGGCTGCGCCGTTGGCCTGCGCCATCGTCTCTTCGATGAATCGCGGCGAGTGAGCCAGCCCCGCCAAGTACACACCGTCGGCAGCAAAGTCCAGCGGTCGCAGCTTGGCGTGCGCTTCTAGGTAGAACCCGTCTTCCGAGAGCGGCACTTTGAGCAACTTGGCGAGCGTGTCGTTATCCTTGTTCGGCTCGATGCCGGCCGCCAGCACCACGAGGTCTGCATCGAGCGTGACCTTGGCGCCTTCAGGCTGTACGATCACCTCGACGCGCGCGCTATCGCCACTCGCGGTCACGACAGGTTTTTGCTTCTCATCGTACTCCAGGAACAACACGCCTGCCTCGCGTGCTTGGCGATAGGCCAGTTCGCGGAAGCCATAGGAGCGTATGTCGCGGTACAAGATGGACACCTGCGCCAGCGGGTTGCGTTTCTTGATTTCCAGCGCGTTCTTGATGGCCTCGGTGCAGCAGATGCGCGAGCAATAGGGATGCTCGTCGTCGCGGGAGCCGACACACTGAATCATGACGATAGAAGTTGAAAGTTGGAGGTTAAAAGTCGGATTGGCAAGTCGCTCCTCAAGCTCCCGTTGAGTGATCACAGCAGGGTGTTGTCCATAGAGATATTCTTTCGGCGTGATTTCGTGCGCGCCGGTAGCGACGACGGCAACGCCGTGGCCAACCTCTTCGCGTTGGCCGTCCTTGAAGCGAATCGTCGTCGTGTACTGGCCCACGTAGCCGTGCACGTTTTCGACTTCTGCGCCCAAGTAGACATGGATGCGCGGATTGGCCGACACGCGCTCGATCATTGCCGAGAGAATCTTTTGCGGCTCGGCGCCATCGTCGAGCGTGGTATAGATATGGCGCAGATTGCCGCCCAACACGTCCTCGCGCTCGACGAGATGCACGTCATAACCTTGTTCGGCAATTGAAAGCGCCGCCGTCGTCCCGGCCAGGCCGCCGCCCACCACGAGCGCGCGGTGGTCGAGGTCGAGCGTCTGCCGGTAGAGTGGCTTGAGCCGGCTGGCTTTCGCCACAGCCATCGTAGCCAGGCTCTTGGCCTTGCTCGTCGCCACGTCGCGGTCGCCCCGGTGCACCCAGCTATCCTGCTCGCGGATGTTGGCCAGCTCGAACAGGTGCGGGTTCAGCCCGGCCTGCCGGATGGTATCCTGGAACAGCGGCTCGTGCGTGCGCGGCGTGCACGAACAGACGACCACGCGGTTGATGCCATACTCTTGTACCTTTTGCTTGATTTTCTCTTGCGTGTCTTGCGAGCAGGTGTAGAGGTTGTGCTCGGCGTACACGACGTTCGGCAGCGCCTTGGCGTACTCGACGACTTCGGGCACCTTGACTACGCCGCCGATGTTGATACCACAGTGGCAGACAAACACACCCACGCGCGGTGGCTCATGACTGATGTCCCGCTCGGCAGGATATTCGCGCGTCCGCGTGAGTGTCCCACGTGCCGGAGCGAGCAACCGCGATGCGTTCGCCGCCGCACAAGAAGCCTCAATAACCGTCTCTGGGATGTCTTTGGGCGCGGCAAATGCGCCGGCAACAAAGATGCCGGGACGCGTCGTATGAGTCGGCGCGTCGGGCAGTTGTTTGGCAAAGCCAAAACGATTCAACTGGACGCCTAGGCGCTCGGCCAGTTCCTTGGTGCCGTCGGAAGGCTGCAGGCCAACCGAGAGCACGACCATATCGAATTCGTCTTGATGCTGGACAGCCCGCAGCTTGCCGCTCGGGTCGGCTTCCCACGTCGTGTAGAGCACTCGCAGGTTCTTGCTATCTGGCACCTGCCTGATCGCCGATACCATCGAGCGGACGTAGGTCACACCTTGCTCGTCTTCGGCGCGGTGATAGTAGCGCTCAAAGCCCTTGCCAAAGGCGCGGATGTCCATATAGAAAATCGTCGGGTGGACGCTGGCGTCGTGCTCGCGCGCGATGATGGCTTCTTTGGTCGCGTACATGCAGCACACCGACGAGCAATAGTCCTGGCCACAGGCGATGTCGCGACTGCCCACGCACTGGATGAAGGCGACCTTGTGCGGGTGCTTGCTGTCCGAGGGCCGCACGACTGCGCCTGCGGACGGTCCCGTGGCGCTGAGGATGCGCTCAAACTCGATACTCGTGATGACGTTCGGGTACACACCGTAGCCGAACTCGGGGCGGATGTTGCCTGGCACTGTCTTGAGGCCGGGCGTCAGGATGACCGAGCCGACCTTGAGTTCAAGGATTTGGTCACGGTCGTTGTGATTGATGGCGTCCGCGCGGCAGGCGAACACGCACTGCAAACATTCGGAGCATATGCCGCATTCCAGACAGCGCCTGGCTTCTTCTTTTGCCTGCTCTTCGTCGAGGGCCGCTTCGACCTCGGCAAAGTCGCGCTTGCGCACATCCGCCGGTCGCTTGACCGGAACTGCCCGCGGCGCTTGCGACTTGGCCAACATCAATGGCTGCAATTGAATCGGCTGCAGCCGGGCTTCCGGCAGCCGCTCAATCACTTCGGGTTGCGGCGGCCATACCTGCCACGCCTTGTCTTCTTTTGCCCTATCTTTCTGCTGAAGGTAAGCATCCATCGAGCGCGCAGCCCTGTGGCCTGCCGCGATGGCATCCACCACGAACGTCGTGCCGGTCACGGCGTCGCCGCCGGCAAAGATGCCGGGGGTGTTGGTGGCCAGCGTGTCCTGGTCCACCGCCACCGTGCGATTGCGCACCGTCTCGACCTTGCCGCCGAGCACGGACAGGTCGGGCTTTTGCCCGATGGCGAAAATCACCACGTCGCATGGTATGACCGTCTCGGTGCCCGGAATCTCGTCAAAGTCGGGACGGCCTTCGACAAAGCCTCGGAAATCAACGTTCACCGTCCGCACGCCCGTGACGTGGCCGTCTTCGTTCGTCACCTCTCTGAACGTCCGGCCTGGAAAGACTTCGATGCCTTCTTCTTGCGCATCGCGGATTTCCCAATCGTGCGCGGGCATCTTTTCGCGGGATTCGAGGCAGGTCATGCCGACCCAGCTCGCGCCCAGGCGGACGGAAGTCATCGCCGCGTCAATCGCCACATTGCCGCCGCCCAGCACGAGTACGCGCTTTCCCTCAATGGCGGTTTGCGGTTTGCGGTTTGCGGTCTGTAGACTAACCTCTCGCAAGAACTCGGTCGCAACGGATGTTTGAGGTAAATCGTTGCCAGGGATGGGCAGCTTGATGCCAGTGTGTGCACCGACGGCGATAAACACGGCGTCGAAATTGTCGAGCAGGGCGGGAATGTCGTTCACGCGGTGGTTCAGCTTGAGCTCGATGCCCTGCGAGATAATGTCGTCCACTTCTTTCTGGAGCAAGTTGTAGGGCAGGCGATATTCGGGGATGCCCAGGCGCATCATGCCGCCGGGCGCGGAGAACGCCTCGAACACAGTGACCGAATAGCCTTTGCGAACCAGGTCGTTTGCGGCGGTCAAGCCCGCCGGCCCGCTGCCGACGATGGCAACCTTTTTGCCCGCGCCGCTGGTATCCGGAGCCTTTTGCACGCCCGCCGCATACACCTTCTGAACGTCCTCAGGATGCGCCAGTGCCCAATCCGTGACAAAGCGCTTGAGCTGCATGATATTGACCGGCTCAGAGCCACAGTCGTTGCGGGAGCAAGCCTCCTCGCAGCGGTGATTACACACACGCCCGCACACCGACGGGAACGGATTATCCTCTTTAATAGTGCGGTAGGCATCGGCAAAGCGGCCTTCGCGGATGAGCGCCACGTAGCCCATTGCGCGCTGCTCGATGGGGCAGGCATTACGGCAGGGCGCTTCGCCGCGCTTTTCGATGGCAAACGCGTTCGGGATGGCCTGCGGGTAGCGCTTGTAGACGGCCTTGCGCGTGGAAAGCAGCGCGTTGAACTCGTCGGAGCGGATGATGGGGCACGCCGTCGCGCAGTCACCGCAGCCAGTGCATTTGGATGTATCTACAAAACGCGCGCGCTTGCGTAGCCGAACGGTGAAATTGCCCGGCTCGCCCGAGATGCCCTCGACCTCGGTCATCGTCAGGATGTCAATATTGAGATGGCGGCCTGTCTCTACCAGCTTGGGCGACATGATGCACATGGCGCAGTCGTTGGTGGGAAAGGTCTTGTCGAGCTGTGCCATCGTCCCACCGATAGCCGGGCTTGAGTCGGTGAGATAGACTTTGAAACCCGAATCGGCCAGGTCGAGCGACGCCTGCATCCCGCCGATGCCCGCGCCCACCACGAGCACGGCTCCAACCTTTTCAAGAGGACCTTGTGCCTTTTCGTGTCCATTTCCAGAGAGTTCTGCCATCTGTAACTACCCCTTTTTCGGTGAAGCTGCCTGTGATCGCATCTGGTCGTCGCTCACAGCACGTTTCGCATCGTAACCGGCTGTGTCACGGGCTCGGCATGAGCGAAACGGTGCCTCAGAATGTCGTCGGGTTTTCGACCATCCGCAGGACGAGCAAAGCCACGTCCAACGTCTCTCCCTGCGGCGTCATAAAGTAATCCCGATAGATAAACTCTTGTGTAAAGCCGAGGTTTTGGAACGCTTTGATGATTTGGACCTGGTTGGTGACGACCTCGGCGATCAGTTGCTGCAGACCTATCTTGCGAGCAATGTCAATCAGCCCACTGAGCATCAGCCCGCCCATGCCACGCCGGCGGAACTCGCGGTCGAGGTACAGCCGCACCCAACCGATGTGGCGATTGTAGCGGGTGCCGATATGCAGCGTTGCATCGCCAATGATTTGCTCGTTGACGACGGCGACGAGCGGAAAGACCTTGCTATAGTCCAGTTCGTCGCACCACGAGGCGACGACAGCCGTATTACTGACGTTGCTCCGAAAATAGTCCAGGTCTTCGGGCGGCACCAGGGCGAACAACTTGAGGAGTTGTTCCTTGTCGCCTTGGGTCAGCGGGCGGATGAGGACGCGCAGCGCGTCATTCAATGTCACCAGGCGGCGATAGGTTGTGAGTTGATCGAGTGTGTTAATCATGCTCCGCATCCGATCTTTAATTACATCAGCCCGGCGGCCTTTAGGACCGGGATAGGCCCAATGAGATGCTTGCCCCACCACGAGCGCGCGTCCGGCAATCCGAACGCCAGGCCCATGAGCTCGGTAAAATAAAAGATCGGCACGTGGGGTTTTTCGGCTTGCCGCATCTCTAAATTCATCTGGCATAGCGGGCACGCGGTGACGATGGCTTCCGCGCCGGCTTCGCGCGCGTGCTGAGCCAGGCTGCCCACCAATCGCGTGGCGATGTCCACGCGCGGTAAGGATGCGCTACCGCCGCAGCAATCGGTCGCGTATGACCAGTCCTTTACGTCCACTCCCAGCGCCCTCACGATTCGATTCATGACCGTGGGGTTTTCCGGATTATCAAACTCCATCAGATGCGGCGGGCGAACGAGCAGGCAGCCGTAATAGCTCACGACCTTGAGGCCGGTCAGCGGGCGCGTCACCTTGGATGCAACCGTGTCCAGCCCGATGTCGTTGATGACCACGTCGAGCGGATTGCGGACGTGAACAACGCCCGTGTAGACAAAGTTCACCGCCTCTTCGATGGACTTGCGCCGGGCCGGGTCGTGGCGCAGCGCATAGTCGGCGGCTTTGGTGCGATTGAAACACGCTGCGCAGGGAGCGAGCAGGTCGCCCTGACCCGCTTCCTGCGCCAGCGCCACGTTAATGGCGGGCAGGTTGACTGCCAAATCGGCGCTGACCGAGTGAGCCGACGACGCGCCGCAGCACACCCAATCTTGTATCTCGACCAGCCTGACGCCGAGCGACTCGAATACCGCGCGGGTGGACTCGTCGTATTCTTTACCTGTTGCGTGCAGACTGCATCCGGGATAGTAGCTATACTGCATCACCTCACCTCATACTCATAGACAAGGGAAAAGCTGCCGCCTTGCCTATTTTTCACTTGTCTGCTTGCCTACTTTGCTCAATGACACGCTGGACGCGCGAGCGATTCTTGCTTAACCTGGGTAGAACTGGAATTTTGCCCTTGGCAAACAAGTTGGCCGCCAGTGCCATGATGGACGGGTCTTTGAACAGGTCACCGGAAAGCAACTCGTAGGCTCCCATGAGTCCCGCTTCGTGCATTTCGCCCGTCAGCCCGACGACCGTCAGGAAAATATCGTGGAACCTTTTGACGTTTGGCACGGCAGGCCGTACACCTTCGGCCACGGCAATTTGCCGTAAGGCATCCATCACATGCGCGATGTCAATATCGTTGGGGCAGCGTGTGCCGCACGTCTCGCACCCGGCGCACAGCCAGATATCGGGGCTGGAAAGCGTTGCTTGCTTCTGGCCCAATTGCACCATCCGCAAAATAACGTCCGGCCCGTACTGCATATCCTGCTCGACCGGGCAGCCGGCGGTGCATTTGTGACAGTGGTAGCACAACTGAACAGTCTCATGTGCCAGCTCGTTCACTCGTTGTTGCAAAGTCGCGTCAAGCATGTTGCTCCTTCAACCGTACTGCGTAAACGGAATACGCAAATACGCAGTACGCATCACACAAGAACATCTGCCATGAACAGTATTTGCGTCGGCGTCCAGTTGCGGACGACGCTGGCTTTGTTGGGGCAGGCTGCCGCGCACGCACCGCACGTCTGGCACAGCGCCGGGTTCACCGTCGCCACCTGCAAAATCTCATCCACTTGTCGCGCGCCATAGGGGCACGCTTTGACGCACAGGCCGCACGCCGCGCACAGTTCGGGAATCACTTGGGCGATGGTCGGCTCAGCCTTCATCTCGTCGTGGCTAAAGAGCTGCATGACTTTGGCTGCTGACGCGCTGGCTTGTGCGACGGTTTCAGGAATATCTTTGGGCCCTGGACCCGTGCCGGCAAGGAAAATACCCGCCGTGAGGCTTTCCACCGGGCGAAGCTTGGGGTGCGCCTCATTGTAAAAGCCGTCGGCGTTCGTGCTGATGTGGAGCCGTTGCGCCAGCTCCTTAGCGC
>Ga0315268_10006335_pt1 | contig 12613 bp, 9 predicted proteins | sample C1_top_MG_FD_204535 | JGI IMG/M metagenome (GOLD analysis project Ga0315268, IMG submission 204535) | Sediment microbial communities from Yellowstone Lake, YNP, Wyoming, USA - C1_top | ecosystem: Environmental > Aquatic > Freshwater > Lake > Sediment | place: USA: Wyoming | collected 2017-08-01 | reverse complement strand
AGGAAGAATGATGTCAGAGTGCTTGAAAACATTAAATCAAATGTAAAATGGGCTGAGACTACTCTTCACGAATATGGTCATGCAGTTTACGACAAATATATCAACAAAAACCTGCCTTATATTTTGAGGGAGCCAGCACACATTTTTACAACCGAAGCAGTTGCAATGTTCTTTGGAAGAAGGGCAAGAGATACCGAATGGTATGCAAAAATACTTTCATTAAATGAAGAAAAAATAAGAGAAATAGAAACAAGATTAAGTAAGCTTCTAAGGTACCAGCTTGCAATTACCGCTCGCTGGGTTATCACTTTTGTATTCTTTGAAAAGGAACTCTACAGAAACCCCGAAGGTGACTTAAATAACTTTTGGTATGATATGGTTCATGAAATTCAGTATGTGAACACACCTTCCGAAAGGAGAAATTACCCGGACTGGGCTGCAAAAATCCATTTTGGCACTGCACCCGTCTACTACCATAATTACCTATTGGGAGAAATGACTGCTTCCCAGTTCGAGAGTTTTATTAAAAACAATGTGTCAACAGATCTATTAAACAAAACGACAGGTGAGTTTTTTGTAGAGGAAGTTTTTAAACCTGGAGCACTTAAACGTTGGGATAACTTGATAGAGTCCTCTACAAAAGAGCCCTTAAGTCCAAAATTCCTTACAGATCAGATAAAAGAAGAGTAAAAATAAAAGAAAATTATGTGCAAAAAAAAGGGGCTTCCGCCCCCTTTTATGAACCGAAGCTATTTACGGAGTATCTACAAAAGTTATTCTTCCGTCAACTGTTGCAGTTACCTGCGGGTGTGCTTTAACGTATTCAACAAGGTCATCCCTCACCCAATTTCCTGTAATCCACTTAAAGCTCTTGTAAGGTTTGAGAGCCGTGTATCCATCGCCACCATTTACCATAAAATCGAGAGCAGCAACTTTGTATATTTTGTCAGGATCCAAAGGAGTTCCATCAAGAAGAGTTACCTCAACTACTCTTGAACCTGCAGGCTTCTTTCGGTCAACCTTAACTTTTATTCCTGAAATCTGAGCAAAACGACCGTCTCCCTTTTCAATAAGTGAATAGCCGTTTTCAAGTGCTTGAAGTACCTGCTTTCCGGTTATTTCAACTACAGCAAGTATATTGTCAAAAGGTACAATCGTATAAATTGTTCCAACGGTAATAGGTCCTTTTGGTATGCTTGCCCTTATTCCTCCGCCATTGGTTATTGCTATGTCTGCGCCAGAAGTTGTCCTCATCCAATCTGTAATATAATCTCCGAGATTAGTTTCCTTGCTTCGAACATTTGCCCTGAGCCCGTCAAGTTCAACAAGCGCTTCACCAATGACTACATCCATTTTCTTGGCAAGTTCAGTGCTATAAGGGTCAAGCAATGCCTTAATCTCAGGATTATCAGCAATTGAGTCTGCAACAGGGATAAGCTTATAGTTCATATTGACAAGCTTTGCGCCTGTAGGTGATGCAACGAACTCAAGAACAACTTTACCAACATTGGCTCCGTAGTTCCCAGTTTGAACTATCTTCACACCTTTTACATCTGTCGGTACATCAAGTTTGGTGTGTGAATGCCCTCCAATTATAAGACCAACGCCTGAAATCTTTGCGGCAAAAGTCTTGTCAAAATCATATCCAAGGTGTGAGAGCACAATGTTATAGTCTGATATATCTTTCATTGCCGAAACTGCAGAATTTGTTGCTTCAGCAGGGTCAGTAACTCTAAGCCCTTCAATTCCTGTAGGGTTAACAAGTGTTGGAAGGTCTGTTGTATCAACGCCTATAAAGCCAAGGTCTAGGAATCCAAAGTTCTTGACCGTGTATCCTGACTTTGCAAATGTGGAGTTAGTTGTGGTATCAATAACATTTGCACAAATATATTTATACTTTGCCTCAGCAATCCTCTCCTTCAGCAATTCCTTACCCCAGTCAAACTCATGGTTTCCAAAGGTTGCAATGTCATAACCAATTGCATTGTATGTTTCAATAACATCCTTGCCGTAGAAGAAAGCACCGATTGGGGGACCACCACCGATAGCGTCGCCTGCGTCAACTACAAGCGTTCTTGAGTTGGCAGCTTCTTCCTGCTTAACAATTGTTGCAATCTTAGCACTGATGTTTTTCTTTGTTGCAGTATCAATTAGATACATATGGAAGTCATTTGTGTGAAGAATCGTAATTACAGGGAACCTAAGATCTACAAGTAGTTTAGCAACTTCCACTTTTTTCATAGATTCTTTAGGATTGGAGTTTACACTAAATGCTTTAAGCTCTTCTATCTTCATAAAATTACCATAAAGACTTCCCTGATCCATTTTCACAAGTCTTAAGAATATAGTAGCGGCTTCTTCCTTTGTAATTGCTTGATCAGGCCTGAAAGTTCCATCTCCATAACCTTTCACGATGCCTGCTCTGTAAAGACCCTCAATGTAAGGAGCGGAAGGATTACCAGAAGTTACATCAAAAAAGCTATATTTTGCTGCTTTATAAGGCATCACCTCATAAATAAACGATCTTGCTGCAAGGAAAACAAAATCCCCTCTGGTTACAGTACTGTCTGGCATAAAGCCCTCAATTCCTAGATCTTTAAGCACTCCTCTTCTAAAGAGAGTATCAATATCACCTTTCAATGGGCTAGAAAGATAATCAGGAAGCAGTTTCCAGTTGTTGTCAGGTTCAGGGGAAATGGCGCCCTTTTTCTTAATGTAATCAATCATGTAGTTTCTGATTTCATCAACTGACATCCAGGTAGCTTTCTTGCTTGAAAACATCGTGTACCCACCACCACCATTACCTCTGTAGTTATTAACTGCAAGTTTGAATTTCTGTGTTGGTGTAACGGGACTCCCCTTATAGGTGAGGCTTACAACCCTCTGACCAATGGGTTTTGAAATGTCTATAACATATTCAAGCCCTTGAACGGTGTCAAAGTTGTAAGCTCTTATGTTCGGGTTTACCAGAGGCGTGTCAGTAGCTCCAAAATCATACACATTGTAATACCTGTAAGAATTCTCCAGGGCTTCTTTAACATCTTTACCTGTAACTTCTTCCATCCAGAGAGTATTGTCATAGATATAAAGTGAATAAACATCTCTTACCCTGATTGGGCCTTTCTTCCACACAGGTGCAACTGTTGGCAGCATTGCAGCGATTGAAATATCTGCCCCGGTCATTTCAAGCTGAACCCCATGAATGAGGTCAAGCATTGCATTATCTTCGACTCGGCAGGTAGTTCCGTCAATATCACCCAAAGCTTCTCCAATAACTGAGTCAACATACGAAACAGTGGTATCATGATATGGCTTTGCAATATCAAGAATTTCTGAAGAAGCTTCCACCTTGCTGTCAACTGCAAGCGTTACTCCTTCTTTCTTTACCACCTTCCATTTGCTGCCGTCTTTTTCAAGAGTAATATCCATTTTGGCAAGTCCCTGTCCCCAGTTAGTCGGCTGCACACAGAGGACTCCATTACGAACAAATGGAGCAATGTTATAGTGGTCGTGGCCTGTTATGAGAACATCAATCTCTGGATATTTCATAACAATCGCGTCGGCAACATTACCTTCTCTTACTGGAGTAAGGTATTTAAATGTTTTAGTGTCGTTGCCCCATTCAAAACCCATATGCGCTGAAACAATGAGGATATCAACTTGAGGCCTTAACTCTTTGATATACTTTCCTGCAGTTTCAACGGCATCTTCAAACCAGTGTCCTGCAAGGTTGTAAGGCGGAGTCACCGTATTCGACTCAGATGTAGTCAAGCCAATTATTCCAACCTTAACTCCTCCCACTTCCTTAATCACATAAGGTGTCATTGCACTTTTTCCTGTATCTTTTTCAACAAGATTTGCAGAAAGTATTGGAAACTTTGCATCCTCTGCAACATTTTGAAGCCAATCCCACCCGTAGTCCTGGATTTCGTGGTTTCCAACCACCATTGCATCGTAACCCATATAATTCATAACAGCCATCATCGGATGAGTTTTGGTTGTATCAATTTTAGTGTAGTAGTATACAAGTGGCGTTCCTTGAATAGCATCGCCGTTACTGATCAAAATGGAATTTGGATTTTCTGCTCTGACCTGTTTAACAAGAGTGTAAATCTTTGCAAGACCTCGGTCAGCTGGTTTCAAAGTATAGTAATCGATCGGGTAGATGTTTCCATGTTCATCTGAAGTTGCCATAATTGTAATTTTATTAGTTTGCGCAAAAGCTGAAGGAGTAATAAAAGATAGGATCGAGAGTAACAGTGTAAAGACAACTAACAAAGCTAAACTTCTCTTCAAAAGTCTGCTCATAATTCCTCCTTTCTTATAAAGAAATAATTGCTATATAAAATTATAGCATTAAGATAAGAATTTCAAGTATGATTTTTTGAAAATTCAACTAATTCATCTATTGACAAAAAAAATATTTTACTCTAAAATATGATAGGTGAATCAGGTATCAAAAATATGCTAAGGAGGAGGTAGGCGACATGCCTCAGATGCCACAAGTTTTAGAAGGCATTGATGTTCGGTACATTGAAACTAACCTTATAAAGATGCATGTTCACTTTTCTAAAAAAGAAGGTGGTACTCCGATTATGTTCATCCATGGAAATTTCTCAGGAGCAACCTACTTTGAAGGAACAATTCTAAATTTACCTTCAGGCCTTTTCGGTTTTGCACCAGACTTACGAGGCTATGGACTAACAGAAGATAAAATCATTGATGCAACAAGAGGTACAAGAGACTGGTCTGATGACATTAATTCACTGATTGACATGCTGAATTTTCATAAACTGCACATTGTAGGATGGTCAATGGGAGCAGGAGTAGGTATGCAGTTTTTAATCGACCATCCTGAAAAAGTTATGAGCTTAACTCTTATATGCCCGATTTCACCATTCGGCTTCGGTGGAACGAAGGATGAAAAAGGCACTCCTTGCTATGAGAACTTTGCAGGCTCTGGTGGAGGAACCGTAAATCCTGACTTTGCAAAGAGAATAAAAGAAGAGGATAGAGGAGATGCTGACTCTAATTCGCCAAGAAATGTTATAAACAACTTCTATTACAAACCGCCGTTCAGGGCAAAAAGAGAAGAGGATTTCCTCTCTGCATCTCTTCTTGAGAAAGTCGGAGAAGACAGGTACCCTGGAGATTTTGTTCCTTCGGCAAGTTGGCCTTATGTTGAACCAGGAAAATTTGGTCCCATAAATGCAATGTCCCCAAAATACTTTAATGTTAGCGGAATTATTGAACTATTAAATAAACCTCCACTCCTATGGGTAAGAGGAGCAAACGATATGGTAATTTCAGATAATTCTTTCTTTGATTTCGGAAATCTTGGAAAAATGGGATTCATACCTAATTACCCTGGGGATAATATATATCCTCCTCAACCTATGATAGCTCAAACAAGAAAGGTTCTTGAAGCATATAAAGAGAAAGGCGGAGAGTATTTTGAGACAGTTATAAAGGACACTGCTCATTCGCCGCATATCGAAAAACCAGATGAGTTTATGAAGATTTTAATTGAATTCATCGGCACTAATACTTAAAAACAGGAGGAAAAAATGGAAAAAAGGTATGCAAAAATCCTTGCAACAGGAATGTACCTACCGGAAAAGATTATCACAAACGAGGAGCTTAGTGCTCGGTACGGATTTGACGTAAACCAATTTCTGTCAGGAATTAAATTAAGGCACATTGCAGCTGAAGATGAAGCAGCATCTGACATGGCAGTAAAAGCAGCTAAAGAGGCTCTAAAAAAGGCAAGCTTGAGCCCTGAGGAAATTGACCTTGTAATCATGACGACAGATGCCCCTGATTACGTTACTCCACCAACATCCCCTGCAATTGCCTACAAACTTGGTGCAAAAAATGCAGGAGCATTTGATCTTAATGCAGCCTGTGCAGACTCTGTTATTGGAATGAGTGTAGCAGCTCAACACATTATGCTTGACGAAACTGTAAATAATGTCCTTGTGGTAGCACCATATGCAATGTCAAAATGGGTTGACTGGGACAACAAAATTCTTGCTCCAATGTTAGGTGACGGAGCATCGGCAGTAATACTCACAAAATCAGACGAACCTGGATATCTTGTATCAACTATTGTATCGGATGGCCAGTATTGGGACAGTTACGGAATTTACGTTGGAACCAAATATCCTATAACAAAGGAGATGGTTGAAAAGAAAGAACATCTCCTAAGATTTCATGCAAATTTTCACAAGTATCCACCTGATGTTAATTATGCAAATTGGCCTGAAGTTATCAAAAAATCTCTAAAGAAAGCAGGTTATGAAGTTAACGACCTTGACATGGTAATTCTCACTCAAGTAAGGCTTTCAGACATTCAGGAAACGATGAATAGATTAGGGCTTCCTCTTGAAAAAACACACTGGATTATGAATAAATATGGATACACTGGGTCTGCATGTGCTTTTATGGCATTAGATGATGCCATGAGAGAAAGAAAGATAAAGAAAGGGGACCTTGTTGTTTTTTGCACTTCGGGTGTAGGTTATGTAATGAGTTCAGCCTTATTTAAATGGGTCTAGGGAGGAAAGATGGAAAGAGTGAAAGGAAAAGTAATCATTGTAACGGGTGGCGCAAGCGGAATTGGCAGAGAAACTTCAATTGCACTTGCAAAAGAAGGTGGGCGTATTGCACTTTTTGACATGAACGAGGAGAAACTCAAAGAAACTGAAGAGTTCATTAAAAACCTGGATGCAGAGTGCAAAGGGTACAAAGTTGATGTATCAAATTTCGAGAGAGTTTTTGAAGTAGTTACAAAAGTTAAAGAAGATTTTGGGACGGTTGAAGCACTTATAAACAATGCAGGAATAACAAGAGACAATTTCCTGACAAAAATGGAAATCGATGATTGGAACAAGGTAATTGCAATAAATCTCACTGGAACTTTTAACTGTGCAAAAGCTGTTGCACCAATTATGATGGAGAAAGGGAAAGGGTGTATTGTAAACATCTCTTCAGTTGTAGGAGTTTACGGAAACATCGGTCAGAGCAATTATGTTGCAAGCAAGGCAGGGGTAATAGGACTTACAAAAGCCTGGGCAAAGGAATTTGGTAAGAAAGGTATAAGAGTTAATGCGGTTGCTCCTGGTTTTATCAAAACTCCTATGACTGATAAAGTACCGGACAAGGTGATTGAATATATGGTAAGCAAAACTCCTATGTCAAGAATGGGAGAAGCTTATGAAGTTGCAAATGCAATACTTTTTCTTGTTTCAGATGAATCATCATTTATAACGGGGCATATCCTCCATGTTGATGGAGGACTTGTAATATAACCCTCCATGTTGATGGAGGGTTAAAAATAAGAAAGGGAGGAAAGAATGAAAAAATTACTAACGGTAGTAGTGCTTGTTGCAATGGTATTCGGAATTTTTGCAGGAATACCAAGAGCAAAGGCACAAAAAGAAATGTTTATGACACTTGTAGTTGGGATTAATCTCTACAAGTTAAACGGGGTGCAGTTCAAGATGGATGTCCCTCCAGAAATCGTAAACAGCAGGACATTTGTTCCTATTAGGCTTGTTGCAGAAGCATTTGGAGCAGCAGTTGGATGGGACAATGCAACAAGAACAGTCACAATTAAGGCAGACTCAAACGAAATTAAACTCACAATTGGAAAAACCACTGCAACTGTAAACAGCAAAGATTACACACTTGATGCAGCACCGTATATTAAGAACGGAAGGACAATGGTGCCTATTAGATTCATCTCTGAAGCACTTGGACTTTCAGTTTACTACGAATCGCAAAAGAAAGTTATCTACGTAAGCGCTAAACCAAGTTACACCGTTCCAGGGGTAACCGACAAAGAGATCAAGATTGGTACTTTTGCTGCTCTTTCAGGAGCTGTTGCAGTTGTTGGAGTGCCGTTCTACCACGGTTTCCAGTCTTATATTAACATGATCAACGATGCAGGTGGAATCTACGGAAGAAAAATTACAGTCCTCTCTGCGGACGACCAGTTTAATCCAGCATTAACAGTTACCGCAGTTAAGAAGTTTGTGGAAGAGGATAAGGTATTTGCAGTTGTTGCAGGGCTTGGAACTCCTGGCTGCCTTGCTGTAATGGATTATCTTAACAACAACGGAGTACCTTTTGTTTACCAGGGTTCAGGTGTTTCAGCGCTTGCATACCCCCCAAAGAAGTATGTCTTTGCGGTACAACCGAACTACACCAATGAAGGGCAAATTCTCGCAAGATACGCAGTTCAGAGCCTCAAAGCCACAAAAATTGCACTTCTTTATCAAGATGATGACGCAGGAAAAGAAGGACTTCAGGGAGTTGAAAAGGGTATAGAAAAATATGGCGGAACGCTTGTTTACAAGTCTTCCTTCCCCGGGACTGAAACAGATTTTACTTCATATTTATTAAAAGTTAAAGATTCAGGCGCAGATGTTCTAATTCCTTATACTATCACGGTCGGACTTGCCGGAAACATAGTAAAGACTGCAAAATCTTTAGGTCTTACACAGAAGATATTGCTACCTTACCCACATGCGGGAATAGTTGCAACTGCCGGTGCTGCAGCAGAAGGAGTTTATGTAACTGGTTGGGTTGATTTTTCAAATACCAGCGACCCGGGCGTTATGAAATTCTTTGAAATCTGGCAGAAATACTACCCGAAAGATAACCCTCTTACGTTCTCCTATGCAGTTGCAGGCTTTGTTGCAGGAGAAGTATTCGTTGAGGCATTAAAGAGAGCAGGGCCTTACCCAACAAGAGATGCAATTGTCTGGGCACTTGAAACATTCTACGGTTGGAGCGGCTTGCTTGCAAAGGATATCTCCTACGGACCTGAGGAAAGATCTGGAAAGTACTCAATGTTCTTCATGCAGGTCCAGAACGGGGCATTAGTCAAAGTATCTGACTGGATTTCTGTTTTAAAGCCTTGATTTTAATAAATTCAAGAGGGGGGTTTCCCCCTCTTTCTTTTTAAAAGGGGTGAAACATGCTTGAAATAAAAAACCTCACAGTTAAATTTGAAAGCCTTGTTGCAGTAAATAAATTCAACATTAAGGTTAAAGAAAAGACAATTCATTCACTAATTGGACCAAATGGTGCAGGAAAAACAACTGTCTTTAACGCAATTTTTAACCTCGTGCCATACACTGGAGAAATTTTTTTCCTGAATAGAAATCTCAAACCTATTTCTCCCCACGAAAGGGTATCGATGGGTTTAACAAGAACTTTTCAAAACCTTAATTTATTTTACTCAATGACAGTTGAAGAAAATCTTAAAATGGGGTTGCATTCATCCTTAAAAAGCAATGTAATTAAGGATTTTGCTGGCTTAAACGTATACGAAACTGACGAAGTCAATAAAAAGGTTAAAGAAGTCTCGGAAATTTTGGGAATTCAAAACCTTTTAAAGGCATATCCAATATTCCTTCCATATGGCGTTCAGAAAATTATCGAGCTTGGAAGAGTACTCATTTCTAATCCAAAACTCATATTATTAGATGAACCTGCCGCAGGACTCAATACTGCAGAAAAGGAAGTAATGAAAAAAATCTTAACTTCGATAAAAGACAACGGAAAAACTATTCTTATCGTTGAGCATGATATGGGTATAGTTATGGACATTTCAGATGTAGTAACCGTAATGAACTTCGGAGAGAAAATTGCTGAAGGAAACCCTGAAGAAGTTTCAAATAATCCTCAGGTAATTGAAGCATATTTGGGGGTGGACTGATGCTAAAAATAGAAGACCTACATGTCGCATATGGACCAGTTGAAGTGCTTCACGGGATCAACATCGACTTTCATGAATCAAGAATTGTAACTGTCCTTGGGTCAAATGGAGCAGGAAAATCAACACTCCTAAAAACTATTTCAGGAATTTTAAAACCTAAGATGGGAGTTATTTTATTTGAAGGAGTATCGATAAACGCCTTGGACCCATCTAAAATTGCTTCTCTTGGAGTTGTTCATATTCCCGAGGGAAGGCACATTTTCCCAAACCTTACTGTAAAAGAAAACCTTCTTTTAGGAGGATACTTTAGAAATACTAAAGAAAATAAAGAAACTCTTGATTTTGTGCTCAAACTGTTTCCAATTCTAAAAGACAGGCTAGAGCAAAAAGGCGGAACTCTTTCAGGAGGAGAACAGCAGATGCTCGCAATTGGAAGAGGTCTTATGGGGAAACCAAAACTTCTGCTCTTAGATGAACCTTCATTGGGACTTGCTCCAAAGGTTACCTCGGAAATATTTAAGGTTATAAGGCACCTTGCCCAAGAAGAAGGAGTTTTAGTCCTTCTTGTTGAGCAGAATGCAAGAAAGGCTTTAGATATAGCAGATGAAGGGTATGTGCTAGTTCTGGGAAGATGCGTGCTTAACGGAAACTCTAAAGAGCTTAAAGAAAACGAAGAAGTCAAAAAACTGTACCTCGGAGGAAAAAATGTTTAGCCTTATTTTCAGAGGGCTTGCAACTGGCTCTATATATAGTCTTACTGCTGTTGGCATTGTACTTATCCTTTCAACTACAAACGTAATGAATTTTGCTCAAGGTGATGCGGGAATGTTCTTAACTTATATTGCTTTTATTTTTATAGTCAGAGGATTAAACCCTGCCCTTGCTTTGCCTATTGTAATTCTTGTAGGATTGATACTTGGTTTTGTGGTAGACAGAGGTCTTATGTCTAAAGCAAAGAAAAGCTCTCACCTTGGGATGGTAATGATCACTCTCGCTCTTACAATGATTCTTGAAGGACTTGCTGCAACTCTCTTCGGGAATATTCCCCTCCTATTCCCTCCCTTAATACAGGGAGACCCAATTAAAATAGGAAGTGTGATTTTAGACAGGCAGGATTTCCTTTCTATAACTGCTGCTCTTCTCATTTTTGCTGTTCTTTTCGTCATACTCTACCGAACTAAAATTGGAATTGCTGCAAGGAGCATCGCAGAAGATGAATACGGAGCAAAGATACTGGGTATTCCGCTTAACAAAATTAACACTTTTATCTGGGCTATAAGTTTTGGACTTGCAGGTATCGCTGGAATGATGACTGCACCAAGACTATCGCTTGAGCCAACATTTATGATTGTCATACAACTAAAGGCATTCATTGCCGCAGTCCTTGGAGGAATGGGCTCAGTTATGGGTGCAATCTTTGGTGGCCTTATTTTAGGAGTGCTTGAAAATATAATTGCATACTATATTCCTTCAATTAAAGACAGCTTCTCTCTTATTCTTGTTGTCACAGTGCTTTTATTCTTCCCGTCCGGAATATTTGGCAAAAGAGAGGTAAGGAGGGCTTAATGAAGAAAAAAATAATTATTTCTTCTCTTATTATTCTTGCACTTTTTATTCCTTTAATACTTAAAGAAAAACCTTCAATTATTGGATATATTAACCTTGCAATAATATATGCCATTTCAGTGGCTGGACTCAATCTTCTTCTGGGTATTGCAGGGCAGATTTCACTTGGACACGCAGCATTTATGGCGATAGGAGGGTACACTTCTGCAATCCTCGTAGTGAAACTTCACTTTCCCTCCCTTCTTGGCATAGTATGCGGAACAGTTGTGGCAGGTATCTTTGGGCTAATCATTGGCTTCCCTTCATTAAGACTAAAAGGGTTTTACCTCGCAATTGCAACAATGGCTTTGGGTAGCACAATAGCTGATATCATAAGAAGGATTCCAATTACTGGCGCAGACCAAGGCCTAAGAAATATTCCTGCAATCAGCATATTCAATTTCGTTTTCGAGAAAGAATTTTCAAAGTTCTATTTATTTCTTGGAATTTTTCTGATAGTCGTCTTTCTTGTAAGTAACTTCCTCAAAAGCAAAAGCGGTATGGCGTTTAGGGCAATGAGGGATACAGAGCTTGGAGCAATAGTAAACGGGATTAATATTTCATATTACAAAATTCTTGCATTCGTTATTTCGTCAGCTTTAGCAGGGCTTGCGGGAGCCCTATACGCACACTCCATTTCCTACCTACACCCAAATAACTTCGGCCTCGGCCTTTCGGTTGAGCTTTTAGCAATAACAATAATTGGAGGCCTGGGAACTCTGTGGGGACCGCTCCTTGGTTCAGTATTATGGATAGTCTTGCCAAGGCTATTTGGTTCTAAATTAGAAGCTATGTCATCCGTTTTATTTGGAGTCGTGCTAATTCTTGTAGTTCTTTTCCTTCCAAGAGGATTATCTGAGACAATCTTCAGAATTAATAGGCTTCTTAATAAGCCAAAAGAACAGAAGGCACAATGAAAAAAAGCGAAAAGACACGGCAGGAGATTCTTGAAACAGCTGTTGAGGTTTTCGAGAGCAGACGCTTTGAGAACGGTTCAATAAATGAAATAGCAAAGAGACTTGGTATAAGAAATTCCACAGTGTACTACTACTTTAAAAATAAAGAGGAAATTTTCAAGGAACTTGTGAAGTCATTCAGAGATAGGGTGTGCAATGAAATTGAAAAAGCAGTTGAAGAAAGAAAAGCAAACGAAGAAAACATTATAAGGATTCTTTATGCTTACAAGGAATGCATTAGAAAAAACCCGTCTCTTTACGATATTTTCAGGGAAATTGAATTTGTCGAGAGAGATTTTGCAAAAAACTTTTATACTGATATTAC
>Ga0315268_10006334_pt1 | contig 12614 bp, 10 predicted proteins | sample C1_top_MG_FD_204535 | JGI IMG/M metagenome (GOLD analysis project Ga0315268, IMG submission 204535) | Sediment microbial communities from Yellowstone Lake, YNP, Wyoming, USA - C1_top | ecosystem: Environmental > Aquatic > Freshwater > Lake > Sediment | place: USA: Wyoming | collected 2017-08-01 | reverse complement strand
AAAGCGAGTTTATCTAGGGCTTTAATGATTGTTTCATCCTTCATATAATCCTCTCCAGCTATAAAATAAGGGAACAGGGAGAAATAATATGGCTATCCTAGTTGTAGGCATGATTTCAGGTTTTGGTTTTGGAATGGCTTGGTGGGCTGCCGAGGCACATACTGGCTATACACTCATGTGGTTAGCAGTAGGAATAGTATTTGGCGGTATGGGGGTTGCTGTAGTAAGAGATACACAAAAAGAGAAAAAGGAATAACTATCCTTGTTTATAAGGTATACTTACCTAAATTAAATAATATAACCAAGCGCTCCGGAACAAGTAGGAGGGATGCTTTAATTTGCCACAATTATGTGACTCTGATATAATATTGGCGCAATGAGCCAATATTTCAATATGGCAAGGAGAATCTCGTGGCTATACTGACCAAACTGACGAGCGGGGGGCAGGTAACTCTGCCTAAAGAAATCCGCAACAGGACCAATATGCAGCCTGGCGACTTCGTGGAGATCGAGTTGAACGAAGAAGGGCGTATAGTGCTGACGCCCAAAAAGCTGGTAGATGCTGATCAAGCTTACTTCTGGACTGAAGAATGGCAGAAAGGCGAGCGAGAGGCAGATGCAGATATCAAGGCGGGCAGGGTGAAGCACTTCAAATCGGCGGCGGAGGCGGTAAAATATCTTGAAAGCAAAGATTAGTCGTGGAAATCTTGTTGACCGAGCGCTTCGAACGCGCTCTAGAGAAACTTACGAAAGATGAAAAGCGAAATATTCGCAAGTCCTTGCTGTTGTTAATGGATAATCCGCATCACCCTGGCCTCCACGTTAAAAAGATGGGGGGCACAGGCAATATCTGGGAAGTCCGTTCTTCGAAAACAATCCGCATGACTTTCGAGATGAAAGGTAGTTTCATAATATTACGAAATGTTGGAGAACATGGCAGCGTTTTGAAAAATCCATAGCAAGTAGCTTTGACAGTCTCGCCCCCTTAATTTACAATCTTCTATATTTAACTAAGAACAGGTGATTGAATTGACCGGTGACGAAATCCGCGCCAAGTTTTTAGCCTACTTCGAGGAAAAGGGGCACAAAGTTATCCCTTCCTCCTCCCTAATCCCGCACGGGGACCCCACTCTGCTCCTCACCACCGCCGGCATGGTACAGCTCAAGCCCTATTTTATGGGGAAGGCCAAGCCGCCCCACGCGCGCCTCGCTTCCTGCCAGAAGTGCTTCCGCACCACCGACATCGAATCGGTGGGTGATGCATCCCACCTGACCTTTTTCGAGATGCTGGGCAACTTCAGCGTGGGCGATTATTTCAAGGCCGAGGCCATCGCCTTCGCCTGGGAGTTCATAGCCATGCGCTTGAGCATCCCTAAGGAGAAGCTGTGGATTACCGTCTATCTGGATGACGATGAGGCCGTGCAGCTCTGGCGCAAGACGGGTGTGCCTGCCGAGCGTATCCTGCGGCTGGGCGAAGAAGACAACTTCTGGGGGCCCGCCGGGGATTCCGGCCCCTGTGGCCCGTGCAGCGAGATACACTATGATTTCGGCGAAGCCGCCGGCTGCGGCAAACCCGACTGCAATCCCTCCTGCAAGTGCGGGCGTTTCTGCGAGATATGGAACCTGGTGTTCATGCAATACAACCAGGACAAGCAGGGAAACAGGATGCCGCTCCCCAAGCCCAACATCGACACCGGCATGGGACTGGAGCGCGTCACCACCATCGTGCAGGGAAAGGGTTCGATTTACCAGGCTGACATTTTCCAGCCGCAGCTCAAACGTGCGGCGGAGCTTAGCGGCAAAAAATACGGTGCATATGTCGAAGATGACCGGTCCATGCGTGTGGTTGCCGAGCACGGCCGGGCCATTCCCTTCCTCATCGCCGATGGCGTGCTGCCATCCAACGAGGGTCGCGGCTACGTGTTGCGCCGTCTTTTGCGCCGCGGTGTGCTTTTCGGGAGGAGGCTGGGGCTGGACAGGCCCTTCCTGGTGGAGATGGCGCGCGCAACCATCCTGCAGATGGGCAAAACGTATCCGGAACTGGTCAAACGCAGAGACTTCATCCTCGATGTGGTCAAGCGTGAGGAGATGCGCTTCGCCGAGACTCTCAGCACCGGCCTTGAACTCCTCGACGAGATAATGGAGCGGGAGGAGACCAAGGTCAGGATGCGCATCACTGGAGAAGCTGCCTTCAAGCTCTACGATACCTACGGCTTCCCGGTGGAGATTACGCGCGAGATAGCATCAAGCCGCGGCCTCGAGGTTGACCTGGAAGGCTTTGAAAAAGAGATGGACAAACAGCGCGCGAGGGCGCGCTCCGTCCATAAATTTGGCGGGGGCGAGAAGGGCAGCACCAAAGTCTCAGCCGAGTTCGAGCCTACCCGCTTCGTAGGCTACTCCGAGCTTAAGAAGAGCACGCGCATCGCCGGCATCGTTGTTGCCAACGAAGGAGTAAACGAAATCGGGACGGAGCAAAAAGCTGGTATAGTCCTTGAAGATACGCCCTTCTACGCCGAGATGGGCGGCCAGGTGGGCGATACCGGCAGCATCAAGGCTGAGGGCGGGCTTTTCACCGTCACTGATACGGTCAAGCTGGGGGCGCACACCACACTGCACCAGGGTTTCGTGGCCGAGGGCAGCTTTGCCGTGGGCGATGCTGTCACCGCCGAAGTGGATGCCGAGCGCCGCGCCGATATTGCGCGCAACCACACCGCCACCCACCTTTTGCACTACGCGCTCAGGCAGGTGCTGGGCGAGCACGTGCAGCAGAGGGGCTCGCTGGTCGAGCCTATGAGACTCCGTTTCGATTTTTCGCACCTGGCTCCGCTCACTTCAGAAGAACTTGGGAGGATTCAGGATATTGTCAACGCCGAGGTACGCCACAACCACGCAGTCTATGATAAACAGATGTCCTACAAAGAGGCTGTGGCCGCCGGTGCCATCGCGCTCTTCGACGAAAAATACGGCGACGTGGTGCGCGTGCTGTCCGTGGGCCGTCCGGCCATCAGCAGCGAGCTGTGCGGCGGTACGCACGTGGCGGCTTCTGGGGAGATAGGGCTTTTCCAGATTGTCAGTGAGGCCAGCATTGGCTCCGGCCTGCGCCGTATTGAGGCCGTCACCGGGCGCGAGGCAGCGAAACTGGCATCCTCGAGCATCAACGCGCTCCAGTCGCTGGGCAAGCTGCTGGACACCGCCCCCGAAGGCGTCATGCAGAAGGTGCAAGCCCTGCTCGAAAGCCGCGAGGCTGAAATCAAGCGCGCCGAAGCCCTCGAGCGCGACATGGCGCTCAAGGACGTAGCGCCTCTCCTCAGTAAGGTCGTGGATATCGATGGGGTTAAACTGCTAGCCGCGCGCGTCAAGCCCTCCCGCCCGGAGACACTGCGCGACATGGCTGATGCCCTGCGGGACAGGCTGGGCAGTGCCGTCATTGTGCTGGGCACTGTGAACGAGGATAAGCCGTACTTCGTGGTGATGGTTACGCCTGACCTCACTGCAAAAGGCTACCACGCTGGCAACATAATACGCCAGGCGGCGGCTATTAGTGGCGGCGGCGGTGGCGGCAAGCCTGGTCTGGCGCAGGGCGGCGGCAAGGATGTCTCCAGGCTGGACGAGGCTATTGCAGCCGTGCCTTCGCTTTTGAAGAAAAAGTAAGGAATCAGGCGGGGAAAATCCCTCTCAATCTCCCCTTTCCAAGGGGAGAAACCTGACAATCATCATCGCTTGCTTTAAAGATTAAACTAGGTGGAAGTTTAGGATGCTCACCCTCAACCCTCAAGGGAGAGGGGACTTGGATAAAAGATAAAACATGCGCATCATGGCTTTAGACGTAGGTGACAGCCGCATCGGGGTGGCGTTGTCCGACCCGACGGAAGTGCTGGCCAGCCCGCTGACCATAATTAGGAGGACAAACGAGAGCGCGGACGTCCAGATTATTGCAGATCTTGTGAAGCAGCATGGCGCTGGCAAACTCGTTATTGGGCTGCCTATCTCGCTTGCGGGTGGGGAGGGGATGCAATCGGAGAAGGTCAAGGCTTTTACCGCTCAACTCAAAGTTTCGCCGTCCGTTCCTATAGAATTGGTTGACGAGCGTTTCAGCACGGTTACGGCCAAAGAGTATATGCGCGAATCAGGCGTGAAGAAGAAACGTCGCGCAGAGCACCACGACGATGCTATCGCCGCCGCTGTGATTTTACAGGACTATCTGGACGAGAGCAGGGGGCGCCGTGGCTAAATCCTCCGGGCGCTCGTGGAGCGCCTTCTTCCTTCAGAGTCTGTGGGCCTTCATTTTCGTTGTCGCCATGCTGGCTGTCCTCGAAACGGCTATCTCGACGTCCATCGTGGTGGCGCTGGGAGCCAGCGTCTTTATCGTGTTCGCCCTCCCCAGAAATGCCTGCGCCCAGCCTAAGAATATCATCTTGAGCTACATACTGGGCATCGCCTGCGGCCTGGCAGGGCATTTCATCTTTTTGGAAGGCAGATTGGGTTCTCTCGGCAACGGCTGGGAGCTGATGACTTGGCTGGCCTGCGGGCTGGCCGTAGGGTTATCGGTGCTCGTCATGTCCGTAAGCAAAGTGGAGCACCCGCCGGCGGCGGCTACGGCGCTGGGCGTGGCGCTCATCGGTTTCGACCTGCTGCAGATACTTTTCATCCTGGGCTTCACTGTCTGCCTCTCCCTCGTCGCCTGGGCGCTGCGCTCCCGCTTGGTCAATCTCTTTTGAGGAGCGGTCTGGTTTTGCTACAATAGTGAACGTGATGAGAATCCTTAACTCCGTTAAAAACTATATCGAAGTGCTCAAAGTCCGCGAGACTCTGCTGCTGGGCTTCCTCGGGCTGTGCTCGGCCGTTATTGCTGCCAAAGGGCATCCCGATATCGGTACCCTCATATTTGCGACTATTACTATCCTCATTGCCTCAGGCGGGGCCAACGGGCTGACCAACTACCTTGACCGCGACGTTGACGCCCGCATGCAGCGCACCAGGGGGCGCGTGTTCCCGACAAAACGCATCTACCCTGCGGAAAAGGGACTCGTCTGGGTATTATTTCTTATTGCCGTGGGGTTGACTCTGGCCTGGTTTTTACATCCATATGTTTTCGCCGCCGACCTGGTGGGCACGGCAGCCGCTGCCTTTTACCGCAAGCGTGTCATCTGCGTTTTCCCGCAGGGCGTCATCGCCGGTTGCGCCCCGCTCCTCATGGGTTGGTTCGCTGTGCGCTCCGATATCTCCTGGGAGCTGGGCTTGCTGTGCTTGCTCATCGCCGCATGGCTGCCGCTTCATGTGTGGAGTATCATGGTGTCTCACCGCGAGGACTACATCGGCGCGGGTCTGACCTTTTTCCCCATGAACGTTTCAGTCAGGACGGCTGTCATTGTGCTACTGGTGTTCGCCTTTGCGCTGAATGCCGTAGCCGTCAGCCTGTATTTCGTGGCAGGTTATAGTCTTCTCTATCTTGCGGCGGCTGTAGTACTCGGCGCAGCCATGCTCTACGCCACGATAAGACTGGTGGGCTCACACGCCTCGAAGGACGCCTGGAAGCTCTACAAGCTCTCCAGTTTTCCCTACATGGGACTTATCTTCATTGCTATCTGCCTCAGTATCTGGCTATAATTGAATAATACCCGCAGGAGGTGTCCATGAAGCGTTCACACCTCATCCACATCGGGGTCAGCCTGATTCTACTGGCCGCCCTGATGAGCGGCTGCGGCGGGGGCAAGCCAACCAGTACATCTCCGCCCCTTTCTACGCAGTCAACTGCAGCGACCACCAGTAAGACAACCTCATCCCTTCCCGCGACAACTACCCTGTCTCCCACCGGCAGCACCTCCCCTGCACCGACGAATTCGACAACGCCGACTGTCCTGAGTTATCCCTTCGACGGCAAGAATATGTTTTTCGGCCTCTCGTTAATCAATCCTCTTATGGATGCCGCCAAGGTCAAAGAGTTGGGTATTTCGTGGCTGTCACTCGAGCCGCACGTCACATGGTTCGCCATCGAGTCCTCGCCCGGCGTGTATAACTGGAGCGACCTCGATAGCGAGGTGAAGCAGCTGCAGGCGCTGGGGCTGGACATGACCATGGTGCTCTCCCCCATCATCAACGCCTTCGGAGCGGAGCGCCAGCAGGTTATAGCCGAAGTCGCCAAATACCCGTCGCTGGGATACTGGCTACGCCAGGGCAATCCTGGGGAGTTCAAGCTCTATCCCCATGACGAGACACTGCCCATCTGGGTGGCTTTCGTCAAAGCGGCAGTGGAGCGCTACGACGGCGACGGCAAAAGCGACATGCCGGGTCTCAAATACGCCTGCCGCAACTGGCATTTCGTGGAAGAGTACCCTTGCCCGGAGCTTGAGGATACAGCTTACCTCGACTTGCTTAGGATAACCTCGGAGGCTATCAAATCCACCGACCCGCAGGCGAAGGTCATACTGGCTGGGCTGGCAGGCAACTTCACACAGTATTTTGCCTTCATGGACGGCTATATCACTGATGAAGACGCCGGCGTGCAGGACAGCGTGAAGCACACGCGGCTATGGTGGAATACCAATAAGTTCTGGAGCAGTGCTAAGAAGACGTATGAAAACATCCTCGACCAGGGGCGCGACTACTTCGACATCGTGGACATTCACACCTACGTCCCTAAAGAGAGCTTTTTCGAGGGCGAGGTCGATTATATCCAGCAGACCATGCTGAAGCTGGGCTACCAGAAGCCGCTGTGGATTATTGAGGGCGGCGGACCGTTCAAGAACTATCCGGGCAAGCCGGCGGTCAACTCGCCCGGCGACCCCTACTACGGCTGGGGCTCGGAGAAAGAGAACGCCGAGTTCGTCATCAAGCTGCATGCTATGGCCGCCGCTAAGGGTGTCGAGCGCGAACACTGGGGGCTGAACGAGGCCGAGGACGGCTACTGGGACGGCCCTTGGGAGGGCATGCCGCTGGTGGACGCTGCCGGCTACAAGAAGCCATCCTACTGGACGTTCAAAATGATGCGTGAGAAGCTGGAGAATTTCACCGGGGCCAAAGACCTGAGCCAAGGCAGCCTGCGCATCTTCGACTTCAAGGTGGGCGGTAGAGACATTTATATCGTGTGGAATGCGCAGGGGACAAGCTCGACAGTGGATTTGAGCTCGGTTCTAGGCAACAGGGACGTCAAGATTACGCATATCGTCACCGAGCTGGACGGTGCCAAGAACCCCATTTATCCCGCGAACGAGACGAAGAGCTCCAAATCGGTGCCGGTGGGCTTAACGCCTATATTCGTGGAGTGAGAGTTTATTGAACCTGTCATTGCGAGGAGTCCCGATACCTTTCTTCAACAATTACAAAATATTAATCGGGACGACGTGGCAATCTGTTCTATAGATTCTGTAGGATGTAGGTCCTGTTGCATGGGACACCACCTGTCGCAGACCTTAAGACAGTCTCAACTCCATGCCTACCCTCTTGGATAGTCTCGGTATATCGTGCACCACGTAGACGAAGGCCGTGCGCGCCCACTTGCCCCAGCGCCGCAACCCCTCCGCCTTGATTCTGTCGATAGCGTTTCTGTCCGTCTCGGCGTCCTTGCCGAAAAAGAGCTTGCCGAAAATGTCCGCCGACCACACATCGATAGAGAAGCCGCCGTGAGGGTTGATGATGTCGGCGGAATAGTCGCCGATGCCGGGCAGTTCCATGATTTCCTTCTTGGCCTCTTCCGGTGTTAGCTGTCTCAGCTCCTCGAGGGTGGGGAAGCCCTTTTGTATCGTTTGCGCCGTCTGGACGAGGAATTTAGCGCGGTAGCCCCACTTGCACTCTTTGAACAACTCCTCAACCGAAGCTCTGGCTATAGCCTGCGCCGTGGGCCAGACGCGGATACTGTGCCCATCGAACTCTGCCGTCTCGCTATACCTCTCAACCAGGCACTCCTGCATCTGGTTGGAGCGCGCGATGGGCGCCATCTGCAGCGAAATGGCCAGCGTGGCGGAGGCGAATAGCGAGGCGAAGCCGGTGTTGTGCAGGCCGTAGAGGTCTTTCACCGTGTCCTTGAGAATGGAATCTTTTGCTGCGAGCTTATAGAACTCCGAAAGGTCCGTGTCCGCGCCGAGCTTGGAGGTTAGGATTTCCTGGATACTGGCCTGAAGGGATTTGTCCTGCCCAGTTTTGAGAAAGACCTCTGCCTGCATCTGTGGTTTGGCGGTCGTGCCGCTGGAGGAGAGTTTGACGCCGACCAGCTCGCCGTCTATGTGCAGGGCGGTCCACAGCGTTTTGTCCTGCCACACCTCATCGCGGGTGAACAGTGGCCAGCCGGCGGGCTTGCGCACCGTCAGCTCGAAGTTGTAGGGTGGGATAGGTTTGATAACGAACGAGAAACTGTGAGTGAGCTTTGCCATGCTTCTATTCTACTACGGCTGAGTTGAATATGTAGGTGAAACCATACTATTATACGAAAGCCATAGGTGAACGATGGCCTCTAAAAGGACAAAAATGAAGAGAAACAAACTAAAAGAAAACTGCTTGGCTTTAGAAAAGAGGCTGCTTTCTTATTTCAAACCCAAAGACAAGTGGGATTTTAAAGATTATCCAGTTAACACGTGGAGGAACCCCAACGCAAGACAGCCAGATATAGTGTTTGGCGCTGGGATTATCAATTGGTCGCTTTTGGTTGGTCACGGGGAGACAAAAGAAAAAGCGGTTGAAGAGCTAAAATTGACATTCGACAAGCGCCGCCAACATTATACTGTGCTACCACGTCCTGGCACCTTTGTCCCTATAAGGTATGCGGCAACAACTGAAATCAGCAAGTATGAAGACATTGCCACCGACTTTTTCAAGAGAGTGCTGAATATGGACTATTCCAAAGGTTTTTATTCCGATGGAAGTAGCCTGTCGAATTTTGGGGGAACCGAAGAAGAAGCCAAGAAGCAAAAAGAAGAAATAATCAGGCGCGCTGTTGAGATATACGGGGTTGATATTTCGAGTGAATATGATGGGCCTCTCTATAAAGTGTTTGAATTACTTAAGGGTAAATTTGTTTCCGGTACACAATAGATGCCTAGCAGCTTCCATTTGACCCAAAGCAGCGCAAATGCGCGTTCGGGAGAACTCGTCACCTCGCACGGTGTTATTCCCACCCCCGTCTTCATGCCGGTGGGCAGCCAGGCAACGGTCAAAACGCTCGTGCCGGACGAGATAAAAGCGCTCGGTGTGCAGCTTATCCTCTGCAACACCTACCACCTCTACCTGCGCCCCGGCGTGGAGGTCATCAAGAAGCTAGGCGGGCTGCACCGCTTCATGGACTGGGACGGCGCTATCCTCACCGATTCGGGAGGCTACCAGGTGTTCAGCCTGTCCGCCCTCTCCAGAGTAACTGATGAAGGCGTCACCTTTCGTTCGCACATTGACGGCTCCTCGCACTTCATCACGCCGGAGATGGCGGTAGAGTTGCAGGAAGGTCTCGGCTCGGATATCGCCATGGTGCTGGACGAGCCATCACCCTCCGATGCGCCTCTGCCTCAGGTCAGGCAAGCAATGGAGCGCACGCACCGCTGGGCTGAAAGATGCCTCAAGGCACACAGGGAAAAAGACCAGCAGCTTTTCGCCATCGTGCAAGGTGGATTTTCGCTGGAGCTGCGCAGGCAGTCGGCGGAGTTCTTGACTTCGCTCGACTTCCCGGGCTACGCGATAGGAGGCTTGAGTCTGGGCGAGCCCAAGGAGCTTACCTGGGAGACCGCCCGCCACACGCTCCGATTCCTGCCCCAGGACAGGCCGCGCTACCTCATGGGTGTCGGCTCGCCGGAGGACGTGGTGGAGGCGGTGGGGCTGGGGGTAGATCTGATGGACTGTGCCCTGCCCACCCGCGTGGCGCGCAACGGGGCGCTTTTCACCCGAAAGGGGCGTGTCAATATTGATAATGCCGGTTTCCGCGAGCAGGCGTCTCCTATCGAAGCTGGCTGCGACTGCTACACCTGCACCCATTTCTCGGCGGCCTACATCAGCCACCTTTTCCGCGCACAGGAGCTTTTAGCCTACCGCCTGGCCACCATCCACAACCTGCGTTTCATGGAGCGCCTCATGGCGGACATCCGCACCTCCATCCTCGCCGGCTCGTTCGAGAGTTTTAAGAAAGACTTTCTGTCCGGCTACCAGACCACTGATGAAGGCGTGCGCTTGGAGCAGAAGCAGAAATGGATTAGGGCGCGCAAGAGCGAGACAGATTAACTCCTTAATCTTCTCTCCCCTCAAGGGAGAGGAAAATGAACAGCTACAGCGACCGTCTTGTCGCCCTCTACTTTTCGATTGATGGAGTATCGCCTGCTATAATAATTCCATGATTACTACATTTTATATACCCACCAAAATCATTTCCGGTGCCGGCGGATTCAGCCAGCTCGGCAAGGAAGCGGCAGCCATCGGCAAGCGCGCCCTGCTCGTCACGGGCAAAGGCGCCGTGCGCAAGAGTGGCCTGCTTGACTGGGCGGTGGCTGACCTCCAGAAACACGGCGTGGACGTCACCGTCTTCGATAAAATCGAGCCCAACCCTCGTTCCACAACTGTTGACGAAGGCGCGAGCATCGTCAGAGAGAAAAAGCTGGGCGTCGTCATCGCCCTCGGCGGCGGCAGCGCTATGGACGCGGCCAAGGGTATTGTCATTTCCGCCATCGGAGGCAAGCCCATCTGGCATTACATCGAGACGCACCGGAAGGTCTCCGGCAATGTGCCGAAGCTCATCGCCGTGCCCACCGTCGCCGCCAGCGGCTCGGAGGCCAACTGCGGGGCGGTCATCACCAACTGGGAAACACACGACAAGTGCGTGGTGAGCGACCGCTGCGCCTATCCGGCCATTTCCATCGTTGACCCGGCGCTCACGCTCACGCTTCCGGCCAGACCCACTGCGCAGGGCGGCGTGGACATCTTCTGCCACCTGGTGGAGCCTTACATAACGGCTGGCAATCCCCGGCCTCTCACCGACGGTATTGTGGAGACCTCCATGAAACTGGTGGTGGACTACCTGCCACGCGTCCTGAAAAAGCTGGATGACCTCGAAGCGCGCTCTCAGCTTAGCTGGGCCAGCACCGTCGCCTGCTCCGACTTCGCTGGCCTGGGTGGTGGTGACGGTGCCATGACCATGCACGCCATCGAGCACCCGCTTTCCGGCCTCTACGACATGGCCCACGGCGACGGCCTGGCGGCTTTGCTGCCTGCCTGGCTCCACTCTCTGGCTGACATCCGGCAAGCCCGGCTGGACAAGCTGGCCTGCAACGTCTTCGGAGAAAAGGACGGTCTCGTTGCCGTCAATAAATGGCTCAAGCTGGTTGGTATGAATCTCAGACTGCGCGACCTGGGTATGGAAAAAGCGAAGCTCAACGACTTAGCGGCCAATGCCCTGAAAACGGCTCCCTGGCTGGGGGCGCACCCCAAGAAGCTGGACGCGGCGGCTATTGCGGCCATCTACGAGGAGGCGTGGTAAAGCTGTCGTTGTGAGACCCGCTGCAGGCAGGGTTGAAAATTTTTCCCCCAACATCTTGATGCGCTGCCTGTTTTGCTATTGACAGGAATTTATCCCCTGTGGTAATATATCCATTGCCTTGTAAAAAGGCGATTATGTTTAAGGCAGATACATAAAGGTAAGTTCTCTTGGTGATGAACCGAGCGGTGGCTTGGTGAGTGCGCCAAGCCACTTTCTTTATGTCTGTGCCCCTTAACAACTGAATATATAAAAAGAGCTAATATCAAGTTTGAAGTAGGTCAAGCGGGATAAGGCGCACGGTGGATGCCTTGGCATCAAGGGCCGACGAAGGGCGTGGCAAGACTGCGATAAGCCTCGGTTAGCTGTCTAGCAAGCTTAACCGGGGATTCCCGAATGAGGCAACTCATGCCGGTAAAACCGGCATACCCCTGGCTCAACACATAGGCCAGGCGGAGGCAAGCGGGGGAAGTGAAACATCTCAGTACCTCGAGGAAAATACATTATTCCCTTAGTAGTGGCGAACGAACGGGGAGCAGCCTAAACCGGATGAGCTTAGTGGCTCTGGAGCCTATGCTCACCCGGGGTAGTAAGACGGGCCGGGTGCGGTTCAGAACGCACCGTGGAGTTACAAACCCAACTCTAGCCGAAGGTCTCTGGAAAGTGCCACCGCAGACGGTGATAGTCCGGTAGGCGAAAGAGGCAAGCTCCAGGCCCTGTTCTTGAGTACCACGGGACACGTGAAATCCTGTGGGAATCTACCCTGACCACAGGGCAAGGCTAAATACCCTTGATGACCGATAGTGGACAAGTACCGTGAGGGAAAGGTGAAAAGCACCCCGAAAGGGGAGTGAAATAGACCTGAAACCGTGTGCCAACAAGCAGTCAGAGCCCCGATTCGTCGGGGTAATGGCGTGCCTATTGAAGAATGAGCCGACGAGTTAATCTGTGTAGCCGGTTAAGCGACACAAGTCGCGGAGCCATAGCGAAAGCGAGTCTGAATAGGGCGACTATGGTTGCACGGATTAGACCCGAAGCCGGGTGAGCTATCCATGGCCAGGGTGAAGCTTCGATAATCTCGGAGTGGAGGCCCGAACCGGTTAGCGTTGCAAAGCTATCGGATGAGCTGTGGATAGGGGTGATATGCCAATCGAACCCGGGGATAGCTGGTTCT
>Ga0315268_10006333_pt1 | contig 12614 bp, 10 predicted proteins | sample C1_top_MG_FD_204535 | JGI IMG/M metagenome (GOLD analysis project Ga0315268, IMG submission 204535) | Sediment microbial communities from Yellowstone Lake, YNP, Wyoming, USA - C1_top | ecosystem: Environmental > Aquatic > Freshwater > Lake > Sediment | place: USA: Wyoming | collected 2017-08-01 | reverse complement strand
AGCCCAGCACCTTAGCCTTTGGTAGTTCCAGAGCGTTCCCTTTGTCTATGTAGATCATTCTTAACCTGCCCTACTTGAAAAACTACCGCATAGCCCAGGTCACCACACACGGACACGATCGCCCAATCCCTCCGATACTCCCGACCTGGAAACCCTTCGCTGGGACGATGCACCGCGATAATATCCCAATTCCCGCGGCCGAGAGCTGGGATTTCGAGGAAATTTCAGGCCCAGGCCAAATTGTAAATATCTGGTGCACCGCAGCCCCTCCAGTAGATTTTAAGATGCTCGAAGACAAGATCAAGACAGCAGATCTTTTACGCAATGTGAAGTATCTGCGCCATATATTGCCCTATGACTATTTTCCATACCTATTGAAAAACGTCTGGATCCAGATCTTCTTCGATGATGAATCTACCCCTTCTGTCAATTCCCCCATGGGGGATTTCTTTGGTGTCGGTTTTGGCGAATACAAGCATTATGTATCGCGCTACCTGGCTGAAACCGCCGGTGGATACATCTGCCAGTTTCATATGCCTTTCCGCAGGAAAGCCCGCGTGAGGATGGTCAATAAGAACACGGATCTTGCGGTTCCGGCCTTCTATGGGGCTGTTACCTATCTGACCTACCCGGATGAAAGTCCTCTTGAGCACCAGGGGTATTTTCACGCTCAATACCGTGAAGAAAATCCAACGAATCCTGACCGCCCATACCTGATCCTGGATACTCCCAGTATGGGAATTCCCGACCGACCCGGCCATTATGTTGGAGTAGTGCTCAACACCCAGGGTGCCAGCAAAAAAGCTGGAATGTATTTCCTGGAAGGCAACACCAAAATGTGGATTGATGGCGAACCAGAGCAAAGCCTGGAATATACCGGCCTGGAGGATTACTACCAAGGTGCATGGTATTACACGAAAACCAGACATCGCTCAATCACGGAATTCTGCGCCCCTTACCACGGATTGACCATCAAATCTTTTAACCGCCTGGGGATGCTTGGTTCCATGTTGTTGGCCAGGACGAAAAAGATGAAACTCAGCCAATATCGTTTCCACCCAGAAGGCATTCCTTTCCAACATTCTATCCGTATCACAGTCCATCACGGAGAATTCGATGAAGTGGAATGCAATTTCTCTTCGGTGGCCTATTGGTATCAAAAACCTTAGAGAGGTTCACACCGCTTTCACTAACCTATCTTTTCAGCGTGCCCCATCTGCCAGGAAGGCATATGGATAAGGCAAATCCATAGCTGAGACCCGGTTCAATCGCTCCAATTGTTCGGGCTCTAACACCCAACCAGCAGTACCCAGGTTTACTTCGAGCTGCTCTATGGTGCGCGCTCCAACGATCGGCGCGGTGACTGCCGGTTGATGCAGTAACCAGTTGAGTGCAACCTGTGCAGGGGGCTTCCCAATCTCCTTGGATACTTCTTGCAGAATATCCAGGACTTTCCAGGTACGCTCTGTATCATATTTTTCCCACGATTCGCTCCACTGATATTTCGTTGCATCTTCCACTCTGGTATTCTTAGGAGGCGCAGTCATACCTCGGCGATACTTCCCACTCAGCCAGCCCCCTCGCAGCGGACTCCAGGGAATCAACCCGAGACCTTCAACCTGGCATACTGGTATTAATTCCCATTCTAACTCACGGTCCAGCATGTTATACAATGCCTGCAAGCAGGTGAATGGCTCCCAACCCATCTGGCGTGCTAAATCCACGGCTTTCTGTAATTGCCAGCCCGAAAAATTGCTCGCTCCCAGGTAGCGAACTTTCCCGCTCTTAACCAGAATATCTAAAGTGCTGAGTGTTTCCTCCAATGGGGTGCGGTTATCCCACATATGTACCTGATAAAGATCAACATAATCTGTCCGTAACCGTCTCAGGCTGGCTTCGATCGCCTTTAGAATGTGCTTGCGGCTCAATCCTACATCATTCGGTCCTGAACCCATCTGCCAGCGCACTTTGGTGGCAATAACAAACTGGTCACGTGGTTTGCCGGTCAGCCAACGACCCAGAATCTCCTCGGAGCTTCCCCGGCCATATACATCGGCCGTATCAATGAAGTTGCCGCCTACTTCTACAAAACGATCCAGCATCGCCCGACTGACTTCCTCAGTTGATTCCCGTCCAAAGGTCATCGCGCCCAGGCATAACTCGCTGACTTTCATGCCGGTTTTCCCTAGAAATCGGTATTCCATCCTTGACCTCCTATCAAGATCTGAAATTTTAATGACTATTGTAATGCAGCAATTTATTAAATGGCCGGATACATGAAAGAAGTATCCTTGATCAATGGAGGGCTTTGTGTTATCATTATTTGTAGAAAATCATTGTCTGATAAGTATATTTGTTATTTGCAAGAATGACCTGTAGTAAATAGATAAAGGTCAATGGAACCGGAAAGCAGACTCGAAGAATTATTGGCGCAAGTCAGAAAGCACGGGATGCGCCTGACGCCCCAACGCGCTGCTGTGCTCAAAGCCCTGGCTACCAGCCCGAATCACCCTACTGCTGAGGAAATCTACCAGCAAGTACGCCAGGATTTTCCTATGACCAGCCTGGCGACTATTTATAAGACCATTGCGTTGCTCAAAGAATTAGGTGAAATTCAAGAGTTAAGTTTCGGGGCTGGAAGCAGCCGGTTTGACTGTTTTCGGTCTTCTCCTCACCCCCACCTGATTTGTACGCGTTGCAACACAATTGTTGATATCGATGGTCACGCCTTCAACGAAATTACGCAGCCCGTCGCCCAATCTACTGGATACCAGATCTTTGCCCATCGATTGGAACTGTTTGGGGTCTGCCCGCGCTGTCAACAAGAATGACGAATTGAAACCATCAATACAAATTCTATTTTATAAGGAGAAATGTTATGTTAAGCAAGCTCATGTTAGATGAAATGAATGAACAAATTAAACACGAGTTGTACTCCTCCTACCTTTACCTTTCTATGTCGGCCCATTGTGAATCTGCCAATCTTCCCGGTTTTGCCGCATGGTTACGCGTTCAGGCTCAGGAAGAGCTGGGGCATGCTCTCAAATTCTACGATCATATCCTGGATCGCAACGAGAAAGTCACCTTGCAGGCAATTGATCAACCTGTGATTGAATTCAAGTCCCCCAAAGACGTCTTCCAGCAGGTCTACGAGCATGAGCAGAAAGTAACCGCCCGAATCCATAAGCTCTATAGCCTGGCTGTGGATGAAAAAGATTACGCCAGCCAGACTTTCCTGCTATGGTTCGTGAACGAACAGGTCGAGGAAGAAAAGAACTCGTCACAGATTCTAGACATGCTCGAAAAGATCGGCACCAGTGTCGGTAGCTTGTATCAGCTTGATCATCGCGTGGGAGAGCGTGGCAAAGGGGAATAATCCCTTATTCAAATTGAACCAGATTCAAGGTTCAGGAAATTTCTGCACCTCATGCAGGCGGGGCAAGCACTCCCCGCCTTTTCTTTTCCTGAGCCTTCGACAAAATTATCTAGACACTCTTTAACGCGGTATACTTTGCCAAATAATTCCCTGGGAGCCAACCCATGCAACCCATGACTGGCCTGGAACGTATTCGAAACATTCTGAAGCGCAAACCGGTTGACCGAATTGGCGTCTTCGAACATTTCTGGAACGATACTTACCATACCTGGCAAGAACAGGGGTATATCCAGCCAGATGAATGGCTCGAGGATCATTTCAATTATGATCTGCAAATCTTCTGGCCGTTCGATTTTGTGGCCGACCTGGATTTCACACCTGTAGTGGTCGAAGAAACTGAAGAAACAATCCTGACCCGTGATGGCAATGGCGCATTATTGCGTCGGCACAAGCTGCATGATAGCACCCCAGAGCACGTCGATTTCCTGGTCAAAGACCGCAAAGGTTGGGAAGAATACATTAAACCGCTTATCACTGCCGACCGCCGTCGAATTAATTTTGAAGGTTACCGGATTGCCAAGCTGCATGCTGCCGAGCATGGACGTTTCTTTGCCTGGTCAGGGGTCAATGTCTTCGAGCTAATGCACCCCGTATGCGGTCACGAATATATGTTGATGGGCATGGCGCTCGATCCGGCCTGGGTTAAAGATATGGTCGATACCTATTCGCGCGTCACCATCGAGCTGCAAGAAATCCTCTTTGCGGAAGAAGGCTATCCAGATGGCATCTGGTACTACGAAGATATGGGCTATAAGCAACATCCTTTCATGTCGCCGCGAATGTACGGCGAGATCATCCAACCCGGGCACCGGCGAACGATTGATTGGGCACATCACCATAACCTGCCGGTCATCATGCATTCCTGTGGTTACATAGAACCTCTGTTGCCCGGAATGCTGGAAGCGGGCATTGACTGCCTGCAGGTCATTGAGGTCAAAGCGGGGATGGATCTTTTACGGTTATATCATAACTACGGAGACCGGCTTTCCTTCATGGGCGGGATCGATGTACGCGTCCTGTATCATAATGACCGACGCGAAATCGACGCTGAATTGGAGCAGAAAATCCCAATCGTCAAAGGGAAATATGGTTATGTCCTGCATAGTGACCACTCGATTCCTTGTAATGTACACCATGATACTTACCAGTATTTTGTTGACAAGGGTTTGGAACTGGGCAAGTATAATTAAATTATGTGCGATACAATCGTTTCCACTTTCGAGACAACAGCCAGTGGCGTGACCATCCTTGGGAAGAATTCCGACCACGAACCGAACGAAGCTCAACATGTGGTTGCTATACCAGCTATGGATCATTCCCCCAAAAGTATGCTGAAATGTACCCACATTGAGATTCCTCAAGTAGTGCACACCTACGCGACTTTACTTTCCAAACCTTTCTGGATTTGGGGCGCTGAAATGGGAGTCAATGAACACAGCGTTGCAATTGGCAATGAAGCTGTGTTCACCAAATTGCCCTATGAAAAGAAAGCAGGCCTCATCGGCATGGATCTGCTTCGACTCGGGCTGGAACGCGCAACCACCGCTCGCCAGGCGGTGGAGGTAATCACCTCTCTGCTGGAGGAGTTCGGTCAGGGTGGTAACTGTGGCTTCACCCACAAATCTGTTTACCACAATAGTTTCCTGATCGCTGATCCACGGGATGCCTGGGTATTGGAGACTGCCGGAACAGAATGGGTTGCCCAACAGATCCATGGAGTTTATACCATATCTAATGGTTTGACGATTGGCAATCAGTGGGACCTGGCTTCCCCAGGATTGGTAGACACCGCAATCACGCATGGTTGGTGTAAAAGCGATAAGGATTTTGATTTCTCTCGCTGTTACTCGGACTTCTTATATACCAACCTGAGCGCCTGCCGAACGCGCCGTCAGCGAACTACCGCGGTTTTAACCTCCCAAGATGGAAAGACAGATATCGACCAGGTTATGGCCGCGCTGCGTGACCATGGTGAAAATCCTGGAATTAACTGGACTCCAGCTAAAGGACTGACCGGCATGACCGTCTGTGCGCACGCCAGCTTCGGCCCGGTGCGTGGCAGCCAGACCACTGGTTCTTTGGTAGCCTATTTGCACCCTGATCATCCCTGCTTTTTCGTCACCGGCACAGCTGCACCCTGCACCAGTATTTTCAAGCCCGTCTGGCTGGATGCCCCCCTGCCAGAAACTGGCCCGGTTCCCAGCGGCATCTTCGATGAATATGCTCTCTTCTGGCAGCACGAACGTCTGCACCGCTCCACCCTACGAAACTACCCCTCTCTCATCCAACTTTATCAGGCTGAAAGGGATGAGCTTGAGAAACACTTCATCAATCAAGCGATATCTCATGCCGGCGCCTCTCCAGAAGACCATGCCGCGATTTCTACAACCGCCTTCCAGCAAGCGTCAATGGCTGAGCAGCGTTGGTTAGACCAAGTTTTAGCTGCCAGGACTCCAACGAGTGGAGATTGGCTATACCAGATCGCCTGGGACAGGTTCAACCTAGCCGCCGGCATTCCTCTGGATTAATCCCCTGAGCTGACATTCTTATCAACCCCTTCACCGGATGTTGTTTAGATTATGATACAATATGATCAAGATTGTATAGATTTAATCTGCTTAATCAATTTATAAGAAACCCCTATGTTCACTTCTACTCCAGGTAAGAGTTTCCCACTCGGCGCCCACCTTTTTAATGATGGTGTCAATTTCAGTGTCTATTCCCGCCACGCAGACGGCATTGATCTGCTGCTGTTTGATCAGGTTGATGATGACCAACCCGTGCAAGTGATCTCACTGGATCCCAGGGTTAACCACACCTACCATTACTGGCATGTCTTCGTACCCAATCTCAAGCCAGGCCAGCTTTATGCTTACCGTGCTCACGGTCCGTTCGACCCTGGCCGCGGCCTGCGTTTCGATAGCAGCAAGGTATTGCTTGATCCTTACGGTCGTGCCCTGGCAATTCCACCCGGTTACGACCGCGGTGCTGCTTACCGGCCAGGTGATAACACCCCCGTGGCTATGAAGTCGGTCGTGGTCGATCCTTCCAATTACGATTGGGAAGGCGACCAGCCCTTGCATCGGCCTTTTCATCAGACGGTGATCTACGAGATGCACGTCGCCGGTTTTACTCGCCACCCCAATTCAGGTCTCCCTGCACAAAAACGGGGAACCTATGCCGGCCTGATCGAGAAAATCCCCTACCTCCAGGAACTGGGCATCACCGCAGTAGAGTTGCTACCAGTCTTTGCCTTTGATCTAAATGATGCGCCCTCGGGATTAGTAAATTATTGGGGTTATAGCCCGGTTTCTTTCTTCTCTCCTCATCCCGGTTATAGTGCACGCCAAGACTTTCACGGCCCGGTCGACGAATTCCGGGATATGGTCAAGGCGCTGCACCGTGTTGGTATTGAGGTCATCCTGGACGTGGTCTACAACCACACCACGGAAGGCAATCAAGATGGACCCAACTTGTGTTTCAGAGGATTGGCTAATGAGACCTATTACATTTTGGAATCCGATCCCACCTACTATTCAAACTATGCCGGTACGGGCAATACGCTCAACGCAAACGAAGCCGTGGTCCGCCGGTTGATTGGTGACAGCTTGCGCTATTGGGTTTCTGAAATGCATGTGGACGGTTTCCGTTTTGACCTGGCTTCTATCCTCGACCGCGATGAGAATGGTCAGCCATTGGCCAACCCACCTATCCTGTGGGATATCGAAACGGACCCCATCCTGGCTGGCACTAAATTAATCGCCGAAGCCTGGGACGCAGCCGGACTCTACCAGGTCGGCAGCTTCATCGGCGATTGGTGGAAAGAATGGAATGGGCGTTTTCGGGACGATGTACGCAGTTTTTTCCGAGGCGATCAGGGTATGGTGGGTAACCTGGCCGATCGCCTGCTGGCCAGTCCAAACCTATATATTCATGAAGGTCGTGAAGCGACGCAGAGTATCAACTTTGTGACCTGCCATGATGGCTTTACTCTCAACGACCTGGTCTCCTATAATTCCAAACACAACGAGGCTAATGGCGAGGCCAACCGGGACGGCAACGACAACAACCTGAGCTGGAATCACGGAGTGGAAGGATTAACCGGCGATCCTCAAGTGGAGCAGCTTCGCAGCCAGGAAGTGAAGAATTTTTTGGCCTGTACATTGGTAGCTCTGGGTACGCCGATGGTTTTAATGGGTGATGAAGTGCGCCGCACTCAGCTCGGCAACAACAATGCCTATTGCCAGGATAATGAGATTTCGTGGTTCGATTGGTCTCTCTTAAACGAATATGCCGATATCCGGCGTTTTCTCCAGCTGCTGATCCAGTTCCGCCTGAATTATACCGCCACAGGAGATGAGGATAGCGAACCTCTCAGCCAGGTACTTCGGCAGGCCAGCATTACCTGGCATGGCGTGCATCTCAACCAACCTGATTGGTCGCCGGATTCACACAGTCTTTCGGTGACCTTGATGCTCCCCGAGGATAAACATCCCACGCACCTGATTTTCAACGCGTTCTGGGAAGCCCTTAATTTTGAGCTGCCTTCTTTGCCCGATGACAATCGTTGGAGACGACTGGTGGATACCTCGCTACCCTCGCCGGCAGATATTAGCGATTTTCCCCACGCGGTGGCAGTCCCTGAGAGCAACTATCTGGTCCAACCTCACAGCGTGGTGATCCTGGTTGGGTGATCACCGCAAAGAAATGCCTGGATGATGATGCCGGGAATCCTGTGTTAAAATGAACATCTATGTCTGCTCAACGAATTGTAGTGAAACTGGGTACCTCCACCCTGACCGCGGGCAGCAATAAACTGGCTCCAGCCCGGCTGGTGGACCTGGCCCGGCAGGTAGCTGCCCTGCATGAAGCCGGTCACCAGGTGGTGTTGGTCTCCTCTGGAGCAATCGCCGCTGGGCGCGAGGCGCTTGGTTATCCTGCTTTGCCCAAGTTTATCCCAGCTAAACAGATGCTGGCTGCTGTCGGTCAACCACGCTTGATGGCGATCTTCGAGCAATTTTTCGCCATCTACGGCCTCAAGGTTGCTCAGGTGTTGCTGACCCGCGCCGATTTTGCCGATCGGCGCGGATACCTGAATGCCCGTAACACCCTGGATGCACTGTTGATGCATCGCATCCTTCCCATTATCAACGAGAATGATACAGTCGCTACTGAAGAAATCCGCTTCGGCGATAATGATCATCTTTCGGCTCAGGTAGCCAACCTGATCGAGGCAGATCTCTTGCTGCTCCTGACCGACCAGGAGGGCTTATTGACGGGAGATCCACGCCAGGATCCGAAAGCCCGCTTAATCGAGGATATTGGACCGGAACCAATCTCGGAGGAAACCTGGCTGGCGGCCGGTGGCACCAGCACCGGACTTGGCACCGGGGGAATGATCACCAAGCTTCATGCAGCCGACCTGGCCAGGCATGCGGGCACGACCGTGATCATCGCGAAGGGGGACGAGCCGGATATCCTGGTACGCATAGCTCATCATGAAACGCTTGGAACACGCTTCGCTCCAATAGTCAATAAGCTGGAAGCGCGCAAAAGGTATATTTTGGCAGGCAACAGAGTGGCAGGGGAATTGTCCGTTGATGCCGGCGCATCGCGCGCCTTGGGGCGCGGTGGCAGCCTACTGCCGGTCGGCGTAGTGAGTGTAACCGGCGATTTCGACCGCGGCGATACGATCAGGGTCATCTCGCCCTCAGGTAAAGCCATCGCGCTGGGATTAAGCAACTACGCCGCCAAGGATATCGCCGCCTTCCGCGGCCGCCAATCTTCCGAGATTGAGACAATCCTGGGCTTCACATTTGGAGATGAAGTCATCCATCGCAACAATATGATCTTGTTATAGAGGATGGTCGGGATAGATAGACAAGCCAAACTGACGATCCTCTGCCTGTTCCATTATCCCGGCTAAGAAAAAGAGGAGTGCAGCATGTCCCTTGAACAGATTGGCCAGCAAGCGAAGAAAGCTGCTCGGAAGCTGGCACTGGTTTCTACGACTGCTAAAAATGATGCCTTGGAAAAGATGGCCGATCGGCTGGGGGAGCAGGCCGAGACCATCCTCGCTGCAAACCAGGAAGATCTTGAGCAAGCACGCCAGGCAGGGCTTTCCCCTGCGATGATTGACCGGCTGATGCTGAACGAGGCTCGGCTTACCAATATTGTCAGTGATCTGCGGAAGGTCTGTGAGCTACCGGATCCCGCGGGTGAAGTATTCGATGAGCAAATCCTACCCAATGGCCTGCGAGTCCATAAACAGCGCGTCCCGTTGGGCGTGCTGGGCGTCATCTACGAGGCACGACCTAACGTCACGGTGGATGTGGCAGGCCTGGCGCTCAAATCTGGCAATTGTGCTATTCTGCGCGGTGGCAGCGAAACCATCCACTCCAACCAGGCCCTAGTATCTGCCATCCGTCAGGCTCTCGCAGAAAGTGACCTGCCGGTCGATACCATCCAATTGATCCCCAGCCCCGATCGCAGATTGGTCCTGGAGCTTTTACAGATGGAAGACTATGTGGATATGATCATCCCACGCGGTGGAGCAGGATTGCACGAGCTGTGCCGCCAGAATAGCCGCATCCCGGTGATGACGGGTGGGATTGGCATCTGCCACCTGTTTGTGGACGATTCCGCAGACCTGGTCGCAGCCCTGCCGGTGATCCGCAACGCTAAAATCCAGCGTCCGAGTGTATGCAACGCCTTGGATACCGTTTTGGTGCATCGCAAGGTTGCCTCTGCATTCATCCCACAGTTGGCAGAAGTCTTAACCAAGGATGGGGTGACCTTCCGGGTCGATCCATTGGTTGAGGAAATTCTCGGCCAGCGGTACGCCGGGGCTGTCCGACCTGCAGGACCACAGGACTTTGATATCGAGTGGCTCTCACTGATACTGGGAATCAAGGTTGTAGAAGGGCTGGAGGAAGCCGTAGAACACATCGCTGCTCACAGCACCGGTCACTCGGATGGCATCCTTACCGAAGATGAGGAAAATGCGCGGCGCTTCATCGCTGAAGTCGATTCGGCGGTTGTGTACGTCAATGCCAGCACACGTTTCACCGATGGCGCTCAATTGGGCCTGGGTGCTGAGGTTGCCATATCCACTCAACGGTTACATGCCCGCGGCCCAATGGCCCTGCGCGAACTGACCACCTACAAGTGGGTAGTGGAAGGGAACTATCATATCCGGCCTTAAGAGGGTAAGTTCCCTTCGAAAGGGATAGGCTGTTTGACCTTGCGTCGCTTTTTTGCGATCCTCACCTTACTCGGCGGGATGGGGTTGATTATTCTGGGGGTGTTTGCCTACTCGCTAGGCCTGGACCACAATCCAGAATGGGGCCGCTCCCGAATTCTGATGGTTCTGGTGGGATGCGGGTTGAGCATCACCATGATCCTGGCAATCAGCTGGACGAAGGTGATCGGTGTTGCCCGGCGGGTGGCTGGTAGCCCCTCTTTTCGTTGGCTAATACAGTGCCAACAGGTACTATTGCAAACCATCCAGCATAGCCCTACCTACCGGTTCCTGATAGGACTTGAGCACGGATTCCGCAGAATTCCCCCTGTATCCTGGATCGAAGCTGACCCCAGCCGGGAAGCGGCGGCCTATGGAATCACCAGCGCAGTCCTGGTGATCTTGATCTATACCTGGTTCATCACCGCCGGTACTCTCACACACTGGTTCCCCTATTACAGTCATTATTACGACCTGCTGGCTCAGGCCTTCCAGCATGGACAACTGCATCTTCTGCAGTCTCCACCTACCGAATTGACCTCCCTCAAAAATCCGTATGACTACCGGGAGCGAGAAGCCCAAACCGGACTCAGCTATTTATGGGATGCCTCCCTTTACCAAGGTAATTATTACTTATACTGGGGGCCTGTCCCGGCTGCTATCCTGACGGCAATCAAACCCCTCCTGGCCGTTCCAGTCGAAGATCAATACCTTCTTTACATGTTTTCCTGCGGCCTGGTGGTGATCGTTCTGCTGCTACTTCTGGCTATGCGAAAAGCCTTTTTTCCTAATGCGCCCGGCTGGTCAATCGCTCCATTCCTGCTGGGATTCGGTCTGGCAGTTCCGGTTCTGTGGTTGGTCAACCGCCCGGCAATCTACGAAACCGCCATCGCGGGTGGCCAGTTCTTCCTTATCGGGGGATTAGCAGCTGCTTTCCAGGGACTCCTCAAGGGAAAATCTACCCCAATCTGGCTATTTCTGGCAGGTCTGTGTTGGACCTTCTCCATCGGGACACGCTTCAACCTGGTTATTGCAGTGGTGATCTTTGTCGTCTTGGTGATCTGGCGCTTATTTCAGCAAATGGGCAGGAAGATCAACCATTCGTTTATCTCTGCCGTCCTGGCTCTTGGGATCCCACTGCTGCTGGGGGGGGCTATTCTAGGGTCGTACAACTTTGCCCGATTTGGCAATATCCTAGAAACCGGTCATCGCTACCAACTCACCGGGCCGGCGTTGCCGGAAAACTATGCCTGGGTCACCTCACCGCGCTATATTCTTCCCAACCTGTACAGCTATCTTTTGCGGCCGCTCACCTTTGAATCCGGTTTTCCGTTTGTCTTTGCTCCTTTTGTCAAAGAAAGTATGTGGCCTTTCTTCATCCATCTGCCGGAGCATTATTACTATTCCGAGCCTGTTGCTGGCCTGTTCCCGGCGATTCCAGTCTTACTGACTGCTATCCTGCCGCCCATCTTCTTAATATGCAACGCTCTCAAAAACCGGAAGGAGAGTGCAGTTGAGAACCGATTCCAGGCCTGGTGGGTACTCCTTCTGACCAGTGGGAGTCTGATGCTCCTGGGAACACTGCTGCTCTTTATCTCCCCCTCTATGCGTTACCTGGCAGATGTTGTGCCTATCTTAACCCTCCTGGCTGCCCTAGGTTTTTGGCAGGCGCGTGTCAGATTAAAAAACTGCCCTCTGTTGTGCGGGTCGATCACCGTCCTTCTGCTGGCGGCTGTGCTGGTGACGGTCATTTTTGGGGTACTGGTAGGCTTTTCAACCGGTGATAAGCGCCTGGAGACCAATAATCCTGCACTGTACTACCAGATAGCGAGCTGGCTCTCAAGGCAATAATCCTCGCACTTCAGAAGTAAGAAGAAAAAAAGCTAGCAAATCTTTTTTCACTCTCATCAAGAAGAATGACTCCTGGAATTCTATGAT
>Ga0315268_10006332_pt1 | contig 12614 bp, 21 predicted proteins | sample C1_top_MG_FD_204535 | JGI IMG/M metagenome (GOLD analysis project Ga0315268, IMG submission 204535) | Sediment microbial communities from Yellowstone Lake, YNP, Wyoming, USA - C1_top | ecosystem: Environmental > Aquatic > Freshwater > Lake > Sediment | place: USA: Wyoming | collected 2017-08-01 | reverse complement strand
TTTTTTCAATTATAGGTAGTGAGTATCAAGGTGGAAATAGTGCAGTCGGATATATGGATGAAACTAGTGCGTGGAATCGAACTTTGAGTGCAACAGAAGTTTCGGATTTATACAATGGCGGGGCAGGCATGACATGGGTGGATACCGCACCAGTAGCAAACCTAACGATAGTTTTGAACTCGCCAGCAGATGCAATGAAATCAAATGATACAACGCAGACTTTCAACTGCACATCATCAACAACTATGGCGACATACACCATCAAGAACATGACTCTATTTGTTTATTTAGCGAATGGGACAATCAACACGAACTTCACAGATACATCCGCTCTGGCTGTCACAACATACCAGCACGTGACAACGATAAAAGGATTATCGGAAGGAACGCACAAATGGACTTGCGATGCTTCCGATGATGCAAATTACACAATAGTATCCAACTGGACATTCACAATAGACACAACACCACCAAAGATTAGCACAAGAACTCCTGCGAATGGGACGCAATATGTCGCATTTGACAATCCTTATCAGGCATTCTTCAATTTCACATCAAGCGATAATGGTGGAGCAGGAGTAGAAAAATGCTGGTATTATAATGAAACAGGAAATACAACATACACCTGCAACGCTTTGTTTGCGGTAAACTTCACAAGCGGCTGGCACACGGTAAAGGCATATGCAAATGATACGGTTGGGAACTTCAACCACATCGGAAACCAAACCACATTCCTGGTGAATTATGTGAACTTCACGAATATCATATACGCAAGTCCAGTAGTGGAAGCAACAACAAATCCAATCACTTTCAACATGACTGCGACATACATCGCTATGGGGCAGATGAATGCAACCATCTGGTATAACAATACGCCTTTGACAACAGCAAGATATTATGATTCATTTGGCTTCGCATCTGCAACAGCAAATGCCACAGCCCCGATGGTTTCGGCAGATACAAACGTGAGCTTCCATCTCAACTTAACAATCAATGGCGTCAATGCTTCAAGGAACGGGCTGGGGCAGATAGTCCAGCACCTGACAGCACCAACGATAATAAACGATACTTGTCCGGCAGGATTAAACCAAAGCTGGTATTTTTCATTCGCGGCAGAAGATAACTTGACAGTTCTTAATAGTGTGAATGTCTTTTACAATTTCAAGTACGGGCCATTGGGGAACAATGCGCTGTACACTTTGAACGGAACATTAACCACAATAACAAACTTATCAATCTGCACCAATGTAACAACTCTTGGAAATTATTCAGTCAGTTATGGCGAGATCCAATACGCCCTGGCAGGTTATACTGACCGCAGATTTTACATGTTCAATGGCACGCAACTCACTATAATACCAAGAGCGGATGTTCTTTATTCGCTGATAAATTCAAAGGCCACGTCATTCCTTTTCACCTTCAAGGATGTCTATCTTACTACATACGTTGGCAAATATACGAAGCTGCTGCGCTGGTACCCCGCATCAGATTCTTACATAACTGTCGAGATGGCAAAGACAGATGACAAGGGCCAGACAATCATGCGCGTCAAGACGGAGGATGTGGATTACCGCGTTGGCTTGTATGAAGTCGATGGGACATTGATTAATCTCGCGAACCCCGTGAGATTTGCATGCCTGGATTCGCCATGCTCTTACACGATGACAGTCACACCGGGGTCGCTTGCTTATGATACATTCACGAATATCCAGTCAAGCCTTACCTTCAATGAAACAACAAAAGTATTCACATTTATTTGGAATGATCCGTCAGGCACAACGCAATATATGAATCTGAACGTCACAAGATTGGGAGGTTCATCCGATCTGAATGTCTGCAATTCATCTGGCGCAGGATCCACAGGAGTCTTGAGCTGCAACATATCCGCATATACATCCGGGAACTTTGAAGCAAATGCTTACCGCGCAGCATCACCATTAACAGCGATTGCAAAGCTGTTTGTATCTCTTGCGAATACAATCTTCAAAGGCAATGTCGGGCTGTTTATTTCGGTTCTAATCTTTATTGTAATGATTCTCGCAGGGACATTCTCGCCATACGCTGCAATCATTCTCGGAATTGTCGGGCTGATTCCTGCGGCGCTGCTTGGCGCAATCAATATCACGATATTTATTGGATTCGGAGTCTTGGGGGGGATTTTGATGCACTTCTTCAAGCGAATTTCATAGAGGTAAAATGATAAATTTCAAAATGATAAAAGGAAAAAAGGGGGCGACACTTTCGGGTTGGTCGGAAGCTCTTATACTTTCGATTGCATTCGTAACAGTCCTGGGCATAGTCATCGGCAATTTCAACCTGATGTACACGAGCCACGAATACCAGACCGGATTCTCGACAAACACAACGCAGGCAGCATTAACAACATATTCAACAACATCCGCGAATGAGATGAACAAGGGTGAAGTCAGTTTCCTTGCAAGCATCGGCATGACTTTGACAACAGTCTGGGGTACGCTGATAGGTTTCGCGGGTTTGCTGTGGAACTTCTTCACAGGCGGATGGATTGAAACCGCCATCAGTTACATGATGATACCGTCAGGGTTTGGAATCTCCCTGGCATTGCGCGCACTTTGGATGATTTCGGTTGTGTTCGCATTGATAAGAATATTCCAACGCGTGAGGCCTTAATAGAATGGTATTTAAAAAAGGACAAAAACCGTGGAATGTGGGATTGAAATTACCAAGCCATCCTAATTATAATATTGAACTAAAGGGATGTTTTGAAAAAGGACATAAAAGAGGCATGACTGACAAACATCATTCAATTCAGACAAAACAAAATATAGGTTTGGGAAATAGAGGGCATCCTTTTTATGGTGGCACAAGTGGTTGGTTTAAAAAAGGATTAGTACCTTGGAATAAAAATACAAAGGGTTTGAGTATTGCTTGGAATAAAAATATACCTTGTAGAGAGAAAACAAAACAAAAACTTTCAATAAATATTAAAAAACTCTATGCTGAAGGTAAAATAAAAAGTTACTGGAAAGGAAAACAAATAACTAATGAGGCAAAACATAAAATGAGTATGGCTAAATGGCGCGGAGGAAGCAATACATCGTGGACACGCATAGCTAGAAAAACTTTAGAAAAAAAATATGGCATTCCTTGGGCGAATATGTATAAACCCGAAAACGCAGTTATTCATCATATAAATCACGATAGATCTGATTATAAATTTGAAAATTTATGCGTGATGTCAAATCATGAACATACTAAATTCCATAACTTGGAGGTAATATAAAATGCCAATTATATGGTCGAATATAACTTCACCAGAACAACTACTTTCTGCGCCTAACGTAGCTACAGGAAACTTTTTCTGGCTCGCAATTCTCATCACATTGTTCATAATTTTACTGATGACATTCATGAACTTCGGGTTTGAAATCGCGCTCATGACATCGGGATTCGCCACGATGGTTCTCGGTATCTTTTTGGCTTACATGGATCTTGTTGCCTGGAAGTATGTGATGATATTCATCGCGCTGCTTGTGATTGGAATCCTGTACATCATGTGGTCAAGCACGCGTGAAAATATGTAACTTTTCGATGCAATACAATGTTTGCTTATATTTAAATAAGTTCGATTGTTTTAAATTAACAATATCCAAAGGAGGTGGATTAAAATGTTTAACGCATTAACTGGTTTGGCTCTTGGAGTTGTAATCTTTGCCGTAATCATAGGCGTTGGAAGCATCGTTTTGCAGAACTTTGGAAATGCTGTAGGTGGGACTGCAAACACGACAAGTGTGTACCTATTAGGTCAGCTCGGACAGTCAGGATTGGCCGGATGGGCGCCATCAGTAATTGCTCTGGCAATAGGTCTGCTCTTCATCGGTGCTTTCATGGGCAAAGGCGCAATGGGAAGAAAAGTCTAAACACTTTTCTTTTAATTTTTCCTTTTTTTTATTTTTGATTGGGATGGCCCGCAAGGGCATACAGACGAATAATATTAGTGGAGGAAAAAATAATGTTTAACGCATTAACAGGGCTTGCATTGGGCGTAGTTATCTTCGCGGTAATAATTGGAGTTGGAACAGTTGTACTTACCGGCTTCGGCAACTCAATCGCATCTTGTAACACAGCATACACATTCAACACAACGCAGCAAAAGTGTGTAAATGCTTCAAATGGCGATCCAACAACACCGGGGAATACTGCATGGGGTTCGACTAACTATCTGTCCGGGCAATTAGGCACATCAGGACTCGCTGGCTGGGCTTCGGCAATAATAGCACTTTCAATCGGGCTTTTATTCATAGGTGCATTTATGGGCCGTGCAGCAATGGGAAGGAAGGTTTAGGACCTTCCTGAACCATGAAACTCGTAATCAAGACGAGCAAGCGGTATGGCACTTGGCTTGCTAAACACCTTGCCAAAGAACATCCGAAAACACGAGGTAAAATAAGGTTAAGGAGATAACAATGGTAAAAATAAAAGGTTACAAGTATATGCGCCCTGAACAGCGATATAAAACCGAAAACCCATATCATATTTGGGCATATCGCGATGACGGTAGCAAATTTGTTGCTGCTTTCAAAAATCGCAGAGAAGCGGTAAGATGGTCACGGGCAATTAGAGGCAGATTAGGCAAAGTAACAACTGCAGCACAACCTAAAAGGAAGCGCAGACCATCAAGCCCGTTCGGAATTCGCATGCCAAGCTTTAGGTTTTAAATAATTTCTTTGGTTTTTATCTGTTTACTTCAATATTTATTTACTCAAGTAAACAATCCTTTTTATAAGTCAAAAATCTGACTTATTTCATGGCCGGTTTTGATTTCATGTCGGGTACGATGTACACATGGCTTTCATCAGGCCTGTTCTGGACCATAATCATTGGCGTGCTTGTTTTTGGTGTTGTCGGCGGCCTGATCATCCGGCGCGAGACAAAGTTCCGCTATCCCTGTTTGATTATTTCAACTCTTGGGAATGGCAAAGTCGTGATTGATGTCAAGAAAGCCGGGTGGTTTGGAAACAGGACCGCAATTCTCGGCTTGTGGGATTTCGGCATGGACAGCATCATGCGTGTGAAGGAAGGCGCTTTTGGCTTGAACGGCAGGCTCGTCCAGGAATCCAGCTCGGTGGATTATCATGACATCAATGGAAAGCGCGGGCTGATATGCTTTACAAAGCCGGATGACCCGAATGTGATTGTGCCGATTTCAGAGGTAAATATCGATAAGGAAGGGATGGAAGCGATCATGAAGATTGCGCCATCTGATTTCAGGGGCGCAACCGATACCATAATTGAAGATTCAAAACGCAAGATGATGGGATTCTTTGAGAAGCACCAGATGCTGATTTCAATTGCCATCATCGCGATAGTGGTGCTGATGGTTGTCATGCTCTCATTCAAATATCTGCAGGGCGTGATTGAGGCTGCGCATAGTTATGTCTGCCCCATCGCGAATACCGCGACAGCAACCGCGAGCACGGTGGCGCCATGATACCTGATGCAAAATACCTGCAATGGTTTGAAAATGACGGGGTAAATCTGAAATGCAAGATCTGCAGCGCGATTCTGATGCTGCGCCCCGATGCGAACAATTACATCATGGCGAATCACATGAAATTCAAGCACGCGATTCTATTTCGCAAGATGATGGCTGATGTCATGAAGGCGAAAGCGCGGGAGTACGATAATAATGATAAAACTGAAACTTAAGGTAAATACAGCAAATTTGTATTTGGTTTTCATAATGGGCGCAGCCACCATGCTTTTTGCATATCTTTTCTGGGAAATCAATGAAAAACTATTGGCAATCATCATCACTGTAATTTTAGAAGTTGCCACACTTTATATTTTCAGAAATTTTACATTTGAGAGGGAAAAATGAAAAATTGGAAACAAAAGTTTGATAAATTATGGCATCAACTATTTTGTAAAACTACGAGAGGTTTAGAGAAATTAGGCGGCTTTAAATTCGTAATCTATATGAGTTCGATTCCATACATCACGATATGTTATTTGCTTTGGGTTTCGTCACCGTATCACCAATTAGATTTCTTTTTGCTTTGGAGTATCATGACATTTGAACTACTTTGGAAGATGATAAAGCATGAGTGAAACGCGAAACCTGACGATACATTTCCCGCAGACAAACAAGAGTGGAATCGTGATAATCAGGGATGGGATCGCGCTGCTGAAGATGAACGACTGGAAAATCACGAAGCAGCTCGCGGATGCAGAGAAAAAGATGGGAAAGAACGTGGCTTGGAATGAGCAGCAAAAAGCGATGGTTGAGTTATTCCCTGGCAAGAATGCTGCTGAAATCGAAAACATCATAACTGCGGAATTGCGCAGACAGGGAGCGAAGTATGCCGGGACTGTATGAGAAATTTGCAGAGAATTTCCAATTATTCGTGGGATCGCTATTCGCGATAGGTGCATTCGGGTACATCTGGTCAATCATGATACAATGGGCCATCGGGAATGTTGGATGGAAAATTTATTCAGTCGCCCAAACCGGAGTCATGCTTGTGTTTGCCGTATTTTTCATCTGGACTGGCATGAAACAGAAGAAGGCAGCAAAAGAGATTGGCCCGATGCCATCTGCTGAAGAAATCGACAGGATCGCAAAGGAATTGCGAGGGTAAGATGGATCTGCAGCTCACGGATGAGGAAGTTGCGGATATTCTTAACCATGAGAACGGCAAATATGTGAATTTCTGCACGCGCTGCTTCCGGCGGTTCAGGACTAATTTTCGGAAGGCAAAGCTGTGCGGTTTGCCTGGTTGTGAGAAAAAAATATGAAAGTATTTGATTTATTCTGTGGTTTAAAAGGCTGGAGCGAAGCGTTTATTGATAAAGGACATGAAGTCATCACAGTAGATATAGAAAAGAAATTCGATCCGACAATCTGTGCTGACGTGATGGATTTAACTGCGAAAGATTTTGCAAAATTTGGACATTTCGATCTGATATTGGCAAGTCCGCCATGTAATTGCTTTAGTGTTGCAAGCATCTACCGCCATTGGAAGAATGGCAAACCAAAGGATGAACAGACTGTAAAAGCAATCGCATTAGTCCGGCACACTTTAAAATTAATAGATGATTTAAAACCGACTTACTGGATTCTCGAGAATCCGACAGGGATGTTAAGGACTGTAATCGGGAAACCAAAATATATAATCAGCCAATGTAGATATGGGAGAAGCATCATGAAGCCGACAGATTTATGGGGAAGACTCCCTTCCAATTTTGAAGCGAAAAGATGTAAACCTGGGAATCCTGACCATGAGAAAGCATCAAGAAGTGCAAAGGCTGGGCTTCAGGCCATCAACAATAGTTTTTCAAATCTCGGTATGAGAGGAAAAGATGAACGCGCAAAGATTCCTTATGGTTTATCATTAGCAGTATGTGAATCTTGCGAAAAAGAGATAAATGAGTTTAGAATATGAAAGTCGCGATTTATGTCAGGGTCAGCCGTGGAGATTTAAAGCCAGAAAATCAGAAAATTGTGCTTGAAAAATATGCAAAGGATAAAGGATGGGATTATGAGATTTTTGAAGAGATAGAATCCACGCGGAAGACACGCCCAATTAAGGAGAAACTGCTATCAAAACTACGTATGGGCGAATTTGATGGGGTAATTATATACAAATTGGATAGATGGGCGCGTAGTTTGCAGGAATTGATAATGAATATAACTGAAATAACCCATCGGGGAAAACAGTTCATTTGTGTAACCCAGCCTTTTGATACTACTTCTGCGGCAGGAATGTTTATGATGCAGATTTTGGGCGCTTTCGCCGAATTTGAGCGGGAATTAATCCGCGAAAGGACAATGGCGGGATTAGATCGAGCCAGGGCAAAGGGTACAAAATTGGGGCGCCCACGAAATGCCATCAAAAAACAGGGGAGGGTTTATACGCTGCAACCCAAGGCATAACATTCGGGCGTTTTTCAGGCTGAAAACATAAGATTTAAATAAAAGCAAATATTTGACTTAATCATGATGCGTGGGGCAGATGAACCGGAATTTCTAACAAACATGTCATTGTTTGCTTCCTATAATGGTATTCACTACCCGCATGAGTTCCCGCGCATCTGATGCTCGCCTTGGGCGGAGCTGTCGGCGAGATGGTTGCCCTTGACAAGTAACTGTGGCTTTAGCTCCGCCACATGATCATGGAGAAAAAATAATATGGTAAAACGAGGACGCCCGAAAGGGATTAAAAATAAATCAACAAAAGCAAAAACGCAAGAACCGGCAATTGCACCAGCAGAAACACCTGCAGTTGCGGAAGTGGTGACGACAAATGGTTAGGATCTTTGGAAAGCAGGACACCCCTGCTCCGCCGATGGAACCTGCTGCAGAAGCTAAAAAGCCAGAACCTGAATATGTTGAGATACCGATTGACTTGTCGCTTATAAACCGCAAGCTGAATCTGCTTTTCAACAAGCTGCAGGAAATCGAGGACCTGATTAAAAAATAATGTGCAAATACACGGCGATAACAATTTCACAATTGGAAAATGTAAATGAGAAGCCTTGCGGGGACTTGAGAGATAAACTTGTGCAGCCATTTCCACGAGTAGATAACTGGGCATGGCTTTTAAAAGGCGAAAATCCGCGCTGTACCGCCTGCTTTTCTTATGTGTTTTTCAATGGCGTGCCTTACTGTGTGAAGGATATTGATTACCAAAAATGACAAAAATAATATCATGCCCATTTGAGAAATCACAATTTGAAGTTTGTACGCCTTTTTGTGAATCTACTTGTTTTGGTTCTGGCTGTGCATTTATCAAATGTTGCATAGCTTATGTAGAAACAAAAAAACAGGAAGAAATTGACGAGGAAACTAAAAAATTAATAGCTGAATCAAACAAAGTCGTCATCCCATAAAATAGTATGATTAGACGCATGCATTTTAATAATTTCCTTATTAATATCATCTACAATTAATGGGATATATAATATCAAACATAACGGATACTTTTTTATTTAATTGATTTTCATCCGGCATTTGGGATCACGTCTTTTAATATCGCATCTGCTTCGGCCTTTGCTTTTTCTTCCGCGGCAAGTTGTTCGGGAGTTTTTTCTATCGCCGGCGCTTCGGCAGGCATATAATAAACCTTCCGGCCCTGTTTAATTCTTTTTAATTTCCCTGCAATAACTAATTGGCCCAAATAATGCGACATTGTGGTATAATTTATTCCTAACTTCGTAGCCATAAATAAAGTTGTTCTTGTTTCAGGTTTTAATTGTGGGATCCACGTTAAAATCATATCAACTCTTCTTAATATGTTGTTCGCCATATCAAACGTTCTTTTATTAGACGGTGTCTGCCAACGATAACTTTTACATCGCGGACACGCTTTTGGACATGAAACATGGGACTCCCAAACAAACTGACACTTATGACATTTGCAACTTACCATTTTAATTAATTAAGAAAATGGAACTATATAAGTCTTTCTATACTATACTAACTACTACTATATATTATTATAAATATCTCGTTTATATATATATATATATAAATAATATTAACTTAATATTAAAAATTATTAGGTCTCGCCACCGATCAACAAGCCTAAACGTTTGAGGATGGTGTAGTAATATTATTATCTTCCGTTAGGATGCGAAAACTATAAAAATATGTATATGTATATGAAATGTTATTATGGCTCAAGACGACAGTATGTTAATGTTCGATTTGCGCGTGTATTATGCAAATATTCTTGGGGTTTTGCTGACAAAATTAGCAGAAGAACGGATCGAAAAACATTTCTCGAAGTGCTTTCACTATTTGCTGGAAGCATACGCACATTTTCAGCACAAACTTTCACCTGAAGAACAGAATGAATGGGCTGCAAACGTAAATGAGGCTGTTAAAATTTTCAATGCAAATGTTGGTGCATACGGCGGAAAAAGTTTTGATTCAAGGGCGATGGGAGTCGTTTCGGACGCACTTGACACATTGCATTTTTGGCTTTATAAAAAGATGGAAGAAAAAAACATGTTTGGTCGGGCAAACAGGCCAGCGAGGATTTAAAAATGGATTTGCAAGTTCCACAACTGAATTGTACAAAATATATTTCTGATTTGTTAGTTGCATTACTTGGCGATGTCAAGCATCGCGTGATGAAAAAGGACATGGATTGGCTCGCAATAGCGGACGGTCTCGAAGGCGTAGGAAAATCTGTATTTAGTCAGCAAGCTGCGTTTTATCTTGATCCGAAGTTTGACATCGAACGTATTCATTTCAGCACGAGGACATTGATGGACCAGGCGGTGACATTGCCAAAAGGTTCCGCGATTGTTCTTGATGAAGCATTCATGGATATCAACTCAAAAGAATCAATGTCGGAAGTTGCGCGATCAATCGCAGCATTCTCAACGGAGATGCGCCAGCTGAATCTTTTCATGTTCATCTGCATCCCATCATTCTTTGATCTGCTCCGCTCATTTGCAATCCGGCGAACATCATGCCTGTTCAATATCTATTTCGATGAGGATTACAATCGCGGCCACGCAATCGTTTTCCCGCGCCCGCAAAAATTAAGGCTTTATATCCAAGGGAAAAAATTTTATGACTATGGGTGCGTGCCATCACCATACCTGCCATTCCGATTTCACGAATGGTACCCAGTTGATGAAGAAGAATATCGTAAGCGCAAACGAAAAGCATTGCGTGAAAGATATGAAGATAACATAGCAGGAACCGGAAGCGAGATGACAAAAAGATTGACCGCACAACGCGCAGCTCTTGTGAATTATCTTATTGATAATCATTTTGTGCCAGTAAAACGAACTGAAGATGCATTGACAAATGTTAATGAAGTATTAAATATGTACAAATTAAATCCAATAACATTTGCGGTGCTACAGGATATAAGAAGGCATAGAATCAAGGAGGCGATAAGCGATGTTATGTCCGACGTGTCAAAACCAGATGACATGGAAACCAAGCCAGAAAACGAATGAACACAAGCGCGGGATGTGGTGCTGCTTCCATTGTGGCGGAAAGAAAACAGTTTACGAATGGAGTGATGTAAAATGAATCGTTTGCTTGAGTATGCAGTAACAATCCTGATCATCATGCTTGTGGTGGCGCTGGGTGTATTCGCGATAAACCAAACCCTGGAGTTCAGATACAAAAGCGAATTGCTGCAGGCGCCATGCTCGCTTTGCACGCAGCTGAACCCGCAGTTTGAGGATTGTTTCAGCTTCAAGATCGCGGTACCGGGCCAGGCGTACGAGTATAACGAATCTGTTTTGAAGAACGTTTTTAAACTCAACGCAACATTTATAAGCAAGTAAATCCTTTAAAAAGGATTGGAGAAGCAAATGATTGAACCACAAAGGACAAAGGAAGATTGGGACCGCATCATGAAGGGCGCGGAAGCCAAGCAGAACCGAATCAACAAGGCTGTTTCATTGCAGGCAGCTGCAAAGGTATACGCGGAGATGTTTCATAACCGCCCGGGCGAATTGAGCAATTCCATTCTCGGGACGCAGATAACAGATCTCGCCCGCGAGCTGGAGAAGTACCTGAAGGAAAAATGAGCGCGAAGCCGAATGCATGCTACTGGCTCTACTGCGAGATATGCATGAAGGCCTGCCGGGAACGCTACCACCTGATACTTCCGTATCATAAACAATGGGTGTGCTATGGTTGCTTCACCAAATTCGGGAGCAAAAAGAAGTAAAAGTATCCCCCGCCTAAAGGCGGAGGGCTTTAGACGTTAAACGGTGAAAACTATGGGAAAAAACCTAAAAATCCTTGATTTGTTCTGTTGTGCGGGAGGCTCAGCAACAGGATTAAAACAAGCATGTCCGGACGCAGATATAGAAGGATTTGATATTGAAATACAACCTGACTATCCATTCAAGCAGTTTGTCCTGGACTGGAAAAAAGCCAAGCCAGAAGAATATGACTTCATATGGGCATCTCCTCCGTGCCAAGGATATATCCCATACCTTAGTGAAAAACGCAGAGCCAAATATCCGAAGTTGATAGATGCCGTTAGAGAACGCCTATTGCTTAGTGGGAAACCATTTGTAATTGAGAATGTTCCAGGTGCGCCATTAAGAAAAGACATCATGCTTTGTGGCTCAATGTTCAATCTCCACGTCATAAGGCATAGGATATTTGAAGTTCATGGTTTTTCTTGCAAGCAACCTCAAAAGGTATGTGCAGAACACAAAGGCAAAGTAATAAGTGGAGAGTTCATAGGCGCATATAGAGGAGGGCGACCAGGATGCTTTGGAAACAAAGAACAAAGAAACAAGCTCAAAGCACCAACTTTAGAGAGTGTTCAAAATGCGATGGGCATCGCCCACATAAAAGACTTCAATAGGATTGTAGAAGCAATTCCACCAGCATACGCAAAATTCATTATGGAAAACTACATGGAAACGGCAGTCAAGCCCATTCCTCCCAATAATAAATTATTGGGTATCCTGCCTAACGAATTATGAAAACTATTAAACCGAAAAAAGAAAGATTTGAAATTAAAATTGATGACGACATAAAAATAAACGCTAGGAACATAGATGCTTGGAACATAGACGCTTGGGACATAGACGCTTGCAACATAAATGCTTGGAACATAGATGCTTGTAACATAAATGCTTGG
>Ga0315268_10006331_pt1 | contig 12615 bp, 29 predicted proteins | sample C1_top_MG_FD_204535 | JGI IMG/M metagenome (GOLD analysis project Ga0315268, IMG submission 204535) | Sediment microbial communities from Yellowstone Lake, YNP, Wyoming, USA - C1_top | ecosystem: Environmental > Aquatic > Freshwater > Lake > Sediment | place: USA: Wyoming | collected 2017-08-01 | reverse complement strand
ATTGTTAAAGATTCAGTAAAAGAAATTTTGTCTAACATGGGATACAATACTAAAATTCTTGAAGTAACTTCAACATAAACTAACTATTTAGTATAAAAGATAACATGAAAACATTTATTATAAACGAAGAAGAAAAAACAAGAATCTTGGAAATGCATGAAACTGCAACCAAATCTCTTTACCTATCTGAACAACAAACGCCAAATAAATCTTATGTGGTTAAAGTTTATGATGATATTGTAAATGCGGTTGATGGTCCTGGTACAAACGAAGATGATGTTTTAAGGGCTTTACAACAAATCCAAAATAAAGAAGATTTAAAAATTCTTTTAAAATTATTTCAAAACAGAAGAACAGGCTATCCTTCTTTTGTTGATATGGTTAATACTGAGTATGAAACAGAAAATTACCAAGACGTTGAAAAAATTAAAGGTGTTTTAAATAAATTAGGGGTTAAAGTAACTGTAAATTTTGGTAAAAATTTTTTTGGAGAACCCATCTTCAAAAAAGATTTCAACCTATCAATCTAAATCATTTTAAAAGTATTTATATTCCATAATCTTAAATTACATTAAGAGACATGGAAAAAACAATAAATAGAGCGATTCGTTTCTTGGATAGAAAAATCGTGATGAAACCAATTGAGGGCAAAGGTTTAGTGGAAACATGGACAACATCACCACCAGTTGACGGACCAATAAAACAATTTATAAAATACAAAGGAGTTTTATACTATCTTATTTTGAGTGTAGACAAATCACAACCAACCCCCTCTGTTTAAGATGGGGTTTTTTGTTTTCAAAACTATTTATAATATATCACCATTATCATGACGGAAATTATTACTGTATCTGAAAGGGCAAGAATACAAATCCAAAAACTTTTGGAAGAACAAAAGTTGGATAGAGAAACTCATTTTTTAAGAGTGGGTGTTAAAGGTGGTGGTTGTTCAGGAATGTCTTATGAATTAGGATTTGATTGTATATCACAAGAAGGTGACAATATTATTGAAGATAATTCAACAAAAATTGTAATAGGTAAAAAATCTTTCCTTTATCTATTTGGTACCGAATTAGATTTTTCGGATGGGTTAAATGGAAAAGGTTTCCAATTTATAAATCCAAACGCTTCTCGTACCTGTGGTTGTGGGGAAAGTTTCGCAATTTAAATGGTTTTTTATTTTTAAAACTATTTATCAATAAAAAAATATGAAAAAATTATTTAACTTAATTAAAAAATTATTTAAAGGTAGTAAGTCGTCAACACCTACAACCTACAATGTTACATTTGAAACTGATTGGACTTGTGATTGGTGTAGTCCAATGATAGACCCTGTAATTACAAACAATAGTGTTACATTCAATTCAGGTAGAGTTGTGTCAACTCATGGATATAAGAACATTTCAAAAATCACTGCAACAATTGATTTATCAAAAATGGCTCCAAACAGTATCCAAAAGAACAATTGGTTAAACGCGTCTTTTTATATGGTTAATAGTTCAATTAAACCAAAAGGAACAAGTTATTGTGATGCGGGTAATAATGGTTCTCCATATTGTAATGAGATTGATTTTTTAGAAACAAATGGAAATAGAATTTTCCAACAAACCATTCATTTGAATAATCAACAACGATTTGAATATTCATATACTGATGGAGCATTAGATGATAGTTGTTATACTCCAAGTCATATGTCTGACGACCCATCAAACGGTACTCATAGTTTGGTTGATGTTCTTGACGTAACAATTCCATTTGAAATGGAAATTGACTTTAATTCTGATTATACAAATATGACAATCACGGTTTCTCAAAACGGAAAAAGTGCTGTAATCTATGATGTATTAAATGATGGTGGTGCGGATGACACAACAGTTGATATGACATTGTTAAAATCAACTATGTCTGTTGGTTGGTGGATTACACCTTCATATTGGGAGGGATATTCTCCAAAAGGACCTTACGATTCTCGTTGGTTTACGGGAGAGTGTTATAGCGATAGTGTATGTAACGCTGGTTGGACATTATCAAATGTAGTTGTGGTTGCGGAATCACAAATCTAAACTATTTATATTAAAACAAAAACTATGGCAACATTAAATTTTACAATAGCTTATTCAACAACATTAGAAGGAGTTTTAGGTATGACTCCATCAACTACAGTTTACGCTGAAGATTTGGAATTATGTCAACCTTGTGTTGATATAACTGAGAGTTGTTGGGCGTGTTTATCAACAGAACAACAAGTGTTTACAGACCCATCATTAACCACACCAGTCGTTGATGGATACTATATGGTAATATATAGTCAAAACGAATCTAAGGCAGTTTGGAGAATTGTTGGTGGTTATCCACAAGGTTCTGAATTTTACAACTAAAAAATTATTTAAGAATAAAAAAAACCCTCGTTATTGAGGGTTTTTTTTATTATACTTGTTTGATGAAGAAAGAGATTATAAAATTTATTGAAAACAAATTTAGTTTTCCTTATTTGTATTACGATAAAGGAGAACAAACATGGTATAATGAATTTTTCTTATATGATATTAAAACAGAAACAATCTTTGTATCTGAGATAGTTAAATCTGAATTATGGAAACGATTCGGTAAAGATTTTATTGTAAAAGTTTTTTTTGAGGTAGTATCGGAGTGGTTTAAAATTTCACACAAATATCCTGTAAAAGAGGTAATTTAATTACCTCTTATTTGGATTTTTAAACATTTGTGATAGGATATCCATAGATTGTTTAAAATCATTACCACCACCCATTTTAGGCATAAATTTACTCGTAATTTTTTCCATAAGTTTCTTACCATATTTTTTGATAACATAAAATATCATAATAGGATATAAAATTAGAATAATACAAAGAATTGTTAAAATAAAATTTAAGTACAACATATTTTTTTTATTAAAAGATATAACCAACAACCAATAATGTCAATAAACAATGTTAAGATACTCTTTGTTAATTTGAATTTATTTATTATACTTTATAAAAAGTATTATTATGGAAAATATAGTTACATGGGATTTCATGGGTTGGAAAGAGAATAATGAACCTGAAGTTGGTTTACAATTAAAATGGAATAAAACTTTATTGGAAAAATTCACTCAGGTTTCTGCACAAATTAATAGAAACTCAATGAGAGGTGGTGCTGATACAATTACGATGTATCCATCGCTTGAAGGATTACTTCATCCCGATTATTATGATAATAATAGAAAGATTTTAATGGGTGGATATAATGTTGTTCTTGATGAAACCATGGACAAATATGCAATTGAACTTAAGAATCTTAGAATTCTTGAAGATTTAAAAGTTATTACGGAATCATCTGTACCAGGTGAGGTTACTTTGAAACGAATTGAAGACTGTAGTGAGGAACAAGTAGTTAACTATATTGAAGGGTTAATGGGCTTTGTATTAATTGAAAACCTAATTGTAAATTAAAATGATAAAAACAATCAATATTGAAGGAAAAAAGTATAAAATAACAGATGAGCAAACAATTGAATCAACTGAAGAATTAGTTTTTGAATTAAGAAGTTATAGTGACAAAGAGAACAAGTTTATTATTGGTTGTTTTGATGACTTATTAGGGTCACCAATTAAAAAAGTGTGGAAGATTATAGGATAACCATATATTTATAGTTAATATAAAACTTAACCATGAATAGAAGTCAAACTAAAATCAGAAAAATACAAGAGGCTAATAAAATTGCCGAAGAAAGATTTTTAATGTCAGAACAAGCCTCACCAGTTAATCCTGTTGCAAATAAAATTGCGGAACCTGACCCAACTAAAAAACCTGTAAGTAAAAAATTACCAACAGATTTCAATAAAGCAATTACTTTTTTATTCCCTGACCAAACAACAGTAATAGTAAACCCAGCAAAACAAGATATTTCTAAGGCAATTATTAATACACTTGGATTAGGTGCAACACCCCAAGGAAATGTATTTAATTTGATAAAAACTAATGGAACTAAAATAGTTTGTGGTACAAACGTATTTAACTCACAAATTTATATTTTTACAGAACCTAATAGTTTGATGAGTGAAATATGTAAAGTGGAAAATATTAGTCCTGAGTATTTGGCAAAGTCAGGAATATTCGTAATTCCAAACAAACCTGAGTTTGTTAGACTTGGTACTTGGAAAAGTAATGCTCAAACAACACCTCAAGGATAATGTCAAAAACAATAAGGTTAACCGAATCAGGAATGGTCTCTTTGATTAAAAGAATCATTAACGAACAATACGATTCTGAAAAACTTTATAGTAGAGCGTATATAGTTGATAGATTATATGGTGCGCCAAGAGAATTAAAAAGATATATTAAAAATTTACCTCATATTGATTGTACAGATAATAAAGGAAACAAACATATTTGTACCACAATACCTGAAGTAATTCATGTCTATTTATCAGGTAGATATTAATATGGGAGAAGAAAAAATAATTAACTCATTTTCAAAATTAATTAACTCGGATGTAATAAAAAGTGTATATCCGATGTTAGACCATATTGATATTGTTAAAGTTAAAGACAACCCTAACTTTATTGGGTATGATATGTCCCTTAATATTTTTCTAAACGACAATACTATTGATAAGAACAATATGTATGAAATGTATTTTGACCCTCATTATTTGGTGGAGAAACATTTAAAAGACCTTTCAAAATACCTTGGACTTGAGTTTCACAGAATCACATTCAAACTTTATTCTCCCGATGGAGAATTATTATTAAATTGGGATTAATCCCTTTTTTTACAATCTTAAGGCACACTTTCCAACTTTTCTTGTCTATATTTGCATTCGTAAATGAAAAAAATTATAGCGCTGTTAATGCTTTTGGTCTCCTTAGCAACAGCGAACGCAAAAGGATGTGATTGGAGCACACTAAAACTCCAACAATGGAACAATCGTAATGTTTACAAATGGTATGTGAGTGGCAAAGTATTAGACGATACTTGTGTAGACTACATGTTTATGGTTTATGATTTCCAAACCAAGAAAACAGATACTGTATGGGATAACCGAGGTATTTGTGAAGTACAATTCAACAAGAAGGGTAAATACAAAATGTATTTGAAAGTTTGGAACAGATGTAAAAAATGTGATACAGCTCTTTATCGTGAGGTAAACATTATATATTTTCCAAAATGTACATTTACTTATGGAATGAGAAGTACTAAAGGTAATAATTGTGCTGATAGTATGGTTGGTGAAATGAGTTTAGGTCCTTGGACTAAAGGTGATACTTGTTTGCAGTGGTGGAATTATATTTACAATAGTAAAGAATTAAATGACTTATCACAAAGCGATTGGGATTCAATGAGTAATGAGCAATTATACAACTATTATGATTTTAATGACACTGGAATGATATTTTATCAAGGTCCTACAAATTCTGCTCGTAGAATTGAATACAAATTCCCACACGATGGAAAATACTTAGTAGTAACTCAATGGTATAACAAATGTTTAAGTCAAGATACATTCTTTTTTACTCGTATTAATGTTAAATGTAATAAAGTAACAGGAGTTGAAACAATTATCAAAGGTGAACCTAAGTTGATTGGAATGTATGATATGATGGGTAGACCAGTTCAATACATCCGTAAAGAAGAAGTATTAATTTATCTTTACGATAATGGAACGACCAAAAAAGTATTGATACACTAAATTATTTTACTTATATTTTTAAAAAATATTATTTATGAGTAAAGTAAAAATTTCTACAAGCAAAGGTGATATGATTGCTGAGTTGTATGACAACGAAACACCAATCACGACAAACAACTTCAAAAGTTTAATTGAAAAAAAATTCTATGACGGATTAAATTTCCACAGAGTAATACCAAACTTTGTGGTTCAAGGTGGATGTCCAAATGGTATGGGTAACGGTGGACCTGGTTATCAAATTGAATGTGAAGTAACTGCACCAAAACAATTCCACGATAAGGGTGTGTTATCAATGGCTCACGCTGGACGTAACACAGGTGGTTCTCAGTTCTTCATCTGTCACAGCAGACAAGGAACTCAACACCTTGACGGAAACCATACTTGTTTTGGAAAAGTGGTTGAAGGTCTTGATGTGATTGAACAAATCCAACAAGGAGACAAAATCAATTCAATTGAAATGATGTAATAATTAACCCCACTCACAAGGTGGGGTTTTTTAATTTCTAAAGTATTTATATATTATGGCGAAAAGAGTTATACGACTTACTGAACAAGAACTATCTAAAGTATTAAGTGATATATTAAAGATGACAGGAGTTTTTGGTGGAGATAAAAATAAAGAACTTAAAAAAACAAATGACGATTCAAGTTTAGAATCAGAAGATAGTCCTTTAGAAAACATTTCCGAAAAAGGTCAACAACTTTTAAGTAATCCTTCGTTTAAAGAACACTTAAAAGAAATATCACAAGAAATTGGAGTTAGTGAAAATTCAATAATTAAATTAATGCAACATGAGTCAGGCTTAAACCCTGATGCGAAAAATAGTATTGGGTGTGTTGGCTTAATTCAATTTTGTCCTGATACTCGTGGAGGGTCTACTAAAACAATTGACGGAACAAGTTATAATTTAAACGATTTACAAAAAAATGTAGTTCAACAACTACAGGCAATTAAAGAGTTTTGGTCTAAAGGTAAACGTGATGGTAAAATTAAAAACGCAAAAGATTTATACGTGTATAACTTCTTTCCTGTTGCCGCGGGTAAATCTGATGACTATGTTCTACAAACTAAAGGATTATCTGCTGAAAAAATTGCAAGGGCAAATCCTGTTTTTAATAAGACGTTAGGTAGACCTATTGATACACCATTAACAGTTGGTGATTTAGGTGACTACTATCAAATGAAAGGAATGGTTTAATTCCTAATATAAATTAAAAAATTTAAAACCCTCACTATTGAGGGTTTTTTTATTATATTTGCACAATGAAAAATCAAGTTAACGTAGTAAATAAAAGAGCCAAGTTTGAATATGAGTTCATCCGAACTGAAATTGGAGGTATTATGTTGATGGGTTCGGAGGTAAAATCAATTCGTGATGGAAAGATATCTTTGTCAGAATCTTTTTGTACTTTCATTAATGGTGAATTGTTTTTAAGAAATGCTAACATATCTGAGATGTCTTCAGATTATACTCACAAATCAAATCAAGACCGAAAAATATTATTAAAGAGAAAAGAATTATCTCGTCTACAAAAAGAATTGATTAAGGGTTTGACTATTGTTCCTTATCGTGTTTTTTTAAATGATAAAGGTTTAATTAAAATAGAGGTTGTTTTGGCAAGAGGTAAAAAGTTGCACGATAAACGAGAAACCATAAAAGTAAGAGACCTTGATAGAGAAATTAAAAGAAACTCTTAATATTTAAGAATATGAAGTATATCATCACAGAATCAAAATTTGAAGAAACAATTATTAATTATTTTAATGAATTATTTGATGTTGATAATATCAATTATACAAATCCTACGGAGTATGATGATGAAACTGGTGAAAACTATGATGATGACACTAGAGTTGAATTTTATATTGGTGACTATGAAGATGGTGATAACGATATTTTTAAATGGTATGATTGTGAATATTTTTATGAAGATTCTGACCCAAGAAATCGTTGTCCATTAGTCGTTATTGACCACCCTTATGATGATACATTGACTGGGTATTTTGGAGATAAATGGGAAGAACCATTTAAAAAATGGTTTACAGAAAATTTTGACTTGCCAGTTAAAACTGTTGAGTGGAAAAGGATGATGGGTTAAAATGAAAAAAACTCCCGAGCAAGTTAAAAAATTAGTTGAAACATATTTGAATACTGAATATGTTCATAAATTTCCAATAGTTGAAATAACTCAAGAAGTTGTATCAACATATGATGGGGATTATCCAACATTTGTTATTGATTATGATGGGTCAAATCCTAAAGATGATGATGAACTTTGGAGTGATTTAGTTGAAGGAATAAAAAAATACACCAATTTGAAACAAGGTGAAGATTATTGGTTGGGATTACGATGGTCATGGAATTCTTACGGTACACGATAAAATGGATTGCGTCTAATTTGGCAATACCCTTTTGGGTTGTTGGTCATGTTCACCTAACCATGAATGTTTATAAAGACATTTATGAAATATTATCATCATTTGGAATGAATTTAATTGTTACTTATGGGTTTTGGTTAGAGTGGAAAGACCGAAACAAAAACTAAAAACTATTTATTATCTTAAAACATATATTATTTTTAAAAAAAAACATAAGATGGGAGCACAACATTTAACACAACAAGAAAAGGCAAAATTGTATGACGATATGCTTTTGAGATATCAAAGACTTCAAGAACAAGTTAGATTGATTAAGGCAAAAAGTTTTGAGGTTTCAGATGAAGACCAAAGACAAATCAATATAATTGAGGCAAACATGAAAAAATTATATAACGACACACAAAAGTTATTCTAAAATAAAAAACCCACTAATAAGTGGGTTTTTTATTTATTTAAATTTAAGTCCTGTTAGTTTCTCAATCACTTTTACATCTACTTGATTGTTTGAATAACCGTCAGGTTTTGATGTATCATTTATAAACAAAAATGCTTTCCACTCCTTTGTTGATTTAATGTAAATTACTTTCCAACATTTTTCAGGAACCGCAACTCTTCCAATTCTTTTAGTTTCACCAATATTTCCACACCAAACATGTAAACTATCTTTTTCAGATGCAAGTTGTCTTGTTAATGTTTCAACAGATTTCCAATCACCAGCATTTAAACTATGATATTGTGCCGCCATGTTTGAAAAATAAAAACACTCATCTTGGATTTGCGGTGTTTGACAAAGATTATCTGCCGCTGGCATCATATGACCCCTATCAGTTCCACTTCCAACGTAATCTTTAGCAATATCAGTTTCTTTTAATAAAAGTGGGTCAGGTTTAAAATTGTCTTTTCTCTTTAATGGAGTTTTACAAGTAACCATTGATTTTGTTACCCACCATTCAACATACATTGGGTATAATTTACCTTTATCAAAAACTGAAACATAATTCGTATGTTTTAATCTTATGGTATCTACTTTTACGTAGTCTTGTATGGTACCTTTAGTACCAGTATTTGTTTGTCCATTTGCAATTATACCAAATAGTATAATACTTGCAAGTATAAAAATTTTCTTCATGTTAATAAATACATTAATATCATCCTATTTAATTTTTTAGATTTTAGTGTATTTTATATTATATGAACATTTCTCATGAACGTAAGTTAATTTGGTTATCACCTGAGATGAGTGGAACTGAAAATGTATCAAAAACACTTGAAAAATACGGTTTTTTGAGTGTTGAAGATAAGACCGAAGAGCAATTATTATTGGAATATCCTACATATAAAGTTATTTGTGGTATGAAAAACCCCTATGAAAGGGTGTTTTTACTCCATTTTGAGGGTGATTTGAGGTTAATTCACTTAAAAAAACACCATTTTGGAGACTTAAAAGCGGAATTTAATAGTTGGGGAAGAAGAATATTGATACCAAACAAGTTAAAAATAAAGGTAGATGAGACGTTTATTAACACAAATAACACCACAAAATACCTAAAAAAGTGGGGTTTTGACCACAAAACACCTGATTTTTTTGTGAAAAGTGAGGATTTAATTAATAATTTAAATAGATTGGGGTTTATAGATGAGGATATTATTATAAATAACGATGTAAAACAATTTAACTTTAATCAGATGTATGACTTTGATTTGGCAAAAAGAGTTTATCATTTATATAAAAAACATTTTTATTTATGTGAATATAGCCCATTTTCATTTACAGATAAAGAATTAACTGATGAAGAAAAAATCAGTTTTTTACACGATGTTGTATAAAGTTAAAAACCTGTATATTTATAGACATGGGAAAAAGATTTCAAATTACTGAAAGTGATAAAGAACAGATTATAAAACTTTATCTTATAGAACAGTCCGAAACAAAAGAAGATGACCGAAAATTCTGCCACGGTGGAAACGTAAAGTCTCTTGAAGAAATTGTTGGTGACGGTGATGCCGAAGATTATATTGACGGAGTACAAATTAGACCAAACGGAGTTAATGGTTTGGTTGATAAAATAGAATTATTAAAAACCTTAAGACTTCATCCAAAAGTTTCTGATGGTGGTGAACATTTGGCAAGTGAAATAATGAATCATTTAAAAGGATTTAAACCTTACAATTATTTTGACGAAAACAAAAAAGAGTGTGGTTCGGCTATGGATAAAATAATTGAACTTTATAAAGAAAATGAACATGGTGAAGAACTTGTTAAAGATATTGAAAGAGTTTATAGAATGCAACACGTTTCACCAAGAGCAAAAGAATTTTTAAAACACGGAATGGGAATGATAAAAGGTCAATAACTTTGACTTTCATTTTAAAAAATATTATAATTAATGTCTCACACTTGTGGGACATTTTTTTTTATGACAAACAAAAAACCTGATAATGTTGCGGACAACCCTGGATTACTTCCTTATGGTAGTAATGTTAGTGCTCCGTCATTTAAACCAACCGATTTAACCACGTTTAAACAAAACGGACTCTCAAAGGTTGAGAAAGTTTTTGACCGAAGATATAAAGAACTTGTAGAACAGGCAGAAACCCTCCAAAAATCGTTTATGATTACCCAAGAGGTGTATGACTCAAAATATAAATTTGAACCTCTTATAGGTGAAATATACCATCTCTATGAAGATTCTGACGGTGGTCGTACACTGTCTTTGATTGAACCAACGCAATGGAAAAGAAAACATCTTTATTCGGTGATTTTAAATTCAGACATGACATGGACGAAAATAGATTAAAGAAAGTAATACAATCTGCGTTGGACATTTCTTATGATAAGTCATTATTAATTTCCGAATTTAGAGCTTTGCAAACACACATGTATGATAATAATAAATGTGATTGGGTGCCTGATTCGTATTCGTTATTTTTAGTCCTTAAAAGAATAAAAGATTGTGATGACAATAGAAACGTATCAAATTTTATTGAATCCGTTATTGGATTTGAATGTGTAGTTGATTTTGACTAGAACTAGTACTAGTCTAGTTTTTTTATTTTACTATTTTTTTAATATTATATTATTATTCTATAAGAATAATAATTATTGCCCTCCCAACCAAAAGTCAAAATATTTTAAAAACCACATAATCATACACTTTTTATTTACTGACTATATTTATTATAAAAATATATTTTAATGGAGAATCAATCAGTTTGGGCAGTAGTGGCAACACTTATTACAGTATTAGGAAGTTCAGCCGCTTGGAGGTTTTACGAAAAAAGGTCAATACAAAGAGATAGAGACGAAGATTTTATTCGTCATGACTGTAGAGATAGAATCTCAAAATTAGAAGCGTTATTGGTTGCAAGTAGTCAAGAAAAAGACAACATGAGACAAACCATTTTAGAATTAACCGAAAAAGTTGCTCAACTTACAGTTAAAGTTGAATTCATGCAGAAAGAAAATGCTGAGTTGATGAGTACAATGGCTAAGAGAAATTCTTAAACGTCCCATCTGATTAAGGTTTTTATTTGTTGTTCAGGAAAAAAGTAAACTAATGCATCTTGAATCAAAATTTCAGCTAAAGAAGTATCCAAAATTTCTTCATTTATTGTTTCACCTAAAAGAACAATAACTTCAACCAACACACTATTATCAGATATTCCAAATGTTACAGTATGGACTTTAATTGATGAACCCTTACCATAAATTAATTCTACATCATTACCTTTAAATTCATTAAGGTACGATTCAATTAAGCGATATAATCTCCTCTTATTATCCATTACAATAATAATAACAAATAAGTAATAAAAAACTATAGATTAGTTATCCTTGACCCCTATTTGGTTTTTTGTAGTTTTTAGAGGATTTAGTTTTAGAAGTTTTAGTTTTAGCGTGAACGCCAGGTCTTGAAACTTTCTTTCTTTTTTTCTTTATTGATGTTGTGGTTGAACTTTTTGCTTTTGCCATTATTTTTGTAGTTATTTTTTACATAAATACGTCTATATTTATCAATATGAATCTCACAGAGGCAGAAAAAAAAGAAATATTATCAAAATATAATGGAACCACTTCTGATGAGTTATTGAACCATCTTAAAAGAAACTTCCCTGTAAGTGAAATTAAATTTGATTGGATGATAAAACCAGTTAAACAAATTTCTATTGATTACAAAATTTATAACATTGAACACAATAAAAAATATTTGGTTGGTAAGTTAACAAACTATCTTGAAGATGAATGGATTCATTTAGATAATGCAGTATTAAGAAGAACAATCAAAAAATTTCTTGACGGACATTTGTTATAATAAAAAAATGTCGTTATGTTTGTAAATGAAAAAAGGGGACAGTAGCGAACTTTCCCCTTTTAATGTTACCATAACGATAACGGTCCTAAAAGTCCCCATCGTTGTGGGGAGGCTGATTTAACAATAAATATTCTATAATCTTTGAATTGATATGAAAAAATATAAATTAAATAGTTACGGATGGTCTATGGAAGCGATTGAAAATCGTTAACCAATGAAGAAGTTT
>Ga0315268_10006330_pt1 | contig 12616 bp, 6 predicted proteins | sample C1_top_MG_FD_204535 | JGI IMG/M metagenome (GOLD analysis project Ga0315268, IMG submission 204535) | Sediment microbial communities from Yellowstone Lake, YNP, Wyoming, USA - C1_top | ecosystem: Environmental > Aquatic > Freshwater > Lake > Sediment | place: USA: Wyoming | collected 2017-08-01 | reverse complement strand
TCAAGCAAAATGCTCATTGAAACCTATAGCGGTTCCCTATTGGATGTGCTACAGAAGGGGGACAGATTTCAAATCTGTCCCCCTTCAAGCAGTAGTTCACTCAAACGGGAACCGCTATAAAGAGCACCCGAAGGCTATCTCAATAAAAAGTGCAGAAGCATAGTAAGGTTCAGATGCGTGGGGTCAAAGAGAATTGCTTTACATGTTTTTTTGTTTTCTGATGATGGTTATAGAGGAGTTAGATCGTGATGTTCAAAAAAAGTTTAAGTATCTTTATTGCCTTACTAGCCTGCCTTGTTTTGTCCACAACTGCCCCTAAGACCGCTCAGGCTTATTATGGATTAGGCGGATATGGTCTTTACGGCCTGGGCGGCCTTTATGGCGGTATAATGGGTGGTCTTTACGGCCTGGGCGGCCTTTATGGCGGTATAATGGGTGGTCTTTACGGTATGGGGCTTTATGGTGGCATGTATGGCATGTACGGTGGCCTCTATGGGATGTATGGCGGCCTTATGGGCGGCATGTACGGCATGGGCCTTTACGGCGGCCTTATGGGCGGCATGTACGGCATGGGCCTCTACGGCGGCCTTATGGGCGGTATGTACGGCATGGGCCTCTACGGCGGCCTTATGGGCGGTATGTATGGCATGGGCCTTTATGGCGGCCTTATGGGTGGCATGTCCGGCTTAATGGGCCTTGGCGGCATTGGTGGTCTGTTAGGAGGATATGGAACCACCACCATTACTACTACTGTCGGAACACCTCCTCCAGCAGCCACGCCGCCAGGAGTTCCAGCAACCACGCCTATTCTTGTAACCTGATGATAATATTGACTTATCTCTTTTAAACCAATAAGGTGAGGCCTTTTTTGCCTCACTTTATTGGTTTATGGAGATTGAGTTAAGCATCCGTGCCCTGATTTTGGAAGAAACCCTTTTGAAAAAGGGTTTCTTCCAAGCCCCTTTCCAAAAACTTTTAAAAGTTTTTGGAAAGGGGTTCAAGGGGAAAACCCTTTTCCAAAAGGGTTTTCCCCTTAAGTTGGGGGACGTTTAGATTAATTAGCCGGATAATTCCCGCGCCGTGTACTTAGGGTCCTGGAAAGGGGAAAAATGGGAAGGGGAGATACATATATCAGGTAAGCACAAAGGGGCAAAGGCCCAAAGTTTTTTTCTTTTCCCTCTGTGCCTGCTATAGCTGTAGCATACACAACTTTTGAACCGCTATAATGAAAATTTCTTGACAAAGGGATAGCCAAAAATATACCATATAAAATGTAATGGTTAGAATCACACTGTACTATATCCGCTGACCTGTGAAATTTCAGATAAAAGCGCCTAATTTTTCATCACGAACTTTCCTGGCACAAGGTATATCCTGTTACTCCCTCCAGTTGTGAAAAAGGTTATGGCGAGTGACCTCTTTTGAACTCTGAATACTGATCTTCATTTTCTCCCTTTCCCAAGAGAAGAAATATATTACTATCTCCCCAGTTACTTACATTATCATTTAGTTGTGTTTATCATTTTATTCATGTTTGTCATTTAGTCATGTTCCAGGAGTATTTACATTCCAAGATCAAGTGATGGCCCATACCAGATTTTAAAACTCGACCGTTTACAGTATAGTTTATTAACAAAGTTTTTCTTATCTTAATATAATATAAATAGCTATTTAAAGAATTACATACAGAATAAAAAACCGGCCTCCCTTTTAACTAATGATCGAATTAATCTTTATCCACCAACCCCCAAAGTATTTAACCAGCAATGCATAAGGTTAACGAGGATAATAATGAAAAAAAATAAAAGACTTATACCTTGCAAGTCCACGGACGGCAGATTGTGTTTTCTCCAATTTAAATTCCTGAACCATCCTCTGTTGCTCCTTCTGTTACTCTTCCTGTTACTCCTCCTGTTTGCAGATCCGGTTTTCCTGCCAGTCAGGATCTGCCAGGCAGCAGGGGAGCAGGAATCTATTTATCTAACCAATGATCTATCTTCCTATTATGATCAATTAACAAGCCTGCCTGTACTGGAACTGACCATCCGAAATGGGGAGGAATTTGCCATCTCGGTTGAGGTGGAAACCCAGAGCAGTATTCAGCCAATAATATGGATCGATTATTTTACCGGCGATGGGACCCGTACCCGGACTCAAGGGGGGGTAATCAAGGTCCCGATCGAGAAACAAAGCTCTCCCGACTGGATGACTCTTCAATTAAATATATCCGACGATCTCCAGTGGGCCAACTATAACTTTTCCTCGATTAAAAAGGTAAGCGTGAGAGGAACCCGGTTTGATTTACAAAAAATTCAGTTTTCTTCACCTTCTTCAGTATCTTCCAACCCTTCACCCCTTTCTTCCTCGTCCCCCCTTTCTTCCTCGTCCTCCCTTCCTTCCTCCCCACCCTCCCCTGCTTCCTCCTCTTCTCCTGTTTCAGCTAATGCTAATGATGTGCTGGTGATTGATTTTTCCTCTCAGAATGCGAAAACGATTTCTGAACTCGGATGGAGTTCCAATAATAATCGGAATTGCTTTCAGATCTTGCAGGATAAGGATACTCAGGGCAACTCATTTTCCTATCTTCGGGCGGGAGGCGGCATAACTCAAAGTACATCCACTTCTTCTACTTCCTCCGCCTCCTCAGCAGTAAGTTCTGGAAATAATGCCGGTCTAATTGGGACTAATGTCGGTCAATGGTATTCAGGGACGAATACAGGATGGTATTCACCTGCGGTTTATGGATACGGATACTATCCCTATCCCATGATGCCCTATCCTTACCTGAGCCCTTACATGAGTCCTTTCGGCCCCTTTGGCTTAGGAATCGGCGGCCCCTTCGGAATGGGATATGGCTTGGGCGGATCTCCCCTGCTGGCTATGGGGATACTGGGATCGCCACTGATCCTGGGCGGCGGGCTACCCGGTTTATACGGAGGCTTATACGGAGGCTTATACGGAGGCTTATTTGGAGGCTTATACGGAGGCTTATATGGAGGCGGCCTCTTCGGCATGGGAGGAGGACTCACTGGCGGCATTTTCGGGGGTATTCTGGGAAGCAGTCTGGGAGGTGGACTTTTCGGACTTGGCAGACTCCAAAATCCACTTTTGGGAGTCAGTACCGGAGACACCTTTTACAACAAGTTGTTCAGCTTGCTGTTTGATGGTGCAGTACCCGTTTCCACTGCCTCTATTGTGCTGGAGCCTCCCGTCAATCCGATAAGTACTGCACTTCCGCCAACTTCCACTGTTCCGGCTGTAGTTACTCCAATTATAGCCACGCCCTTTACTGGAGGAATGGGCGGCAGCGGCGGTGGCGGAACTGGAACTATCGGTGTAACCAGCGGCGGAGGGGGCGGCGGAATTGGATTGATCCCCTAAACATTCATGGCCAGGGTTTGAATTTTGCCACCCCCGGAGATGAAAATTATATTTTGTAAAATATAGTTTTCAGGGCCAGTTTCCATGGTAAAGGCTTAAAATTCAACCGTTCGCGGTATAGCCGGGATAACAGGATACAGCGGATCTAAAAATTATCTTGTCAATCCTGTTATCCCTTATTCCGCATCTAAAAAGTGCAGACTCTATTTTTTCCCTTTTGCTTGGATTGATGGAGGGCTTTATCCGCTTTCTGTAGAAGTTCTTCAGTGTGTCCGGAGAATAATTAACCGATGTGAATTTGCTTGGTGCTGATCGCACTTAGAGGCTATCCGAAAAATCCTGGGAAGCTGCATAATCAGCGGCGTCACCGCTACTTTTCGAATAGGCTCTCAGGTAGTTCCTAAATCGACCCGGCCCCGGGAGCAATCAACCACTCTTCTGGCTCAGTCCGTACTTTTTCATCTTTCGCCAGAGAGTGGGTCTGCTGATATTCAGTTTCTGCATGGCCATGCCAAGATTCCAGCCCGATTCCTCCAGGGTGTTCAGCAGAATGTCCCTTTCGATCTCATCCTTGGAGAGACCGTTCTTTACTCCGGCCCTGATAATGTCGCCAGTCCTATGTTCGGTCACATCAGGAGGAAGGTGCCTGGCCAGAATAGTGGACCTGTTGCATCTGATGAAGGCGTGTTCTATAACATGCTCTAATTCCCGTACATTTCCCGGCCAGGGGTAGTGGGAAAAGGTTCGCATGGCATCCCTGGACAGATTGGTGATTCCTTTATTTGTCTGCTGGTTAAACTTCTCAATGAAGTGCGTTACCAGAAAAGGCAGATCGTCCATTCGCTCTCGCAGGGGAAGGAGTCTGATTTCCACCACATTCAGGCGGTAAAAGAGGTCCTCACGAAACCTTCCTTTGATTACCTCTTCTTTCAGGTCCTTATTGGTGGCTGCGATGATTCGCACATCCACCTTAATGGTCTTCTCACCGCCTACCTTTTCGAATTCCCGCTCCTGCAATACCCGCAGGAGCTTGGTCTGAATATTAAGGCTCATGTCACCAACCTCATCCAGAAAGAGGGTGCCTCCATTGGCCAACTCAAATCGACCGGTTTTGTCCTTGATGGCACCGGTAAAAGCTCCCTTTACATGGCCAAACAGCTCGCTCTCCAGAAGGTTTTCGGAAAGTACGGAGCAACTGATGCCGATAAATGGGCCTTTAGCCAAAGGCCCCTGATAGTGGATGGCCCTGGCTGCCAGCTCTTTTCCGGTCCCGCTCTCACCCTGGATCAGGACAGTGGCTTTACTCTGGGACACGGCATCAATCAACTCGTAGATTTCCTGCATCTTCGGATTTCGCCCGATGATCTCCCCGTAACTGAACCGCTTGGTCAGGGAAAGCATGCGAAGCCGCTCCGATTCCAGCAACTGCTCCTCCAGCCTTTTTCTTTCGGTAATGTCCCGGTAGACCCCCAGGATCTGCTCTGCCTGCCCTTCCCTGTCCGATACTGCCGATTCATTGGCCTCCAGCAGGATCTTATTTCCATGCCTGGTCTTACATTCAAGTAAGTGTGGCTGGAGGCGACCCTGCAAGTCTCCCACCTCACGGATTTCTTTTCTCCAGAGATCATTGGTTGGGTTTTCAGTAAGAAACTGCTGGAATTTCTGCTCGCAGAACTCTTCCATCCGATATCCCAGAAGGTCCTCAACCGACTCACTCACCAGCAAAACCGTACCCTGAAGGTCCTGCACCATAATCAGGTCCTTAGTGTGATTTACCAGAGTGCGATACTTTTTTTCCGAGGCTATCAGCTTTTCCTCAAGTTCCTTTTCCTTGGTGATGTCCCTGATAATTTCCACAACGGACTTTGTTTTATCATTCTTGATCAAGGGAGAAGCACTGACTTCATACCACCGGTCTCTATTGGAGTCATGGCAGCGAAAAAGGATCTGTTCTGGGGCAGGGCCGGCAGTGCCTGCGCGGACCTGCTCCAGGGAAAAGTTGGAAGAGCCTGCCTGGTTTGAGAATTGGCACTCAGAGCAGGGATGGTCGCAACCGCACAATACCTGATAGCATCGATTCCCGATCTGATCGCCGAAGCGGGAGATGGCTGCCTGGTTCATAAACTCCACTTGATAGCCACCATTGATGACCAAAACGGCATCAGCCATACTGTTGAAAAGGTTGTGAAAATTGTCCCTCTCCTTTTTGATTTTTTCTTCGAACTCCACCTGTTCTTTTAGAAACCTGGAACAATAAAGAAGATATCCACCCAGGCCAAAGATGCCGAATACAGCCAGGGTAATGAAGAGTATATCTCGATGGCTGTTTTGCATCGGAGAATAGAATAGATAGAATGATCGGATCATTGTCTCTGAAAAGGAGCGATTTATTCCGAGGAAAAGGACAGTTATGATAATCAAAAGGACAAGAAAGACAAACGAAACCAGAAAATGGAGTCTGGTTCGAGATAGATTGGTTCGGGGTAGAAAGGACTTCATCTTTTTTCCTTCTTTTGCTCTCGAAGAGATGAAACTTATCTCCTCAGCTACAAGATGTCGTCCTGGATTATCAACCGATCAAAAGGGGAGCGAGGGGTGCAAATTGAGAAGATTTACTTTGTTTTTTCCCTGCGGAGGGTACTGCGCTGTACCCTATCCACACATTCCTTACCCACACGTTTCCTATCCATACGTTTCCTATCCCTTTGTATCTGGGAGCCATTCTCAAGCCAGGAGCCAAGATGAGTCTATGCCAAAATACCAAATCGATATCTACCATTTTGGGATAGACTCATGATAAAGCATAGCCGAGGCATAAGGGTTTTTCATCTCTGGTTATAAGCTGGTACTTCACCCACATGCCACATTTTTCATGTTCAATTAAGGGATTTCCCACGGAATAAATTACCCATATTTTTAGAAAATCTCCCACCCCCCTTAGAACAATGTCATTAAGTTAAGCATCCGGGCACTGATTTTGGAAGAAACCCTTTTGAAAAAGGGTTTCTTCCAAGCCATTTTCCCAAAACTTTTAAAAGTTTTTGGAAAGGGGTTTAAGGGGAAAACCCTTTTCCAAAAGGGTTTTCCCCTTAAGTTAATGACATTAAGTTAATGACATTGCCCCTTTAGAAAAAAGGGGGAATTGAGGGCATCCTCTGCTTTTGAGTATATTAATTCCTGGGTGCTCTCGCCCGCATCTTCCAGAATTTTCAAACGACCGAATTATCAAATTATCACATTTGTCACATTCACCGCATTTATCGCATTCACCGCATTTATCGCATTTATCGCATTTATCGCATTGTCTAGATATAAGTATAGAGCACTTCGTCCAATGGCGTCAAGTTCGTCGAGCATAACTTTCCCTGTAAATAAATTCTCTTTTCTAACCATCTGTAATCGCCTGTAATCATTTTTCCTTTTTCTTCTTTGCAGCAAAAATTACCCATTCAGACGATAAGTCTATATACCTTTTTCCAATTATTATCAAATGTCCTAAGCTGTAAAAAATTTTAATTTGGTTATTGATGGCAAGGAGAAGAAAATGAAATTGCTTAGCAAAAGTTTTCAACACCTGCAAAAAATACCTGCCACGCACACCTGTGACGGGAAGAATATTTCTCCTCACCTGGTCTGGTCTGATCCACCACCAGAAACAGCCAGCTTTGCCCTTTCCCTGACTGATCCCGATGCTCCGGGAGGAAACTTTATCCATTGGCTGGTATACGATATATCGAAAGACGTTACTGAAATTCCTGAGGGCGGCCCATTACCTGCGGGTGTGAAAGAAGTCGCTAATGATTTTGGAAGAAGGAGTTATGGAGGACCCTGTCCACCTTCAGGAACTCACCGCTATTTCTTTACTCTTTATGCACTGAAGAGCAAGGAATTAAAGGACATTACCAGAATGAATTTTCAAAAGGAGGTACAGAAGAATACTCTGGCTACAGCAGAATTGGTCGGCGTGTATGTTCGGGATAAGAGCAGATAATTATGGTGAGTCCTCTATCGGTCTGAATAGTTATGACTTGGTTTATAGAGATAGTAATTTAGGTAAATAAGCCTAAATAGATTTAAATATATATTAAGATATTGTATATATATATCTAAACATACCTAATACTACAACGAGACTTTCAAAACATCATTCCCGCGAAAGCGGGAATCCATGCGCTATCTTCTGGATTCCTGCTTCCGCAGGAATGACGAAATGACCACGATAGGGAACAATATCTCGTTGTAATACTAATCAAATCTAAACCTGAACATGGCTGAATATAAATGAGGCCGGAAGGGAAAAGAAACAGATTCAAAGCGAGTAAAAAGGGAGAAAATGGATCTTATGGCATGGAAAGTTAAGAACCTTGAGCAAGGTCAGATAAATGACGCATCTCATAGTTCAAATGCCCCAGCTCTTTATTACCAGGACGTTACCCAGGAGAGGCAAAAGGCCAAATTCTACATGAGCTTTCTTTCATCTCTGGTGGAAGGTATGATGGATACCGTTCTGATAGTGAATCCGAAAACAGGACTGGTCGAGTACGCGAATAAGGCTGCCCAGCGAATGTTTGATTGTCAATTGGAAGATTTGATCGACCACCCACCTGATATTTTTTACTCTCTGGAAACCCGGCTGAAATTTCATGAGGAGATTATTCGCGCCTCCCTCAAAGAGAGTGGATGGGAGGGAGAGGTCAAGAGCATACGTAAGAGCGGAGAGCCTTTTGCCTCCTGGCTGCGGTCCTTCGGCCTTAAAGATGAGGAGGGATTGATTTGGATGCTGGTTATCGTCCAGCGTAACCTTACGCAGGACAATGGCCTTGCGGATAAAGGCACTAGCCTTGCGGATAAAGGCACTCATGAACAACTCGTGCAGATCTCGCAGAATGAACATATCGCGCAGGCAATCAGACTCTCCGCCGTTGAGCAGAGAGCCAGGGAAACTGCACATGAATTGAATAACCTGGCCACTATCCTGTATGGCTATATCGATTTTATGCTCCTGAAAGAGGGGCTACCTTCCGACCTTGAGGAAGAATTGAAAACTATCCAGGGCATCGGCAGAAAAATCACCCTCATGGCCCGACAGTTGTTGAACCTTGGCCAACGCCAGGAAGGGAAGAAAACCATCACGGAATTGGCACCTTTGATCAGGGAAACGCTCCAAATAGTTTCCAGGGAGTTCAGTAAGCAGGGAATTAAAACGGAATTTATTCATCGTCAGCCCGCACCTCTTCTTCTCGATCCTACTCAGATCAGCCAGGTTCTCTTAAACCTCTGCATCAATGCGCAACATGCTATGGCCGAAACACCAAAGAAGGTTCTCTGTATTGAAACCGGTCAGGAGGGAGGATTCGCCTTCCTGAAGATATCCGATACAGGCTGTGGAATCTCAAAAGAAAACCAGGATAAGATTTTTCAGCCCTTTTTCACCACCAGGGGGCCAACCGACTCAGGAGAAAGAGGCACTGGCTATGGCCTGGGCTTGACCGTTGTTAAAAAAATCATAGAAGATCATGGAGGTTCGATCGAAGTGCGTAGCGGAGTAGGAGAGGGAACGGTTTTTATCATTTATCTGCCCCTTCCAGTCCCTGATATCAGTCGAATGGAGACTTTTTACCATACATCTCATGCATCTTATGCTCCTGAAATAAAAACTCCATCTTCTCCGACTTCTCCGACTTCTCCGACTTCTCTCTCTCCGACTTCTCTCTCTCCATCTTCTCTCTCTCCATCTTCTCTCTCTCCATCTTCTCTCTCTCCGACCTCCCAGAGATCCATTGCACCCTCTACATCCCCCCCTCCGTCCCCTACATCCCCTCCGTCCCCTCCGTCCCCTACATCCCCTATATCCCATACATCGCATACATCCCCGACCTCACGGACAGATGCTCCTCATTTCCAGGGGAAAATGATTTTGGTTGTCGATGATGAGTACAGTCTCAGGCAGCTTGTCAAAAGAGCACTGGAGTTGCGGGGGGCCAGAGTAGATGCTGTAGGAGCTGGAGAAGAGGGATTTGAGATGATCCGGCAAAAAAAATACGACCTGGTGCTCCTGGACTTGCAACTGCAGGACATGTCAGGAGAAAGGCTCATGGACCTGATTAACTCCATCCCCGAACCGGCCAGGCCAATAAAAATGGTAATGAGTGGAAGGGCAGGAGAGATGAGTCAAAGTCTTATAAATGGTTTTGATGTTTCCGTTGTCCTCTGGAAACCCTTTGAATTGGAAGACTTATACACCAAGATTTCCACTGCCCTGGGGAATCAGTAAGTACACATCGCGGTAAATATGTAGTCAGTTAAAGGAGGGGCAAAAGGGTGAAATGATGGGTGAACAGGTAAAACGGTAAAGAAGATGAAGACTGGTGAAAGGGTGAAACGTTTTTTTCCCTTTTCACCGCCTTCACCTGTTCATCGTTTCACCGTCTTTACCGTCTTTCACCTTTTCGCCGTGTCTTTAATTCTGCCTTACGGCCAGTGCCCTATCCAGTAAGAGGCGGGCTTCCAGATAGTCCGGCCTTAAGCGGAGTGCATTCCGCAAAGATGCTACTGCCTGATCAAAGAGACCCTGGTAAAAATAACTGTATCCCAGGCCATAGTAGCCTATCGGGTTTTTCGGGTCAAGCTGGGTAATATTCTGATACTCGAACAGTGCCTTGTGATATTCCCCCTGGTTAAAATAAGCACTGGCCAGGTTGACATGGATTTCCAGACTGTTCGGATCAATCTCCAGTGCTCTTTGATATTGTCTGATAGCATCCTCGATCATCCCCTTGGCCAGGTATGCCAGCCCCGTATTCACATAGGGCTGGATGCTGTTGGGATTAATAAGCAAAGCCTTTTTGTATTCTTCGATGGATCGATCATACTCTCCCTTATTGTAGTAGATTACGCCAAGATTGATAAGAGCTTCCAGGTGAGAGGGGGCGATCCGGAGTGCCTCTTGATATTCGGCCTGGCTCTTATCAAGCCGTCCCATGCCGAAATAAGCGATCCCTAAATTGACGTGGGTAGCAGGATTTGAAGGATCAAGAGCAATGGAGCGCTTGTACTCCTCTATGGCCTTGTCAGCCGTACCAGTACCGTAATAAGCGATGCCCAGGTTGTAATGGGTATCCGAAGAATTGGGGTCCAGACTGAGTGATTTCTGGAATCTTTCTATAGCCTGCTTGAAATTTCCCCTCTTCATTGAGAGCGTTCCCATGCAATTGTAGATTTTGGGAACTCCCGGGTTGATATGCGCGGCTTTATCCAGGGACTTTTGGGCTTCCTCATAATTGCCTTCTCCAAGAAATGCTGTGCCCAGGTTGGTCCATGCCTCGCTATAATTCGGGTCAACCTTGACCAGTTCCTGAAGCTTTTCAACACCCTGAGCATAATGTCCCTGATTAATATAAATACTTCCCAGATTATTCAGACCATCTATGCAGACAGGGTTAATTTTTAGAGCTTTTAAAATCATTTTCTCCGCTTCTGCATAATTACCCATGGCCAGATAAACGCTTCCCATATTATTGTAGGACTCATATCCTCTGGGATTAATTTCTGAGGCCTTCTGAAATTCCGCCAAGGCGTTATCATATTCTTTGAGGGCAAAATAAACTACACCCAGGTTATCGTGCACTTCCAGGTACTCAGGATTCAATTGTAAAGCTATTTTGAATACGGCAAGCGCCTCCTGCTGTTTTCCAATGCGGTTATAGATCGTTCCCAGGTTATTATAGGCATTGATATAGGTGGGGTCCAGCCGTATGGACTCCAGCAGTTCCTTGATGGCTGTGTCCGTAAGATTTTGCTTATCATAAATATATCCCAGAACAAAGTGGGTGAACACATCCCTTGGATTGGCTTTGAGCATCAATTTAAATTGCTCGACAGCCTTGTCATATTTCCCATTGGTATAGTAAAAGGTTCCCATGTTGAGGTAGTCAAGAGTGGCAATCATATCCTTCGGGTCCGGCAGAAGATAAGGGTCCTTTTTGACACCGGATTTTGCTTCAACCGGTATGGTCCAGACATAACCAAGGCTCTTGAGCCGGTCCTGGGTATTTTTGTCCATTTTAAAATGAGCGGAAAAGTCATCTTGTTGAGGTGAATTTTCCTTCTCCAGATCTTTCATCTGCGCTTCCAATTCCCTGGCCACACCTTTTTTCTGCTCAAAAAGATTGATCGTCTCCTTGGGATCATTTTTCAGATCATAGAGCTCAGGCCTTGGAGCCTTGATAAATTTCCACTGATCAGTTCTCAATCCTTCCAGCGGACTCCAGTTATGATTATAGAGAGGATAATAGGTTTCACAGAGAAGCTCATGCCGGGGGAAGTCCTTTTCTCCGTGCACAAGCCCCACAAGGCTCGTTCCCTGAACATGCGGCCTGTTCCGAATCTTGAGAATATCCAGGACGGTAGGCATAATATCAACAGTTGATGTTGTATTCTGAACAACCAGACCAGCCGGAATAGCCTTGGGATAGCGCATGATCAGGGGAACATGCAGGGTCGCATCATAGATAAAGATCGCGTGCGTCTTTTCCGTATGCTCACCTAATCCTTCTCCATGATCTGCGGTAATCACGATCAACGTCTTATCGAGCAGATTCTTTTTCTTTAAATGGGAAATCAGTCTACCCAGGGCATAATCAGTATAGGCAATCTCACCGTCATATAAGTTTTTTCGGTAAATCTTGCTGAATGGCATCGGAGGCTCGTAAGGTGCATGAGGATCAAAGCAATGCAGCCACATGAAAAACGGGTTTGGGCCACCAGACTGTGTCTCGATGTTCTTATCCAGCCATTGGTTAGCAATCTGAACCACCTCTGCGGCAGTTCTCTCATTATAGACCATGAGCGTCTGATTAGTATCTTTTTGAAGATAATCGTCATAATGATCAAACCCCTGTGCCAGACCGTACCGGCTGTCAAGAACAAAGGAACCGATAAAGGCAGCGGTGTGGTAACCATTTTTTTTCAACACCTCAGCCAGGGTTTCCAATTTATCGCTCACCTCGAAGGTTCCGTTGTTTCGTACCTGGTGGTATACAGGATAAAGGCCGGTAAATATGGAAGTATGTGAAGGCAGAGTTACCGGCACCGGCGTATAGTTTCGAGCAAACCGCACTCCCTCCCTGGCTATGGAATCGATGTAAGGCGTCTTCACGTTATTGTTTCCATAGCAGCCCAGGTGATCGGCCCTCAGGGTATCAATAGTGATGACAATCACATTGCATTCCGGCGG
>Ga0315268_10006328_pt1 | contig 12617 bp, 10 predicted proteins | sample C1_top_MG_FD_204535 | JGI IMG/M metagenome (GOLD analysis project Ga0315268, IMG submission 204535) | Sediment microbial communities from Yellowstone Lake, YNP, Wyoming, USA - C1_top | ecosystem: Environmental > Aquatic > Freshwater > Lake > Sediment | place: USA: Wyoming | collected 2017-08-01 | reverse complement strand
GACCCCCCGCAAGCCATCTTCCTCGATGACCCGCTTGAATTCCCCCGAGGTGAGCATTTGCCGGCGGATGTAGTCCATCCAGACGCTCTGCCCATAGGTGTTCAACTTGAGCAAGGGGTTTTCTTTCATGACGCTTTCTCCTGTTCTTCCAGTTGAGCCACCTTGGCCAGGCGCCGCTTAAAGCGCTCCGCGCCTTTGAAGCGGGCCTGCAAGAAAGTCCGGATCAGGTCCCAGGCCAGGGCATAGCAGGTGACCCGGCCACCGAGACACATGATGTTCATGTCATCATCCTCCACCCCTTGATGGGCGGAAAACATTTCGGTGATCAGGGCCGCCCGCACGCCGGGCACCTTGCTGGCCGCCACCGAGGCCCCCACGCCGCTGCCACAGATAGCTACCCCCCGCTCCACCTCGCCTCGGGCCACCGCCCGGGCCAGGGGGACCACAAGATCCGGGTAGTCATCCTCAGCGTCATACTCCTGGGCCCCATAGTCCACCACTTCGTGCCCGGCGCCCTTGAGTTCCTCCAGCATCTGCCCCTTCAGATCAAAACCGCCATGGTCCGCGGCAATACCGACGCGCATGAACTGCCTCCTGTGAGCCTGGATTTGGGGGAGGGGGCTAAGGGGCGCAGCCCCTTACCCCCTCCCCCAAGCCCCCGCCCCCAATCCCTTAAAATTTTGGATAATTTCCTTTAGCTGGTTTCCAAGCTCTTGTTTGGAAACGGATTCGGGGCCCAATCTCCGATTTCCTAGGTTCTGGGGATGTGAAGCAGGCGCCCCCGCCTGCGGCCCCTGGCCGTCCATCGGGCACGGCAAGCCGTGCCCCGACAATTCCTTTCCAACCCACCCTAAGGGCGGACCTGCGTGTCCGGCCCTTAAGGGGGCACACACAGGTGCGCCCCTACGAGGGGGAGAGGGGGTTGGGGGAGCATTGTGAGCGGGTCCTCCGACCCCTGCCTGGCCCCTGGCCCCCTCCCCCAAAAGATTCCTACCTCAAATCAGTTCCTTGACTTTCTTTATAATGCCATTCTTGGAGATTTCTTCAAAATCCAAAAGTTCCGCCGGCTTGCCGCTTTTCGGTTTTTTTCGCACGGCCAGGGAATAAACCGGTACGGGCCGGGTGGCCATGGCGCTCATGACCGCTTCCCCCAGGCCGCCTTCGGCGTAATGGTCCTCCACGGTGATCAGGGCCCCGGTGGCCCGGCCGGCCGCACTGAGGGTGGCCGCATCCACCGGCTTGAGACAGTAAAGGTCGATCACCCTGATAAAGATACCTTCCTTGGCCAATTCCTCATAAGCCTTCAGGGCTTCGAAGACCGTCACCCCGGCGGCGATGACCGCGACCCGGTCCTTAGGGCTTTGGCGCAGTATCTTTGAGCCGCCGATGGGAAATTTTTCCTCCGGGCCATAGAGGATGGGGGTGGCCATGCGGGTGGTGCGCAGATAAGCAATGCCCCGCTGTTTGGCCATCTCCTCCACCAGGTTTTCCGTGGAGACCGCATCGCAGGGATAGAGTACGACGCTCCCCAGGATGGTCCGGAATATGGCCAGATCTTCGAGACCCATCTGGGAAGGCCCGTCTTCACCGATGGACACCCCGGCGTGGGAACCCACGAATTTCAGGTTGGCATCGGAGTACTGGCTCATGCGGATCTGGTCAAAGGCCCGGGTGAAGAAAGCCGCGAAGGTGGAGGCAAAAGGCAATTTCCCCCGCCGGGCCAGTCCCAGGGCCGTGCCCACCATGTTCTGCTCGGCGATGTACATCTCAAAAAATCGGTCCGGGTCGGCCTGCTGGAAGATTTCCGCCATGGTGGAATTGCTCACCTCACCGTCCACGCTGACCATCTGGGGAAATTGGGGATAGAGGCGCCTCAATGCATTGCCGTAAGCCACCCGGGTGGCCACGGGCTTATCCGGCGGGTAGTTCGGTTTCCCGACCGCCTTGGGAGCGGGAGGCGCCGCCGGCGGCATTTCCCGGGGCTTCAGGATCTCTCCCCGCACCCCTTTATCGATGGGGCCGAGCTCGGGCAGGGCCCGGTCAAATTCTTCTCGGTTCAGGGCCTTGCCGTGCCAGCCGTTTTTGTCCTCGATGAAGGAGACGCCCTTGCCTTTAATGGTCTTGGCGATGAGCATGACGGGTTTATCCGGCACCTGCATGGCCCGGCTATAGGCCTGGAGAATTTCCGGCAAAGCATGGCCGTTGTTGACCACCACGGTCTCCCAGCCGAACGCGGCAATCCGCTGCTGGTAGGCCCCCAGGTCGTGGCCGTACATGGTTTCCCCCCGTTGGCCCAGGCGGTTGACGTCCAGGATTGCGACCAGGTTGTCCAGCTTATAGTGCACGGCCAGTTGCAGGGCCTCCCATTGGGAGCCTTCGGCCATTTCGCTGTCGCCCAGAAGAACGTAAGTCACGTATGGGATTTTGTCCAGGTACTTGCCGTTCAGGGCCAGGCCCACGCCGATGGCCAGCCCCTGGCCCAGAGACCCGGTGGCCGCCTCGCAGTAAGGAAAGGCCGTGGTGGGATGACCCTCCAAGGGGCTGCCGAATTTCCGGTAGGTTTTAATCAGTTCTTCTTCCGACAGTCTTCCGGCGGCGGCCCACAGGGCGTAAAACAATGGCGAGGCGTGGCCCTTGGAAAAGACCAGGCGGTCGTTGTCGGGGGCCTCGGGGTGATCGAGGTCGTATCTGAAGATGCCGCCAAAGAGCAAAGCGGTCATCAGTTCCGTGGCCGACAGCGAAGAAGTGGGATGGCCGGAGCCCGCCTCGGTGGTGCAGGCGAGGATATAATAGCGAATCAGGGTGGCCAGTTTGGTTAGTTTTTTCAGGTCGGCTTGCTCAGGCATGGCGTCTTTCTCCTTCTGAGGGGCCTAAGGGTATGCTTCAACGCCCATGACCCGCTAGGGACTACTTCAGGAAGTTAAAATTACCTTGGGCACGGCATGCCGTGCCCTTACGGTCGCACGGCCAGGCAATTGTTCAAGCCAGGTGGTCGCGTCATTAGCCGGCGCTGGGCCTAGGTTGAAGCCACCGGCTACCTGCCGATAATTTTCTTTTTTCCTGTAGGGGCACGGCGTGCCGTGCCCGGATAATGCCCGTCACGAACTTTTCTAGGCAGTTGAACATGAGCCTGCGGCTCACCCGTAAACCATGAAAAGTTCGGTGGGGCGGGCCTCCGTGCCCGCCACCAGCGGGATTTAATGGTGTGTGCAAGTAATTGGGCCTTCCACTGTTTTAATCTTTGCTGAAAGCTGAAAGCTGACCGCTGACCGCAGACCGCGACGGCTATCCGCCCTTGACCTCCTCATGCAGAGGAAAGGTCAGGTTCGCCCCATACCAGCCGATGACGCTGACCAACGGTGTTAATAACAGGATAAGAACAAAATATAAGATGCCAATCCCGCCCAAAACCGCGAGCACCCCCGGGTCCTGCCACCGCCAGACAAATGCCGCCGCTCCCACCAGGAGCAGGATGGGGGACAGCACCAGCTTGATGACCACGGGTTTGAGCCAACGGGCCTGGTAGTTGAGCCACCAGGTGAACAGCCCGGTGAGCATGGCCGGGACGGTGAAAAGCACCCCGCCCCCCAGGCAATAGAACCCCGTCACCTCAAAAGATTCGACCCCGCTGACCACATAAATGATGGTGAATACCGAGGCGCTGATCATAAAAACGATGGGGAAGTGCACCACCATGGGATGGGGGTGGCGCCTGAGAAGGGGGAACTTTTTCAAAAGCCTTTCGAGCTTCCCTCCAGGCCTATCCAGTTCTGAAACGTCCTCAGCCGCGGCCTGCAAGACCCCTACCCGAGTAATTCGCTCCAGCACCTCGGGGCCATGGGGGGCATCGGCCAATTCCGCCGTCAGGTCCGCCCCGGCCCGATGGCTGGCCATGTGCTCCCCCCCGGCCCAAAGGGGGCTGGCGCTGACGTCGTAAACCTGGCCCTCGTAAGCGATATATCGGGGCTGGCCGTCGGCGCCCCGGGCCGCCGCCAGTTCTTTGGGGGGGAATTCCCTCTTTTTCGGCAAATGATCCTCCGTCAGGCCTGTTTCAAGAGTCCCACCTGGGGGAAGTCTTCCATGACTTCCGGCCCATGTGGCGCCTCGCCCATTTCCGCGGTCAGGTCCCGGCCGGCCGGATGGACCCCCAGATGTACGCCGTCCTCCCACATCGCGCTGGCGCTCATATCGTAAACCTTGCCCTCAAAGGCGACATACATGGGTTTGCCATCCGTGCCGTTGAACCTGGCCAGCTCCTCCAGGGTGAATTCTTTTTCAGCCATGGACTCCCCCTAATCACAAGTCTGTCCTGAAAAGTTGAGATGTAGGGTGCGTTTTACGCACCAGGAATGGCGCGTGGAACGCGCCCTACATTGCCTAATGTATAAGGTGCGCATCGATGGTGGTGGCTGAGGACGCCCTGTCGGACTTTTCATAGTTTATGGGTGAGCCGCAGGCTCATGTTCAACTGCTCTGAAAATGTTGGCCATTAGCTGTAGGGAAGGGGTCCCCCCGCCCGAACTAGGGGCGAGGAAACCTCGCCCCTACATGAATCGGACCTGTCAATTTCATGGTCTAGGGTGTTCCTTTGGAACATGAATGACTGGTTGCCAAGCTCCTGCTTGGGAACCTTTCCGGAGGCAGGGCTCCGGCTTTGCCATATCGTTGATTTAGTAGAAGGCCTCCCCCGGATGTCGTCTTAAAAGCGTTGGCAAGCGCCGCCTCTTAAATGGGGGAGGTCGGGGTCAGCGCCAGGTTAGCCGGGAGCCGGCAGGAGCGCCTGACCTGGGTCTGCCCCAGGCGCTTGCTGGTGCAAACGATGGAGACGGTGTCCATAATCTCCGGCTGAAAAATGGTGGTTTCCACCCGGTCATAAATTCGAAAGCCAAAGCGAAAGTAGACCCGCTCCGGATTACGCTGGGGGCAGGAAAAAAATTCGGCATAGTAATGGTCGATCCCTGCGGCCCCTAACATGGTTTCGTAAGTCAGCAAGAGGCGCCTGGCCACCATGCCGACCCGGAAAGCCTTCTCCAGGTTCAGGTGGAGATGGGCCGCGTCGTCCGGGTGTTTCGGGCGCTCCATCAGGCCCCTGGTCAAGACCCAGCGGATGAACTGTTCGCTCCGGGGATGGTCCTTATATTTCCCGGTGATGAGGCGGGCCAGCATCTTGCAGGCCGTTTGGAAGCCGCTCAACATCAAATTACGGCTGAAATTGGCGCTCACCGAACCCAAGAGATAACCGATCACCCGGCCGTCGCTTTCGGCAACGAGACCCCACTCCGGCTCATAATCCAGGTAAGGGTTGGTGATCAAGTCGGCAAACACCTCCCGATCCCGAAAAATCGCCTCAATGGGGCGCCCCAGGAACCCGGTCTCACAGCAGATCAGGCGCACTGCCTCCCGGTCGCCTTCCTGGTACTTGCGGATCAGGATCTTTCTCGGAAAAGGGGACCCGGGATGGTCCAAATCAAACTCTTCCGAGATGCGGAGTTGTTCTGGGAATAATTGCTTTGCTGGCACTAAACTCATGGTACACCCCCGACACACACTTTCGTCGCTGGCGCCTAAAAGTAAAGACCGGATCAATTAATGCCACTTGGGGCGCCTGTGATGCTGCAAATCGGATATCGCCCAGGAGGCGGCGTACCCTTTTGGGGGCTTCGTGCTTTAGCCTCAGATCCGCCGGGTGAGCAAATCCCGGGCCGCCTCCCCGGTTTTGAACAGGAAGATGGGGCCGCCCACCAGCAAGAACCAGTAAAAGGTATAAGTCCGGAACACCAGGATGGTAAAGGCCAAAGCTTCCGTGTTTAAATAGGGGCTCAACAGGGCCGCGTACCCCGCCTCCACGCCTCCGCCGCCGCCGGGTAGGACAAAAAGCTGGCCCCCCAGGTTCATCAAACCTTGGACTATAAACAGGTAAGACAGGGGAATGCTTTTGCCCATCCAGTAAATCACGGCCACCAGCACCAGGTAGCGAGGCAGCCAGAAACAGACGGTGACCAGGTACACCATGAGCACCCGCCCCACGCCCATGGACCCCAGGGTGCGAAGTGCATGGATGAATTCCAGCGTCCCCCGGGCCAGGCGATAACGCCGCTTGGCCAGCCAGGGGACCTTAGCCATGCGCCGGGACAGGAAGTTATAGACCTCCCGGTAATAACGGTACAGGGCCCACAAGACCGCCGCTCCCCCGACGACGATCAGCAGCGTTAGCCCCACCAGCCTGAGAGAACCGTGCGGTGAGGCTTCAAATATCATGCCGAAGGCCGCCGCCGGCATCAGGGTGCCGAAAAAAGCCAGGTCGGTGACGACAATGCTGGCCACCAGACCGAAGGCCTTGCCCAGGGTCATTCCCATCTCCCGGAGAAAAAAGGCATAGGTGGCGGGCATGCCCACCGCCCCGGGGGTGGAAACGCCGGCGAACTCGGCCGACATGGTGATCAGGGCGCTGTCCCGAACCCCTAAACTTATTCCCATGCTCCTTAGCAACAGCTGGAGGCGCATGGCATTGAAAGCCCAACTGAGACAGATTAACAGGGTGAGCAGGACGGCGGCCGTCCAGGAAAGGCCCTCGAGTAACTTGAACTGCTTCAGCCCGCCCAGTACCAGGGGCACCGCCAGACTCAAGCAGATGCTGGCCACCAGCAGGAGCAGGTATTTGTTGAGGCGCGAGGAGGGCCCCTTTTTCCGGGCCGCGATTTCGCCCGCCAACGGTCCGGCCGGCCGCCCGGGCCTCAGGGGTTCGGCCTCGGGAACTCCCCCCGTAAGATTCAGGCGGTATTTGGGTTCTGCAAGACTCATGCGGCCATTTTCACTTGGAGCGCCAAACCATGCGGTCTACCCACTGCCAAGGTATCGATTTTTATCGGTGAAAAAACTGATTTTCTGGTTTTCAGGGCTCCTGGTCTGAAAAGTTGAGATGTAGGGTGCGTTTTACGCACCAAGAATGGCGCGTGGAACGCGCCCGACATTGCCGATTGCTGTGTACCTCCATGCCGCGCTGGTGGCGGGCGAGACGCCCGCCCTACGAACTTCTCATGGTTTATGGGTGGGCCGAAGGCCATGAATGACTGCCCCAAAAAAATCGAAGGACACCTGGGTCCTCAGCTGCAAAACCCTCCCGGAGATTCTGTCTTAAAACTTGCCGAAATCGTAATCCACAATTTTCTTGCGAATTTCTTTAAAAAAAGCCCGGTATATCTCCATGACAAAGAACCTCCAAATCAGCCGGGCTCGCCCTTCTTTATCGAAGCGGCGAGTGGAGAAGTGGACCCTGGGGTGGCGCAGATATCTGAACTTGCCGTGCCGGGCGGCCCGGACCACGTAATCATGGTCCTCGGCCATCCAGACCTCCTCATTGAAGCCCCCGATCCGGTCGTGCAAAGTCTTTCGGGCGGCGATATAGAAACCCGATGCATGGGGACTCACGAGTTGCAGCACAAAGTGATACCAGTTGCTCAGGAACAGCAGCACATGGTCCACCAGTCTGCGGCTGTCCGGGATGATGAAGCCGGAAGCCACAGCCAGTTGCTTTAGCTCCATTTTTGCCAGCAAATCCTCAATAAAGCTCGGCGGCACCGTCACATCAGCATCGAGAAACAGCAGGTATTGGCCCTGGGCCAGCCTGGCGCCCTGATTGCGGCCCTGGGCCGGCCTGCCTCCCGGAGCGAGCCGGCAATTCCATTGTTGGGCCACCTCCAGGGTGCCGTCCGCGGAGGCCGCGTCGGCAACAATGACTTCGAAATCCGTGCGTGTCTGCCAGTTCAGGGACTCCAGCAAGCGCGGCAAATACTTCTCTTCGTTGAGAGTGGGAACGACAATGGAAACTGTCACCCCTTCTCCCATGGCCACATCCTTTTCGACTATCCGCCGGAGCGCTTATCTGATACGGTCAGAAACTGCGGACCTGGTTTTAGGGCCCTCAAGCCGTCAAGCCGAGCATACACAGACTGAGCAAGGCCAGGGGATAATAGCTGGCCTGGTTAAACAACAGGGAGGCCTGCGACCGGGCTTGGGTCCGGTAAAGCCGCAAAGCCGGGAGGCACAACAGATAGAGCCCGACTCCCAGCCACAGGGCCAGCCAGGGGAGGGAGAGCCCCGCCGGGGAAAGCCTGAGCACCACGCCGCTCAAGACCACGCTGCAGGCCAGGCAGACCAGGATTACGGCGCCGGCCCCCCGGGGGCCGAACTGCACGGGAATGGTTTTCGCCTGGAGACGACTGTCAGCCTCAAGATCATGCCAATCGGCCGGGATATTCTGGCCGCCGATTTCCCAGAAAAACAGCCACAGAAACAGAGCCAGTAAAAACGCCGGTGATGGGCTGGGATCTACTGCCAGAACCGCGGCGATCCCTCCCAGGGTTTTGACCACCCCGCTCACCAAGGTGCGCAGGCTGGTTACCCCCAGCATCAGGCAATAAATGGCCTCAATGAGGCAACCGGCCAGGAAGATGAGAGCGCAGACCGGATTGAGCCAATACGCCCCTAACAGGGCCACCAGGGCCCAGGCCCCAGTCCACAGCAGCCCTTCCTGGAAACTGAGCAAGCCCTGGGCCATGGGGTGCCTGGCGTACGCCGCGTCCAGGTAGTCGCCGTCCTCGACTTTTCCCTGACTCAACTTCTCCCGGTCCGACCGGTGGTCCACCACGTCGTTTAAGGCATAGACCGCTGTGTAGCCGGCGAAGACGGTGATCAAGCCTAAAACCGTCACCGACAAAGGGGGCAGGCCGCCTAGCCAGAGCAGCGCCGACAGGGCCGGGGTGGCCAGGTCCAGAAGGCAGTGAGGAGTTCGGGAAAGGGCCAGAAAAAGCCGCAGGCGGACAAAGAGCGCAGAACTTGCCACCGGCGCGGCGCTGACGATTTTTTCTCCACCGGCCTCAGACATATCCGTGGTGAACCCCTTCCAGATCGATCCGCAGAACGAAACCGCAATCCAGGCTATGGTAATCCGGCAATTTCCCTAAAAATAAGGCCGCCCCTGGCAGTGTCAAGAACCGCAACTTATCTTACTCTCTCGAGTTCTTCAGGCCTCGCCGGGGGCAGGGGGGGACAAAGGCAGTAGGGTCCGGCAGGCCTGTTGCATCTTAAAATCCCGTTCCCGGGCTTTTGCTTGGAAACGGAGTTGTGAGCCCAAGCTCGCTTGGACACCTTATCGGCAGCACCATAATCCATGAAAAAGCCGTTGGGTGGGCCTCCGTGCCCGCCTCCAAGTTTTCTGGGTGGCACAGGCGTCTCGCCTGTGCAGCGCCGGCTAAATCCTGCGGCTACAAAAGCAACATTTGCATGCAACTCGGCATAACGGGGCGCGGGGCGCCCCCGAATAACTTTGCCGAAAAGGTCCGGAGAATTACCTTGTTTGCCGGCAGGTCAACCTGTCCATCGGCCGCGATAACTAGTCAATATTAATTGAATATGCCAGGAACAATCCGTTGACAGCTCGCCTGTCGGTTCTTAGCTTTCATCTAAAGATTGCAGCATTTAGTCCGGATCGAGGCCGGATCGCGAGGAAATCTTCTGCAGAAGGGGGGCCGCGGGCTCAAACCCCTTTCCCAAACCGGAAGCCTGGCCAGGGCATGGGGATCGGTTGGGATTCCTTGCCCGCCTCCCACCTGTAAGTCTTCTCTTATGGAACTGGAAACCTTTAGCGGCAGCATCTCCCCCTGGCAGCCGGGACTGCTGAGCATCGGCATCTATACCTTCATGGTCCTGGGGTTGCTGGCGATCCTCCTGTTGCTGACCAGTTGGCTGGGGGAGAAAAAGCCGTCGCCGGAAAAAGAAATCCCCTATGAATGCGGCATAATCCCCACCGGTTCGGCGCGCTTTCGCTATCCCGTGCCCTTCTACCTGGTCGCCGTGTTTTTTTTGATCTTCGATGTGGAGGCGGCCTATGTTTTTGCCTGGGCGGTGGCCCTGAAGGACCTCAGTTGGCCTGGCTGGTTCCAGATCTCCTTTTTCATCATCGTGCTGCTGCTGAGCCTGTTTTACCTCTGGAAAAAAGGAGGACTTGATTGGAGGCCAGTAACCTCAAAAAGCCCCACGAGTCAGAAAATCTAATTCTGCACGGCCTTGACCGCCTGATTAACTGGTGCCGCCAGTACAGCCTCTGGCCCATGTTTTTCGGGCTGTCCTGCTGTTTTGTGGAAGAAGCCACGGCCTGGACCCCCCGGTACGACATCGCCAGGTTTGGGGCCGAAGTGCTGCGGGGCTCGCCTCGCCAGGCGGACCTCTTGATCGTTTCCGGTACGGTCTTCAAGAAGGTCGCCCCGGTGGTGCTGCGGCTGTATGAACAGATGCCCGAACCCAAGTGGGTGATCTCCATGGGCTCCTGCTCCAACTCAGGCGGCATGTACGACGTTTACAGCGTGGTCCAGGGGGTGGACCAGATCATCCCGGTGGACGTCTATATTCCCGGGTGCCCGCCCCGGCCCGAAGCCGTGCTGCAGAGCATTGTGCTCCTCCAGGAGAAAATCATGGCGGAGCGGCCCAGCCGGTCCGTCTTCCACCTGGCCGGCGGCAGCCAGGGGACCACCAAGCCGGTGCTGGTGGAGGGCCTGACCAAGTCCCGGGACTCCCGGGGCCCCGGCCACTACGGCACGGCGCTCAGGGGCACCGCGGTGACGCCCCCCCATTTTTGGGAAAGCCGCGCTGAGGTGATGTGGACGCCCCAACCCCATTGGCTCGAGTTGAGCCCACAGGACCAATCCCTGGCCCAGGCGCTAACTGAAAAATTCGGGGACGCAGTCCGGCAAGCTCCGCAAACCACGGACATGTTGACCTTCGAGGTGGCGTCCCCCCAGGTCAGGGAAGTGCTGCAGTTCCTCAAAAACGCCGCCATCCCCCGGTTTCAGCGCTTGGACGACCTCACTGCCGTCGATGAATCGGCCCGGCGCGAGGAGCATAAATACCCTGATTACACCCTGGTTTATCAACTCCTGTCTTTTGAGGCCGCCGGCCGGGTGCGCCTCAAGGTCCCCCTGGCTGGGTCGGACCCGGAAGCCCAAAGCATCACCGACCTCTGGCCCTCCGCCGACTGGTATGAGCGGGAAGTCTTCGATATGTTCGGTATCAGGTTCGCCGGCCACCCGCGTCTTCGGCGCATTCTGATGCCCCATGACTGGGAGGGCCACCCCTTAAGGAAGAGCTATCCCGGCCGGGCCACGGAAATGGCCCCCTATACCACCGCGGACGCCCGCCGGCACCAGCCCCTGGACGCCGGCCTGTATCGCCAAACCCCGGGCGGCGAAGACGAGTTCTTACTGAACATCGGCCCCCACCACCTCAGCACCCACGGGCTCTTGCGCTTCATCGCCACCCTGCACGGCGAGGAAATCACCGGGCTGGATGCGGATATCGGCTACCACCACCGGGGCGTGGAAAAGATCGGCGAGCGCCAGTCCTGGCACCAATTTATCCCTTACACCGACCGGGTGGATTACCTGAGCGGCCTGGCCAATAATTTCCCTTACGTCTGCGCCGTGGAAAAGCTGGCCGGCATCAAGATCCCGGACCGGGCCGAGTATATCCGGGTGATGTTGGCCGAGTTCTTCCGCCTGAGCAACCACCTGGTGTACGTGGGCACTCTGGCGCAGGACGCCGGGGCCATCACCCCGGCCTTTTACACCTTCCGGGATCGGGAAATGATCATGGACATTATCGAGACAGTCACCGGGGGACGGCTCCACCCCTCCTGGTTCCGCCTGGGGGGCGTGGCCATGGACCTGCCGCCAGGGTGGCGGGAACTGGTGGACGAGTTCGTCAAGCTCTTTGGGCCCCGCCTCAAAGAGTACGAGGCCCTGCTCAACCGGAGCCCCATCTTTGAGGCCCGGACCCGGGAGATCGGCTATCTTGCCAAAAAAGACGCCATGGAATGGGGCGTGACCGGGCCCAACCTCCGGGCTTCGGGGGTGGATTGGGACCTCAGAAAGAAAATGCCCTATTCGGCGTACGAAGCCTTTGATTTTGATGTGCCCACGGCCGCGGCGGGGGACAGCTACGCCCGTTACGTCATGCGGGTGGAAGAAATGCGCCAGAGTGTCAGGATCATCGAGCAGGCGGCCAGGGACATGCCGCCGGGGCGCCACGTCACCGACGACTACCGGTACGTCATCCCGGCCAAGGAAGACACCCTGAAGGACATTGAAAGCCTGATTCACCATTTCATTAACGTCACCCGGGGGCCCAAGATTCCCCGGGGGGAGGCTTACGCCGCGGTGGAGCTGCCCCGGGGCGAACAGGGCTACTACGTGGTGAGCGACGGCCTGAGTTTCGCCTACCGCATGCGCATCCGGGCCCCGGGCTTTGCCAACGTCCAGGCCCTGCCCCTGGCCGCGCTGGGGGGCACCCTGTCGGACCTCGTCGCCATCGTCGGCTCCTGGGATTACATCCTGCCGGATATTGATCGGTGAGGAAGTAGGGCGCGTCTTACGCGCCATTTTTGGTGCGTAAGACGCACCCTACGGATTTGCTGACCACTGACCACTGACCACTGAAAAACATGCTGCCGGAAGAACTGAAAGACAGCCTGCGAGAGAAAATCGCCGGGGCTGAAGCCCCCCGGGAGCAGGCTATCAACGTCATGTACGTGGTCCAGAAGCATTACGGTTACCTGACCGATGAAG
>Ga0315268_10006327_pt1 | contig 12618 bp, 10 predicted proteins | sample C1_top_MG_FD_204535 | JGI IMG/M metagenome (GOLD analysis project Ga0315268, IMG submission 204535) | Sediment microbial communities from Yellowstone Lake, YNP, Wyoming, USA - C1_top | ecosystem: Environmental > Aquatic > Freshwater > Lake > Sediment | place: USA: Wyoming | collected 2017-08-01 | reverse complement strand
CGCAGATGAGGGGATGTGGCTCTTCAACCGGCCGCCGCGCGCGCTGCTCAAGCAGAAGTATAACTTCGAGCCAACCGACGCCTGGCTGGAGCACGTGCAGAAATCATGCGTGCGCTTCAACAGCGGGGGGTCGGGGTCGTTTGTGTCCGAGGACGGCTTGGTGATGTCGAACCACCACGTTGGGGCGGACGCGCTCCAGAAGATGGGCGACAAGGACCACAATTACCTGCGGGACGGCTTCTACGCTAAGACCCCGGCGGAGGAGAAGCGCTGCCTCGATCTGGAGTTGAACGTGCTCATGAGCATTGAGGACGTGACCGCGCGGGTGAATGCGGCGGTCAAGCCCGAGATGTCTCCGGAAGAGGCGTTCGCGGCGCGGCGGGCGGTGATGGCGGCGATTGAGAAGGAGTCGCTCGACCAAACCGGGCTGCGCAGCGACGTGATCACCCTCTACCAAGGCGGCCTCTATCACCTTTACCGTTTCAAGCGATACACCGACGTGCGCCTGGTTTTTGCGCCGGAGCAGCAGGCCGCCTTCTATGGCGGGGACCCGGACAACTTCGAGTATCCGCGCTACGACCTGGACATCTGCTTCTTCCGTGTCTATGAGAATGGCCGGCCGGCGAAGCTGGAGCACTATCTGAAATGGAGCCGGGCGGGGGCTGGCGACAAGGAATTAGTGTTCGTTTCCGGCCACCCCGGGCACACCGACCGGTTGCTGACCGTGGCCGAGTTGGAGTACGTGCGCGACCGGGTGTTCCCCTACACGCTGCAATGGCTCCATCGGCGCGAGGTGTTGCTGGGGGTTTATAGCGGCCGCAGCGAGGAAAACGCCCGCCGGGCGCGGGATGACTTCTTCGGCGCCCAAAACAGCCGCAAAGCCCGCGAAGGCGGCCTGGCGGGGCTGCTCGATCCCGCTTTCATTGCCGGCAAAAGGGCGGCGGAACAGCGGCTGCGCGAGGCGGTGGCCCGCGACGAAAAACTCAGGGACATTCTGCCCGCCTGGGACCGCATTGCGGCGGCCCAGAAGGTCATCGCCGAAAACGCGCTGCTTTACCGGCTGATTGAGTCTGGCCACGGTTTCAACAGCGAGCTTTTTGGCATCGCGCGCACGTTGCTGCGCGCCGGCGAAGAGCGCCCGAAGCCCGATGGCGAGCGGCTGCGGGAGTTCCGCGAGTCTGGCCGGGAGTCGCTGGAGCTGGCGCTCTTTTCCACCAAACCGATCTACGACGATTACGAGCAGTTGCAGTTGGCGGACAGCTTGACCTGGCTGGCCGGGGAGTTGGGCTATGAGCACGAGTTGGCGCAGACGGCGCTGGGGGGCAAGGGGCCGCGGGCGCGCGCCACCGAACTGGTCCTGGGCACGAAGGTCAAGGAGGTCGCCTTCCGCAAAGAGCTTTACGCCGGCGGCAAGGCGGCGGTGGACGCGGCCAGAGACCCGATGATCGAGTTGGCGCGGGCGGTTGATGACCAGGCGCGGGCGGTGCGCAAAATCGTGGAGACCCAGGACGAGATCAAGCGGCAGGCCCACGCCCAGATCGCCAAAGCCCGCTTTGCCCTCGAAGGCGCCGAAAATTACCCCGACGCGACCTTCAGCCTGCGCCTGGCGTTCGGCGTGGTCAAAGGCTACGAAGAAAACGGGCAGCAGGTCCCCTTCCAGACCACGCTGGCCGGGATGTACCAACGCGCGGCGGAGCAGCACAATCGCCCGCCATTCGACCTGCCCCTGCGCTGGGTTCAGCGCAAAGGAAAACTCAACCTCAATACGCCTTTTAACTTTGTGTGCACTGCCGACATCATCGGGGGCAATTCGGGCAGCCCGGTCATCAACCGGAACGCCGAATTGGTCGGCATCATCTTCGACGGCAACATCCAGTCGCTGGTGCTCGATTTCTATTTCACCGAAGAACAGGCCCGCGCCGTGTCCGTTCATTCCCAGGCCATCCTGGAGGCGTTGCGCAAAGTGTACGGCGCCGGCAAGCTGGCCGATGAGTTGACGGGCCGCAAACGGATTTGAGGCCAGCCCGGCTCTGGCCGGCCGCCGTGGCGCGCTTTTCCTCCATCGCCGTCGTCAGCGACGTGCACTACGCCAGCCCTGGCGAGCAGGCGCGGCGCGGGCACGAGACCGGCGTCATTGCCAATCCTGCCTTGCGGGCCGTTGTCAAGGCTTATCGGCGGCACTTTTGGGTAGGCGACCTTTTTGCCCACAATCACTTGCTGGACCGCTTCCTGGCCCAGGCCGCCGGAGCCGATTTGGCAGTTGGCAACGGCGACTATACCTGTGACACGGGCTTTGTGGGGGTGAGTGACGAGGCGGCGTTCGCCAGTGCGAGGGCGTGCCTGGGCAAATTGCGCGGCCAGTTCGGGGACCGGTTGGCCATCACTTACGGCGATCACGAGTTGGGCAAAATGAGCCTCGCCGGCGGACGCGGGGGCCTGCGGCTGGCCAGTTGGCGGAGGCTACGCGACGAGTTGGAGTTGCCGCCTTGCTGGCAGCGCGAAATCGGCCGCTACGTGCTGCTGGGCGTGGTTTCCTCGCTCATCGCCCTGCCGGTCTATGAACCCGAGACCGACCCTGCCGAACGGCCCGAATGGCAGGCCCTGCGGCGCGAGCATCTGGAGGAAATTGCGCGGTTGTTTGCGGCCTTGCGCGCCGACCAGAAAGTCGTGCTCTTCTGCCACGACCCGACGGCGTTGCCGTTTCTTTGGCGCACGGAGGCAGTCCGGGCCAGGCTGGCGCAGGTGGAAACCACCATTATCGGCCACCTGCATACCAAACTGATCCTCTGGAAAAGCTGGGTCCTGGCTGGCATACCGCCCATCCACTTCCTGGGCAATTCCATCCGGCGGATGAGCACGGCGTTGCGCGACGCCCGTCATTGGCGAGCTTTTCGTGTGCGCCTTTGCCCCGCCCTGGCGGGCTGCCAACTGCTCAAGGACGGCGGGTTTCTGCGGCTGCGGCTGGATGCGGAAGCGCAGGAACCGCTGGCCGTGGAGTTCCATCCCTTGCCGCGCTGAGCGGCTGACCAGTTGGTCCATCTCCGCCATCGGGGGAGAGGGCAATGGTGAGGGGCTCGGCCTCTGCCATCATTGCGGGAGAGAAGCAAGAGGGCAGTTTGGCTGCCCCTTCACCTCAAGGCTCTCCCCCGGTGGGGGAAGGAAGATTCCAAGATGCGGTCCCGCGAGCTTCGCCCTTACGCTGCCGCGGCGGAGAAAGGCTTCAGTTGCGCGGTGTTGGGGGCAGCGGTATGGGCGCCCCCGGCACCGGCGGCAATTGGGTGTCGGTCTGCTGCCCCTGGGCTGAGCCTGGAGTAGCAGGCTGGTAGTCCACTCCCGGCACCGGCGGGGTAGGCGGAAACGGGATGCCCTGCCGCGCGGCATGTTGTTCTTGGGCCTTCATGATCAAAACTTGCTGCTCGGGCGACAAGGTGGGCTGGGTTTGGGCCGGAACCGGTTGAACATAGGGCTGGGTCTGGGCCGGAATCGGCTGGTTGTAGCCATAGCGGGCAGGGCCACCAACCGGACCGCCCCCATATCCCGTGCTGCCGTCGGAACCCAAACGCGTCGGACGCGTTGGGATCGGCCGCAGCCCGCCGCTACTGTCCGTAGCGTAGGTCCCAGGCTGCGCCGGTCCGGGGCGAAGGCTGGCAGCAGTCACGGGCTGGGCGGGTTGGCCAGGGCCAAGCGCGACCGGCGCCCCCGCCGGGCCGCCTGGCTTTCCCGCCAGCACTTGCCCGGGCGGCGCCAGTGCCGGGCCGACCGGCGGCGCAATCCCGTTGCTCTTGAAATCGAGCGTCAGTTCCTTGTTCCCGTACATGACCTGCACGGTCATGGCGCGCACGTCTATCTTGCGGACTTCCAGGTTGGTGATACAGGAGTCCTTTTCCCCTTCCCGTAATAGCTCGGAGTTGACCTGGGGCTTGCCGGGTTCCTGGAGGACAAAACCGGCGCGTTTGCCCAGCAGGGCGGTGATGCACACGAGCTTAAGGGCCGAGGGCGTTACCTGGGCCTGCGGGTCCGGGGGAGCGGTTGGCGGCGGTGGCGGCTTGAGGCCGAAGATGTTCCGCTCATGGATTGCCTGGTAAGGGTTGGGGGGAGCCTGGGGAGCCGGCGCCTCTTCCGCGGCGGGTTCGGCGGCTTGGCCCGCGTCGGCGTCCTCTGGGGCTGCGGCGGCTTGTGCGAGCGCCGGCGCGACGGGATTGGGCGGGGCAGGCGGGGCCGGGGCGCCCAAGGCAAGGCTCAGGCAACCGCCCACGCACGCCAGCAGCCGACTCGTTCGACCCACGGAGCTACAATAGCACATCGCCAATTCAAACACCAGCGCAAACAGATGGTTGCAATTCGCGCTGAATCCCGGCCACCAGTTTCCCCAACCGGCGGCCGTACTCGACGTAGTTGGCGTACTGGGCGGCGGCGGCGGCGGTGACGCTGGCGTCGTGAAAGACCACTGCCATGTGGGGTTCAATCGAGATGCCCCCGTCGTAGCCGCCGGCCAGCAAGTCCTTGAGGATGCGCCGCACCTGCCCCTGGCCCTCGCCGGGGAAAGTATAGACGGCCTCGTTGCGCGCCACGTCCCACGCGGCGTCCTTGACATGCACGTGGGCGATGAAGGGCTTGACGTGGCGGTAAAACTCCCACGGGTCCTGCCGGGGCCAGGGCTTGGGCCGGCTGCGGTCGAGGTTCAGCAGCGGGTTGCCGGTGTCGAAGGCCCACTTGAGCCCCGGCACGTTTTCGAGCAGCTTCAACGCGAAAGGCCAGCCCATGCCGCCGTAATTCATGCAGTTCTCGTGCACAGGCTGGAGGCCGGCGTCAAGGAACATCCGCGTCAATTCGCGCAGACGCCGGAACCGTTCCGCCTCCATCTGGTCGGCGTGATTCTCGCGGACGGCGAAGCTCATGATGCGGATGTATTTCGTGCCGAGCCGCTGCATCCGCGGGATCGCACGGCGGGCCTCCGCCAGCGAGGAATCAAAAGGCTCATTAATCTTCTTGCCCCAGTTGGCAATGGTGGAGGAGAAGCAGCACACCTTCACGCCGGCTTGGCCCAACTTGTCCACCGCCAACTTGAAAGCCGCGTCGGGGATGTCGTGCAAATTGGCCGTCGGGAAATCCGCCACTTGGGCGTTGCGCGCCTCAAGGCAGGTCCAGCCTAATTCCTTGGTGGCTTTGATTTGGACATCAATCGCCGCCCCGGCCTCATCGGCTATTCCGGTCAGATACATGACGGGGGACAAGCTAACACCGGGCATGTTGTCAGGCAAGCTTGCCTTTTCCGCCGCCCTCACTTATATTCCGGGCGGCAATGAAGAGACCACCCCATGAATCCGAACCGTTTGACTGAAGGTTCTACGCCGCTTGCTTACTTGGACTGGGTCCAGCGCGGCAGCACCGAGGACTGGCGGCGGCTCTATCAATTGTGCAAAGACCCCGCCGTGGCCAAAGCCGTTGCGGCGGTGCGGCCCTTGCGTGACCCCGACCTGCTGCCTTCGGCCCAACTCTGGAAGTTCCTCCTCGAAGACCCGCACCCGGAGTTGAACTTGAACATTGACTTGCGCCCGGAGCAGCGCGCCATCGGGGTTTAGCCGCAGGATGGTCTCGCGGAAATGATGAGAATCGAGGAAGAGGACGAGAGCGAGAACGAGGACGTTTTGCTGCTCAGTAGTCTTTGAAATCTCTCATCCAGGCCGGCCAGTTCTGCAGTTTGGCGCCGCCGGCCTTCGTCCAGCGGCCGGCGGTGTTGAAATTGCGATGCCACTTTAGGGTCCAAAGCTCCTTCAGCCCGACCCGGCGGATTGATTGGTCCATGAAAACCGCCATGACCGCCTTGTTGTGCCGATTGATGCAGAACCGCTGCATCGAGTCTCGGCAGCCGCAAGGAAACTCCCCGGCTTGGCCCTCCCGCGCCGGCGGCATATCGGCATCCTTCGGCAAGGCGCACCACCACCAAGCGTCCAGGAACATGGGCACCTGGTTCGGTTCGGTGACGTTGGCCGTCCGCCAGAAGGCCTGCGCCGGGTTTCCCGTCCGCAGGCCCATGGCCCCGACGATAAGTCCGGTTTCCGCCGGCACCGCCAGCCAGCTATTGATGCCGTAGCTGCCGTAGTATTCTCGCGTCACGCCGTCCGCCCAGCCTAAGATTGATCTTGCCCCACGCCACCAGCGTGCCGCCATTGCCGATCGCCGATTGCCGGATTGCCCCAAGAATCCTCCTCATTCCGGTTCTCGTTCTCGAACCGTTTTCATCGCTTGTGGCCCTGTGCGCGGCTTGGTGTCTGAGCGGTTGCACATGCTGTCACTTTGCGCTTGCACGGCAGGGTGGGGTCTGTTAGAAATACCCCGACATTTTGTATGGCAGCGATTGGCCGATTTCAAAAAGGCGACGAGATCTTCCACGCCAAAGTGGTGGACGGCGAGTTGTATCGTGTGCAGGGTGACGTGTTTGGGTCGCCCTCCTACGACAAGAAGCCAATGCCACTACGGGGCATCAAGACCCTCGTGCCCGTCACCCCGTCCAAGATTATCGCGGTGGGGCTCAACTACGCCGACCACGCCCGCGAGTCGGGTAAGCCGCTCCCCAAAGAGCCGCTGTTCTGGCTCAAGGCGCCCACGAGCCTGATCCCCGACGGGGCGAAGATCGAGATACCCTTCGCCAGCCACCGCAACGATTACGAGGCGGAGCTGGCGATCGTCATTGGTCGGCGGGTGCGGAACGTGGCCCCCGCCGCCGCCGCCCGCTACATCTTCGGTTACACGGCGGCCCAAGACATCAGCGACCGCACCATCCAGAACGCCGAAAGCCAGTGGGCGCGCTGCAAGTCCTTTGACACCTTCACGCCGCTGGGGCCTTACGTCGAGACCAAGATTGACCCTCACGACTTGACCATCCAACTGTTCCAGAACGGCCAGTTGCGGCAGAACTCCAACACCAGCCAGTTGATCTTCAACTGCTTCGACCTGCTGAGCTTCATCTCGGTCAACATGACGCTGCTGCCGGGCGACGTGATCCTCACCGGCACGCCCAGCGGCGTGGGGCCGATTGAGTCTGGCGACCGGCTGGAAGTGCGGATTCAGGGCCTGGCCCCGCTGATCAACACGGTCAAGTAAAAGACGCGGGGCGCGTCATGCGCTGGTCGCAGACGTTCATTCCCACCCGCAAAGAGGCGCCCGCGGAGGCGGAGCTGGTCTCGCACAAGCTTTTGCTACGGGCGGGCTTGGTGCGCAAGCTGGCCGCCGGTCTTTACACTTTTCTGCCGCTGGGGCTGCGGGCGCTGCGCAAGATCGAACAAATCATCCGCGAGGAGATGAACCGCGCGGGCGCGCTGGAGGTCTTCATGCCCGCTCTCCAGCCGCCGGAAATCTGGCAGCAGAGCGGCCGTTACGCCACCGCGCGCGAACTGCTTTACAAAGTGCGCGACCGCGCCAACCGCGAGTGGCTGCTGAGCCCGACGCACGAGGAGGCAATCACCACGCTGGCGGCCAGCGAAATCACCTCTTACCGCCAACTGCCCAAGAGCTTCTACCAGATTCAGACCAAGTTCCGGGATGAAATCCGGCCGCGCTTCGGGCTTTTGCGCGCCCGCGAGTTCATCATGAAGGACGCTTACAGCTTTGACGCCACCGAGGCGGCGGCGCAGTCCAGCTATCAGAAGATGTTGGCGGCCTACGGCCGCATTTTCCGGCGCTGCGGTCTGCGCACGGTGGCCGTCGAGGCCGATCCCGGCGTGATCGGGGGGAACTTCTCGCATGAATTCATGGCCCCGGCGGACAGCGGCGAAGACCAGGTTGTGGCTTGCGAGTCCGGCCAGTATGCGGCCAACCTCGAGAAGGCAACGAGTCAAGGGCCGTTGACGCCGACGCCAAAAACAGACACCGGCAGCGCGCCGGAGCTGTTCCCCACGCCTGGAGTGTTGACCATCGAGGCGCTCAGCCGCCCGCCTTATGACGTCGCCGCGGAACGGCAAATCAAGACGCTGGTCTATCTGGTGCAGAGCCGGCTGATGCTGTTGCTGCTGCGCGGGGACGATCAGCTTAACGAGGCGAAGCTGGCGGGCGCCCTGGGCGCCAGCGAGTTCCGGCCCGCTGTGCCGGGGGAAATCTTGCCCGTGCTGGGGGCGCACCCCGGCAGCCTGGGAGCGGTGGCGGCGCGGCTGGCCGGGCCGGCGGCGCAACTGCCCGTGGTTGCCGACCTGGCCCTCCAAGGGGCCGCCGGCATGGTCACCGGCGCCAACGAGGATGGCTTCCACCTGCGGCACGTGAACGTTGGCCGCGACATCAAGGTCTCGCAATGGGCCGACCTGCGCACGGTGAAGCCCGGCGAGCTTGGCGTGAGCACTGGCCGGCCGCTAAGCATTCGGCGCGCCATCGAAGTGGGCCACGTCTTCATGCTTGGCGCCAAATACAGCCAGGCGCTGAGTGCGCTGTACCTGGACGAGGCGGGCGTCAAACGCCCCTGCGTGATGGGCTGTTACGGCTTGGGGGTCACCCGCACGCTCCAGGCCATCGTCGAGCAGCGCCACGACAAGGACGGCATCATCTGGCCGCTGGCGGTGGCGCCCTTTGCGGTGTGCATCACCCCCTTGAGCGTGACCCCCGGCGGCCCCGCCATGAGCCTGGCCGAGAAGCTCCATGCCGATTTGGCCGGCCAGGGCGTGGAGGCGCTCCTGGACGACCGGGACGAGCGCCCCGGGGTCAAATTCAAGGACGCCGACTTGATCGGCTTGCCCTTGCGGGTGACGGTGGGCGAGAAGTCCCTGGCGCGCGGGCAAGTGGAGCTCAAACCGCGGGGCAGGGAGGTCGTCTCGGTCGAGGCCGGGGCCGCCGCGGCCGAGGTGCTGGCGTGGCTGGGGGCGGAGAATGTCAAATCTCACATTTGAATTCCGCGGTCGAGGCCCTTGGGGTGGTCTCATTTCTTCGGGGCGGCCCAAGCCGGTGTGCGTCCAAACGCACAGTTGCAGAGCGGCCAAGAAAAACTAAAGTTTGACAGGGAACAGAGCGCGGGGTTAGAAGGTCCGGCGCAAACGAAGCGAGAATAGATTTGCTGGTTATGAAGACTGCGAGTATCCGAAGGCTGATCCGCCGCGCTGGCCGCGGCTTCACGCTGATCGAACTGTTGGTGGTGATTGCGATCATTGCCATCATCGCAAGCATGCTCTTGCCCGCCTTGGCCAAAGCCAAGACCAAGTCCCAGGGCATCTTTTGCATGAACAACGGCAACCAGTTGATGAAGGCGATTTTCTTGTACGCCCAGGATAGCGAGGACTGGCTGCCGCCAAACCCCGACGACGGCAACACGACAACGTATCACAACTGGTGCCCGGGCCAAGCAGGGCAGGGCGGCGCCCAGGAATTCAACAGCGAGATCCTGAAAGGCGAAAGGGCAGGTGTTGAAGTGCCGGGGCTGGCCTTGCTCCGCCCCTATATCGGAAAGGGTATCCAGCTATTCAAGTGCCCAGCCGACAAGCGCATCGGCACGTACCAGGGGACCGACCCCGACATGCGGGGAAAGAAGGTTCCGGCCGCGCGCACCTTCGCGATGAGCCAGGCGGTGGGCAGCAACCCCAACAGGAGCGGTGGCAAGGCCCCGGTGGACGGGCCTTGGCTGGATAGCACTCACGGCCACTCGGCCAATAAGACGTGGTACTGCTTCGGCAAGGCCAGTGACTTCCAGCGGCCAGGCCCCTCCATGACCTTCGTGCTCGTGGACGAAGACGCCAAGAGTCTGAACGACGCGGCGTTTGCCACGGTGGGGCCGAGGCAGAAGCCGGCTGGGGAGCCGCTCTGGGTGATGGTTGACTGGCCGGGCACTTACCACAACGGGGCGTGCGGCTTCGCTTTCGCCGACACTCACTCCGAAATCCACAAGTGGAAGGATGGCCGCACCAAGGTCCCCAAGTCAGGCGCCAGTGTGCAGACCATTGCCAACGACAAGGACATCTGGTGGATGTCCGTGCATTCCTCGGCGCTGATTAATGGCCCTGATTACCAGGAGTAGCGCCTCCGCAAAACGAGTTTGCCAACTGCCGCGCCAGCCCAGCCGGGCCAGGCGCGGCAGCTTCTTTCTGAGCCGAAAACGGCGGCTAGCCGGGTGCGCGCGAAGCGTCTTGGACTGCGCCAGTCCCCTGCCGCTTTTGCGACCGGAGCGCAGGCGAAAGCGCCAGAGGACTGGCGCACTCCACGACGCTTCCCGCCAGCCGCCGTCCGCCCCATTTTCACTGCTTGTGGCGGCTTGTGCGGCGTGGCGTCTGACGAGAAGGCCGTCGTGGCGCCGCCGCGAAACACCCCTTGCGGAGGGGCGGTTGCCGGGCTAAGTTGGCCCCGTGAGCGAGAACCTGTTTCCTTCAGGGCCATGGACGGGCTTTTACACTTACAGCCCGACGGACAAGCACCGCATGGACCTGAACCTGACCTTCGCGGAGGGGGCGATGAGCGGGGACGGAAACGATGACGTGGGGCTTTTCCAAGTCCGGGGCCAATACGACGCCGCCTCGCTGGAGTGTAATTGGACCAAGACTTATCCCGGCTCGCACGACGTCCATTACCGCGGTTTCCGCGAGGGCAAGGGCATCTGGGGCACTTGGGAAATCAGCGAACAGAGCCATGGCGGCTTCCAGATCTGGCCCAAGGGGCTGGGCGAAGGCCAGCAGGACCAGGCCGGGGAGGCCCAGGAATTGCCCGCCGAGACTGAGGCCGAGGTGGCTACGCCTGAGCCGCTCGTGGTCGCCTGAGCGCGGCGGGCGGCGGGGCCAGAAGATGCGGTTTTGCCGCAGAGGAGCCACGGATGAAACGCGGATTGAGCTGGCGCCCCGAGCCTCCGGCTCGCCCATGCCGTTTGCCTCACTTTTAGCGCTGTGTCGCCGCACGCGGTCGTGCCTGCGCCCTGGGGCCACCTTGCCCGCGTTTTTTTCTCGAACACGCTGGCCGGACCGTGTATCCAAACGCCGATATGAAATCGTTTTCTACTGGTTCTGAAATCAGCCGCCGGAGATTCCTCGCCGTGACTGGGGCCACGATGGCAGTGCCCGTGTTGGCGCCGGCCAGCGTCCTGGGCGGGGAAAGCCGGCCCGCGCCCTCCAACCGCATCACGATGGGAGTGGTGGGGTGGGGCATGATGGGGCCTGGCAACACCGAGGCGTTCCTCAATCAGAAGGACTGCCAGGTGGTCGCCGCCTGCGACCTGGATCAGAAGCACCTGGAGCAGGCCCTCAACACCGTCAACGGCCACTACGGGAACAAGGACTGCAAGGCTTACAAGGATTACCGCGACCTGATAGCCCGCCAGGACATTGACGCGGTGATGCTGGCCGTGCCAGACCACTGGCACGCCTTGACTGCCACCGAGGCCGCCAGGAACAAGAAGGACATCTACGGCGAGAAACCGCTGGCGCGGACCATCGCCGAACAGCAGGCCATCGTCAAGGCGGTCGAGGCCAACCAGCGCATCTGGCAGACTGGTTCCTGGCAGCGGTCGGTGGAAAACTTCCACAAGGCCTGCGAGATCGTGCGCAACGGGCTGATCGGCAAGGTCACGCAGGTTGAGGTCGGCCTGCCGGAGGGGCACACCGATTTCGCCGGCACGGGCAACAAACGCGCGGTCACCAACCCGCCACCGGAGCTGGACTACGATTTCTGGATCGGCCCCAGCAAGATGGAGCCCTATATCGAGGCCCGCGTGCACATGAACTGGCGCTGGAACTACAACATCGGCGGCGGCCAGTTGCTCGACTGGATCGGGCATCACTGCGACATCGCCCACTGGGGATTGGACTTTGACAACACCGGCCCGCTGGAGATCGAAGGAAAAGGCGAGTTCCCGCCCCAAGACGCCATCTGGAATACGTGCACGAAGTACCGCATCAACCTCAAGTACCCCGGCGACGTCGCCATGACCATCGCCGGCGGCCACCGGGACATCCGCATGGGCACCAAGTGGATCGGCGCCGACGGCTGGGTGTGGGTGGACCGCGGCCACTTCGACTGCTCGAACCCGGAGTTCAAAGACGTTTCGCGCCTGCCAGATAATCTGCGCAAGGTCAAGCTTTACAACTCCCGCAACCACCACCGCAACTTCCTCGATTGCGTCAAATCGCGGCAGCCGACCATCACGCCGGCCGAGGTGGCTCATCACTCGGCAATTCCGGGACACCTGGGCCTGATCGCCATGCTGGTGGGGCGGAAACTCAAGTGGGACCCCGTCAAAGAAGTCATCCTGGGTGACGCCGAGGCGAGCAAGCTCCTGACCCGCGCCTACCGCCCGCCCTGGAAGTCAGGCTGACCCTGGGGGCGCAATCCTCCGCGCGCGGCGAAGGCCTCGGCTCCATGCACGGCGGCACGCAACGGAGTGCGCGCCCGGCCGGGTCAGACCGCATGCCACGGCGCGGCTCCACAAACGACGAAAATGGGAAGGGCGGCGGCTGGCTGGCGCGAAGCGTTTGGAGTGCGGGGGCTTGCTCCCGCTTTCTTAGGCCCAGGACCGCCCAAAAGCGCCGGCAAGCGGGCGCACTCCAAACGCTTCGCGCCGCCCGAGCCGATCAACATTGTAAATTGGAATCCCGCGAAGGTTGGACGGTCCGGGGAAAGCTCAATTTGAAATCTTCAATCTACAATTCACAGTTTACAATT
>Ga0315268_10006326_pt1 | contig 12618 bp, 8 predicted proteins | sample C1_top_MG_FD_204535 | JGI IMG/M metagenome (GOLD analysis project Ga0315268, IMG submission 204535) | Sediment microbial communities from Yellowstone Lake, YNP, Wyoming, USA - C1_top | ecosystem: Environmental > Aquatic > Freshwater > Lake > Sediment | place: USA: Wyoming | collected 2017-08-01 | reverse complement strand
AAGCTGGCGCGCACCTCGTCGCCGGCGAAGACTTCGATCTCCAGCGGCTCCCGCGGCGAGATCTTGAGCTCGGTGCGGACATTGCGCACGCTCACCACCAGATCCTGCAGGATCGCCATCGCCGTCTCCGCCTCGGTCGAGATCTGCGCTTCATCAGCCACCGGGTAGGCCATCAGCGCGATCGATTTCTTCGGCGGCCGTCCATCGTAGATGGCGTGCCAGATCTCTTCGGTGATGAACGGCATGAACGGCGAGAGCAGCAGCAGCGCTCCTTCGAAAACCGTCACCACGTTCTCCAGCGCGATGCGCGCATCGTCGCCGCCGCCATTCAGGCGCGGCTTCACCATCTCGATGTACCAGTCGCAGAACTCGCCCCAGAAGAAGTGATAGACGACATGCGCCGCCTCGTGGAAGCGGTACTCGGCGAGCGCGTTGTGGATCTCCTGGGCGACGCGGTTGAAGCGCGAAGCGATCCAGCGGTCGTCGAGATTGACGGCCGTGAATCCTTGCAGCCCCTTGCCCGGGCGCGCCGTCTGCTTGAACTTCGACAGCGAGAAGGTGCCTTCCTGCTCGGCACGGTCGGCGTTCATGAAGATGAAACGCGCCGCGTTCCAGATCTTGTTGGCAAACGCCCGGTAGCTGTCGGTGCGCGTCTCGCTGAAGGCGATGTCGGTGCCCGGCGCCGCCATCGAAGCCAGCGTGAAGCGCACCGCGTCGGTGCCGTACTTGCCGATCACCTCGATCGGGTCGACCACGTTGCCCTTGGTCTTCGACATCTTCTGGCGTTCCGCATCGCGCACCAGCGAGTGAATGTAGACCGAGCGGAAGGGCACGCTCTCGCGCAGCTTCGCCGCCGCCGTTGTCGGGTCCGCGCCGCCCACCGCCGTCGGACGATGCGGCTCCTGCATGAAGTGGCAGCCCATCATGATCATGCGCGCCACCCAGAAGAAGAGGATGTCGAAGCCGGTGATGAGCAGCGAGGTCGGATAGAATTTTTCGAGGTCGGGCGTCTTGTCCGGCCAGCCCAAGGCCGTGAACGGCAGCAGTCCCGACGAGAACCAGGTGTCGAGCACGTCGGAATCCTGCTCCAGCGCCGCGCCGCCGCACCGCCCGCACTTCGTCGGCGTCTCGCGCGCCACGATGGTCTCCTTGCAGCCCGCGCAGTACCACACCGGGATGCGATGTCCCCACCACAGCTGGCGCGAGATACACCAGTCGTGGATGTTCTCCATCCACTGCAGGAAGATGGTCTTGTAATTTTCCGGCGCGAAGACCACGTGGCCCTGCTCGACCGAGGCGATGGCGGCCTCCGCCCACGACATGCCGCCGTGCTTGGGCCGCTTGTTGACGGCCACGAACCATTGTGTGGAAAGCCGCGGCTCGACGATGGTCTTGCAGCGGTCGCACTTGCCGATGGCCAGCGCGTGGTCCTTGATGCTGACCAGGTAGCCCTGCTCTTCGAGGTCGTGCAGCACCTTCTCGCGGGCTTCGAAGCGATCCAGCCCCGCGTAGGGCCCGGCGTTCTCGTTCATCTTGCCGAGCTCGTCCATCACCGTGATCTGCGGCAGCTGCTGGCGCAGTCCGGCTTCGTAATCGTTGGGATCGTGCGCCGGAGTCACCTTCACGGCGCCGGTGCCGAACTCGGGCTTGGCCAGTTCGTCGAGCACGATCGGGATCTCGCGGTTCATCAGCGGCAGCCGCAGCTTCTTGCCATGCAGGTGCCGGTAACGCTCGTCCGCCGGATTCACGGCCACGGCGGTATCGCCGAGCATGGTTTCCGGACGCGTGGTGGCGACCACGATGGATCGCTGTTCGTCGCCCGCCACTGGATATCGAATCTCGTAGATCTTTCCGTTGGTGTCCTCGTGGACGACTTCGAGGTCGGAGATGGCGGTCACGCAGCGCGGACACCAGTTCACGATGTAGTTGCCGCGGTAGATCAGGCCTTCTTCATGCAGCCGGACAAAGGCTTCGCGCACCGCCCGCGAGAGGTGGTCGTCCATGGTGAAGTACTCGCGGCCCCAGTCCACCGAGTCGCCGATGCGCTTCATCTGCTCGTTGATGGCGCCGCCGTACTGCTGCTTCCACGCCCAAACCCGCTCCAGGAACGCCTCGCGTCCCATGTCGCGGCGGCTCTTTCCCTCGCTCGCCAATTGGCGCTCGACCATCAACTGCGTCGCGATGCCGGCATGGTCGGTTCCTGGCAGCCATAGGGTCTCGGCGCCGCGCATGCGGAACCACCGCGTCATGATGTCCAACTCGGTGTGGTTCAGCATGTGGCCCATGTGCAGGCGGCCGGTCACGTTGGGCGGCGGCAGCAGCAGGGTGGCCTTCGGCTGAGCGGGATCGCCGGTCGCCGAAGCCTCGGTGGAGAACAGCTTTTCCGTGGCCCAGTATTCCGCCCAATGCTTCTCGATGATGGCCGGCTCGTACGCTTTAGGAAGATCGTGCGGCATGGTGAAGGTCAGTCCTGGACGCAGCCCGTTTGAGATTCGAAAGTACAAGCCATCGTCCATGGCTTGCAGGGCCGCGCTCATAAGAAACTTCAAGTGTAGCGAATTACGGCCATCCCTCCAACCCGGCAAGGAAAGAGGGGTAGAGGGTCAGTTTGAAATCTAGGCAGCTTGAGCCAATCGAGAAAACGCGCTAGGGTCGGGGCATGAAAAAGCCACATCTGGTCGAAGTCTTGAAAATGGAAGGGTGTATCACCGAAGCTTCGTGTTCTTTGTGTGGCTACCTGTTCCTTGGGACCGGCAAGATTGGAGATTCGACAGACTACGACCTAGCCATGTAGGAGATGTTTAACGAGCACGCGCAAAAAAAGCACAGCCGCGAGGATGTTAACCAAGCGGCAGCAAGGATCGTGAGGAACGCCACGGACGACTAAACAAACACGGATGGCGAGACGTTGAAACGAACTGCCAGGCGACGAATATGCTCAACCGTGAGCGCCCGCTTTCCCTTTAGAACTTCTGAGACAATGCTCTCGGTTGCAAAAATTCCAACCAAATCCTTGTTCCTAAGATTGTTGGAGTCCACTAATTCCTGCAAGGCCTCAATCGGAGTAGACGCCCGAACCTTGTAGGTCTTCTTCTCGAAGTCCTGAATCAGCAACACAAGCAATTCATGAATCTTGCGCTCATGCGTACCGAGCTTATCCCAATTCTCGTCCAACTTTTCCAAAAGCTGAATGTATCTCTGGTTCAGCGCCTCATCGTGAACGACTTGGGGCTTTACCTCCGAGAGGAGGTTCCCGTATTCGAAATCTAAAACAGCAGAACTCATTTCCATCCTCCCCTTGTGTAATCCGCGTGCGTCAACACCTCTTTAATCACCAATAACTGACTTCTAAAATTGATGGTTGTAATCAGTCGAAAGTGATTGCCCTTGATGTTGAACACAAACTTGCCCTCAACCCCATCCGTTGACGCTAATGTTTTGCGGATGTCGTTCAAGCAAGTCCACGCCGCCTCCTCGGCGATTTTCAGCCAAGCTGAGAGCGGTCCGTCTAATTCAGGATGCTTTTTCTTGGCTCTTGCCAGCACTCCGATATTGACGATCCTCACGCAGCTCCCTTACCTGGAACACTTCGCAAGTTGTGAAGTCTCCCAAAGGTCTTCGCGGATTGCGAATTTAATGCGAAGCTATCGCTTGCGATGGGAAAAATCAACAAAGTTCTTCTAACTCATTGATTATAAACAATAAATACTTCGCAAAACGCGAACACCTACCCTGGCTTCGCGGATTGGGAAGTCATTATCCTCTCCGCATGAACCGTCTGTCCGCCGAAAAGCTGGCCGAGGTGGTTTTGGCCCTCGTGGAGGGAAACAGTATTAACGCTATCCTTCGCATCACGGGCGTTGCAAAGCACGCTGTTCTCAATCTTCTCCGCAATCTGGGCTGCGCTTAAGCTGAATGGCATCACCAAAAAAGGCACCCGTTTCCGGGTGCCTTTGGTTGCTGATGCGATCGCCTATTGCTGGTCTTTTTGCAGCTCGTCGGTGATGTCGGCGATCATCTGTTCCTTGTAGCGCTCAAAGACTCTTTGCACGGCCTTGGCCACGTGCGCGGTTTCCATCCCCGGCACGGCAAAGGTCCTGGTGCCTTCCGTACGCTCTTTGGCGACGTTATCCAGCGCCGCCGACAGCGATTTCGCCAGTTCGTGATCGTGCGAATCGGTCCTCTCCTTTTCGGGAGCGGGAGGCGCGGGTAGCGCATCGGAGAACGCCGGGTTGGCCGCCGCCATCTTGTCCGCCAGGCTTCCGGTTTGCACCGGCGACGGCACGGCCTTGGCCACCACCTCGGGCTCCGCAACTGCTTCGGGCTCGTGGTGCGGTTCCGACGGCATGAACGCGATCGCCTCGTGGAGCTCGGTCGCGAACTTCTTCATGCTCTCGTCTTCCGCCGCGGGTTCGGGCACGGGGGCTGCGACCGGAGGCGCTTCTGGATGCGCCATCTGCGCGGCGATCACATCCGGCATGAGCGCTTCGTCGGTCGGCGTATGGCTTTCGTATTCCTGGATCGCGCGCAGCACGCCCGAGGCGGGCTGCAGGATCTCCGCCGGTTCTTCGTCGGCGGTCACCGGCTTCTTGAATTCGTTCGCCACGCTCGGCGCAGTGGCCGCGTCCGACGGCGAATGCTCGATCGAGATCACGCCCATCTGGACCAGCGGATCGTCGTGATAGCTGTGCGGGATCTTCGATTCTTCGACTGCAGGCTCCGCTTCGGGTATGGCGACTTCTTCCGTCGGCGGAGGCGCAACGTCCTGCTCCGTGTAAAGCGCCGCCAGTTGTTCCTTGGCCAGCGGATCGTGTTCGACGTGCGGCTCTTCTTTTTCGGTGCCGACCTTGATGGTGAACTGCATCAGCTCGTCGGGACTGGTCACCAGCGCCGGGTCCACCGCGTGTTCGATCTCGCCGACCTCATGGCGATGACCGGTCGTCTCCAGCTCCATCAGGTTCTCGACGTGAGTTTCGATCTTCGCGGCAGCCGTGGTCTCCAACTCCGGCTCCATGTGATGGACTTCCGGCATCTCGACCGGAGCGAACGTCTCGAGCTCATGTTGGGCTTCGGGCGGAGCCGCCGCTGGTGCGGCCGGCGGGGTGGCCAGGAAGTCCAGGGAAACGGCGTCGGCCGCAGGCTCTTCGTAGAAGCTGGGAGTCGGTGCGGCTCCCGGCGTCTCGACCTTGGCCTCGGGGTTGACCACCGTGAAGCTGCCGGTCGGCTCCTCGTCGGGGACCGACGAGGCCGAGAACGGCATCGAGCCCCCCGTCACCTGCGGTTTCTCCACCACCGCGGCGGCAGGCTCATCCATCATGTACGCCGGAGTTTGGGCGGAAGTCCCGGCCGACTCGTAGGCAGGTAGCGGCGACTCCGCCGGAGTTTCTTCGATGGCGAACATCGGGGTTTCCGGTTCCGGCGCCACGACCGCTGCCGGAGGAGCTTTCGCCTCTTCCTCGCGCACGAACGAAGGTACTTCGAGCTTTTGCGTGGACTCGTTCGGATCGTTCTGCAGCGGGGCCGCACTCACCGTCGGGGTGGTCGCCGTGACCGCCGCCGCCGCCTTGGCCGCCTCGCTCGGACCCTTGTCCAACATCGCCTGCAGATCCTTGGCCGACAGCCGCATCGTCTTCTCATACGCCGGCTCGGCTTTCCCCCCCGGCGCGGGGGGTGCAGCGGTCTTGGGTGGTTCGGTGCGGACGGTGGCTTCGTGGTCCTGGTTCGACGCATCCTGCTTCCACGCGCCGTAGGTCGCGTCGTGCGGCAGTTCCACATGTTCGCGCGGCTTGATCTCGATAGGCTCGATCTGCGGCACCTTGAGGTTGTACTTCTGCGCGATCTTGCCCAGCGCCGTCAGCAGGTCGGAAGCCTCGAACGGCTTGATGATGACCCCTTCGGCCTTGACCTTGGCTCCCTCTTCCGGGCGATACGGTTCCAGTTTGCCCACGGTCAGGAGCACGGGGACGTTGGCCGTTTCCGGTGCGGCCTTCACTTTGTCGCACACCTCCAGCCCGGTGTATCCAGGCATGTAGATGTCGAGGATGATGATGTCTGGCTTTGTTTCGGCGATCTTCTTGATCGCAGCCGCGCCGTTGCTACAGGCAATGACCTCGAACCCTGCATCGACAAGGATCTTCTTGCCCATATTCTGAGCGGTCATGCTGTCATCGGCGATCAAGATCTTGAGTGGCACGAGACGTCCTTTGTGGCCGGAAAGTTTGCTTAGCAACGTAGCTCTTTCAGGGACTTACGTCAATGCGTAGATTGTCCGGGCACCAGCCATGGAACCCCCGACCGGCATGAAAAAAGCCCGTCCGGGAGCTTCCGGACGGGCTTTTTCAGTTCTCTTTCCTAGAACGGCAGCATCTTGCGGATGCCTTTCTTCTTCTTCTTTTTGCTGGTCGAAGACGGGTCGTCCTTGGCGGTATCGGCGGTCGCCGACGCCCCATCGGTCTTGGCCGATGCGGCGGTGGCCTTCGGGTCGGCAGCGCTCGCGGCCGTGCCGGTCACCGGGGCTGCGGTCACCGCGTTGGCGCCGGCCGCCTCGTTGACCTGCGACGGTGCAGGAGCCGCGGCATCGGGGTTCCGCGGACTATCGGAGCGTGGCGCCGGCTGCCCTTCGGGGATCTTGTCGCCCGGCTTGACGGTCTCGACTTTCACGTCATTGTGAGTCTTTTTGTACTCTTCCAGCGCCGCGTTATTAAGTTCGTCGGTCGCTCCACGCACCAGCAGCGAAGCGTCCACCGGCTTGGGATCGGACAGCGTCGGCTGGCCCACCTTGCTCGCGGCCACGATCGAACCGTCGGGCCTCTTCTTGAAGTTGCTCAGCACGCGTCCCACCCGTCCGATGGTTGCGCGGCCTTGCTGCTCACGCTTGTTGAGGGCGATGGCGTCCTCGGTCGGCTTGGGGATGGGACGGTCGAGCGCCGCCAGGCGACGCTTGGCCTCGTCGGCTCGCGCCATCACCGGGTAGCGCGTGATGATCTTGCTGTAGGCCTCGGCTGCCTGGTCTTCGTACTCCCGGATCAGGCCGTTCTTGACCGTCTCCGCCAGCTTTTCCTTGGGGATGGCCCGCAGCATCCCAGCCTGCAATTCGAGCGCCTGTCCCTGCAGGAACAAGGCTTCGTCGGCATGGCTGTAGAGCGGATAGGCATCCGACAGCGAGCGCAGCCGGGCGACCGCCGGCAGGTATGCCTGTTTGACGAAATAGAATCTTCCCACCCGGTATTCGCGCTCGGCCAGCACTTCCTGCACTTCCAGCAGACGCTTGCGGGCTTCGTCGGCCAGCTTGCTGTCGGGATATTGCAGCAACAGTTGCCGGTATTCGTCTTCCGCGCGCAGCGCGTGCGTGTAATCGCGGTCCGGCTTTTCCATTTGCTTGTAATGGATCTCCGCCACCCGCAGCTGGGCTTCCGCGGCTTCCGGAGTATTCGGGAAGAAGGTCTGGTAATCCTTGTACTCGTTCTCGGCCTGCGACCACGCCGCCGACGTGCCTTCGTAGTACCAGCTATCGCCGATCGCCAGCTTGGCGCGCGACAGGTACTCGGAGTCGGGGTAGGCGTTGATCAGGGTCTGCAAGCTGAGCCGCGCCACGTCGTACTTGCGCGACTTCATCGCATCCATCGCCCGGTCAAACAGCACCTTGTCCGGCTGTTTCGAGTCCACCTGGGCCAGCGGATTCTTGACGTGCTTGTTCTTGAAACATCCGGAGCCCATCAATACCAGGACGCCGAGCAATACCACGATGGATATACGACGGACCATTCGCTGAGAACCTGCCTTTAGAAACTTTCTGTTATTCCAACCCGGGCTCACGACGGTTGTAGCGTTGCCGACCTGTGCAGCTCAACGCTACTTTGTGGGTCGTCGGCAAACCGACTTAAGCCTTCTGAAGCGTTGCTGCTCGCGCGGCATCGAGTAATTGCCGCGCATTTTCACGGATATCTCCGTGCCCGAACACCGCGTTGCCGGCCACCAGCACCTCGGCGCCCGCCCGCACCACTTCGGCCACCGTGTCCAGCCCGATCCCGCCATCCACTTCGATCCGGAACTGCAATCCGTTGGCGGCGCGCATGGTCGCCAGCTTGCGGATCTTGTCGAGCGAGCGCGGAATGAACCTCTGCCCACCGAATCCGGGGTTGACCGACATCACCAGCACGAAATCCACCAGCGGCAGCACCTCGCCCAGGGTCTGCACCGGGGTCGCCGGATTGAGCACCACGCCGGGCGAAACCTTGTGCGCGCGGATCAACTCCAGCGTGCGGTGCAGATGGACGCAGGCTTCCTGGTGGACCGAGATCCAATTGGCCCCTGCCTCGGCGAAGGCCGGGATGTAGAGGTCCGGATCCTCGATCATCAGGTGGCAGTCGATCGGGACATCCACCACCTTGCGCAGAGACTTCAGCACCGGAGGCCCGATGGTGATGTTCGGCACGAAATGCCCATCCATCACGTCAAAGTGCAGAACCGTTCCGCCACCGGATACGGCGGCGGCAGCCTGCTCGCCAAGCCTCGAAAAATCAGCGGAAAGTATCGAAGGCGCCAGCTCGATCAATCAGTTCTCTCACGCAGGTTGTCTGTGGAAATTCTAGCACGTCAGACACTTGGAGGCCCCGGCAGAACTGCCCTGGCCGTTCCGCCCCGGGTCACGGCCTATCCCTTAGAAAAACCGTGGGTTGGGCAAAAACCGAGGCCGGGCACCCGCCCGGCCTTCGCTTAATCATCGTTTTGCATCTCGTCCCTCATGCGCTCGATCAGTTCCTGTCGCTGCGGACCATTCAACCTCTCCTGCATCTCGTCGACCGCCAGCCGCACGATGTGGTAGTGGTGCAGCGAGGCCAGCTCCGGGTCCTTGCTCATCTCCAGCCACACCCGGTGCAGGGCGTCAATGTCTTCCTTCCGCAGGTTCGGCGTATGCGGCCCGAGGTTGTACTCGTGTTTGGAGCCATCGGGAGAGAAGACTTCGAGGCGCAGCCGTGGCTTCGGCTCGGGCAGGCGCTCCCAGGCGTCGCCTGTGTACTTGCCCTGCTCGTCCAGGGTCAGCTTGTTGGAGATGCCGGTCACGATCGCCGACGACTCCAGCCGCTGCGCCGTCTGCAGGATGCCGTCGAAGACCATCGCCGTCGGCACCACCATCAGGGTCACGTACTTGCCCGACTTTTCCGCGACCTCGACGACCTTGGTGAACAGCGTCTTCTCGTAATCCTCGAAGAGTTCGTTCGAGTTGACCTCCATGCCGCCGCTGAACGACGGCTCGCGATGGTAGATCCGCGCCGTCATCACCACGATGTCCTGCTTGCTGGTATCGGTGCGGTCGATCACGTTGCGCAGGTAATACATGTTATGCGGATCGCGGATCGCCACCAGGATGTTGCCCGGCCGCACGTTCATCTCGTCGCGCGAGATCAGCGGACGCTCCGCCACCCGGAACTCCTCGGTCATCCCGCCTTGTCCCTGGCGCTGCCGGTGCACGTGCCGCTCCGAGACGGTGAAGACCACCAGCAGGACCAGCGAGAAACACACGCCGGCGATGGTCGCCAGCGGCTTGGTGAAGAGATTGATGAATGCAATTCCAAACAGCAGGATGGTGATCAGCGTCAGCCCGATCGGCAGCTCGATGTCCTTGTAGCGGATGTTGAAGGGGACCTTGAATTCGCGCTTCTGCCGCTCGGTGAAGCGCAGCACCGTCACCGCCAGCCCGTTGAAGGAGAAGCTCCAGATGACGCCGAAGGCGTACAGCGCGGCCAGCAGGTAGACGTTGCCGCGGGTCACGACGATGGTGATCAACTGCAGTCCCACGATCAGGTTGATCAGCCGGTAGCTGGTTCCAAATCTGCCGTGCGGCTTGCGGAACCACGGCGTCATCACCCCGTCTTCGCTGATCCGGTTGAGCACGCCGTTGGCGCCGACGATCGCCGTGTTGACCGCTCCCGACAGGATGAGCGCGCCCACGATCACCACAAACCCCTGGAAGAACAGTTTCAGCGTGTAGGGCCCGACCACGTACATCGCCAGCCCGCCGATGAGGTTCGCAAAATACTGCGCGCGCACCCCGTCCGGAATGATCATCACCGCAAAGAACGACACCAGCGAGGTAAAGAAGAGACTGTAAAGGAAGATGATCAGTCCCGCTCGTTGCAGGTTCTTGAGCTTCGGAGATTCGATCTCGCGGTTGACCTGGGCCAGCGATTCCTCGCCCGACATCGCCAGCACCGAGTGTCCGAACCCGACCATCATCAGGATCCACGGCAGCGAGGCCAGCAACGGGAAATGGCTCAACCAGCCCAACGTGTCGCCATGCGAATGCACGTTCGCCGCCATGATCGCCGTCTTCGTTGGAGCCGGCGGCAGATGCCGCATCTCCGGATGCATCGCCAGCGTCAGCAGGCACCAGAAGATCAGGATCACCACCATCACCGTGGTGATCTGCATGATGCGCAACGCCTTCTCGCTCGACTCGTGGATGCCTTGCGTGTTCTTCCACCAGAAATAAAGGGTCACCAGGCAAGCAAAGCCGGCGGCAAAATAATCGCCCGCCGCCCCGTTGAGCGCGATCGGATGTCCGAGGTGCTCGCTGACCGAGGTGATCAGGCCGGCTACGTATTGTCCCGCCGATACCGAAGAGATCGGGCCGGTCAGCACGTAGTCAAACAGCAGCGCCGACACCGAGAGCTTGGCCAGGGTCCCGCCCATCGCCTCTTTCACCACGCGATAGACGCCGCCGCGCGTGAACATCGCGCTCGACTCGATGTAGATGGAGCGCACCGCGTAGCTGAACAGCATCACCGCCAGCACGAACCAGGGAGCGCTCTTGCCGATCACGTTCTCGGCGTCGCCACCCACGTAGTACGCCGACGAAGCTAGATCCGAGAGGACGATGGCCGCCGCACGCCAGAACGAGATGAACGACAACATCACCGTCGTCGCTACAAATACCTTGATGGCTGGACGTGGATTCAGAGTGTCGGAAGTGGAAGACATGAGTGCGGAGCGGTCCTTCTAGCCGCGGCAGACATCCTGCCGCAAGAACGAATCGTTGCCTGAACATCCTACAACCACGCGCCCGGCTTTTCACCTTTTGCCGCACCCGCCTCCCGGCCTCCCGGTAACTAAGACTAAAATGCCGGAGCCCCCTGGCTCCGGCAGTGCAGTTCTTGCTTTCGGAAGGGCACGCCTTCAAGCGTGCCGCAAAACATTCGCGCGCAGTGCGTTCCGCTCTGCCGAAGAGGCCTTTGCCTTTCGGCCCCGCCTAACGCCGAACGGCCAACTCCTGACTTACTTGCTCCCGTGCAATTTCACCGACGCCACCGCCTGCGCCGCGATCTTCGTCGCCGACGATCCGCAGCAGGTCATCGCGCTACTCTCCGGCGCCAGCACCTCGGCGAGCTCGGAGCCATGCTGGATCTCGAGGATCTTCAATCCCTTCAATCCCGCGTCCAGAGCCAGCTTCACGTATTCGCCAAGCTCGCTTGCCCCCGCCAGGCAGCCGACGTAGGCGCCGACGTCGCGCTTGATCTTCTCCGGCAGCTCCTCGAGCAGCACGATGTCGCTCACCGCGAAGCGTCCGCCCGGCTTCAGCACCCGCGCGATCTCGGCAAAGACTTTTTCCTTCTCCGTCGAAAGATTGATGACGCAGTTGCTGATCACCAGGTCCACCGAGGCCGTGTCGACCGGAAGCTTCTCGATGAAGCCCTTGCGGAACTCGACGTTGACGGCGCCCAGCTTCTTGGCGTTTTCCCGCGCCCGCTCCAGCATGTCGTCCGTCATGTCGACGCCGATCACGCGTCCGCTGGCCCCGACCTTCTGCCACGCCAGGAAGGCGTCAAAGCCCGCCCCGCTGCCGAGGTCGAGCACCGTCATGCCTTCGCGGATCTCTTCCAGCGCCATCGGGTTTCCGCAACCCAGCCCGAGGTTGGCGTCGCCGGCAAACTCGATCTCCTGCTTCGAATAGCCGATCGCCTCCGCCACGTCGATCTTCGATCCGCACCCGCATCCTGAGCGCTCGCCGCGCGCGATCGAGCCGTAATGTTCCTTGACTGCCGCCACTACATCCTGCTTCGTCTGCTCCATGGTTCTGACCCTTTCTTGCCGCCCGGCTATATATGCCTGGCGATATATATAGGACGAAGCTACGCCCTGCATGATATATATGTCAAGGCGAATTTATAGGCGGTCGCCCCGCCGGTTCAAAGATGGTCAAGCACACTCTCGATCTCGGAACCCTGCTCCGCACCCTGGCGGACCGCACACGGCTGCGCCTGCTCAACCTGATGCGCGACCGCGAGGTCTGTGTCTGTTACTTCGTGGAAACCCTGCAGACCAGCCAGCCCAAGATCTCGCGCCACCTGGCTACCCTGCGCCGCAGCGGATTGGTCGAAGCCCGCCGCGAAGGCCTCTGGCAGCACTACAGCATCGTCCCGCCCGCGGACTCGGCGGTCGCCCGCGTCCTGCGCGAGACCCTCAACGCCCTCACCGCCGACAAAGAAGCCGAACGCGACCTCGCGCGTCTCGACCGCGCCTGCTGCAATCCCTCGAAGTTCGTCAAACTCCAGCCCGCCCCCGTCCCCGGCAAACGCAGCTAGACCGTAGCGCCGGTGGAGGTGCAGGCGCCCTCGCCTG
>Ga0315268_10006325_pt1 | contig 12619 bp, 9 predicted proteins | sample C1_top_MG_FD_204535 | JGI IMG/M metagenome (GOLD analysis project Ga0315268, IMG submission 204535) | Sediment microbial communities from Yellowstone Lake, YNP, Wyoming, USA - C1_top | ecosystem: Environmental > Aquatic > Freshwater > Lake > Sediment | place: USA: Wyoming | collected 2017-08-01 | reverse complement strand
GGGTGCAACAACTGATTTTGGGCCTCCTGTGGTCACGGTTGTTATTCCAGTCACTAAGTTCCTCTATTTGCCAGTGGTAATAAAGTAGGCGGGCATCCCCATGCCCGCGTGCCGATGCCTCGCGCGTAGCGTGCGTCGGCTATGACGTTAACTGAGCCGCATTGGTCTTACACCTATATCGAGTCAAGGACAAAAACCGCAGGACAAGTTTTTGACTTGTCCTGCGGCATTTCCCCACACGAACCAGGTTTACGAATGCCCGTTCTGATACGGGCGAACCACCTCAACTACGTCAGGAAAGTCAATCCCCAGTTCTTGCAGCTTTTCAATCGTGGGCACGCCGTCGTTCGTCCAGCCGCGCCGCTTGTAGACGGCATCGGCCAGCCGTTGGTATTCGGCCTCGCGGAAGGCGCGCAGCGCGGCCATCTTTTCTTCGGTCGTCTTGCCGGTGGGATCGTAGCCCGCTTTTTCGCGCAACTGCTTGTCGTATCGCTCGACGCGGGATTCGTACTCTTCCTTCGTCACCGGCCCGACGGAGCGATACGGGATCGCATCGTGCTCTCGCCGGCCAAAGCCCATCCTCAAATTGAACACGCGCTGGAAATTGTAGACGCGCTCCGACATCAAGACCAGGTCCTCTTTGGTCGCCTGGCGGCCGGTCACGCCGGAAAAGTATTCGACATAGTTGTCCACGTGCTCAGGCACTTTGGCCGGCTCTTTGGTCTGCCTGTTGCTTACTGGCTCCACATCGTTCCAGATCACCTTGCACAGGCCGTTGAGTCCGAACCAGGTGCGCCACATCGGAAAGTAGTGCAGCGCCTCGGCCTTGTCCTCGAAGGTGGGAATCTGGTTGTGCACCATGTCCATAAAGATGAGCCAGGCCTCGTCGTGCTGCGGCCCTTTCAAAGTGAGGCCGTAGCCGCCCTGCATGGCGAGCGACTCTTTGGTGATGTATTCCGAGTATTCCAATCCCTTGGATTCCATGCCGATGTCTTGCAAAAAGTTGGGATCGCCGCCATACTCTTGAGCGAACACTTGCTTCATCCGGCGGATGCCCAGGCCAAAGATGCGCCCAAAGCCTTCACCGCGAGCCACCTGGTGCATCAATTCCGCAGCCGCCTCCGCGTTGCCAAAGTTCAGCTTCAACCCGCCCGTGATTTTCTCGTTCAAGATGCCGGCTTCGTAGCATTCCATCACAAAGGCCATCGCCGTCCCAAAAGTGATGGTGTCGAGGCCGTAGGTGTCGCAGTAGTAATTGAACTCGCCCACCCAGTGCGGATCAAAGACGCCGATGTTGGAACCGACCGCCGCAATCGTCTCGTACTCTGGACCGTCTACGGTGACGATCTGTCCCTTGTAGGGGCCGGTGCGTAACTCAAAGCCGTCCAGTCCTTTGGAGCAGGCCATCGTGCAGCCATACCAGCAGCTATCTACCGTGTTTTGAGTAAAGGCTTGCAAGTAGTAATCGGAATAGAGATGCTCGGCTTGAGGGTGCGAGCCATACTTGTAGTTGAGCGTGGGCAGCAGGTCGGTGTGGTCCATGATCTCGACCAGGTGCGCTGTGCCGACGGTGCGCATGTGGCACTGGAGGTGATCCAGGTCGTGCATCTCGCGATGCACTTTGAGGCCCGCCTGGCGGACACGCTGCTGATCGTCGGGCTGGTTGGATTCGGCATTGACACTTGACTTTTTCACGACGAGCGCCTTGATCTTTTTGTTGCGGAAGACCGTGCCGATGCCACCTCGGCCCGCTTGCTTGAGCCGGATGCGCTGGCGGCGCATATCGTACCAGCTAAAGTTGAGGCAGCCGAACAGCGAGTGATCCGCGCCCGTGCCCGCGCTCACGCTGGACACGTCGCGCTTTTCGGCGTCGCTATCGGCAAACATCGCCAGCACTTCTTCACCTACCGGGTAACTATTGGTGGATGCCCCCGGCGCTTCCTCAATCGTGATGCGGCCCTGGTTGCCGTCAATAAAGACGATCACGTCTTGCTTGGCCTTGCCCTGGATCTCGATGGCGTCCCAGCCGGAGAATTTGAGTAGCGGGCCAAAGTAGCCGCCCACGTTGCTATCCATCACCGAGCCGGTCAAGGGAGAAATGGTGACGACGAGCGATTTGCCCGAGCCGGGAAAGTTGGTCGTTCCGCCCAATGGGCCGGGCGAGATGACGATCTCGTTTTCCGGGCTATCCCATTTGGTCTGCGGCGTAACGGCATTCCAAAGATGCCAGAGGCCAAAGCCGCGCCCGCCGATGAAAATGTCCTTCATCTGCTGTGTGACCGGCTTGGCCTGGATAGTGTTGTCGTCGAGATTGATATACAGCGTTTGATTCGCGTACCCTTTGACGACCTCGCGCGGTTCATAGGTATATTCCGCCAACAACGTGTGGGCGGCGCGCACACCTGCACCTTGCCCCTGGGACTGCCCAGGGGTGACGTGCGGTGCAAGTGTCTCTTTCATCTTCTGAACATCAATGGCCATGGGAACCTGCTCCTGTCTTGACTCGAATCGAGCGAGTGACTTCGGTAACCGCCAGCGGCACATCCATCTCGATCATGTACAGCGCCTCGGTGGGACACACATCCACGCACTTGCCGCAGGCGATGCACTTGATCGGCACGATGTCATCCGGCACTGCGTACATCACCATGTCGGGGCAAAAGCCGATGCAGGCCAGGCAGCCCACGCAATCCTTTTCCCGCAGACGGACGATCCCATTCTTGATGCGGTAGAGCGCCTCTGGCGAACAGACCGCGATACACTCGCCGCATTGATTGCAGAATGCGACCTCGTACTCCCCATCCGAAACCTCCTCGACCCGGATGGCCGACTTGTCTCGGTCGGGGACCTTGAAAAAGGTCATGGCGCAGATCTCTTCACACTCGCCGCAGCCATTGCACAGTTCTCGTTTGACTGCCAATACTTTCATAGTTTCCTCTTTCATCTGTATGCTTTCAACGGATCGCCGATTACTGTTTACTGTTTACTGATTACTGAACACTATCCTCCCCCAACCACCATAATCAGCCGTGCCACATCACCTTCTTGCAAGACATAGTCCTTGGGTTGCTGGTTGTCGTTGACCAGGACCATCGCCACGATCTCGACCGGGATACCCAGTTCCGTGATCGCCTCGCGCAAGGTGCGGCCTGCCTCCACGGCGGCTTCGGGCTTGCCGCCGATATAGCTTTTGAGCACGCCAATAGGTCTGATGTATGCCGGCATAGTTTTAAGATCAGGGATTGGGGTAGGGAACTAGAAAGGAGGCTGGAGATCAAATCTCCTGCCTCCAATGTCTATTGATTCAGGCTGCCAGAGCCGATAGACCCAGCCGCGACAGCGTCTCTGGATTGGGCAAGCCGTTGGAGGACCAGCCGCGCTGCTCATAGTACATGTCGAGCAGCTTGTTCACGTCCTCAAACTTGGTGATTTGCCCGGCTGTGACGCCTGTCTTGGGCGGCTCTTCGTAAAAGCGTGGCGCGGGCATATCCCACTCGCGGCCAAAGCCTTCGTGCTCGCGTGCCCAGTAAAGGCGGGTCAGGTTCCAGATGCGCTCGCCCACCTTTTCCAAATCCTCCCAGGTACGTCGCATGCCGGTGACCGCTTCAAGCGCCGGCACGTACAGATCGCGGTCAATGCCCAGCTCAACCCATTGCAAGCGGCACGCGCCGAGCACGTCAAACATCGGGCGGAAATTTTGCAGCCAGATGACGCGCGCCACCTTTTCCGGCACAACCCTGTCGCGGCCCACTTGCAGGTCGTAGGTGATGGCCCAGGCGCGGTTGTGGTGAGCGCCCACGTCGCAGGTCATGTACGAGATCAACATAGCCGTCGCGTTGTGCGTGGCATACGCGGACTGTTCCAGGCCTTTGACCTGGATCGCGAATTTCTCGCTGCCTTTGCCGATTTTCTTTGCAGCTTTCTTGACGCCTTCAGCCAGGAGCGCACCAAAGCCCTCACGCTTGGCGATCTTTTCGATCAGATTGAAGGTTGCTTCGACGTTGCCGAAATTCAGTTCGAGGCCGCCGGTGTCTTGTTTGGTGAGGATACCTTTTTGGTAACACTCCATCGCCCACGCAATCACGCCGCCTGCACTGATTGTATCAATACCCCAGTCGTCGCACAGCAGGTTGGCTTGCGCCACATCCTGAATGTCGGCGATGCCGAGATTGGAACCCAACATGCCGATGGTTTCGTACTCTGGCCCTTCGACGTTGGTGTTGTAGCGCTTCATCCGGCTGTACTTGCCGCAGGGCGAGGGACATCCAAAACAGCCTTTGTCGGTGATGACGATTTGCTCACGCATGTACGGGCCATACAGCGTTTTGCCGCCCTCGAACGAACCGGCCGAAAAGTTGCGTGTGGGCAGTGCGCCGACTTCGTCGCACCAGCTCACGACGATGGTCGTGCCATAGTCCTGCCACGGCTTGAGGCCCTCGGAATCCTTGCACGCCTTGAACAGCGTCAGGCCCGCCTGGCGATAGCCTGTCACGTCTGCGACGTGGATGGACTTGGTGCCGTGAACCGCGATGGCTTTGACCTTCTTGCTGCCCATCACGGCGCCCACTCCGCCGCGCCCGGCCTGCCGGCCATAGTCGTGATTGACGTGCGCGAACAGCACGCCGTTTTCGCCGCCGGGGCCGATGCAGGCAATCTGGAACTCTTCGCCCAATTTCTCCTTGAGTTCCTTTTCGACTGCGAAGGTGTTCCTGCCCCACAAACGCGACGCGTCGCGCAGTTCGATCATGTCGTTGTCAATGAACAGGTACACTGGCCTGGGGCTGACGCCTTCGAGGATGATGCTGTCCAGTCCGGCATACTTGATCTCGGCGGTGAACAGTCCGCCTAGAGAGGAACTGGCATAGCCGCCGGTCAAAGGCGACTTGCACGTGAAATCGCATTTGCCAGCGCCCGGGATCATCAAGCCGGAAAGGGGGCCGCTGGAGATGAAGAGCTTGTTTTCCGGGCCGAGCGGGTCGGCGCCTTTCGGAACCTCTTTGTACAAAAGATATGCGCCAAAGCCGCGCCCGCCGATAAAGTCTCGCACCATTTCGAGTGGCGTTGGCTCTTTGGTGATTTTGCCGGTCGAGAGATTGACACGCAGGATGCTTCCACCGTAGCCGTTCATCATTGCCTCCTTACGCCGCCGCCGCTGCGCTTACAGTTTCAATTTCGCCGATGCGCAATACATTCGTACCGCATACCGCAACACAATCGCCGCATAGGTCGCACTTCCAGGAAGTATTGGCCAGTTCAGTGCGCACATACATCACGCCCTCGGGACAGACCGGGACACACGCTTCGCAAAGGTTGCACTCTGAAAAGTCCACATGGTAAGCGCCCTTGGCGTTTTGCTTGATGGCCCCGGTAGGGCAGACTTGCGCGCACTCACCACATTGCGTACAAACCTTGACTTCGAACGTGCCGGGCGCCGGGAAATGGGAGATGATGCTGAGCGCCGCTTTCTTGGGATTGTTTTCGGTAAAGATATTGAGCGAGCAAGCGACCAGGCACGCACGACACCCGGAACATCTGCTGTTTTCTGCATAAAGCCGCATGGGAGACTCCTTTCTGGGGATGGTGGCATTATGTGGTAGACTCAAGTTTAGGTTACTTCACGTAAAGCGCACTTGGTAGGTACATCCATCCTCTTTTTGCCAGTACAGGTTTCCCATTTTGCTCCCCTCGTTATGCCTGGGTGGGACAGCGATGGCAGTAGTCCAGCCCTAGTTTTTGCAGTTGCTTTTCAGCGTCATCAGTGTTATCCTCTGTATTGTAAGCACGCCTCCATTTCGACGCCGCTTGTGGCGCGGTGCGTGCGCGTGAGGTTGCTTCGCCGCCTGCCCCTGCCCACCTGCCACAGGCAGGTGGGGGGCCGCTAGGCGTCGGCGGCTCGCAATGGTCAAAGAGTATCAGATGGATTTGGATAACAACGACGTCAAGTCCCATCTGGCAGGTTTGTTTTCCGACGTGGAAATTGTGCCTAGCGCTCCACCGTCGGATATCCCCGCGCGCGTAGTGACGGCGGCGAATGGCGTCGAACGTTACCGCATGCTGGTCGAAGATTTACCGGTCGGAATTTATCGCATCACGGCGGGGCCTCAATCCAAACTGCTGATGGCAAACCAGGCTTTTTTCGATATTTTTGGGGTTGATCGCCGCGAGTCGCTCGACCAGGATCATGCGGAATCCGCAGATCCCAACCTGACCCCAGGCCCTGTGACCGAGTCCGAGTTGCAGCTCAAGAGAAAAGATGGAACGTCTATTTGGTGCTCGATCATGTCCAGAGCGATCCTCAAGAACAATGGCGAGGTCGCTTTCTATGACTGCCTGGTCAGAGATATTACCAAGATGAAGCAGGCGGAGCAGTCCCTCTGGGCAGCCGATCCCTGGGAGCGCCTTGCGCTGAACGCGCTGCAAGAGGCCGTGCTGGTCATCACGTTGGACCGACGCATTGTGGGCGCCAACCTGGCGGCAGAGCAGATCTTCGAGTACACCCAAGCAGAACTGTCGTATCTCGCGCCTCAGTCGCTTTACGCTGACAAATATGCGGAGATGGACCAGGCGATTCAGTTGCTCGCGGAGCGAGGCGGTGAATCGCGCCTGTCCATTGAGGTGCGCAGGAAAGGCGGCTCGGCGTTTCTCACCGAGCACACGCTGCGGCTCATCAGGAATAGCAGTGGACAGCCCGTGGCGGTTCTGTGCTTCATCCGCAGCCTCGGCGAGCGCAAGCTCGGTCTGACGGCGCGTCTCACGAGCATCAAGCTGCCTACTGCGACTCCCATGCGTCAAGCCTGCGTCTATCTAGGTCTGTTCGACGACAGCAAGACCCATGAGAGTCTCGCTTCCGAGTCCAATTACTGCCATGCAGGATTGCCGCCGATTCCGGTCGAGCCTGCCTTTCAGACGGGCACCTGCTTGGGCGGCAACTGGGGTAATTGCTTGTCTTACCAGGCAGCGCTGAAGCGTAAACAAGTCGCCGGTTGACTCGCGCCGCACGCATCACCTGTGACCTTTCACGGAGGATCGCGCCATGACCACCGCCATCGTCTATCACCCGCTGTACCTGGAACACTATCAGCCGGGCCATCCCGAGTCGCCGCAGCGATTGCGGGCCATCATGGCTGCGCTGGAGGCCAGCCCGATCAAGGCGCGATTGACGCCGCTTGAGCCGGAGCCTGTGAGCCTGGAGCGATTGCAGCGAGTGCATACGCCTGAATACGTCGCGCACATTCGCGACCTGGCTGCCAACGGCGGCGATGCATGGCGCGGCGGCGAGACGTACGTGTGCTCTCAATCGTATGATGCGGCGCTGTTAGCCGCAGGCGGAATCGTCAAGCTCGTCGAAGCGGTGGTGCGCGGTGAGGTGAACAATGGCTTTGCGCTCGTGCGCCCGCCGGGCCATCACGCCAGCCAGGAAGAAGGCGAAGGCTTTTGCCTGTTCAACAACATTGCCGTCGCGGCGCGCACGGCGCGAGATGAACTCGGCATCCAGCGCGTGCTCATCGTGGATTGGGATTTGCATCACGGTCAGGGAACTCAGTACATCACCTACGACGATCCGGGCATCATGTACTTTTCCACGCACCAGTGGGGCATCTATCCGGGCACGGGGCACTGGAGCGAGATCGGCTCCGGCGCGGCTCGCGGGATGAACATCAACGTGCCACTTTCGCCGGGCATCGGCGATGCGGGTTATGCGCGCATCTTTGATGAGCTGCTCATGCCACTCGCGCGCCGATTCAAGCCGGAGTTGATTCTGGTGAGCGCGGGCTATGATACGCACTGGCTCGACCCGCTCGGCTCGATGACGGTGACGATTGCGGGCTACGGGATGATGGCGCGCAAGCTCGTGGCATTGGCGAACGAATTGCCGGAAACGCGCGGGCGGATTGCGGTCACATTAGAGGGTGGCTACGACCTCGACGCGCAAGCGCATGGAGCGTTGGCGACCTTGGGCGCGCTGCTGGGCGATGCAAAGACGGACGACCCACTCGGACCGCCGCGCAGACGTGAGGCGCAACTGGATCAGAAATATCTTGACCAGTTGCGTGCACTGCATGGCCTCTCATAGAGCCGAGGCGGCGCGTCGTCTCTACTCAGAAGAAGGCTTCTTCTCGATTGGCGAGTGCGTGTTGGATGCGGCGCAAGTGACGCGGCGCAAGCAGTGGAAGATCGTCCGGCGAAAAGAAGCGCACCTCAAGCGACTCGACGCCATCTGCCCTCAACTCGCCGCCCGCGCTGCGACAGTCGAACAATGTGCTAACTGCCTTGACCTGATCGCCACCCGGATAAGTGAAGTTGAAATCGCTGCCCGAGTAAACGCCTACCACGCGCGCCGGTTTGACCTCTAGCCCTGTTTCTTCGCGCACTTCACGAATGACTGTCTGGTCGAGCCGCTCCCTTAACTCCATCGCGCCGGCGGGCAAGCCCCACTCGCCCGTGTCGCCTCGACGCTGCAAGAGCACCCGCCCGGCTTGATCGCGAATCAACGCCGCCGCGCCGGGCATCACCCACCGCTCGTGGCCGATGTGTCGCCGTAACTGCACGTAGAATGGTTCGGCAGTGTGATCGTCGCCCGGCCTCCCACGTTCAAAGCTGGCGGCCTTTTGATTCAACGCGAGGTCGGCGGCCATCGCGGCATACCACGCAGCCGTGGGCGGAACGTGGTCGAGGTCGAACCAGGCCAGGTCGAGCGTCTCGTCGCCATCTGTCTTGAGGCTGCCATTCAACGCCCGGCATTCAAAGCAAAACGTCACCTGTTGAGCCTCGTCGCCGTTGGGGTACACCACATCAAAATCCGGCGAAGTATAGATGCCGGTCAGACGAACTGGCTCGACGCCAAGCCCGGTCTCTTCGCGCACCTCACGCACGACACAGGTCGGCAGGGATTCGTCCAGTTCGAGCACGCCGCCGGGCAAACCCCACGAGCCGAAATCGGCGCGGCGCTGCCACAGCACTCGACCCGCGTCATCGCGGACGTACGCGCTGGCAAACACAAGCAAGATTTTTCGATGCCCAACGTGCTGGCGAATCCATTCAATATAGGCTGGCATCTGGTCACGCCTCAAGTCCGCGCCATCATAACACAGATTATTCGAGGCACAATCACAAAGCGTCCGCGTGATGTATAATCTCGATGGCCGTCGAATGACTTTTACGCGCTGTGGCTCGATCAACGCTTGGTCTGTTCGGCTGCCCACTTATTTTCGGCAGGCGTTTGGCCTGCTGTTGCCGAGTAGGCCCCTTTGGGGCAGAGCAATTCTATACAGAGAGAACTCGTGATCCTCGGACTCGACTTTGGCACGACCAACACTGGCGCGGCGGTCTTTGACGGGCACTCGCTCAATTTGCTCCCGCTCGATCCCGCGAGCCAGAATCCCGCTATCTGCCGCACGGCAATGTACTTTACGCGCGACGGCCAATATTACTTTGGACAGGATGCGATCAATCGCTACTTTGAACAGAACCTCGGTCGCCGCACCAAGCTCAATCGCGTGTGGGTGGGCGAGATTATGCAGGTGTTTGCCGAGCTGCCCACGTTCTATCGCGATGTGTATGTGTACGAAGACGAGTTTTCGCCGGGCCGCATTCTGCTTTCGATCAAGACGACGCTGAGGAACAAAGCCTACTTTGGAACGGCGTTTCGTGACCAGTGGTACGCTGCCAGCGACCTGGTGGCGACGTTCCTCATGGCGATGCAGGAGCGCGTGCGAGCTGCGCGCCAGGCTCCTGCCAGGCAGGTCGTCCTGGGTCGCCCGGTGCACTTTTCCGATGACCCTGCCGAGGACGAAATCGCGCAGCGACGCTTGTTGCACGCCGCGTTCAAGGCCGGCTTTGAACAGGTGTACCTCGAGTACGAGCCAGTGGCCGCGGCTCGCTTTTACGAACAGCGCCTGCACAACAAAAGAGAAACGGCGCTTGTGTTCGACTTTGGCGGCGGCACGCTCGACTTTACGGTGATGGAGATCGGCGTCCCGTCCGAGCGCAAGATCCTGGCGACGGGCGGCATCCCAATTGCGGGCGACGTGTTCGATCAACGCTTGTTCCGCGATAGCATCCCCAAGCACCTGGGCGAAGGCAGCTCGCTCGCTTCGGGGCGAGGGATTCCACCTTATATTTTCGATTCGCTTTCGGATTGGCAAGAAGTGCTCGGACTGAATTCGCCCGACAACTTGCAGGCGCTGAACAAGATCAAACAAGAGGCCGCCGAAAAAGACAAGATCGAGGCGCTGATCGAAGTGGTCACGTCCAATTATGCGCTGATGCTGTTCGACGCCGTCGAAAAGGCCAAAGTCCGGCTCTCCTCTCAACCAGAGACTATATTGGCGGTCAAGACCGAGCGATTTGGTTTTGCAGAGCCGCTCACGCGGCGGCGATTCGAGCGATTGATTGACAGCGAGTATCGCGCGATCAAGCAGCGATTGCATGAAACGCTCGCCCGGTCTGGGCTGGAACCGAAACAGGTTGACCGCGTGCTCCGCACGGGCGGCTCGTCTCAGATCCCACTGTTTGTCCGGTTGCTGGAAGATATGTTTGGCCGCGACAAAGTGCTCGGCATCAACGCGTTCAGCAGTGTCACGTCGGGATTGGCCGTAGTGGGCCACGAAATCGAAACGGGCCAGGCCGAGTACAAGGCGTACACGCCCGATTCCGTGCCTGAGCCGGACGTGGCTTCCAGCGTGACGACGCATCGCGGCGTTCGACCGCGCGTTGATCTATCCGGCATTCGCCAGCAGTTGCAAGTGACGCAGGGCATCTTGCTTCGCAAGGACGCAGACCTGCCCTACTATGTGTTGCTGGCGCTTGAGGCCGGAGGCAAGCTGTCCGTGAGCGGCGCTGACCGGCTCGCGTTTGACGAGACGTTGGAAGGCGTGCAACTTTTCGCAGAAAATAGCTCACACATTGCCGCCGCGCTGTTGATCGCCACTGGCGAAAGCGACAAGGTGCTCTTGATCACCAACGAGTTCAAGCTCACGCTCGTTCCGGCCAGGTCCATGCTCGTCTCGGCCAAGATCGGAGCGAGAGGCATCCACGATTTGCTTCGCTTGCAGATGGACGAATACGTGACTGCCATGATACCGTGGACATCGGCGCGGCGCTTTATGTGCCTGGTGACGGAAAACGGCCAAGTGCGGCGGTTCGAAGCGGCGCTGCTCGCGGGTGAGCTGAGGCAAGTGCCGTATTTCAGGCTGGAACGCAAGTACAAAGGGCACGCAGCGTTTCTGGTTCAGGCGGATGAAGAGGGCGAATTACTGCTGGGGACGAGCGCGGGGCGAATCGTGCGAGTGCCCGTGCGCGAGCTGGGCAATCTCACTTGTCAGTGCATCAAGCTGCGCCCGGACGAGCAGTTGACTGCGGCTGCGTTTACCGAGGCGGACGACGATTGGCTGGCGGTGAGCCGGGCGGGTGGGGCGATGGTGCTCGGTGCTACAGGGATTGCCGGGCAAAATTGGCGAGGCGCGCGCATCGTGGGGTTTGCCCCGCTTTCCGAGGTGAATGAAGGTCGTGTCTTTGCATTGTTGGCCCAGGGCATGGCATATTTGCTTGCCACGCCGGCTGGTCGTATGCCTCGCGGCAAATCTTTTCTTGCGTTGCCTCTCACCGAGTGCGAAAGCATCGCGTCGTTGTTGTTCCTTGAACGGTAGAGACATTCCGCCAGGTGGATTGACCACGCGCCAATTCGTGCGCTTTGCCCCGCCCGACGAAGTGCTGAAACTCAAGCCGGAGTTGCAAGCCACCCCTCGAACTGGGCCCATAGCTGAACTGAATACCGCATGGGACATCCACGCTGTGTAAAAGAGGCGCTGGCGGCCGGCGAAGAAATGCGCCTTGTTTCTGGCAGTGTCTTGAGTTAGATGGGCCTTGACCCCAAAGGGAAGGCGAGAGCAAGACACATCTCTGTGTGTGGCTTGGTCTCGTCTTTCAGTCTCGGGCGAGGACACGTCCAACCCGCTGTATGTATGAAACTTTTAAGGTGCTACCCTCTTGACTTTCCAACTAATCGGCAGGTTTTTTGTTATGTTCCAAAGTTATGACGACATTTCCCTTTTTGTGTCCTTTTTCGACATATCTGTGCGCCTCGGCCATCTGTTCCAACGGATAGAGTCTATCAATGACCGGTTTTATCTTTCCCGCCTCTACCAGCTCTTTGAGTAAAAGTAAATCTTCAATATGTAGCTTTGGTGATCCATCATCGATTGTTATGTGTTTCCCGTTCGGAGTTAGTGCTTTTTTGCACTGTAATTGCGCTTTTCTTTTTCCAACGGCATTAAAGATAAAATCATAAAGTTCTCCTCTGTTCGTAAAATCCTCTTTTGTGTAATCAATTACTGTATCAGCTCTCAGAGATTTCACCAATTCTAAATTCGTGGTACTGCAAACCCCGGTAACTTCCGCCCCATAGTACTTGGCAAGCTGTACCGCAGAAGTCCCGACCGCTCCGGAAGCTCCATAAATAAGAATTCTTTGTCCACTTTGGATATTTCCTTTCCTCAAATAAGGCAATGCTAAAAGTCCACCATAAGGAACTGCGGCGGCTTCCTCATAATTCACATTGGTTGGTTTTATTGCCAACATCCCTTCTTCGGGAATGCATTTGTACTCGGCATACGTGCCA
>Ga0315268_10006324_pt1 | contig 12619 bp, 7 predicted proteins | sample C1_top_MG_FD_204535 | JGI IMG/M metagenome (GOLD analysis project Ga0315268, IMG submission 204535) | Sediment microbial communities from Yellowstone Lake, YNP, Wyoming, USA - C1_top | ecosystem: Environmental > Aquatic > Freshwater > Lake > Sediment | place: USA: Wyoming | collected 2017-08-01 | reverse complement strand
TATCCCGGATAGACAGCAGCGGAACCAAGCTGTGGTACGGGCACGACGCCCTGGGCAGCATCAACGGGATCACCGACACCTACGGTGACGCAGTGAAGAGCTACCTTTACGATGAATTTGGCGACAGTCTGGGCGAGTGGGGTGCGACAGTAAAAAACAGTTACAAGTACACCGGGCAGGAATACGATGGCCAGCCTGCGTATGCGTATAATCTAAGGGCCAGGGAGTATTACCCGAAGATTGGAAGGTTTATGCAGAATGATTTAATTAAAGGTATAAGCATTAAACCTATTACATACAATGCTTATGTATATGTTTATTGTAATCCGATGAACTATGTTGATCTTAATGGTTTATTCGGCCAACAGACTCAGGGTGGGAATTATGGTGGTGAAAGCCCAGAAGATTATATAATGTGTTATAGAAAAGCTGATTGCATGAAGAGAGAGTGTTTGAAATCACAAAAAGCCAGCATAGTTATTGATCCATCACTTATGCATCCTCCCTCAATTGATTATAGTCCGTCTTGTGGTGAATGCGATGAAGGCGCAAAACAATTTCTTAAAAATTGTATATATGAAAGCCATAATCTAAAAACAGGTTATAAAAAATGTGATGAGATGACGCCAGCAATTAAGCCACCCAACATTGAATAAGTAGAGGTAAAAAGATGCGATACATAATTATTATGTGTATGTTAGTGTTTGGGTGCAAACCGAATGCTAACAATACAACAATACAACAAGAAACAATAAATCGCTATAAAATCAAGGATAAAAAATTATACGGGTACATAGATACTAATGGTGTTATTGTTATTAAACCTAAGTTTATAGTTGCTGGTAATTTTAGTGAAGGGCTTGCCCCAGTTTGTATGAGTGGCAGCGTTTCACTGGATACATTTTATGGTGATTATCCAGTCGTGTTTCCCAAAATAAATGGTATGTATGGATATATTAATGATGAAGGTAAGTATGTAATTCAACCACAATTTGATTTATGCTTACCTTTTAACAATGGAATGGCTGTAGTTAACAATAATAATAGCTATGGCTATATAGATAACAAAGGTAAAATCGTTATCAAATTAATTTATGATAATGCATTTTCGTTCACTGGTGATTATGCGGCTGTAGAGATTAATAATAAATACGGATTTATTGATAAAAAAGGTGTGGTACGTATTAAACCACAGTATTCATATGCTGAAAGTTTTCAAAATAGTGTCGCGATTGTTTGTATTGGTGATACGTGGCCTCTAAAGATGGGTTTGATAAATAAAAGGGGAAAATATATTGTAAAACCAATTTATGATAATATTATGAGTATGCACAATAACCGGGCGGTCTTTCAATTAAATAATAAGTATGGTTATATGGATGAAAATGGGACAATAATTATACAGCCCAAATATCTATCTGCATCAAATTATTATAATGGAATAGCTTGGGTATTAGAAGATTCATTATTCAATATTATCAATCTAAATGGTGATTGTATAAAGAAAACAAATTATGAATCTGTTGGCGTGTTTAGTTATGGTTTGGCACCAGTAAAAGTAGGTAATAAATGGGGTTATTGTAACACAATCGGAGAGATTGTAATACAACCACAATATATAAAAGTTGAGCCATTTCGTGGGGCGCTTGCTATGGTGTGGTTTGAAGACAGAGTTGGCTATATCAATAAAAAAAGCAAACTTGTTTGGTCTGCAGATACTGGCATTTAATGTGATAGTAATGTTTACAATGGCTTGCGACGGCTGAGAAAGTAGAACAGACAGTTCCTTTTAAAACCTAAAAGCCCCTTGCTATAATTAGCAAGGGGCTTTTAACAACTTGTTTACCTGGTGTCTTTTTCAGTTCCGTTCCACTGTCTTCAACTCAAAAATCTGCCCGTCCTCGGAAACCCCGTACTGCAACTGATACAAATACCTCCGGTCCTTAACCACCTGCCCCAGTTCCTCCGGATAGCGCCCGTTGAGCATCTTATATATCTCAATTTCCTGCCGGTACTTGTCCCGGGCCGATTTCAGCAGCAGTTCATCCACTAAGTTGGTCCTGGAATCAAGCAGCAGGCTGACCTTGTAACCCCCGAAGACCGAAGCGGTCAAAAAGATCAGCACTATTCCGATGGTGGCCATCATGGTGGCGGCCGGCCCCACGTATTTCAACAGCGGGGACGGGGCCTTGGGCTTGGCCAAGGTTTTGGGCGGGGCGGCGCTCTCGGTGACCTTGCGCTCTATCATCCCCAGCTCGAACAGGTGGAACAGGGCGTTGAAGGTCCGGAAACGCCCGAAACCGGAAAGCTGGATCATCTCCGAGATGGTCCGCTGTCCGTCGATGAACTCCATCATCTGCTTGGCCTCGGGCAGGGCGTCGTAGGGCAGGATGCCGTCGGGCTTGATCAGCAGCACTATGTCCTCGGACGGTATGGCCATCTTTATCCGGGGCCACTCGTCCTTGCGGCGCATGGCTTCCATCAGCAGGGTGGCCGGGGGAATGGTCACCTTGGTCCGGCTCTTGGCGTAAAGGTCGGCCTGGGCGTCGAATTTGTAGTGGGCGTCGCTCCAGGTGAAGATGTCGTCGATCACCTCCTGTATCTTGAAGGCGATCACCCCGAACAGCTCCTCCTCGGTCATGATCTGCTCCTTGATCATCACCTCGTCGATCGAAAGGTTGGTGTCCCGCTGGATCTGGGTCAGCTTCTGGATGGTCTCCGGGTCCAGCTTCTTGGACCGGAACAAATAGTCCTGGAGCTGGTCCTGCTTGCCCTGCCGGCCGTAGACCGCAGCGGTGATGTCGCCCTGGGCGAAGGCGATGGAGGCGGTGTCGGTATGATGGTCCAGCAGCAGTACCCCGGTCTTCTGGCTGGTGGAGATGAACTGGATGACATCGGCCAGGCCGAACTCTTTGACATTACCTTCCATGAGGATCTTTCAGTAATTGGTTGTCAAGTTTGCTCAGTTACCTAACAGGATTCTATCTTTTTCCCCGCTTTCTCTTTGAAGAGAAAGCTTCAAAGAGAACTTTCGCTCAGCGCTGCTTTGATGTCCCAATACCCAACTGCCTGAAGCTATTGACCCGCAAGTAAGGAATGATCCTGGCAATAGCTTCTTTACCCTCATTCCATTCGGTAAAACGGCAGTTTTTGCTTGCGCAGCATCGCTGAATGCGAACCTTGGTTGGTGCCCCGCCTTTAAGTGGAGCGGCCTGACCCCAGCCCCGAAAAAGCAGGCATTGCGTTATTGGCTTACCGCACGTTCTGGTCCAATGACTGCCGGGGCGTAAGCCATGCTTCCCGCGGAACTTCGGCGGAAAAGACTTCTTTGTTACTTTCTTAGTCATAAGAAAGTAAGAGTAATAAGATTAAGCAGCATGTTTCGGAAAACGTGATACCGGGTTATTCCAGTGTTGACTGTCAATCAGTCTTCTTTACGGGCTGGGCCGGATGGGCCAGCAGTCCGGCGTGTTTCAGAAAAACGACCCAGGTGAAAAGCCAGCTCAGGGTCAACAAGCATAATACCAGCCAGCCCGGTCCGGTCTGAAAGAGGTAATACTGAAGGTTCTGGGGGAAAAGCAAAAGCTTAAGGCCGCAGAGGATCGTGAATACCCCGCCCCAGAGAAAGACCAGCAGCAGGCTTAAAGCGGTCATATTATCCAGCAGCAGCACCGATCCGGGCGCCAGCAGGTTGGAGACAACCCCGGTCCAGACCTTGCGCCTGACCTTTTTCAGCTTCAGCTTGGCTGTCATTTTTTCCTGCAACTCCGGCGAAGTGGCGGCCGAAATCACCTGGTGGCACTCGGGGCACAGCAGGTCCTGCTGGGCCGAGATCTTCTGACATTGGGAACAGACCGCCTTGCCACAAACCGAACATTGGGCAGGAGCCGGGCCCTTAAAGAATACAATCACTACGATCAGTCCCAAAAGCAGCAGGGCTAGGCCCATCCAGGCCGGGAACCAAAGGTTCAATCCGGTCAAGCTCACCGCTTCGGCCGGGCTGAAGCCGGACAACGGATCCAGCCCCCGCCAGACCCGGTCCCAGAAATAAGAAACCGGTATCAGCTCATCCAGCACCAGTCCGGCATCCTGGAACCCGGCCCGGTCTGATATCCCGGCCCGGTCTAACGCCATGGCATATTCCCGCTCCTGGTCGGCGGCCTTGAAATCCACCCGCTTGAAATAGGCCTGGGCCAGGTTGTAATGGGGCAGGGCCGCCGCCGGGCCGGCCTGGATCGCCTGGCGGTAATAATCTGCGGCGCTGTCGATCTTTCCCCGGTAAAATAATAAATTACCCAGATTATTCAGGGCCTTGGAATTTTGCCCCCCGGCGGCCAGCAAGGTATCCAGATACTGGCGGGACTGATTGAAATCTCCGGCCCGTTTTTCCATCAGGGCCAGGCAGAACAGCGGGGTCAGGTCATCGGGGCGCTGTTGCTGGTATTCCGCCAGTCTGGCTTTAAGTCCGTCGTCCCGTCCCGACTGGTTAGCTATGGCCAGGTCCCGCAGATAATCATCGTTAAGATTGATGAACAGATGACGGCCGAGTCCCAGGCCCAGACCGGAGGCGGCCAAAAGGATCACCGTCAAAAGCAGCAGGATCTTTTCCTTGCGGGAGGCGTAAACTGCGGACGCAATTGCGGTCAACGCCACCGGCAGGGCCAGGCTGATGAATCCTAAGATCAGACATAAAGCTGCCAGCAGAGCGGCTACGATCAGGCGGCGGCTGTAAAGGGGCATGGCTTCCGGCAGCAGGTCGCTGAATACATGGTGCAGATAGGGCAGGTGTTTTACCGCCAGCAGCAACAGGAAGATCAGACTGGAAATCAAAAGAAAAATTGAGGCCAGGATCAGGGCTTTGGCGCTAAAATCCAGCTGATGCCAGAAATATTTTTGGGCGTAATTGAAGTTGTACCAAAAATCCTTTAGGGCCTGGCTGAAACCGGCTCGGCCCTGTTGGATATTAAAATTGCTATAGATCAGTCCGGGATAAGTGGGGTCGGCCTTAAGGGCCAGCTGGGAATAGCGGTAGGCCAGGTCCCGGTCCCGGTCTTTTAGCGCCTGGCGGGAAAGGTTTTTGAGATAACCGGCCTGCAGGGGCAGTCTGACATCTAGGGCCGCGGCCTTGGCCAGGGCCGAATCGGCCAGTTCCAAAGCCAGCTCGATGGAGCCGCCCCCCCAAGCCTCCCGGCTTCTCTGCCACAGCAATGGCCAGTCCAGCAGCCGGTAAAAGGCCTGGCTGTCAGCCGGGGCCCTGGCCGGCGTTTCCCCCGGGACAGGGAGAGCTTCCTGAGGTTCTTCCTCCTGGTCCTGTGAGAAGCAGGGAACTACAGACATGATCAGGACGATCAGGAAAAACAGTATTCGTTTTTTCAGCATAAACTTTGTTGAATTACGATTTTTATAAACATATAAAATGATAGGTTAAACGGCCCCATAAGTCAAGCAAAAAATCCATGATTTTCCCCGGGCCTTGTTAAAACAGTTTTTTGGTGTTATACTAAAAGGAGAAAATCGCCCTCAATACATGAATACCGGAATGAAAACAGATGAAAAGGAAGTGGTTTTCCAAAAAGTTACATTGGCTGGCCGCAGCTGATCATTACAGTCCGTTGGAAATCTTTCTCCGCAAGGGGGAGATACTGGCGCTGACCTGCCAGTGGGACAAGGCCGAGCAGCTTTATCAGATCGTGCTTGAGGAATCACGAAGAATGAGGTCCATTAGGGGCCAGGCCGAATGCCGTTACCGGCTGGGCGACGTCCAAAGATTGAAGGGGAATTACCGGCAATCCCTGGAGAATCTGAGGCTGGCGGCGGAGCTGTACCGGGAGTACGGGGACCCGGCCAGCCAGGCCATGGCCACCGGAGCGATGGGAGGGGTCTATGGCGAGCAGGGCGATTATCAGAAAGCCATGGAATGTCTGCTGGAAAGAAAAGCCTGGGCCGAAACCACCGGCAATAAGATGGAACTGGAGACCAGCTGGGGCAATCTGGGGGTGATGTATGCCGAACAGAAAATGATGGATGAGGCACTGGAGTGTTATCAAAAACAAAGGACCCTGGCCGAGGAGCTGGGAGATCAACTGGCGGTAACATTTGCCATCGGTAATACAGGCAATATCCATCTTTACCGGGGAGACTACTCCAAGGCCATAGACTGCTTTCATAGACAAAGTGAAATGTCGGCCCAGATCGGGGATAAAAGATCCCAATGCGTGGTGAACTGCAATCTGGGATTGCTGCATAAGCGGCTGGGACAGCTGGAGCAATCGATGGATTGTCTTGAAAAGTGCATCAAGTCAGCTGCGGAAATAGGTTTTACCAGGGCCCTTTCCATCGCCACCGGCAACATGGGAACGGTTTATCAGTACCTGGGCCGTTGGGATCAGGCCCGGGCATATTTCGAAAAGTATAAGGCATTCACCGAAGAACTGAAAGATCAGCCGGGACTGGCCACGGTGCTGGCCAACCTCAGCAGCCTGGAGGAAACCCTGGGGAATGCCGATAGATCCCTGGAACAGCTTGAGGCTGCGGTGAGCATCGCCCGGGAGAACCATCTTCAGGACCTGTTGTGCATCCTGTTGAACAGCCTGGGAAAGATGCAGCTGGAGAGGGGCTCATATATAAAAGCCTCGGGATCAATAGAAGAGGCAAGGTTGACAGCCCGGGATCAAAACAATACCTATCAGTTGGCCATGGCCGGAATGTTGTCTTTGGTCTTTCGGATGGAGCAGGGGGAAGCCCAGGCTTTAAGGAAATTAGAGGAACTGGCCGATAGTGAAACAGAGGATCCCATAAAACTTTCAGCTTATCAGGGATTATATAGATACACCGGCAAAAAAGATTATCTGCAACAAGCGGAAATCATCTCGGAAAAATTATATCTGCAGACCAGAGACATCGACCTGAGAATCAGGATGAAAAAGTTAAGGGAGCAACAAAAAGGATGAACCAGATCGAGATCCCGGTCAGCGGGATGCACTGCGCATCCTGCGTCAACAATGTGGAGCAGTACCTGAAACGGTTAAAAGGCGTGCAGTCCGCCGATGTTAACCTGGCCACGGAGAAGGCCGCGATAGAATACGACCCGGACCTGATCACGGTCCCGGAGATCGTGCAGGCCGTCAATGATTCTGGTTACCAGGTGCCGCTGCAGAAGATGGAAATTCCTATAAGCGGGATGCACTGCGCCAGCTGCGTGCTGAATGTGGAGAAGGCTCTGATGAAAGACCTTGGAGTGGTCTCGGCCAGCGTCAACCTGGCCACCGAAAGGGCCGGCATCTCCTATCTTCCCGGCCCGACCGATCCGGCGCGCATAAGAGCGGCGGTAATCAGCGCGGGATACGCGGTTCCCGAACCGCAGACCGTTCCGGAAGGCCCCCTCACGGTTCAAGCCCAATCGCTGGAAGGGCAGCGGGACAGATATTATGCGGCGCTCAAAAAGAGGTTCCTGTTCGCCCTGGTCTTTTCCGTTCCGGTGTTTTTGGGCGGGATGCACATGTTCCTGCCCTTCCTGCCCGGCTGGCTGCACAGCCCCTGGCTGATGCTGGCCCTGGCCGCCCCGGTCCAGTTCTTCTCCGGTTGGCTGTTCTACAAGGGGCTGTGGGCCTCCGTCAAACGGCGCAACGCGGACATGGACACCCTGGTGGCCGTGGGCACCTCGGCCGCCTTCGGTTACAGCCTGCTGGCCACCATAGCGCCGGGCTTCTTCGCCCAGGCCGGACTGAAGCAGGTCTATTACTATGATTCCTCGGTGGTGATCATTACCCTGATCCTGTTGGGCCGGATGCTGGAGGCCGGGGCCCGGGGGAAGACCTCCCTGGCCATCAAAAGCCTGATAGGTCTGCAGGCCAAAACCGCCCGGGTGGAAAAAGACGGCCGGGAGACAGAGATTCCCATCGGGCAGGTGGCAGCCGGGGATGTCATCTTAGTGCGGCCGGGCGAGCGGGTGGCCGCCGACGGCGTGATCCTGGAAGGCTTCTCGTCGCTGGACGAATCCATGATCACCGGCGAAAGCATTCCCGTTGACAAAACGGCCGGGGACCAGGTGACCGGAGGCACCATCAACAAGACCGGGTCCTTCCGCTTCCAGGCTCAGAAGGTGGGGCGGGAGACGGTGCTGGCCCAGATAATCAAACTGGTGGAGGAGGCCCAGGGCAGCAAGGCTCCGATACAAAGACTGGCCGACAGGATCGCCTCGGTCTTCGTTCCCATCGTGATGGCCGCGGCCGCCCTGACCTTCATATTATGGCTGATCCTGGGGCCGTCCTTCAACCTGGCCCTGATCAACGCGGTGGCGGTCTTGGTCATCGCCTGTCCCTGCGCCCTGGGGCTGGCCACCCCCACCGCCATCATGGTGGGGACCGGGCGGGGGGCGGAGCTGGGCATTTTGATCCGGCGGGGCGAGATATTGGAAAAGGCCGGGAGCCTTGACACTGTGGTCTTTGACAAGACCGGGACTTTGACCACCGGAAGGATCACCGTCACCAACGTGGCGGTGTCGCCGGACCTGGCCGAAGATAAGATGCTGGCCCTGGCTGCTTCGGCCGAAAGTTCCTCGGAACACCCCATCGGCCGGGCGGTGGTTGATTATGCCAGGATGAAGAACATTGGGCTGCTTAATCCCTCTGATTTCAAGGCTCTGCCGGGATCGGGCCTGAGCTGCCTGGTCGAGGGCATCCGGGTGGAGATCGGCAATTTATCCCTGATGGAGCAGAAAGGGATGGATTTCTCAAGCCTGGAAAAGCTGGCCCACCGGCTGCAGCAGGAGGGCAAGACCGTGATCTATGTGTCTCTGGATTCCAAGCCGGCCGGGATCATCGCAGTGGCCGACAGCCTGAGGGAGAACGCCCCCCAGGCAGTTTCCGGCCTGCGGGCCCTGGGGCTGAAGACAACCATGCTTACCGGCGATCATAAGGAAGTGGCGGCGGCCATCGCCGGACAATTGGGAATGGACCGGGTGATCTCGGAGGTCCTGCCCCGGGACAAGGCGGGGGAGGTCAAAAAACTGCAATCGGGAAACTCGGTGGTGGCCATGGTGGGCGACGGCATCAATGACGCCCCGGCCCTGGCCCAGGCCGACATCGGGATCGCCATGGGCCGGGGCACCGACGTGGCCATCGAGTCTGCCGACGTGATACTGATGGGCGACGACCTGAACCTGATACTCAGGACCATCCGGCTGTCCCGGGCCACCCTGAAGGTCATCAAGCAGAACCTGTTCTGGGCCTTCTTCTACAATGTCGTCGGGATCCCGGTGGCGGCCGGATTGCTTTATCCCCTCTTCGGGATCCTGTTGAATCCGATGTTCGCCGCCCTGGCCATGGCCTTCTCCTCGGTCAGCGTGGTCAGCAACAGCCTCAGGCTGAAGCGCTGGAAATGACGGACAGGTTCCATGACAGCATTGTATTTACCAGGCATCGGGTATATAATTGGGGGCAAATCAATAGAGGCTAATCCCATGAAATCCAAATCACCGATCGTGGTTTTGCTGCTGGCCGCAGCGGCAATCACCCTGATCATTTCTGGCCCGGTGGCCGCCCAGCCGTTCCGCTTTGTCACCACCTGCGATGCCCAGGGCAATTCCGAATCCAGCCCGGATCCCGGAGCTTCCTTTGGTTACGTGGTCAGCCGCATCAACGCGCTGAGCCCCCGGCCCGATTTCTGGATCTTCGGCGGGGACGCCTTTTATTCTGCCGATGACTCGGCCGATGCCATGGCTCACTGGCAGACCTGGAAGGACGACGCCGGCGCCTTGTCCGACATCCCGCTGTACCTGGCGATCGGCAACCACGACGTCAACAATTACGGGAATTTCTATTCCACCTCCTGGTCCGGGGACGGCACCGGACCCTTCAGGGCCAGCTGGCCAGGCCTGCCCCAGAACGGCCCCGACGGCTACAAAGGCACGGCCTATGCTTTTCGCTACGGCAACAGCCTGTTCTGTCTGGTCAACACCAATATGTACGACGCCGCCAGCTACAGCGCAACCTATAAGGTGGACGCCGCCCAGCGGGCCTGGTTGTCGGCCGTGCTGGATACCACCAGCGCCGCCCACAAGTTCGTGGTCGGCCACGTTGAAGCCTGGCCGCCGTCCAACAGCGAAAGCTCCTCGCTGGAATGGAATCCATCCGACCGTGATTCCTTCTGGCAGGTAATGACCTCCCGCAATGTCGAGGCCTATATCTGCGGCCACGTCCATCTCTGGAACCGGGACTTTTTTGCGGCCTCCGGCTACGGGAATCCGCCGGCCAGTACAGTTACCCGGCAGGTGATATGCGGCGGTGCCGGGGGCAGCCTGGTAGACGGTTATGGAGGAAAATTCTATCATTTTGTGGTCTGGGACATAGACGGCTCCAGCGTTACGGCCCGGGTGATCGATTCATACGGCGTCCAGCAGGACAGCTTCGGCTGGTCCGCGCCCAGCGGCGCGGGCGGAAACTGCTCCGGCACAGTGCCTACCCGGTTCAAACTGCTGCCGGCCCGGCCCAACCCGTCCCCGGGCCGGTCGGTCATCTGTTATCGGCTGTTTGAGGAGGCCAAAGTCAACCTGGATGTCTACAACCTGGCCGGTCAAAAAGTCGCCACTCTGTTGGATGAGACCATGCCGGCCGGATATCATCAGGTCATCTGGGATGCCAGGACCATGTCCGGCGGAGTTTACCTTTACCGGCTTAAGGCAGGATTCCAGGCTGCCTCAGGAAAACTGACAGTGATCAATTAGCCGAATCATCGGACGATCCAGGAAAAAAAGAGACCCGGCCGCTAACGGCCGGGTCTCTTTTTTAAGTGCCGGGGCAGCCCGGCCACGCTTTTCAGCTTATTGGTTTTTGCCGGAGCCTTCTTTCCGGGCTGTTCGATCCATAAGACATTCATGCCGGAATTCCGCGCCCCCTTAATGTCGTTCTTCAGGTCGTCCCCCACGTGCAGGGCCCGGCTGGGGGGGCAGTTCAGGGCTTCTAAAGCCTGATGGAAGATCTTTGTATCCGGCTTGCGGATGATGGTCTCGTCCGAGAAAAGGGTCACATCGAAATATTTCAGCAGGCGGTAGCTTTTCAACAGTTTTCTTAAAACAAAACCAGGGGTGCGGCCGGTGTTGCAGATCAGGCCGATCTTATAGCACTCCTTGCTCAATCCCTGCAAAACCCGATCGGCGCCTTTTATCATCCGGGGAGGATACAGCAGCACGGCCTGGGCGTAGGCTTTCTCTATTTCCTTCAATGTTCCGGGCTTCAATTGCCCGGACAGCCCCGGCCGGGCCAGGTTCAGAAAGAGCTTTACCTGACCGCCGAAAGAAATGTCCCGGGCCCGTTCCCATTTTTTCCGGCAACTCTCCCAAACCGCCTGGTGGGCCAGTTCCAGCTCCTTCCGGGACACATCACAACCGGCCCGGCGCAGAATGTGTTGCGCCCGGCTCACCCGGTAAACAGCGCGCTTCTTGTCCAAAGCTCCGGAGTCGGCTATCAGGGTCTCCCACAGGTCAAAAGTGATCGCCTTTAAATCGTTCTCGAGCATTTGTTCCTAAGGATAAAGTTGTGACAGATTAAAAGAAAGGCTTTTCTTTTCATCCGGGCTCAGGGGTCCGTTCTTGGAAGAAAGAATGAACAAGAGCAGCACCAGCCCCGGCAGGTCGTGGCGGCACACCGAGGTAACGGTGTGCTTTTTCACCAGCTCAAAAACTTCGGCCAGTTTGCCGAATCCGTTCGGCAGGGCCAGGGCCAGGGCGGTATAGCCCTTGTCCTGACCGTCGTTTCTCAGGTCTTCGAGCTTGAAACTAAGGGTGCCTTTTTCCAAAGCGGGTTTTTGGGCCTGCTGCCAGAGCTTGAGCTGCGAGAAAACGATGTCGTCGGGGATCTCCGGGTTCAACAGGCATTTGTCGCCCAGGTTGTAGAATAGGGACCTGATCTCCTGAACCGGGATGTTTTCTTTGGCTGCCAGCTCCTGGACCGCCGCCAGCCGCATTTGGCGCAGGGCCCGGCTGGTGCGGTCGAATATCCGCAAGCGGGGTCCGAAGCCGGGGATGTTCCTGACAGCCTGTTCGATCTTGTTGTATACTTCCTCTTCGTTGAACAGGCCGGCCCCCGAGGGAAACAGCGCCTTGCGGTCTATCCAGATGTCGATGATGGAGATCTCCTGCACCACCTCGGCCCCGTTCTGGCTGTAGCTCAGATGGCTGGGCTTGTCAGGCATGGCCGCTGAAAGGCCGGGCACGGCGGAGAGGGCGGCCACCAGGTTCAAACCCTGGCCGGCGTCGGTCCCGGAGGCCACCGCGATCAGTTTGAAGTTGTCCGGGGCGTGGGGATGAATGTACCCCTGGGGGATCTTCAGCTCCCGCTCCTCGTCCAGCATGGGAGGTACGATCTTCCGCCGGATCAGCTCCACTCCGGGAGTTGGTCCCAGCGCTTCCCGGGAGGTGGGCGGCGATTTTATCTTGGCCTCCAGGCTTTTGGCGGTTTTCTGATTCAGGGGCTTGTCGTCCTGCCCGGTGATCTCCAAATGGTAGACCGAGAGCTTGTCGGTGGTGAAGTAGGCGTATTCGTCGTAGCGGCGGTAACCCGGTACCTCCTGGTCTATGATCCGCAGCAGCAGCTCGTAGGTCAGCCAGTTCTCCTTGGTGATG
>Ga0315268_10006323_pt1 | contig 12620 bp, 9 predicted proteins | sample C1_top_MG_FD_204535 | JGI IMG/M metagenome (GOLD analysis project Ga0315268, IMG submission 204535) | Sediment microbial communities from Yellowstone Lake, YNP, Wyoming, USA - C1_top | ecosystem: Environmental > Aquatic > Freshwater > Lake > Sediment | place: USA: Wyoming | collected 2017-08-01 | reverse complement strand
GTGGCCAGGGACGGAATCGAACCGCCGACGCCAGCCTTTTCAGGGCTGCGCTCTACCAGCTGAGCTACCTGGCCACACGGGGAAACAGCAGGAGCGGCAATTGTGAGCCGCAGCTTGTGTCGTGCGGAGCTTTGATTATAGCAAGCGCGGCGCGCAGTGCTCAAACGCGGGCGCGGCGGCGCGGATCACTTCTCTAAGGCGGCGAGGCGGGCGTCGAGGTCGGCGAGGGCGGCGCGCAGCATCGTCTCGTAGCGCGCATTGCGGCAGGCTTCGAGTTGCTGCACGACGCGGGCGCGCGACATGCGCAGCGCGTCCGCTTCCCCCTTGCGGGCGGTCTCCTCGGGAGCGAGGGGATGAGCCGGAGCGGCGGTGTGCTCCCGCGCCTCGTCCATCTGCTGCTCCACCGACTTGCTCTCCCAGCCGCGGGCCATGCAGCGATTATAGCGGCGGGGAATCCGTAGCCGCGGCTCCGGCAGCCTCTTTGTCCTTGCCTGGGAGCAGGCCGGCTGCTAGGTTGGCGAGTTTCCCGCCGGGCGCGCCTTACGTTTTCCGGTTTCGCGCGTCTGTACGGGTTAGGCCATTTCCCACGTCATCCTGGAGGATGTCCATGCGAACGATTCGTGTGACAGGGCGGCTGCTGCTGGTCCTGTCGCTGGTGTGCGCTCTGACGCTGGCTTCGCTGGCGGCGCCGCCCACCGGCATCACCGCTCCCAAGATCGCCTACGAGAAGTTCACGCTGAAAAATGGACTCGACGTCATCCTGGTGGAGGACCATCGCCTGCCCATGGTGGCGGTGAACCTGTGGTACCACGTCGGCCCGGCCAACGAGAAGCCCGGACGCACCGGCTTTGCCCACCTCTTCGAACACATGATGTTCCAGGGCTCGGCCAACGTGCCGGAGAAGAATCCCTTCAAGGTACTGGAAGCGGCGGGCGCGAGCGACATCAACGGCACTACCGATTTCGACCGCACCAACTACTTCGAGACGCTGCCCGCGAACCAGCTCGAGCTGGCGCTGTGGCTGGAGAGCGACCGCATGGGCTTCCTGCTGCAGAAGCTCGACGAGCCGAAGCTCGCCAACCAGCGCGACGTGGTGCGCAACGAGCGGCGGCAGAGCGTGGAGAACCAGCCCTACGGACTGGCGGACGAAGCCGTTTTCCACGAACTGTTCCCCAAGGGGCATCCGTACTACCCGTCGGTGATCGGGTCGCACGCCGACATCGAAGCGGCGCGCCTGCAGGACGTGCGCGACTTCTTCAAAATGTATTACGCGCCGAACAACGCCAGCCTGGCGATCGTGGGCGACATCGACAAGGCGCAGGCCCGGGCGCTGGTGGACAAATACTTCGGGCCCATCCCGGCCGGACCGCCGGTGCCGAAGATCGACGTCAAGACGCCGCCCATCACCGCCGAGCGCCGCGCCGTGGTCACCGACAAGGTGGAGTTGCCCAAGGTCTACATGGCGTGGGTCACGGACCCGATCTTCCAGCCGGGCGATGCCGGGGAGCAAGTGCTGGCGCGCATCCTGGGAGGGGGCAAGTCCAGCCGCCTTTACAAGAGCCTTGTGTACGAGAAGCAGATTGCGCAGGACGTCACCGCCTACCAGTACCCGCTGATGCTGGGCTCTGTTTTCGGCATCGAGGCCACCGCCAAGCCGGGAACCACGCCGGAGCAACTGGAAGCGGCCATCCAGGAGGAGTTGGACAAGATCCAGAAAGAGGCGCCTAGCCAGGCGGAGGTGGACCGGGCGCGCAACAAGATCGAGACGCAGATCGTGCAGCGGCTGGAAACGCTGGGCGGTTTCGGCGGCGTTGCCGACCGCCTCAACATGTACAACCACTTCCTCAAGGACCCCGGCTATCTGCCGAAAGACATCGCGCGTTATAACGCAATCACGCCGGCAGCGGTGCACCGCATCGCGCAGGCCAAGCTGCAGAAGGACGCGCGCGTGGTGGTCTATTGCGTCCCGGGGGAGAAAAAGATCGAAGACGTGCCGCAGACCAAGGACGAGCCCAAGCTGGAGATCTCGACCGCGGTGGATCCTTCGCAGCAGTGGCGCAAGGAGCAGCCGAAGCCGGCCGCGGCGCGCGTCTTCACCCTGCCGGCGCCGGAGACGTTCCGACTGGCGAACGGGCTGAAGGTGATGGTGGTCGAGCGCCATGAGCTGCCGGTGGTATCGGCGAGCGTGGTGACGCTGACGGGCAGCGACGCCAATCCGCCGGAGCGTCCCGGCCTGGCCGCGTTCACCGCCGCCATGCTGAGCGAGGGCACGGCCACGCGCTCGGCGTTGCAGATCGCGGATGACGTGGACCAGATCGGCGCCACGCTGAACACCGGCTCCTCCGCGGACAACTCCTACACCGGCATCCGCGTGCTGAAGAACAACACGGACGCGGCCTTCGCGCTGCTCTCCGACGTCACCCTGCACCCGGCGTTCGACGCCAAGGAGATCGAGCGCCTGCGCAAGCAGCGTCTGACCGCGCTCCTCCAGCAGAACGACAACCCCAACGCGCTGGCGACGCGTGTCTTCTACCACGTGCTCTACGGTGACAAGCACCCCTACGGCTTCATCGAACTGGGCACGACCGCGTCGGTGAAGGCCATCACGCGCGACGACCTGATGAGCTTCTGGAAGCGCGGTTACGTTCCGGAGAGCTCGGCGCTGGTCATCGCCGGGGATGTCACCCTTGCGGAGGCCCGGACACTGGCGGAGAAGTATTTCGGAAGCTGGCAGGGCAAGGGGGAAAAGATCGCGCTGCCGGAGGTTGCCGGCGGCGCCACACGGCGCATCGTGATAGTGGACAAGCCGGGCGCGCCGCAGACGCAGTTGCGCGTGGGTGAGATCGGCATCGCGCGCTCCAACCCGGATTACGTGCCGGTCGAGGTCATGAACATGATGCTCGGCGGCACCTTCTCCAGCCGCATCAACATGAACCTGCGCGAGGAGCACGGTTACACCTACGGCGCCTTCTCGCGCTTCCTCAGCCGCCGCGCGCCCGGACCGTTCGTGGCGGGAAGCGGCGTGCGCACCGACGCCACCGCGCCCGCCGTGCGCGAGATCTTCAACGAACTGAACCGCATGCGCGCCACCGACCTCACTCCCGATGAGCTGGCGCTGGCGCGTGATTCGCTGGCGCGTTCCCTGCCCGGCCGCTTCGAGACCACTCCCGAAGCCGCCGCCAGCATCGCCGAGATCTTCGTCTACGGCCTGCCCAACGACTACTTCCAGACCCTGCCCGCAAAAGTGGACGCGGTCAGCGCCGCCGAAGTACGCCGCGTGGCGGAGAGGTACTTGACCCCGGAGGCCATGACGGTGGTGGTGGTCGGCGACCGGGCGAAGATCGAGCCGGAACTGAAGACGCTCGACCTGGGACCGGTCGAGGTGCGGGACGCGGAGGGCAACGTCGTTAAGCCATAACGAGCAGCAACTCCGAGGGCTGCCTCCCCGGGCGGCCCTTTTCCTTTTGCAAATTTGAAATTTCGCAATCGGGAATTGGGAAATTTCCGCCGCGACTAGTCGGCGCCAACCGTCAAGGGCTCCGCGACACCGGGCGCCGGGACCGGCTTGGCATCCGCGAAGCGCGACTTCAGCCCGAGGATGGGCTTCTCGAAGCCATACCAGAGCAGGCTCGCCAGTCCGATCGCGCCCAGGATGCGGACCGCCGCGCCCGCCACCAGTCCCGCGTGTCCCCAGCGCACCAGGCGCGGATCGAGCATGCCGGCGTGGGCGAAGACGGCGATGTGCACCAGGTACAGGCCGTAGCTGATGGTCCCCAGGAAACGCAGCCAACCGAAGCGCAGGGCGCGGACGAGGAGGCTGCGGCGGGCGCTGAGCGTCGCCGCCAGTCCCACCGCGCCGGCGAACATCAGGCTGAGCGCGGAGGTCAGAAAGGCCGTTCCCCGCGGCACGAAGAAGGCGGTTGCCAGCACGCCGGCAGCGAAGGCGAAGGCAGCCAGCTTGCGGCTACTTGCGTGCGAGAGGCCGGAGCGGAGCAGCAGCGCAAGCAGCGCGCCCCAGGCCAGGCCGTCGAGGTGGACGAGGGTGTGCACCGGGGTGACGCGCCCGCCCAAACCGTAGCGCAAGGCGGGAGAGATTACGATCACCGCCGCCGCCACCCACTTCAGCCAGTCCGCACGCAGCAGTCGTGCCACCGGCGCCCAGACGACGTAGAACTGCTCCTCGATGGCCAGGCTCCAGGTGGGACCCAGCGGCGCGGGCATGACCCAGTGAAACAGGTTCTGCACGAAGACCAGGTAGAGCAGCCAGTGCGTGGGCTGGAGGGAGGCGGCAAAGGGATCGCTCCGCCGGGCGGCGATCACAGCAAAGGCCAGCAGCAGGCCGAAGTAGAGCGGCCAGATGCGCAGCGTGCGGCGGATGTAGAAGTTGCGCAGCCAGGGATCGCTGGAACGCGTCTCGGCGAGGATGCCGGTGATGAGAAAACCGGAGAGCACGAAGAAGAGGTCGACACCCGCCCATCCCCAGTGCAGCACGCCGCCGCCGGGCAGCCAGTCCAGCCGGTCGGCGCAGTGGTAGAGCACCACCATGAGGATGGCGATGCCGCGCAAGCCGTCGAGTTCCGGGATGTAACCCGGCAACCAGGCCGGGCGCTTGAGGGGACGGCTCATGAGAATCTTTGTTTATACCAGACGCGGCGGACCGGTCGCGGCATAAGAAAACGGCCGGGCGACGGGCCCGGCCGGTGAACCGAATCGGACCTCAGTAGCCGCAGCCATCAGGCTGACCGACGGCGCCGACCTCCACCTGCTGCTGGACGAATTCCTGTCCCTGGCGCAGCGCCTGGAGGTCGAGCTCGAGGATCTTCGCCTTCTTCACCTTTTTCTCCAGCACGGCGATGGCGGATTCGGGGGTCAGGGTCTCGGTTTCTGTCAGCAGTGCGCCGAGAAGAACGATGTTGGCCACCTTGGCGGTGCCGATCGTGTCCGCGATCTCGCTCGCCGGAACGCAGATCACGCGCGCCTGCGGCGCGACGAAATCGTCGGGGACCTTGCCGCGGTTGTAGAAGATCAGGCCGCCCGGCGCCACCTCGGGAGCGAACTTGCGCAACGAGAGTTCGTTCATCGCCACCAGCACGTCAGGGTGGGAGATGAGCGGCGAGCCGATGCGCTCGCTGGAGACGTTGACGTGGCAGTGGGCGCTGCCGCTGCGCATCTCGGGGCCGTAGCTGGGCAGCCACGAGACTTCGAGGCCTTCGCGCATGCCCATCTCCGCCAGAATCTGTCCCAGCAGGAGCACGCCCTGGCCGCCGAAGCCGGCGATCTTGATGGAGGCGCTGCGGCGGCGGCGGTGCGTCGTCTCCACCTGTATTTCGTCTTCCTCTATTCCCAGCACTTCCGCCGGCGGCCGCCTGGGCACCAGCACCGGCTTGGACTCCGCCTTGCGGTCGCGGAAAACGTTGAGCGGAAAGACGGGCAGCATCTTTTCCGCGATCCACTTGCGAGACTCCAGCGGGTCCATCTTCCAGATGGTGGGGCAGGGCGAAAGGATTTCCACCAGGGTGAAGCCGGCGCCGGCCTTTTGCAGTTCGAGTGCCTTGCGCACCGCCTTGCGCGCCTTCATCACGTTCTTGGGATCGTGCAGGGCGACGCGCTCGACGTAAACGGGCGCCTCCAGCGAGGAGATCAGCTCCGCCACGTGCAGCGGGAAACCCTCGTTGTTGGGACGGCGTCCCCAGGGAGCGGTGGTGGCGTACTGGCCGACCAGCGTGGTGGGCGCCATCTGCCCGCCGGTCATGCCGTAGATGGCGTTGTTGATGAAGAAGACGGAGATGTTCTCGCCTCGGTTGGCGGCGTGGATGATCTCCGCCGTGCCAATGGCGGCCAGGTCGCCGTCGCCCTGGTAGGAGATGACGGTCTTGTCGGGACAGGCGCGCTTCAGCGCGGTGGCCGCCGCCGGCGCACGCCCATGCGCCACCTGCACGTTGCCTACGTCGAAGTAGTAATAGGCGAAGACGGAGCAGCCGACCGGGCTGACGAAGATGGTGTTCTCCTGCAGGCCGAGATCGGCCAGCGTTTCCGCGATCAGCTTGTGGGCCACACCGTGGCCGCATCCGGGACAGTAGTGGGTCTGATGCTGGAGCTCCGGCTTGCGTTCGTAGCGGTCGTAGAACAGCTTCGATTTGGAATGGATCACCTGAAAGTCGGACAAAGCTCCTCCTCAGTGGACCAGGGCCCCGGCGCGGGCCATCAATTCCTGGTGAACTTCCTCGACGGTGGGCACGTTGCCGCCCACGCGCCCGTAGAACTCGACCGGCACCCTGCCGTCGAGCGAGAGCCGTACGTCCTCCACCATCTGCCCGTTGGAGAGCTCGATGGCGAGCACGGTGCGCACCCGCGACGCCGCTTCCGCCAGCGCTTTCGCGGGGAACGGCCAGAGGGTGATGGGGCGGAAGAGCCCCACGCGCAAGCCGTGCTGGCGCGCATGCTCCACCGCCGAGCGCAGCACGCGGGAGACGATGCCGTAGCCGACCAGCAGCACCTCGGCGTCGTCCGCATAGTAAGTCTCATGCCGCGGCTCGAGTTCCCGCGCCATCTTGTACTTGGCCTCCAGCTTGCGCTGGTGCGCTTCCAGCTCGTCGGGGGTGATGAAGATGGAAGTGATAAGGTTCTTCTGCGTCTCCTTGGTCCCCTTCACCGCCCAGGGCTTCTCGGGCTGCGGCGCCTCCGCGGCGGTGATGTCGAGGGGCTCCATCATCTGGCCGACGAAGCCGTCGGTGAGCACGATGGCGGGGTTGCGGTAGCGGTCGGCGAGGTCGAAGGCCAGCATGGTGAGGTCGCACATCTCCTGCACCGAGGCCGGCGCGACCACGATGTTGTGGTAGTTGCCGTGCCCTCCGCCCTTGACCACGCAGAAGTAGTCGCTCTGCTCGGGAGCGATGTTGCCCAGCCCCGGGCCGCCGCGCACCACGTCCACGATCACGGCCGGCAATTCCGATCCCGCCATGTAGGAGATGCCCTCCTGCATGAGGCTGAGACCGGGGCCGGAAGAGGCGGTCATGACGCGCTGTCCCGCGGAGGAGGCGCCATAGACCATGTTGATCGCCGCAACTTCGCTCTCCGCCTGCAGGAAGGTGCCGCCGACCTGGGGAATGAACTCGGCGGCGGCTTCCGCAATTTCACTGGCGGGCGTGATGGGGTAGCCGTAGAACGCGCGGCACCCGGCGAGCACGGCGCCCTTGACGATGGCGACGTTGCCCTTACACAGTTGCCGCATGGTTCGCCTCCGTGGCGGTCACGCCCGCCGCCTTGGGCGGGGTGGCGGCTCGGTACACCGTGATGGCGCCAGGCTCGGGACAGACGTAGAAACAGATGCCGCACCCGGTGCAGCTCTCGCCCTTGTAGCGGGCGGGATGCACGCCGTACTGGTTGAGCTCGGGGTCGAGCTCGAGGCATTTCGGCGGGCAGGCGTCGATGCAGACGCCGCACCCCTTGCATTCGGCGGAGGAAAATTCAACGTAACCGCGTGCTGGAGCCAATGGTCACCTCGTAGGAATTAGCGCATGGTCTTTCTGCAGCCACTTGGTGCGCTCGCAGAAGGCAAACAACTCGTCCCGGAACTTGGGATGGGCGATCTGGATGAGCGCTTCGGCGCGTTCGCGGATGCTGCGCCCGTGCAGGTAGGCGACGCCGTATTCCGTCACCACGTAGCGGATCAGGCCGCGCGAGGTCACCACGCCGGCGCCGGGGTTGAGCATGGGAACGATGCGGGAGATCGTCCCGTTCTTGGCCGTGGAGGGCAGGGCCACGATCGGCTTGCCGCCCTTGGCGCGCGACGCGCCGCGCAGGAAGTCCACCTGCCCGCCGATCCCGCTGTAGAAGTACTGCCCCACCGAATCGGCGCACACCTGGCCCGTGATGTCGATTTGCAGCGCGGAGTTCACCGCCACCATGTTGTCGTTGCGCGCGATCATCATGGGATCGTTGGTGTACGAAGTGGGATGGAACTCGAAGATGGGGTTCTCGTTCACGAATTCGAAGAGTTTCTTCGTCCCCAGCAGGAAGCCGACGATCACTTTGCGCGGCTTGAAATTCTTGCGGTTGCCGGTGACCACGCCGTTCTCGATCAGCGGCACCACGTTGTCGGAGAGCATCTCGGTGTGGATGCCGAGGTCCCGCCGGTCCATTAGGTGAGGCAGCACGGCATCGGCAATGCCGCCGATGCCGAGCTGCAAGCAAGCGCCGTCGTCGATCAGGCTGGCGACGTTGCGCGCGATGGCACGGTCGACGTCCGTGGTTTCGTGCTTGGGCAGCTCGCAGAGAGGATGCGAGACTTCCACAATGGCATCCAGGTCGTTGATGTGGATGAAGCTGTCGCCGTAGGTGCGCGGCATCTGGTCGTTGACCTGGGCGATCACGTTGCGCGCGCAGTTGGCCGCCGTCAGGGTGGTGTCCACGCCCACGCCGAAGGAGCAGAAGCCGTGCGCGTCCGGCGGCGACACCTGGATCATCGCCACGTCGAGCGGCATCTGCCCGCTCTCGAAGAGGCCCTCGATTTCGCTCAGGAAGACCGGCGTATAGTCGGCGCGTCCGTCATTGACCGCCTCCCGCACGTTGGGGCCGATGAACATGGCGTTGTGGCGGAAGTGCCCCGCCATGGCGGGAGCGACGTAGGGCGCGCAGCCCATCGTCAGGAGATGCACGATCTCCACGTCGCGCACGTAGGGGGCGCGCTCCATCAGCGCCTCCACCAGAACCTCCGGCTCGGCGCAGCCCGGATGAATATAGACGCGCATCCCCGAGGAGACGCAGCGTACGGCGTCGCTTGGGGAGGTCAGCTTGCGACGATACGCATCTTTCCAGTCCATAGGTCTCCTTTACTTCAAAACCGTCGAGCCGGCGGCAATCGCGGCTGGCTTACGCTGCGCGGCCAGGTAGTTTTCGTAGCCCACAGCGGCGTAGTAGTTGGCGCGGTCGAAGAAGGCGTCCAATTGCTGGCGCAACTCCAGTTCCTGATAGAGCTCCATCGCCCTGTCCACCAGCCCATGCAGCATGATGAACTCCCACAGGTGGTCGCGCGTCAGCGTCATGGCGCAAAGAAACTGGCTGAACGGCACCCCCTGCGCCGCGCGCCGCGCACCCACCTCCATGTAACGCGTCTCGATCTCCTTCTCCGACCTCTGACTCAGCCAGTCGCCGATATTGCGATAGATCTCGAAGGCCCTGTCTTCCAGCTCCACGGCTGGTACTTTGCTGCGAAACTCCGCCAACTTGTCGCTGGCCAGGACCTTTTCCCGCAGCCCATGGGCCAGTTGATCCGAGTGGCTCTCGATCATGCGAACCAAGCGCAGTGCGATCATGGCCGCCTCCTGGCTACAGACAGATATTCACGGCCCCGCTCCCAGCAAGAGGTAAGGGGCAAGCTGCGTGCCAACCGTCGGGATTCCATCGGGTGACTATAAGTCATTCATTGAGAAAGGTTTACTTACCCCTTTGATGACGCCGGTGACGAGCGCCCGGGGCGGCGCTTTGGGGGTTATGACGCAGCATGGCGCACTCTGCCCCGGCAGCGAATAAATGACGGAAGCCCCCGTGTTTCCGCCAAGTTGCGACCCGGTGACGGGACGAAGCCGGAGATAAGTCATTTGCATCGGTTATCTAGAGTAATCGCTCCGTGTTTGATCCATCGTTTGCCATTAGGTGGTCTGCTAGCTGAGGTTTTCAGCGATTCCCTCCTTCTCGCGCCCCAATCACCTAGGAGTGTGATCTCCAGATATGTAGTGGTGACCGAAGTGCGCTTTGTTTCGTTCGGGAAATTTCGCGCACGCCGAGGCCGCGCGCAAGGAGGTGGCGATCATGAGGTTGAGCGAGTTCGCCAGAGGCATCATCCGCAAGGCGCAAGCGGCACCCAAGCGCGTGGTATTCCCGGAAGGCGACAACGAGAAGATCCTGCGCGCCTGCCAGCTCCTGGTGGCGGAGAAGATCGCCGAGCCGGTGCTGGTCGGCAATCCGCTGAAGATCCGCGAGCACGCCCTCGACCTCGACGTCGCGCTCACCGGGATGCAGGTAGTGGATCCGCGCGACTGGCCGCGGCGCGACATCTATGTCCGCGACCTCTTCCGCCTGCGGCAGCGCAAAGGCGTCACCCAGGAGGAAGCGCGCCGCCTGGTTTACGACCGCAACTACTTCGCCGCGCTGATGGTGATGCTGGGCGACGCCGACGCCATGGTGGGTGGCGTGGCGCAGCACTATCCGGACATCCTGCGGCCCGCGCTGCAAATTATCCGCGTCCGGCCGGACGTGCAGAAGGTGTCGGGGCTCTTCGCCGTAGTCACGGCGGAGGGCCGGCTGGTCCTCATCGCCGACGCCACGGTGAACATCGACCCCAGCGCGCACGACCTGGCGGAGATCGCGCTGTGCGCGGCGCGCGAAGCCTGGCGCTTCGGCGTGGAGCCGACCGTCGCCATGCTCTCCTTCTCCAATTTCGGCAGCGTGCGCCACCCGCACAGCGAGAAGGCGCGGCGCGCGGTGCAGATCGTGCGGGCCACCGAGCCGTCGCTCGCCATTGACGGCGAGATGCAGGCCGATACCGCCCTGAACGCCGAAGTGATGAAGGAGAACTACCCCTTCTGCGCGCTCCAGGGCCCGGCCAACGTGCTCATCTGCCCCGAGCTGCAGAGCGCCAACATCGCCGTCAAGCTGCTGAGTTCCCTGGGCGGCGCCGAGGCCATCGGCCCGATCCTCATGGGCATGCGCAAGCCGGTGCACCTGCTGCAGCAGGGCTGCACCGAGGGCGACGTGGTGAAGATGGCGGCCATCGCCGTGCTCGACGCGCAGGAGGCGGGCAAGCCGCCCTACGAAGCGAAGGAGGCCATGGTCTCCTCGCAGTGAGTTCCGGCGCGGCCCGGCGCTGCGCCCGCAAGCTCTGGCCAAAGGCCAGTGATCGCCGAACCGGGCGACGCAAGGCAAGACTCGCGTCGCCCGATTTTTTTGCCCCGCGCGGTTTATAATCCGCCCACGCCTGCGCACCGTGATGACTGAGCCTTCCACGCCGTTGATGCGGCAGTACACCGCCCTCAAGAAGCAGCATCCCAGCGCCCTGCTCTTCTTCCGCCTGGGCGACTTCTACGAGCTCTTCTTCGACGACGCGGTGGTCGCGGCCAAGGAGCTGCAGATCACCCTCACCTCGCGCAACAAGGAAAAAGGCATCGCCATCCCCATGTGCGGCGTGCCCTTCCACGCCGTCGAGGGCTACATAGCCAAGCTCATCCGCCGCGGATTCAAGGTGGCCATCTGCGAACAGATGGAGGACCCGAAGAAGGTCAAGACGCTGGTGCGGCGGGAGGTGATCCGGGTGGTGACGCCGGGCACCGCGGCCGACGCCTCGCTCGGCGCCGAGGAGAACAACTTCCTGGCCGCCACCGCCCGCGTGGGAGGCCGTGCCGGCTTCGCCGCCCTCGACCTCTCCACCGGCGAGTTCCGCGCCACGGAGTTCGCGGGCGAAGACGCCGAGCGCCGCGTGCAGGAAGAGCTCCAGCTCCTGCGCCCGCGCGAGGTCCTCTACGGCTCTTCCCTGCCGCTCTTCGCCGCGCCGCGGGTGGAAGGCGTGGAGCGCGCTCCCTGGGCCGAGACGCCGCTCGACGACTGGATCTTCGCCCCCGACCACGCCATTCCCCTCGTCGAAAATCATTTTGGCGTGCTCTCCCTGGAGGGCTTCGGGCTGGCGGAGCGCACGGCCGCCGCCTGCGCCGCGGGCGCCATCCTGCATTACGTCCGCACGACGCAGCGCGGCACGCTGGACCACGTGGACCGCATCGGCTACTACGAGCGCCAGGAGTGTCTCGTACTCGACGCGGTCACGGTGCGCAATCTCGAGCTGATCGAGCCGCTCTTTGCCGGCACCAGCGACGAGGTCACCCTCTTCCGCTCCCTCGACGAGACCCTGACGCCCATGGGCAAGCGCCTTCTGCGCGCGCGCCTGCTGCGGCCCGCGATCGACGCCGCGGAGATCGGGCAGCGCCTGGACGCGGTCGAGGCCATGGCCGCGGCCACCATCCAGCGCGAGGAACTGCGGCGCGCCCTGGACGGCATCACCGATATCGAGCGCCTGCTCAGCAAGGTGACCCTCGAGACCGCCAATCCGCGCGACCTGCTGGCGCTGGCCGCCTGCTTCCGCCGCCTGCCCGCGCTGCGCGCCGCGCTCCACGCCTTCCCCGCGCCGCGTCTCGCCGCGCTGCATGCCGCGCTCGACGAACTCGCCGACCTCCGCAAAAAGATCGAAAGCACGCTGGTGGAGGAGCCGCCGCTCACCTTTACCGAGGGCGGCGTGATCGCGCCCGGCGTCGATGCCGCGCTCGACGAGCTGCGCGACCTCAGCCGCAACAGCAAGCAGGACGTGGCGCGGATCGAGGAACGCGAGCGGCGGCGCACCGGCATTGCCTCCCTGAAGGTGAAGTTCAACAGCGTCTTCGGCTACTACCTGGAGATCAGCAAGCCCAACCTGCACCTCGCGCCCGCCGACTACGAGCGCAAGCAGACGCTGGTCAACGCCGAGCGCTTCACCACGCCGGAGCTAAAGGAATATGAGGCCAAGATCTTCGACGCGCAGGAAAAGATCGTCGAGATCGAGCGCCGCGTCTTCGCCGAGCTGCGTGCCGGTATCGCCG
>Ga0315268_10006322_pt1 | contig 12621 bp, 6 predicted proteins | sample C1_top_MG_FD_204535 | JGI IMG/M metagenome (GOLD analysis project Ga0315268, IMG submission 204535) | Sediment microbial communities from Yellowstone Lake, YNP, Wyoming, USA - C1_top | ecosystem: Environmental > Aquatic > Freshwater > Lake > Sediment | place: USA: Wyoming | collected 2017-08-01 | reverse complement strand
GCTGCAGGTGACGGTCTATGCGCCCAGCGACGCGCACAGCTTTGACTGCGGCGCGATTGCCTATGACGACGTCCCGGCCGACGTGTTGCAGGCCACCCAGGTCATGAGCGCGCCGCTTGCCGGCAGTGAGGGTCGCCTGGTCGACGTGGCGCGCGTGGGCCACCGGCTGGTGGTGGTGCGCGGTTTTGACTCGGCTGGCCGCGAGGTCGTACGCGGTTGCGCCGCAGCGGAAGACGTTACCCGTCATCTGCAGCTCACGGTCAAATGCGCCCGCACCACGACGCTCAGCGCGAACCTGGCGCAACAGCTGTGGGTGGGTGCCGAGACCCCGCCGCTGGCCGAACCCGCGATCGGCGTCAACCTGCTCGACAGCACGGGTGTGCCAGCCACGGGCACCGTGCGCGTGCGGGTGTATGGCGCCGCAGCCGCTCTGGTCTCGAGCGCGGAGCAGCCCGTCGACCCGGCCAGCGCGGGCGGCATCCGGGTCAGCGTCGAGACACCCGGGCCTTTTGCAGTCGAGCTGCGGTCGAAGAATGCGATCGCGCCGCAGCCGGTCTGGTTGAGTGGTTTTGTCGAACCGCCGCACAGCGTGGTCCCCGTGCAGCGCGAAAGCAGTTCGACCGTCATGCACATCCTGCAACCGACCCCCACCAGCGTCGCATTCGTGACGCTCGATTCGGCCGGGGTCACCTTTGGCTTTCCAGATGCGGCCAGCCCACCGGGCGTGACCTATCGGACGCTCGCGCTCAATCCTGCGGCCGACGACTTTCTCGGCCAGGTCCACCTGCAGGCGAGCGATCAGGTCGGCGCCGTGCTCTGGCAACGCGGCAACGGTCCGACGCTCAACCGGCTGCGGGTGGCGACTCCGGACGCGGTTGTCGCCGACGTCATTTACCAGTTCGGCGACAATCAAACCTATGCTGGTCTGCTGGCCATTCCGCTGGGTCCCTGCGCGCAACATCCGGACGCATCGCCGCTGCTGGTGTCCGTCTATCGCATGCCGTTCTCGGCCTGGAGCGTCTTTGTCGTCGACATCGACGATCCGACAGTCACCCGGGTCCAGTCCGAGGGCGAGCCGACGCCAGCACCGCTGTACAGCCGCTGTGTGTCTGATCCGAACGGCGCAGCCGGGGGTTGGCTCCGGTTGCTCGTCGAGAGCGCGACCGTGGACGGCGTGAGCGGTCTCTGGTTGACCGACCTTGGACCTGGTCTCGAGCAGACGACGTGGGCCGAGATTTTGAACCGCCGCCGGCAGTTCATACCCGGTGCCGAGGCGCTGCTCACCCTCGGCCAGCCGGATGGCCACGTGCTGCCCGTCCTGCTGATGAACCGCGGGGTCGATGTGGCGCTGTTCGAGGTCACACTGCTCGGTGCATCGAGCTCGGCCATTCTTGCCCTCGGCAGTCTGCTGCGCACGCTGCCGCAGGTGCCAAAGCGAACCTTCTACGGCTCCATCGCGTCGACCGGCGCCGACGTCGTGGCCCTGCTCACGCTGGGCAGCTCGACCAGCACTGGAATTCTCGAGGACAAGGGGCCCCAGTGGCTGCATTTTGCGACCGGCGGTGGCGCCAGCGGTCCCGGCGTCGTCGGTATCATGCCCTTGCCCGAGTGCCTCATGGCCGTCGCCTGCGAGATGCGGGTGCTCGACCTCGACGCTGACGGGCTGCAGGAGATCGTGGTGGTGCCGGCCCAGATCGCGCTCGGCGCGAGCGCGCTCGGCATTTCGGCCCGCATCATTCACCTGGGCCACCGCTGACGTGGCGATCGAGCCGCGCTGAACTACTTGACCTGGACCACGGCCGTGGCCGAGCGCTCGATCGATACCTTCTGTTGCTGTCGGACCGCGCCGGTGTCGGGCGCGATCACCTCGAGCAGGTGCTCGCCCACGGCGAGTCGATGCCTCACGATAGGCGTTGGCCCGATCAGCGTGCCGTCGATGCGCACCATTCCATAGGGTGTCGCGGTCACGGTCAAAGCGCCGAACTCGGTCGCGACCGTGCTGCGGCCGGGCGGGCTGGGGCCCGGCGGGGTGGCAACCGCAGGTGGCCGCGTGCGCGGTCGCTTGCCAGGCGGTAGGCCGCTGTCGGCTGACGGCCGCAGCGCAGCGTCGACCGCACTGGCGTCGACAGCCGTGGCCCGCAGCGCCGGGGCCGGCGTGGCGTCGGCGGCAAAGGCACTCGCCGCGTCGGTGACGGCGGGTGCAACAGCCGGTTTTTCCGACCACGCCGTGCGCGCCACCACCTGCCAGAGCACGAGCGTGGAAACGGCGGCAGCCGCGATCAGTGCGAGTAAAAAGCGCGTCCAGCGTGCGCTGGTTGTTGCTGCACCGTCCGGCGCTGGCGCGGTCATCGATTCGGTGTCCAGCGCGGCGGCCACCGCCTGCGCGTCGTTCGACCGCGGCCGTATCAGCGCATGCTCGGGCGTCGTCGGCGTACCTGCGGCAGTCGCCGTGGCGACAGCGACGGGTTGTCCGGGAGCGGTGACCATCGCAGCGTCGGGGTCGAGCTGGACCAGCACGCGGCCAACGTGCGCGGCCAGGGTGGCCGTCGTCACCGGCCGGCCGCGCCGCGCCAGCACGTTCTCGATCGCCTGGCTCATGGCGAGCGCGTTTGAAAATCGCTCATCGCGTTCGCGCGAGAGCGCGACGCGCACCACCTCGGCCAGGCCCGGGTCGAGGTCGGGCACGATGCCCTGCGGCGCCGGGATCGGCGCCATCAGCACGGCCTGAAAGGTCGCGTGCACCGTTTCGCGCATGAACAGGTACTCGCCCGTGAGCAGCTCGAACAGCACCACGCCCAGCGAGAAGACGTCGGCACGGGCGTCGACCTGGTCGTTTTGCGCCTGCTCGGGCGCCATGTAGCCGGGCTTGCCGCGCACCAGGTTGGCCTGGGTGTACAGGCTCTGCTCGTCGGTCTTGGCCACGCCAAAATCGAGCACCTTGGTGCAGCCGTCGTTGGTCACCAGCAGGTTCTGCGGCGACACATCACGGTGCACCACGCCGATCAGCCGGCCCTTGTCGTCGCGCAGCCGGTGCGCGTGGTGCAGTCCGGTGGCGGCGTCGGCGATGATGCGACCGGCCAGTTCCTGCGGCAGCCGTTCGTGGCGTTTCCGGTGAAAGGCAAACAGGTGGGCGAGGTCAATGCCCTCGAGGTACTCCATCACGATGTAGTACAGGCCCTCGTCCACACCGAAGTCGAACACCTGGCAAACATTGGGGTGGCTGAGCCGGGCGGCCAGCCGCGCTTCGCGAAAAAATGCCTCGCGGCTGCGCTCGTTGTTTTCAAAATGCGCGTGGATGATCTTGATGGCGACTTTTTTCTCGAAACCTTGCTCGCTGTCCTTGCGCGCAGCGAGCAGCTCGCCCATGCCGCCGCTCGAGATGCGCGACAGCACGTGGTACTGCCCGATGCGTTGCGGGAGCGGCGCAGATACCGGTTCCACCGGGTCGTCGGTCCTGGGACTCATCGGCTTTCTGGCTTGAGCCCGTGCTTGGCGAGCAGCGCGGTCAGGTGTTGCCGCGACAGCCCGGCATGCGCCGCGGCCTGGCTCACATTGCCGTTGAAACGTGTCACCAGCTTGGGCAGGTAGTCGCGCTCGAAGAGCTCGACCACCGCCTCCTTGGCCTCCTTGAACGGCAGGTTGATGTCGGCGCTCACCGCGGGCGGCGCGGCCTCGACCGCGGTCTGCCGCATGATCAGCGGCAGATCGCGAAAGGCGCGGTGCGCCGGATCGCAGAGCACCAGGCTGCGCTCGAGGATGTTGCGCAGCTCGCGCACGTTGCCCTCGAACGGATGGCGGTGCAGACGCTCGAGATTGGGACCGTCGACCGGACCCGGCTCGACGCCGTGGCTCTGGTAGAAGCTGGCGATCAGTACCGGCAGATCGTCGAGGTGCTGGCGCAGCGCGGGCATGCGCAGGTGCACCACCGCCAGCCGATGGAACAGGTCGAGCCGAAACGTCCCCTGCTCGACCAGCGTGTAGAGATTGCGATTGGTGGCCGCGACCACGCGCACGTCGATAGCGCGCGGCCGGTCGCCGCCAACGGGTGTGCACTCGCCCGCTTCGAGCGCGCGCAGCAGGTGGGCCTGCGAGTCCAGTGGCAACTCGCCGATCTCGTCGAGAAAGATGGTGCCGCGGTTGGCCTCGGCAAAGGCCCCCGGCCGATCGCGGTCGGCGCCGGTGAAGGCGCCCTTGACGTGCCCCATCAGCGCGCTCTGCAGCAGGTCGCGCGTCACCACGCCGCACTCGAAGGCGACAAACGGGCCGCGCGCGCGCAGGCTGTGGTCGTGCAGCGCCCGGGCCGCCAGTTCCTTGCCGGTGCCCGAAGGACCCTCGATGAGCACGGTCGCGTCGCTCGGCGCCGCCCGCTCGAGCACGGCAAAGATCTCGCGCATGACCAGCGATTCCCCGATCAGCGCGCCGAGCCAGCGGCGCGAGCTCGGCTCGATCTGGCCGGTGCCCGAGTCGACGACCCGCAACACGATGTTGCCGAGGCGAAAGCTTTCGCCGACCGCAACCACGGTCTCGAACACGCGCGCGTCGCCGACGAAGGTCCCGTTGGTGCTGCCGACATCCTTGATGCGCACGCCGTCGCGCACCGGCGTGACCCTGGCGTGCTTGCGCGAGACCGACCGATCCGCCAGCACGATCTCGCAGTCATCGCCACTGCCGATGCTGACTGGCCGCGCTCCGATCGAGAAGCTGGGGCCCGGTTCGGCACCCGTCTCGACCCGCAAGTGCAGGCCAAGCGAGGGGCGGCCGTCCTTGGCCAGGCTCGAGGTCAAGCCGGTCAGTTCGAGGGTCGCTCGATCGTCGAGTTTCATTGGACCAAGCAATAGCACTGCCGCGCCTGTGAAGTCGACTTGACGCTGGCGCCCGGTTCGCGGCCGCAGGTGTCAACTCGAGTTACTGCGCGGCATCCGACGAAACTGGAACCGGTTGCCAGCGCCGCCGCCCAACCCCGCTCCGGACCAGCACTTGCTGGCCACGACCGCAACCGGCGGCCGGCTGGCACGCAAGTTGATCTTCTGTGCCGCAGACGGCGCAACCGAAGAGGAGAAGATCATGGTCAATGCACTTGAAAAACGGTCCTTGATCTGGTCGACAACGCTTGTTCTGGCCGCCATCGGCTGCGGTCCCATCGACATCGAGGCCGGTCGCGTCGACGCGGGCAGCGCTGCCGCGGGCGCTGACGCCGCGGCCACGATCGTCGACAGCGACGGCGTGACCGACGCTGGCTCGGCCGTTGTTCCTGACAGCGTTCTTGGCGCGACTGCGCCGAGACTGATCCTGATCGCGCTCGACGCGATGCATCCCAACTACTTCACGCTGGACGCGCTGGGCGGGCCCAACGGCGGGGCCGGCAACTGGCTGATGCCCAACGTGCGGCGCTTTCTCGACGGGGCCACCTGGTATCCGCGCGCCAAGGACCACCTGCCGTCGGCCACCGACATGAACCACCTCAATGCGCTGGCCGGCACCAGCACGGCCCAGACCGGCGTCTTCGGCGTTTCGAGTCAACCGGTCAGCTGGGACGAGACCAGCCAGCAGTACGTCGCCGCGCCGATCTCGGTCGCCAACGCGCGCGATGATCAGGGGCGGCCGGTCGATACGCTGTTCAAGGCCTTCAAGCGCGTCCACCCCGACGCCAAGACCGCCTTCATCTCGGGCAAGGACTGGGTCGCTGCCGGCTACCAGTACGCGGGTTCGGGCGTGGACCGCATCGTCACCGCCACCGACCACCCGGACTACGTCGACGATCCGGTGGCCAGTGGCTTCGCCGACCCGCCGAGCGACAGCGACGCGCAGTGCGACCCCGAGTCGTCACGCCAGAGCCAGATCGAACGGCTGATGATGAACGTACCGGAAAAGGCACCGCCCGACGCCTGGACCGTGGACGCGGCGCTCAGGTACTTCCTGCGCGAGAGCCCGCAGCTCGCCTATGTCCTGCTCGCCCAGACCGACGATCTGGGGCACGCCCTGGGCGCGGCCGACAACCCGGCCGAGTACGTGACGACGGGCAACTACACGCCGCCGGCCCAGTGCGTCGACCTGCCCGCCTACGACTACGTCAGTGGCCGCGACGAACGCATCTACCGCGAGGCGATCCTGGACGGTATCCGCGAGGTGGACCGCCAGTTCGGCCGCCTGATCGCCGGACTGCGGCTGCAGGGCGCGCTGGTCAACGCGACCGTGATCCTGCTCAGCGACCACTCGATGGCCACCCACTTGCGCATCTCCGAGGTCAACCCGCGGGCCACCGACTACCTCGGCCTGCTCACCGGCGCGGGTCTGGTCGGCGCAACCGGTTTTTTGCCGTACTCGGCCACCAGCTTTGGCGCGCTGTTCTGGCACGATGCGGATCCGGCCATCGTGGCGTCGGCCAAGGCGCTGCTGCAGCAGTACCGCACGCTCAATCGCCAGACCGGCCGCCGCGAGTCGCCGTGGCTGGTGCTCGACCGCGCCGACATGAAGAACGGCGTCAGCGACGAGGCCGGCCGCACGCTGGTGCCGCCGGGCGAGCTGTACCACCACTGGTTCGTCGACACCGATGGCGAGCAGACCCAGGTCTGGCCCGACCTGTTCATCTTCGCGCGCAGCGGCTTTCAGCTGCCGGCATACAGCGGCGCGCTGCAGAACCTGGGCATCGAGTTCCCGATCGACGCGTCGCTGGCGCCCTTTGTCGGCGGTCATGGCGCGCTCGACACGCAGCCGATCGTGATGGCCTTTGCGCTGCCCAATGGCCGGCGCGGGATCTCGACGCGCGAGGTCCGCATCTCGGACATCGCGACCACGGCCGCTGCTCTGTTCGGCCTGACCCTGCAGTCCACCACGATCGGCGCGGACCTGTCGGCCGATCTGAGGCCCTGACCAAAGGCTCCCACGGGGAGCGAGAAAAGGAGACCACCATGTCGAGCACGATCATCACCCGACCCAACTCTGCTGCTGCCTATGCCACCGACGGAACCCGGAGCGCGGGCGCGGTCGCTGGTCGCACCCCCGACGGCGGCGCCGGCTTCGCTGCCGCGCTCAAGACCGCCAACGGCGCGGCCGGTGCGGTGGGTGGCATCAATGCCGAGGGCGATCGTTTCGTGGCCGCGGCCGGCTACAACCAGAACGGCGCCTTCAGCTACGGCCGGGTCAGCCAGGATGGTACGACCAAGGCCAGCCTGAGCGTGGTCGGCCCCGATGGCCAGCCGCTGCTGCTGCGCGACGTCGACATCAGCAAGGGCAGCAGCTACCACGCCACCACCGCGCTGGCCGACGGCCGCGCACTCGACGTCGCGGTGGCCAACAACCAGATCGTGCTCAACACGATCGATGCCAGCGGCAACCCGTGGTCCAAGACCATCGACATCCCGTCGCGGCCGCTGCCGACCGCGATCAAGGTCTGACGCGCGGCCACAGGCTCGCGTTTGGCTACAGCGCAGCGCCGCCCTGGATCAAAAAATATTCGGTGGTACGCCTTGCCGGATGTACTTGCGGTAGTGCAGGTTGACGACCAGCGCAAAGAGCTGGCGCGCCGGATGCTTGAAGATCTCCGTCGTCAGCACGGTGCGGCGCAGGATGTTCCAGAGCGAAAAGACCCGGCGGTTGAGCCACCAGTACAACTCGGTCAGCCGTTCGGGCGCGATCTGCGCTGGCCGGTGCACGCAGGTGGTGCCGTCGTACTTGTGAAAATCCTCGTGCAGCAGCCGGCCCTCGCGCTTGTACTGCGCGAACAGCTCGGAGCCGGGCATTGGCGTCAGGATGTAAAAGCGCGGGATCGGGATCCGGGTGCGCTCGATGAAGCGCGCGGTCTCGGCGATCGACGCCTCGGTGTCGCTGTCGATGCCGACCATCATCTCGCTCGACGCCATGATGCCGGCGTCGCGAAACCGGGCCAGTAGCTTCTCGTGCTCGTCGACCTTGACCCACTGCTTGCCCAGCTGATCGAGGCCGGCCTGGTTGATGCTCTCCAGGCCCAGGCTCAGGATCTCGCAACCGGCGCGGGCCACCAGTTCGAGCAGCCGCGGGTTGCGCGCCAGCTGCAGCGAGCACTGGCTCGACCAGCGCAGCTTGAGCGGCTCGATCTCCTTGCACAGCTGCTCGAGAAAACCCGGGTTGCCGACGATGTTATCGTCGATCAGGTAGAAACAGCGAAAGCCGAGCCGGCGCACCTCGTCGATGTCGCGCAGCACCTCGTCCAGCTTTCGTGTCAGGTAGCGGCCCTGGTACAGGCAGGCGATCGAGCAAAAGCTGCACAGGTGCGGGCAGCCGCGACCGGCCATCACCGGCAGCCGGTCGCCGATCGGTTTCTGCACCAGCAGGTCGTAGCGCGGCAGCGGCAGGCCATTGAGGTCGGCGATCGGGTGGTCGTAGACGCGCTCGATGCGGCCGTTCTTGGCAAAGTCGCGCAGTAGCTGGGGGAACGAGACTTCGGCGTCGCCGCGCACCACGCTGTCGCCGTGCTTGAGCGCCTCGTCGGCCATCATCGAGGCCATGTAGCCGCCAAAGAAGACGGTCTTGCCGCGCTTCTTGTACTCGGCCGCGATCTCGAGGCCGCGAAACGCGGCGTGGCCCATGGTGCCGATGCCGACCAGATCGACGTCGGCGTCGTAGTCGAGGTCGTCCACCACCTCGAGCTTGAACTCGACCTGCCAGTCGTCGGGCGTGATCGCGGTCAGCAGCGGGAACGCCAGCCCGGGCAGGTAGATCTTGCGCTGCTTGCAGAGCACGCCGCCCGGGCCGCGTTGCGTGGGCTGGATCAGCAAGACCTTGGGCACAGCGTTCATCCGTCCTAGCAAGTGTGACTGGCCGCAGCCTAGCGAGCGCGTCGGCTCCGCCGCAAGAGCAGCATCGCCAGCAGCCCGCTGAAGAGAAACGGCTCGGCCGCTGGACCGTGTGCGGCGCAGCCACAGCCACCCTCGAGCTGGTTGTCATCTGCAGCAGGCTGGCTTGCGTCACCCTGCGCCGCGTCGACCAGGGTCGCGTTGCTGTCGACCAGTGCGAGCTCGGCGCCAGTTCTGTCTGTAACCGCTGCGTCGTGCTGCGCGTGGCGGTCAGTGCCGACCGCTGAATCGCGCGCGTCGGCGTCGACGCCGCTGTCAATGCGGGGCGCTGCGTCGATGGGGGGGGCAGCGTCGACGGCAGGGGCAGCGTCGACGGCAGGTGCAGCGTCGACGGGGGGCGCAGCGTCGACGGGAGGTGCGGCGTCGACGGGTGGTGCAGCGTCGATCGGTGGCGCGGCGTCGATCGGTGGCGCAGCGTCGATCGGTGGCGCAGCGTCGATCGGTGGCGCGGCATCGATGGGTGGACCGGCGTCCGTGACCGGCGTGCAGCCCCCTAACTGGCACGTCCCGACTGCACATGGGGTTCCGTTGGGCAACGCAGGGTCGGAGCAGATGCCGCTGGCGGGATCGCAAAGGCCGACGGCATGGCACTGATCGAGCGCGCTGCAGACCACGGGGTTGCTGCCCGTGCAGACGCCAGACTGACAGGTGTCGCTGCGCGTGCAGTCGTTTCCGTCGCTGCAGGCGTCGCCGTCGGGCAGGGCAGGGTCAGAGCAGACACCATTGGCAGGATCGCAGGTGCCGGCCGCGTGGCACTGGTCGAGTGCGGTGCAGACCACGGGATTGCTGCCGGTGCAGATGCCGGTCTGACAGGTGTCGGTCCGGGTGCAGCCGTTTCCGTCGCTGCACGGGTTGCCATCGGGTTTGGCTGGATCGGAACAGTTGCCGCTGGCCGGGTCGCACGTCCCGGCAGCGTGGCAGGCATCAAGCGCCATGCAGACGACCGGATTATTGCCGACGCACGCACCCGCCTGGCAGGTGTCGGTCGGGGTGCAGGCACTGTTGTCGGTGCAGGGCGTGCCGTTCAGCGGAGTGCCGTTGTTGGCGCAGGCGCCGCTGGTGCAGCTGTCCTGGGTGCATGGATTGCCGTCGTCACAATCGCTGTTGCTGTCGCACAGCGAGTAGTAGACGCGATCGATGCGAAATCCCCGGCGCTCGATGCTGAGGTCGGCCTTGAAGCGTGCCACGATCGTGTCGCCGCTGACTGCCGCGCTCAGCACATTGGTGCCGAGGTTGCCGGACAGCGCCTGTACCTGCATGAAGTCCGGGTCGCTGATGTAGACCCGGTCATAGTCCTGCTCGGTGGCAAAGAGCGAGAAGTGCACCTGGACGCGGCGTGCTCCGGGCCGGGTAAAGGTGCACTCTCGATATTCGCCGGCCTGGTAGTTGTGCTGCGACTCGCAAACGTAGCTCGCGAACATGACCAGCGGGCTCGACGACGCTGGCGTGCCGGTGCGCGGAATGCCGCGCGCCCTGAACGCAGCGTGGATGGCAGCCGCATTGGCGCCGCCGTTGAGCGCGACATCGGACGAGAGCAGCGCGTCGGCTGCGTTGATGAAGCGCGCGGCCGCTGTGAGATAGGTGTGGCTCTTGATGACCAGTCGGTCGGCGATCGCTGCGCCGAGGTTGTTGCGCAGCGACCAGAGCGCAGCGCTCCAGATCTCGCCGTCGGCGTGCACCTCGAAAAGTTGGTCCTCGGGAAAAGTCAGGACGCCGTCGAGCCGGCGCAGGCAGCCGCTGCCCGGCGAGCCGTCGTAGGGGTTGTACGCGGTGGCGTCCCAGGTCGCCACGCAGGCGGACTCGAGCACCGGCACCAGCGCCAGATCGGTGAGCGCGGCAGCCCAGTAGTCGCCAAAGCCCTCGCCCATGGAGCCGGCCTCGATCCCGTTGCCATAACCCGGCACCTGGTTGTCCTGGATCGCGTGGCCGTACTCGTGCAAGACGACGTCGCCGTCCTCGGCGTCGGCAACGCCGCCGGTGCCGAAGTGCATCGAGTGGGTGGCCGGGTCGTAATAGGAGTTGTCGCCGGGCGCCGGGTCGTGGGCCTGGATGGCGATCGAAAAGTTCATCACTGCCGGAAAGCCGATCGCGGTGAGGTACTGCTTGGCGCGATCAGCGTGATAGTACGCATTGACCTCGTGCAGACCCGAGGCGTTGACGCTGCGCAGGTAGCTGTAGGGCGGTCCGACCCGGGCCGGGGTGAGGCTGGTGTTGGCGTAGCGCCCGGTCAAGTTGGTGCCCGAGGTCAGATTGCGCAGCTGGCACGCCACCTCGCTCGAATCGACGTTGTTGGCCGACCGCAGGCCAGGATTGTCGGTCAGATCGACCGGGTTTTCGTAGAAGAGCAGGCCGCACTGGGGATCCAAGACCGGGTTGCAGCTGGTGCAGAGCGCTCCGGTCCAGCGCAGCCGGTCGTCGCTGCGCACCACGTCGCCCGACCGGGCGTCGACATAGAGGAACCAGCTGCCGATCGCCGGCGGCGCCGCGCGCACATCGATCTGCCACGCCAGATGAAGGCCCGGATACAGCTTGTCTCCGGCGACGACGACGAGCAGCGGCGCCGGACCTGGCGCGCGCTCGGCGCCAAGCCACTCCGTGGCCAGCGCCGCGGCCTGGTCAGCGTCGAGCCTGGGCCCGACCTCGTCGGCGAGACCGGGCACCGTCGAGTTGTAAAGGTGGACGAGCTGGCCCTCCGGATCGAAGCCGATGACGACCGCACCATCGACCACCGCGATCCCGCGGTGAACCTGCTCGAACACCAACGTGGTGCCGCCGCTGTCGGTGGTCTGGCGAACCAGGCGTAGGTCGGCGAGATCCGGATCGAGCAACAACACGTCGGCGTGCTCGGTCAGAAACGCGCGCGCCACGCTCTCGGTGTCGCCGGCTTGCGTCGCCAGCAGACCGCGCAGCGTGGTGACCGCGCCGGTCTGGGCGTCGACACTGACCTGCGTTGGCAGCGCGCTCGCCGCCTGGGCCAGGACCGTCAGCGCGCGGGTCGGCGGCTGCAGCGGGGGAGCGCCGCGATCGCACGCCCACAGCACCAGCGGCACGGCCAGCCACCGCCAGCTCGACCAGAAACCCTTGTTCGTCATTCGTCCACCGCGCAGGTATTCGACGATTATGTGTCAGCGGTCCGGGCGCCGGCAATTGGCGAAGCCTGGTAGCGCCTTTCCAGCGAGACCTGGTGGCTGCAACTCTTTTGCCGCGATGCTGATATATAGGGAAGACGTTGTGCGACCATTGGAAGTCCCCGACCGGGGCGATCAGCCAACGGGAGCGAGCGATGACCGTGAGCCGGACCAACAGCAATAGTCTTTCGTCCCTGGCCAACCTGGGGTCCACCGAGCCGGTGACGACGCCCGAGCCGGGCGACCAGGCGACGACCGCTGCGGTCAGCGACGAGCTGTCCAGCGAACCGCAGCACACCGACCTGTCCGGTGCCAACCGGCGCACGAGCGGTCTTGGGGCAGAGCCTGACCGGCGCTCGGGCGTGCTGGGCGCGATCACCGCGCACCCGCCGCCGCCGCCGCTGCCGCCGGGTGCGGCCGACATCAAGTGGGACGATCCCGCGATCAAGCCGCCGCGCGGGGCGGTGACCCAGCCGCGGCCCGAGGTGCTCGGACCGGCGGTCACCGCCTACAACAAGGCGCACGAGCGCGGGCTGGTGCGCAACCCGATGCTCACCATCATCGACTACTCGCTGCCGTCGTCACAGCCGCGCATGTGGGTGATCGACATGGATCGCAAGCAGCTGGTGGCGCAGCACCTGGTCGCCCACGGCCGCGCCTCA
>Ga0315268_10006320_pt1 | contig 12624 bp, 9 predicted proteins | sample C1_top_MG_FD_204535 | JGI IMG/M metagenome (GOLD analysis project Ga0315268, IMG submission 204535) | Sediment microbial communities from Yellowstone Lake, YNP, Wyoming, USA - C1_top | ecosystem: Environmental > Aquatic > Freshwater > Lake > Sediment | place: USA: Wyoming | collected 2017-08-01 | reverse complement strand
CACAAGGCGTCGTCAAACATCCTGTCAACGGCCCGCTGGCTCACGAAGTTGCCGTAGTAGGTCTCCGGCGTCTCTTTCTGGAACTCGAAGTCCAGCACGTCAAAGCAACTCGCCAGCGGGTTATGCACGCGCACGATGCGATGATCGCGGGCAATGGCGGCGGCGGCGGGCAGTTCCGCGAGCAGGCCGGTCGCGGCGGTTGTTGCGGCGGACACGTGCAAAAACTGGCGTCTGGTCATTTTCATAAGCTTCGGTTCGGTTGGAGCGATGCATGGTCATTGATCCGTGTTGCGTGATGCGTGAGAACGGATGCTGGATACTGGATGCTGGATGCCGGATGCTGGATGGTGGATGGGACGGGTGCGGTGCCTGACTGCTGACTCCTGACGCCTGACTCCTGAATCCTGCTGCTCTGCTCCTCCGCTCCTCTGCTCCTGTGCCCCCCGCTCCTACTCGGCCACGACCTCGTAGAGCATCCGGGCGCCGGCGGACGGGTCGCCGGCCACGTCAGCAGTGAACCGCAGCATGCCGCCTTCAACTCGCGCGTCCACCTTGGCCAGCCGCTTGCCGCCAGGGGTCAGGACCCGCACACGATAGTGCCGGAGCGTGTTGAGCCGGAGCGCAATAACCGCTTTGCCGGCTCGCACCAAGTGCGGCATCTGCCCCCATTCGAGCAACGTCTGCCGCGCAGGCTCGGCGTAGCGGATGCCAGTGTTCTGCAAATCAGTCAAGTGCGTGACCAGCAGCCGTTGGCTCGAGCCAATAGGCCGATCGTCCAACGCGCTGACCCACACGGTGGCATCGCTGCCTTCGAGCGTGACGCGCAGGCCCCCGGTTTCGAGCGTCTGGCCGGCCGGCGCGAAGCCCCCTGCCGTGCGGGGCGTGTCGAGCACCAGCGTGTCGCGCGGCGCGTCAATCGTGATCTCGCCCGTCTCGCTTTGATAGACCTTGCGGGCCGGGTCCGTTGGGTTGCTTGGCCGGAGCTGAATCTTCTCCCGCACTGCTGTCCAGAGGCGATCATCGTCCACCGAATACGGGTCCAAGGGCAAAAGCTGCGGCGCGCTGGCGGCCGGAGGCGAGCTTTGCCAACCGAGCGGAAGCACCCAAGTATGCGGCGGCATGGCCTGCGCCGAAGGGACGACCTGCGTGCCGATGCGCGTCACCCAGGCCAGCCAATGCCAGTTGGGCGCCAGGCGCGGAATCCGCTTGGCGGGCTGGGCCAGTTCGGCCTCGGTCATTGCTATTGCCACACTGTGCGGCGCGGCCTGCAGATCGCCGCGCAAAAAGAGGCAAAGCGAGGCGCGTTCAGCCGCCTGGCTCAGCGGGTCGGAGGCCAAATCGAAATAGCCCATGCGCCCGGCGGTGAACTCCGCCTCGCGGCTGTGACAGTAGGCAAAACGCCAGATGCCGCCCCAGCCTTGGAGCGCCCCCAGCGCGCCCGTCAAGATGCCGCCCACGCCGCGATAGCGCCCCGGCCCGGAGTAGTTGTACTCGGTGATGGTGAAGGGCTTGTCGAACAAGCGGGTGAACGTCTTGCTGCGCCCGCCAGTGGCGCCGTCGGCCAGGGGGCTGGTGTTCGGGCAATGGCTGGGCAGGCTCCACGGCCGCTGGAGGAAGCGCGGATGATCCACGTAGAAGTGGTCGTCCACGTAGTCATACACGGCGCGGGCGGCCTGGTCCGTAACAAAGTAAGTCCACGAATTGGCGTTGGCCACTAGCGCGCGGCAGCCCAGCTCATCGCGCAGAAACGCCTTCATCCGCTGCACCATCTCGCGCTCGGTGTCGGACAGGAAGGCGATGCAATCGCGCGCGCGCAGACTGCTCCCCGACAGGCCTTCGGGCAACTGCACCGTTCCTTCGCCTGGGTTCTCGTCGGCTTTGAGTTCCTGGCCCCAGGCGCCGGCCAGCGCCGCGCGGTCAGCGTAGCGGCCCGCCAGCCAGCGGTTCCAAGCCTGCTTCCATTCAGGAAAAGTCTGGATGTCGCGGAAGAAGTTGCCGAAGTTGCCCTCGTTGATCATCGAGAGCCAGGCCAAGGCCGGTTCCTCCGCATAGCGGCGGTTGGTGTAGGGATTGACGTGGCCGAGCAGCGCCCGCGTGAACTGCTTCCAGTTCTCGAACGCCCCCTGGTGAACCGGCACGAGGATTTTGAAGGTATCCATGGGGATGCGGCCATCACGGTCAATGCCCACCTCGCGCCACGGCACGCTGCGCGACACGTAGAGGTCGGTGGTCAGGTAGATGCCGCGGCGGATCAGCGCCGCCATCAAGTAGTCAAACTGGTCGAGCTTCTGCGGATTCAGAGTGGTGGTGTTGGTCTGCCCTTGCGTCAGCTCGCCTTCATAATGATGAAGGCGCACGGCGTTGTAGCCCAGGCGCATCAAGCGTTCGGCCAATCGGTCGGCTTGCTCTTTGGAAAGGTACTGGGCGCTAAAACAGAGGTTGAGGCCGTAGAACCGGCGCGGCTTGTCCGGGGAATCGGCGAAAGCGAACTGGCCGTCGGGCCGCGCCAGCAGCCGGCCATGCTTGCCCGCGGGCGGGTCGGCAAAGCCGAGCGCCGAAAAATCCAAGGCCGAGCCGGGCTCGATGTCGAGTTCGGCCCGCAGCGGAATCCATTCCGGCCCGGCGCTGATAACCACTGGCGCGTTCGCTGCCGCTGGTTGGTCCAGCGCCGTTTCGGCGCCCGTGGCCGGCTGGCTAACTGGCAGGCAGGCCAGGAACGCCGCCAGCAGCCAACAGTGCGCGCTCAGGGGCCAGCGCTGGCCGCGGCGATGGGCTTGAGGCATGCGGGGGGACACGACCGGCGCAGAGCGAGGCGCCAGCACTGCCCGCCCGGACGCGGACCCAGCCAAGACGCGGATCAGTAGCGAGTTCATTGCCGGTTCCTGGGTAACACTGCTCGCGGCGGAAGTCAACGGCCGGCAAGCCTAAAGCCTCGCCCCAACCGCCCGCGCGACAACCTATGCCCGCAGCCGTCGCCGCTCGCGGGAGCCCCAAGTGCGTGGGCGCTGCCAGAACGGACCGAAACACGCGGTTCAGGTCGGCAGCCGCTGGCGGACGGCGGCACAGATTCGCTCGGCCGTCTCGATCGCCTCTCGTGCCATTTGCTCCTCCACTTCAACGGCCACGTCCGGATAGCGGACATCCACCGCGAAGTCGCTGAGCTTGACGCACGCGGGTCTTAGAGTGGAAAGAGCGGGATCAAGCTCTGCGCAGGCGTCCAAAAGACGGGCCAGATCGTGCGTTCGCGCGGGCCTGATGCCTCGAGACACAAGAAACGACTTCAAATACTTCTCCGCTGCCTGCTGGCAGTGGAAGGCAATGACGTCCCACGGCTTCTGGGCAGCGCTCACTTCATTTTGAACGCACAACCAGTCCCCCTCGGCCTTGGCCAGCCAGGCGCGATACTCAGCCGTCTGTTCGCTCATACAAGACCCTTCCTTCGCGCTCAATGTCCGGAACAAGCGAGATGAGTGAATTGCGCTCCCGGCGCACCTCTTCGGGCGTTTTCACAATCAGGTCCATGCTCCACCACTGGTGCTGGAACAGTTCGCGAATCTGCGCTCGCCGCCTTATTGGGTGGAGGTTGGTCTCCATCTCGACGAACAGGTCAACGTCGCTGTCCGGCTGCTGGTCGCCGCGAGCACGGCTGCCGAAAAGCATTATGCGATGGGGATGAAACGCAGCCACGATCTTATGGACGATCTCCCCAATCAGGGTATCGTCCACCGGCGGCTGCCGGAGCGGCTTCAACACGCGTTCGCTCATCGCCACAGAAGCTTAGTCGGCTTTCCTTCCCGCTGGAAGTCTTTTCCAAGGACTGGCGGAAGACACGGCGGCGCGGGGGAACAACGCACGGTGATGCAGGGTGAATGCCGCGCTCCCCTCCGTTATTGGCATCCATTGGCTTTCATTAGAGGTTCGGTTCCGGGTCAGGGCGCCCGCTGTGAGCGGCAGCACGAACGATGAATATGCGAGAGGATTAGGATTAGGATGGGAGGGTAGCATTTTCAGGTCAGTACGCAAAAGCTGGGCTGGGCCATGTGCACCAAGACGCACATGGTGTGCACCCAAAGGCACACTAGGCAAACGATCCTTATGGGCTTAGTCTCGCGCCCAGCGGGTTACGGAGTAGTGTGAGAGCGCGGACGACTTGAGTCGCGGCTTTCGCGACACCGAGGCAAGGCGGTGGAAGGCAGGTGCAGTCGTCCGCGCTCGATCTTTTTCAGCGCCGCGCCCGGCGGCCGGCTCGTCCGGCCAACAATCTTCTAGCCAGCGGGGCAGCTTCAGGCTATTGTGCGGGCGAATGATAGATTTGCCGAAGCCAGAAGCCATTTTCACCCACGAGAGCGACCTGGATGGGTTCGTCTCGGGCCTGCTGCTGCGCCGGCTGGCGGGGGAGGTCTTCGGGCTTCAGGCGCCGCTCCACGCGTATCACAATCACAACTGGCGCCAGCGCAGCCCGACAGAGAAATCGGCGTGGGTTTCGGACCTGGCCTTTGAGCCGCGTTTGGACCGGCCCGGCTGGATGGTGGTTGACCATCATCCCACCGAGGCCCTGCCCAAGCGGGCCCTCCTGGTGCACGACCCGGCCAAATCGGCCAGTCTTTTGTGCTACGAACTGTGCCGCCAGCACGGCTTGGGCACCCCCGCCCTGGACCAGTTGGTCCACCTGAGCGACATCGCCGACCTGTTCCGCTTCGAGGACCCGGACTTCGTGCGGGCCAGCGACTACGCGAACTTGGTCAAGACCTACCAGTTCTGGAATCTCTACGAACTGATCGGCGGCGACCTGGAGCGGTTGGTGGACCATCCGCTGCTGGAGGTCATGGCCGTCAAACGCCGCGTCGAAGACCCCCTGGGCCTGGCCTGGAGCAAACTCAACGTCACCCCCATCAGCCCCACCATCGGCTACGTGGACACGGTGGTCGGCAACATCAACCTCATCATCCACCAACTGCTGGAGCAGCGGGCCACGCCCTATCCGGTGCTGCTGACGCTCTTCAGGAAAGGCAACGGCCTGATCATTGCCAGCTTGCGCAGCCGCAATAGCGAGGCGCTGCGCGTCGCGGAGCGTTTGCAGGGGGGCGGCCACCCCAACGCCGCCGGGGCCACGCTGCCCCGCTCCGTCCAACAGATTCCCGACGCGCTCAATTACCTCAGGCAAGTGCTCAATCCGGCCCCGCCGAAGGACACGCCGCTCAACACCCTGGAAAGCGCCTTTGCCGGATGGGAGCGCGGCTGATTTGACGTTCGCGCCAAAGCGGCGCATGCTTGCCTGGCTGTGACGGAGGTGCTTGAGCTGCCGCGCTGGCAAGCCGTTGGTCTGGTGATTGACCGGAACACGCGCGACTTTCTCAGCGGACGGTTTGGGCTGGCGCACGATCTTGTGGCGTGGTTCAAGGCGATTGCCTTGTTCAGGTCTGCTGAGGACGAGCGCATGTGGCACGCCAACACCTTGTCGGCGGCGCGCCGCCGCGAAGTCCTCAAAGCGGTGTTCGATGTCGAAGAACCCCGAACTTGAGGCGTTGCTTCAGGCCAGGTTTGATTTGGACGGCTCGGCCGAAGAAGAGCGCGAGGTTTTTCTGCGCTGCTGGACCGTGCCTTCTCCAAGCCAACGGCGACCGGGGTGACACGCCGGGAATTGGAGGAGTCGTTGGCCGAGCCTTGCCGCCAATTCCGCCGCGCAAGGCTAATCGAAGAACGGGCCAAGCTATCCCGCCTCCGGTAAGGGCCGCCCCCGATCACCTGCCCCCGATTTCGGCGTAAGTCCAGTGCGGTTCAAAACCCGGGTAAGGCAGGCGGAGCACCGGGCCGCTCTTGGCGTTGGGGTAAAGCGCCTTCAGTTCCCTGTAGTCCTCCGGGACGACAATCGGGGCATCGGCCAGGCGGATGATGGCCATGTTGGCATCGGTGCCCCCGTCGGTCACGGGGAAGGAGAAGATGGCGTAGCGGTCATCAGGCGAAGTGCAGCCGTAGTAGATGTGCCGGCCACGCTCGCCGTAAAGGAGCGTGCGGCTCTGGCCGTCGGCGTTCGCCTCCATGAGCATCGTCCATCCGTAGTCGTTGGCCAAGCCGGGGGTGCGGTTGGAATAGATTACCCGGTTGGGATCGTTCTGAAACCAATCGCCCGTGCAGTTAAGCTGGCGGCTCAGCAAGGTGACTTTGCCCGTTTCCAGCTCGAGCGCGACAACGTTCCAGTCCTGCCCGCTGACGTTGGCCGTGCCCACCAGCCGCTTGCCATCGGGCGACCAATACATTTGCTGGAAAATCCCCTGGCGGGGCAGCTCCTTGACCACCCGTTTGGTGGCCAGCTCAATGATGCGAATGCGGCCCTCCCGCTTGTAGAGGCAGGCGATTTGCCGGCCATCGGGACTCCATGAGGCCCACGGCCAATCCCCCTCCCGCCCCTGCACGACCGGACTCGTGCCATCGGCATTCGCGATCACCAAAGCTCCCACAGCGCCCCACAAGTCGTGATTGATTCCCCCGCCTCGCCTCGCCCGGCGGTAGAGCATTTTCGTTCCGTCGGGCGAAAACCGCCCGCCGTACTCGTCGTATTCCGGCGTGTTGGTCAGGTCGCGCGCGTGGGTGCCGTCCGGCCGAGCTAGGTAGAGGTCGTAGTCGCCTCTGGGGTTTCTGGCGGCGAAGAGGATCCAACCGCGCGTGGCCAGTTCCTTGGCCAACTGCTGGACGTCTGGGCTGGCGGCTTGGCCCTGAGCGGCCTGTAGCGCACCTGTGGCGCAAGCCCAGGCCAGTGCGGCGGCCAGCCCAACCACGGTTGCCCTGTGCCAGCTACGCTTTGTCGAGGCCATCGTCACTGTCCGTCCCTGCTGTCGGGCACGCACCAGAGCAGGCCGGGCTTGTTGTAGAGTTGTTCGTTCTTGAATTGGTCAAAGGTAATGAAGTGGGCGTGGCCGTCGAAGGCCAGGATGATGGCGCCCTTTTTATGGCGGTGGCCGATGCCTTCATCCTCCCTCGGGAACTGGCTGGCATCGTGGCCGCTGTTGGCGTCATAGACCCCGCCGAAATTCTTGATATCCGGCTCCCACATGGCGTAGGCAACGGGCTTAAAAGCGCCAAGCTTGTGGGTCGTCCTGGTCATCCGGCCAAAGCTGCAAACGGCGCCGTTCATGATGTAGCTGGAGATCCGCTGGCCGCGCTTTTGCCAGGAGATGTCGTTGGTCTTGTCGAGCGGGCAGTTGTACACCTTGCGCTCCTTGAGGTAAGGCCAATACAGGCCCATTTCGATGTATTTCCATTCGTTGGTCTTGAGCGGGTCGGGCGCACGGCCGGCGGTGGGCATGTAAAGCCAGCCGGGGCCGTACTGGTTGTCCCAGTTGGGCCAGGGCATCCAATCGCCGTTGTCGGACGCGTACATGTGCATGGCGATTCCCAACTGCCGGTTATTGCCGAGGCACTTCATGCGGTTGGCCTTTTCCTTGGCGTTGGCCAGGGCCGGCAACAGCAGGGCGGCCAGGATGGCAATGATGGCAATCACCACCAGCAGTTCAATCAGCGTGAACGCAACGGGGCGGTCTCGGCCCAGCGCCAGGAGCTGCCGCCACGGAGAGCAGGCAGGTCTTTCAAGCTCGCGCATAACGCCAATCAATATGCACCTAGTCCCAGCCCCGTCAAGCTTGGCCGTGAATGCGCGGCAAACCTGACCCGAAAATGGAGGTTGCTACGGACACCGGACCGGGCCGCGCTCCGAGCTGCCTGCGGAGCGCCCGTCCCATTTTCATCGTTTCTGGCGCCACATGCGGCATGAAGTCTGACCTGGAAAGGCCGCCGAGAACACAGAGGCGAAATGCTGACAAGAAAATCGTTCTCGTTCTCGTCCTCGTCTTTGTTCTCGTTCTCGAACCATTTTCATGCTTGGTGGTGCCACACACGGCATGTCGTCCGACCAGATCATGCTGACTTCCGCAGCCAATCCAAATCCTAGCCAAAGAGATTTGAAATTTCCAAACCTGCGAGACAATTTTACGACATTTTCAATGTCAGATACTAATCATGGGCCTCAAGATTTTAGTTGCCTGCGGCCGCCGAAACCCTATCCTCAACGCGCATTTGCTGAACGCACACTAACGCAAAAACCTATGGCTCAAAATTGTTTTCATCCCAGCATCGAAGGCGGCCAACACGGCGCCAAAAGTCTCACCGCGTTCCTGGATTACGCCAAAGCGGCGGGAGCGGCCGGCGCGCAGCCCTCCAATTACATGCTCCAGGACGGCAAGAAGTTCAAAACCGCCCGGGAGATCAAGGACGCCTTCGCCCAACGTGGAATGTTCCTGGACGGCATCTCCTGCCACTGTCCCTTCTGGGTGCACACGACGGCTTGGACCGGCAGCCCGACGGTGCGCCCGTTCATCCCGGCGGACGTGGCCAAGAAAACGCCGGCGGGCATCGAACAGTGGGCCGAAGATTACCTGATGCACTTCTTTGACTTGGCCGCCGAGTTGGGGGTCAAGATTCTGCCCATGTTCTGGGGCACCGCCTTTGGGTGGGAAATGGCCACGGGCTACCCCTGGGGCTTCTTCAAGGGGCCGAACTACGACCTGTTGAAAGAGGGCCAGGAACGGTTCGTTGCCAAGACGGCCAAGCTGCGCAAGCGGGCCAACGAATTGGGCTTCTACCTCGCCCACGAAATCCACCCGGGCACCGCCGCCATGTGCGCGGAGGACTTCAACATGCTGGTGGCCGCCTGCGACGGCGACAAGTGCCTGGCCGTCAACGCCGATCCTTCCCACTGCTGGGAAGGCGAGGACTGGGAGACGCGCTTCACCAGGGTGGCCTCCCGGATCATGGGCTGCCACGTCAAGAACTACGTCATTCGCAAGGGCGTCGCCCTGCGCAAGATGGAGGGCGACTGGCAGAAGCGGGCGATGCAGTTCGTGGACATCCCCTCCGGCGAATTGAACATGGTCCGCTACGTCGAACTGCTGATCCACGTCGGTTACCCCAGACGGTACTGCGAGGTGATGGGCACCAAGACCGCTCCGCTGATCGCCGAGGCCGAGAGCGCCTACCGCGACTTGGACGCCACCAGCGCCAACGGCATCCAGTACGTCAGAGACTACCTCTGCTTCCCCCTGGCCGCCGGCTCGTTTGAGGAAGGCATGGGCGAGTAACGCAGCCTACCAGGTATGATCTGCGATCGGGGCACGAGCAATCGTGCCCCGACTGTTTTTGGGTTCAGGCGATCCTCAGCCAGAGCGTTCGGCCGAGCGCCGAGTGCCGCGTGCCAGGGCGTTGAGGGGGCCACTGGCGGAGTGGGCTTATCATTGACACCCACCTTCAGGTGGGTGTCTTGTGGGCGCCGGCAGGAGAACCGTTTTCAACGGTTTCTCTCGGAGCTGAAGCCCCAAAGCGCGGAGTCAGCAGCCAAGAAAAGCGTTGAAACGCTTCGGCCTCTCCCTGTCGTGGCTAACACCCACCTGAAGGTGGGTGTCAATGAGAGTAGAAACGTCCGCGGGCCGGGCGCAGGGTTTCTCCGAGCTCTGACAGGTTCACCGGGCCTACCTTGGCGGCTGGGCCGGGGGCGCATTCGTGGCGGGCGGGGGCTTGAGCCGGTCAATCTCGCGCTGCCATTTTTCAGCGAGGCTGTCGCGGTTGAGCTTTTTGGCCAGCGGCAGCGCCTTTCCGTAGATGACCAGCAGGTCGGGGAAGTCCTCGTTTTCCTTGATGAACTGCTGATACACTTCGAGGGCCTCGGCTTCGCGCTCCAGTAGGACGAGGCACTGGGCAAGGGTCAATTGGAGGTGAATCTTCTGGTGCGGCGAGGGCTTTAGCTTCAAGGCCTTTTGGTACTCGGCGGCGCCGTCCCCGACCTTGCCCAGGTCCAGGTAGAGGTCGCCGAGTTTCTGCTCCAGCACCGCGCTCTGGCGCGTGAGCGGGATCTCTTGGAGGTAAACGATCAGGTCGCCGGCGGGCAAGCCGGTGGCGAGATTCAAGTCCACCACGCGCAGATGCGACCACTCCAGCAGCGGGCTGTGGCGCCGCTCCAATTCCTCGTGCAGTTCCCTGGGCTGCTTGGCCGCCGGACGGTAGAGCGGGTCGCCCACGACGGTGGTTTGCCAGGAGAGCGCAATCTGGCTCGCATAGGCGGCTTCGCCGAAAGTGAACCTCAGGCCCAGCAATCGCGAAAAGAACACCCCCAAGTCAGGGGTCAGGTCCAGGTAAGGCTCGGCCACGCAGCCCATGGTGGCGGTGGCGCCTTTGGCCAGGAGCGGCCCCACCCAGGCCTGGGAGTCGGAGCGCAGCGTGCTGGCGCTGAAAGAGTGCAGGTGGTAGGCAATCGCGCCGGGCATGAATTCAACGCTGGGCCGCTTGAAGGGGCCCGACACGTTCGCGTCATACCAACCCGCGTAAATCGCCGCTTGGGCCAGCGGAAAGGAGGCAGGCAGGGTGGCTGGTTTGTCGTCCAGGCAAGTCTCGTAGCCCTGGCGGCGGACAATCTGGCTGGCGTTGCGAATCCAATCATCACCGACCTTGTAGGGGCCGTTGGTGATGCCGCGGGCGTCAAAAAAGGCGCGGCCCCACAAGCCGTTGGTCTCAGCCTCCATGGCTTTGTCCACCAGTTCGCGGGCGATGGTTCCGGAAGGGCCGTCCAGGCGCGCGACCAAGAAGATGCCGTTGGTTGGGTTGAGCAGGGCGGCGTCGGTGATGCCGTAGAAGGGGTTGCGGAAGGCCCCTGTGATCATGAACCTTTCCACGCGGGGCGCGGCCGAGGCGCCCTTCTGTCCTTCCGGCCCCTTGGCTGCCAGGCGCTTGAACTGGCTCCGTGGCAGTAGCGCCAGTTCGCTGTCCACGGCGGCTTCATTGCGCCGCAACGGTTCGGGAAGCTTGTCCGCCTCGGGTTCGTTGAGGGTGGGGTCGTGCACCACTCGCAGCGGCACGCCGTAGCAGAGCGCGAGGTAACGGATTTTGGATTCCGCCGGCCGGCTGGAAATGTCGCCGGGCCTTTCGGTCGTGGCGGGGATGATTTCATGCTGGAAAGCAACCAAGTGCCGCGCCTCCAGTTCCTGCAAGAGCGGGCGCTCGAGTTGCTCGCGGTATTGCGCGCGCGTCATGTTCTCGCTGTCCGGCAGACTCAGGCCGATTACTTGCCCGGCAGGGACGCCCCGGCGCTGCGCGTAGTGCTCGGCCACCAGGCGCGAATCCGGGGCCACGCGCCGGTTATAGACGACGACTACCTCGTCGCCCGGCGCGGCCACGCCCGCCGGCCAGCCCGCCAGCGCCAGCGCCAGCCAACTGAGCGCGAGCAGTTGAGTGCGGAGGACGGAGAACGATTGAGAGTTGAGGGTTGAGGGTTGAGGGCTGGGCAATTTCAAATTTGCGATTTGCGATTGAGCCACTCCCATTGCCGATTCCCGCGTTGCCCCTTGGGATTGAACGGCCCCCATTGGCTATTGGCTACTGGCTCCTGCCGCCGGCACGCCCAGCTTGAGCCAGGCCACGACCGGGAAGTGGTCGCTTGGGTACTGGCCATCCTGCTCGAAGGTCACAATCTCCATCGCCTCCACGGTCACCGGGCCGCGGGCCAGAATCCAGTCTATTCGCTGGCCGCCGGGCTGGGGGCCGCGAAAGGAGTGGAAGCTGTTAATGTTCTGGTTTCTGCGTTCGCGGGCGATGGTCCAGGTGTCGGTGAATCCGCCCTCGCCGACCAGTATGTCGTAAGCCGGGTTGGCGCCCGCCGTCGCGTTGAAGTCGCCCACCAGCAGCACCGGGAGCGTGCCCGGCAACGCCTCGACCCGCTGGCGGATCAAAGCGGCGCTCTTTTCCCGCGCCAGTTGGACCTGGTGGTCAAGGTGCGTGTTCCAGAAGTAAAACTCCCGTTTGGCTGGCCGGTCGCGGAACTTGACCCAGGTGACCATGCGGCGGTTGCTGTTGCCCCAGGAGGCTGACGCGATCACGTTCGGGGTGTCGGAGAGCCAGAAGTGGTCGAACTCCAGCGGCTCAAACCGTTCCTTCCGGTAGAATATCGCCATGAACTCCCCGTGGCTGCCGCCCTCGCGCCCCAAGCCGATCCATTCGTAGGCCGCCAAATCCGCTGCCAGGTCCTTCAACTGCGCAAAAAGTCCTTCCTGCGTGCCGATGAGGTCAGGCTGCATTTTCTCAATGCAGGCGCGCATGACGGGCCGGCGCTGGGGCCAGGCGTTGGGCGGCGTGGGACTCGCGTAGCGCAGGTTGAAACTCATCACGCACAGCGCCAGCGGCGTAGTGCCCGGCGCCTCTGCCGCCCGTGCGCCGCACTCGCCGAGCAAGATGTGGACACAAAAAGCCCAAACCAGAGTTGCGGCAACCGACGCCCTCGCCCGAAAAGAGCAGCGCACCGCCAAGCAGCGACTCTCCATTACGTTCATCGGCCTCAGCCTACCGCAGCGACAAGCCCTCTGCCAAGTCCGGCGCATCGCAGTTGGTCGCCCAACTGCTTGCGCAGTTGCCGTTACCGCTCGCTGAGGGCCTCCTCGCAACTGATTTTGCTGGCCTGTGGCGCCCCGGCGTGGGTAGGCGATGGACTTAAGGAGCCGGATCCGCCGCCGCTTATGGCCAGTTGCCGCCGGGCATCTCGCGCAGTTGGAGCTTGGCCGGGTCCAACACGACGTGCTTAATGCGCTGGCG
>Ga0315268_10006319_pt1 | contig 12625 bp, 7 predicted proteins | sample C1_top_MG_FD_204535 | JGI IMG/M metagenome (GOLD analysis project Ga0315268, IMG submission 204535) | Sediment microbial communities from Yellowstone Lake, YNP, Wyoming, USA - C1_top | ecosystem: Environmental > Aquatic > Freshwater > Lake > Sediment | place: USA: Wyoming | collected 2017-08-01 | reverse complement strand
TCGGGTGGAATGCGGTGATGAGCGTTCTGGATGGGCGAGGGCAGGTCGGCCACCTGGATGTTGGGGCCTGAACTCAGGGCGCAGGCGCGCTCCAGGCAGTTTTCCAGCTCGCGCACGTTGCCCGGCCATTCGTACGACGTCATCACCTTCAGCGCCTCTTCGCTCAGCGTGCGCTGCGCCCCGGTGGTGCGCGACAGCCGCTCCAGGAAGTGCTCCGCCAGCAGTGGGATGTCCTGCTTGCGTTCGCGCAGCGGCGGGATCTTCAGGCTGAGCACGTTCAGCCGGAAGTAGAGGTCGCGGCGGAAGCTGCCCTCGGCCACCGAGGCCTCCAGGTCGCGGTTGGTGGCGGCCAGGATGCGCACGTTAATGGGCACGCGCTTGGTGCTGCCGACGGGGCGGATCTCCTTTTCCTGGATCGCCCGCAGCAGCTTGGCCTGCAGGTCGACCGGCAGCTCGCCGACTTCGTCCAGGAAGATGGTGCCGCCCTGGGCGATGGCCAGCAGGCCTTCCTTGGCGCGCACCGCGCCATTGAAGGCGCCGCGCGCGTAGCCGAACAGCTCACTCTCGATCAGGGTGGGCACCAGCGAGCCGCAGTCCACCGGGATGAACGGCTTGTCGTGGAAAGGCCCGGAGTAGTGGATGCAGCGGGCCACCAGCTCCTTGCCCACGCCATTTTCTCCCATGATCAGCACCGGGTGCGTGCTCTGCGCCGCCTTGGCCACAATGCGGTACAGCTTCTCCATCTCCGGCGAGCGCCCGATGATGGACCCGAAGCCGTGCTTGGAGCGCAGGCGTTCGCGCAGCACGCGCTTTTCGGTGGTCATCTTCAGCTCGTCCATGGCGCGCTCCAGCATGACGCGCAGCTCTTCCAGGGTGAAGGGCTTGCTGATGTAGTCAAAGGCGCCGCTCTTCATGGCCTGCACCGCCGAGGACACGGTGGCATAGCCGGTAATGATGATGACCACGGCGTTGGGGCGGCGGCTCTTGATGGCGCGCAGCGCTTCCAGCCCGCTGGCGCCGGGAAGTTTCAAGTCGAGCAGCACGATGTCGACATTCTGCGCGTCCAGCACCTTGTAGGCGTGCTCGGCGCTGTCGGCAACGAAGGTGGTGAAGCCGGCCAGTTGCGCGGCCTCGCGGCAGCCCTCGCGCACCGCGCGCTCATCGTCCACGATCAACAGGTTGAGCAGGTTGGCCCCCGGAATCTCGCGGGGCCCGGCGGTCATTTCGGTGCCAGTCGTCATCGCAGTTCCCTTTCGCGTACAACCACGAGCTATCGCCCTCCGGCCAGGGCCGGCGAGCGGTGGTCCAGGACTTCGCGCACCTTCTGCGTGAGCGCGGCGCGCGAGAAGGGCTTGTATAAGAGCATGGCCTCGCCCACGGCGGCGCGGGCCTTGGACGGATAGCCGGAAATGAACAGGACCCTGGTTTCCGGGTGCAACTGCCGGATGTTGCGGGCCGCATCGCAGCCGCCCATGCCCGGCATGACGACGTCACTGACCAGCAGGTGAATGGGCGATTGGCAAGCGCGCGCCAGCTTGAGGGCGTGCGGTCCGTCGCCCGCCTGCATCACCCGATATCCGCTCTGCACCAGCAGATGCGCGATCGAGCCGCGCACGGCCGCGTCGTCTTCCAAAACCAGCACGGTCTCGCTGCCGGTGGCGGCGGCCGCGGCGGTGCGGGTGCCAAGCGCCTGCGGCTGCGCCGGAACGCGCGGCAGCAGGATGCTGGCCTGCGTCCCCTTCCCCGGCTTGCTGCTCACGGTGACCGTCCCGCCGCTCTGGGTGACGATGCCGTACACCATGGCCATGCCCAACCCGCTGCCCACGCCATCTTTCTTGGTGGTGAAGAAGGGCTCGAAGACGCGCGCCCGCACCGTCTCATCCATGCCGTGCCCGGTATCGATAACCGAAAGGGTCGCGTACCGGCCGGCGCGCAACCCGGGGTAACGCCGCGCCGAACGCGCGCTCAACGAGCAGACGCCGGTTTCGATCCGCAGCCGCCCGCCGTTGGGCATGGCATCGCGCGCATTCAGCACCAGGTTCAGGATCACTTCCTGCATCTGCGCCGGGTCGAGGCGCACCGCGTCGTCGGCGTCGCAAAAACGCGTGACCAGTTCGATGTCGCCGCCCAGCAGCGGCTCCAGCATGCCGCGCATGGAGGCGACCACGTCCTTCAGCGAAACCACCCGCGGTTTCATCGGCTGCTGGCGCGCGAAGGCCAGCAGGTGGCGCACCACGGCGGCGCCCCGCTGGGCGGCGAGATGGATTTCTTCGGCTTCGCGGCGCGGCGGGCGCGGTCCCTGCTCCAGCAGCAGGTCGGAGTAGAGCGTGATGGCGGTCAGCACGTTGTTGAAGTCGTGGGCCACGCCGCCGACCAGGCGCCCGAGAGCCTCCATCTTTTCCGACTCGCGCAGCCGCTGCTCGAGGTGCTTGCGTTCGCTGGTATCGCGCAACACGTGCAGCGCCAGGCGGCGGCCACCGCTGCGGAACTGCAAGCGAATATCTTCCAACTCGGGTCCACAGTGGTTCCCGTCGACGGGCTTGCGAGCGGCGGCACGTGGAGCGGGCAGATCTTGCAGGCGCCGTCCCAGAACGGCGGCCGGGGCGCCAAAACCCAACAGCCGGGTGTAGGCGGGATTGGCATAGACGATGCAGCCGTCCTGCTCCACCATGAGGCCGTGAGGACAAGCTCGTGCCGCGGCGCCAAGGAATTCCATTCCCCTGTTGTGGGTGTCAGCCGCGGACGATCTCGAAAGGGAACGGGACATACCGCCGCTCAGACCAACCTGGGTCCCAAGCCGGAACAAAGCGAGCGAAGCATAGAATTTTCCGTTTTGGAAAAATGTGACAAACCTCACAATGGATACGGACTTAGGGCACTGGTCAGGCTTGACGGTCGGCCACGGGGGAGGATGGAAATTTCCCCAAATGAAAAAAAGCCACATAAAATGCGGCCCGGAACGGGACAAAATTCGGACCGAACCGGCTCAGAAGACGTTCCCGTTTTGGGAATTCACCCCTGCACAGCCACAAAAAAAGCGCGATTTCTCGCGTTCCTCGCGCTTGGTGTCTTCCTGGGTGGTGCGCCAATTCACCCATCACTCACAACTGAGAACTGGCTGCGGGATTAACCCTTGATCAGCAGCGGCTCGGTCAGCCGGAACGTGAGCCGGCGCTCGGCGGCGAATCCGACGTCCTTCTTGCCGGTGGCGTAGGCGCCGGCGGTGCCGCCCGCCGCGCCGATGGCGCTGCCGATCAGGGCGCCCTTGCCGCCGCCGGCGATGGCCCCGATCAGCGCGCCCGCCCCCGTGCCTCCGCCGATCAACGCCAGGTTGCGTTTCTTGTGCGATCCGCCCATGACAAATACGCTGGAGCTGTGGACCGGGGTGGCTCTGCCGTTGAGTGCGATGGTGGCCAGCGCCAGCCGCAGATAGCCGGAATTGTGCAGGCGTCCGGAGGAGCGCGCGGCCACCACGCGGCCGGTGACCTCGGCGCCGCGCGGCACCACGGTGCGGCCTTCGACGACGATGGGCTCATCCACCACGGCGGCGAATTCGTCGCCCGGCCTGGCGGAGACGCTGGACACGGCATTTTGCAGGCGGACCGAGACCGGGGTGCCGGCGGGGATCGTCACGCTGTCGGCCACCCGAGCTTCACTGGAAAAGAGGCCCTTCTTCTCCCCTGCGAACGGCGGAGCGAAACCGGCGGGGGATTCCGCGGCATTCACCGTGCCGGGCACACCGCTGCAGCCCACGGCCAGCAGCAGCGCAAGCAGGAGCATGGTCAGGGGAACCGCAGCCTTCAACTTCATGGGGACCTCCAGAGCCCAACAGGGCAGTTGCTGTGCCACTCCTGCAACCTTGATTTTTCAAGGCCTTAGCGGGGATCCGACGCGCCCCCGCCGAGTAATTTTTTCCGGCATGTAACCAGGCGATCAGTGGCGCTTATCAAGGTTCGGGAGAAAAGCTTAGGCCGGGTACGCGGAAAATCGGTGATCACAGATGAGCGGAAAAGCAGGTTGCTGGGGACTAGCGCGGGCGCCATGAAGGTGTATCCCGATGAGAACCGCTCAGGCTTACGCCTTCGCGAAAAAGCGTGTCGCCGGCTGAAGCCGGCTCAGCCTTCCCGTCAAACCTCCGACCCACGGCTTACGCCGTGGGCTACGTTCTATCGCGCGCTACGCGCGCTGAGCGATCGTACAGCGAAGATCACCGCGGGAAGGACACGGGACAGGGCACCAGTGCCTTACTGCGAACTGCCGGCGGAAGCCGCGGCGCGAGGCGACTGCGCCGCATCGTCGGGTTCGGCTACGATCCCGCTGAAGGCGGTGATGCCCAGCAAGCGTTCGCCGGCCACGCCGACGCGGCGGATGTCCCAACCGGGATCGGAGGCGCGCGACCAGCTCTGGCCGCCATCGCGGCTGACGAAGACTTCGCCGGAAGTGGCCGCCCCCAGCAAACGTTGCCGCCCGGCGTCATAGTGCACCGAGACCAGATTGCGGGCTGGAATTCCCACCACCACGTGTTCCCAGGTGGCGCCGTGATCGCGGCTGTGGAAGGCGCCTTCGCGGGTAGCAACCCACACCGCCGACGGCGTCAGGGCGACGCCGTAGACCGCGGTCACAAACGGCGGCAGGGCGGCCGTGCTCCAGTTGCTGCCGCCGTCTTGCGAGAGCAGCACGAGGTTGGGAGTGGCCGCCGCGACCATGTCACCCAGGGCGTCGATGGAAACGAAATTTTCGCTGCCGATCACCGGACCGCCATGCCAGCTATGGCCCTGATCCAGACTGCTGAAGACGCCGGCGGAAGTGGCGGCAAACCAGCGGTGATCGGCGACGGCCAGTTGCGCCACGCGGCCGCGCAGTTCCGACTTGATCCAGCGGCGGCGGGTAGTTACGCGCTTCTTCTTGGAGTGGGCTGCGCGGCTCACCACCGAAGTGACCTTCTCGGTCAAGACCAGGTTGATGGGCGTCCAGCGCGCCAACTTGCCATCCAGCAGGAAGACGCCGCGGTTGGTGCCGGCGATGAGGGCGCCGTTGCCGGCCTGGGCGAGACTGAAGATATCGTGGCCGGCGAGGCCGGCGTTCAGTTGCGTCCAATGCGCGCCGGCGTCGCGGCTGACGAACACGCCGCCGAATTCCTTGTCGTTGACCACGCCGGCGTAGATGGTATTGGCATCGTTGCGGTCGGCCAGCACCGCCGAGACCTGCCGGTGCGAAAAACCGTGGTTGGAGGCAAACACCGTCTGCGCGCCGTCGTTGCTGGCCAGCACGCCGCTGCGGTCGGTGGCCAGCAGCAGGTGCGCGGGACGGCGCGGGTCCACCAGCACGTCATTCACGATCAAGTTCGGGGCGGTCATGCGCCGCCAGGTCTTGCCTGCGTCCACCGTCTTCCATAATCCTTCGGTGGTGCCGGCGTACACCACGTCGCTGTTGCCGGGGTCCTGTTGCAGCACGCGGGTGCGGCGAGCGGAAAACGGCATGCCCTGGATCTTGCGGAACGACTCGCCCGAGTTTTCGCTTTTGTAAATGCCGGAGCAGGCGCTCATGTAAACCACAGACGCCTGGCGCGGGTCGACGATGATGGAGAACACGTCGGAGTCGTCAATCACGCCCTGCCTGATGGAATGCCAGGTGCGCCCGCCGTCGGTGGTTTTCCACGGCAGGTGCCAGGTGCCGGCGTAAACCGTGTCGGGCGTGCGCGGGTCTATAGCCAGCGACTCGATGTTCTTGATTTCAGCGTGGCGCGGCGGCGAGATCTGGCGCCAGGTCTGGCCCGCGTCGTCGCTGCGGAACAAGCCGTCCAGCGCGCCGGCCACCAGCACCCGGGCATCGGAAGGCGCCAGCGCGAAGGCGCGGATGGACTTGCCGTGCAGGCCCGGCAGTGCCTGCCAGGTACGGCCGCCGTCGGGCGAGCGAAACAGGTCGCCGCCGTTGTTCTCGATGCTCCACCCGGCCACGTAGATCACGTTGGAATCGGAGGGATCGACGACGATGTTGTCCAGCACATAGTGGTTCCCCGCGCCCAGGTGCGCGAAGCGCGTCCAGTTGGCGCCGCCGTCGGAGGTCAAATACAGCTCGCCGGCGCTGGTGCCCAGGAAAACGCGGCTGGGATCGTGCGGGTCGTAGGCCAAGCTGCGGGCGTCGCCGCCCTCGGGACCGAGCAGCACCCAACGGTTCGCGTGCGGTGACGTTTGCGCCGGCGCCATGGGAACCAACAACCAAAGCGTAAGCGCCAGAACCAGGAGCCTGGGAAGGGAAACGCGGGTCATAGGTGAATCGTAAGATGCAGGTTTTTCACGTGCGATGGCCATGGGCGCAGCGATTGTAGCGCTCTCCGGCAGTTTTCAGCCGTGTCTCGGTAGATACGCCTAAGGAAAAAGGCCCGGCCGAGTTCGACCGGGCCCAAATTCAGTTCCCTGCCCTTCCCCCTACGGCTTCGGAGTTGTGGCAGGAGGCGTGGCGGCCTTCTTGCCCCGTGCCTTGGGACGCGGAGCGGCCGCCGGCCGTGGATAGGCATTCTTGCTCGCCTTTACCTTAGCCTCGTCGAAGGTTTCGGTGCCGGCCTGGTCAAAGGTGGCGCCGGCGGGCACGAGCCAGATTTCGGCCGTCTTGGTACCGGCGCTGCCCACGCGCACCTCCATGCGGCCCGGATCGATGCCCTTTTCCTTGCTGAGATAGGCCTTGGTGTTGACGGCGCGCTGCTCGGCGATAGTGCGTCCCTTCTTGCCCTCCGCCGGATCGAAGTTGCCCACGATGACGGCCTTGGCATCGGGTTCGCGCTGCAGACGCAGGGCCACGTCATCCAGGATGGCCTTGGCCTCATTGTCCACGCGCGCCGGCAGGCGCTTGTTCTTGAATTGAATTTCGTTCAGCTTACTGGCCTGCGGTGGCGGCGGCGGCACCTCGACGTTGACCGTGGTAGTGCTGCTGGCCGACAAGCCGCGATCGTCCGTGGTGGTACAGGTCACCGTGACAGGTCCGGCGGGTGCGCCCGCGGTATCCAGTGTGGCCTGCGCCCCGCTGGGGGCAATGCGGCCGCCCGTGGCGGTGAAGTTATAAGTGAGCGGACGGTTATCCGGGCTCTGGCCGGTCGCGGTGATGGTCGACGGCTGTCCCGCCTGCACCGTGGCCGGATTGGCGCTGCAAGTGATGGTCGGCGGATGCTTCGGCGGCTCCTGAATAGTGAACGCCGCATTGCAGGTGGCCGGCGGCACTTTCTTCGCCTTGGGATCGGTCACCGTGGCCGTCACGCTGTACTGCCCGGGCGCCAGACCCGCGGTGTCGACCGCCGCCGTGTTCTCCTTCGGCGTCAGCTTGCCGCCGGTGGTGGTGTACTTGTAGTCGACGGTATGGTTCTTCGGGATGTTGGAAGCTGTGGTGGCCAGCGTCACCGGCTCACCCGCCATCACCGACGAAGGACTAATCGAGCAAACGGCGGCCAGTGGCGGAGGCGGCGGACCACCCCCCAGATTCAGAAGGATGCCGCTGCGCAGCCGCACGCCGGATAGGTTTTGCGTGCCCGGAATGGCAGGGAAAAAATTGTGGTGGCCCCAGACGTAATCGGCCTCCACCAGGCGCAGTGCGAAGGTCCGGTTCAGAGGGATATCAAAGCCGCCGCCCAGCACCGCCCCGATGCGGTTGTCCGTACCCAGCCCGGTTACGGACAAGCGGTGCAGGCCCACCAGGGCGTGTAGGAATGGTTCAAAATGCTCCTGGCGGAACTTGAGGCGGGGACCGATCATGACGGTGCTGGCGTTGGCCGCATCGTTGTAGTTCGCACCTGCATCCAGACTGAAGCCCGCGTACTTATTGAAATTGTATGTCGAGGTCACCCCCCAGCCCTTGTTCATATCCGGAAGCTCGAAGCCGCCGACATTTCCTCCCGGATGCATCCAGGAGTAGCCGGCAAAAATGTCTACCTTCGGGGGAGAAGCCTCCTGGGCAAGTATAGTGGGTGAGATCAGTAGGAGGGAGAAGGCGATGGCCAACCACACACCGCCACGAAAGCTTTCACGAAGTGACATGCAGTTTCCTCCGGGAGTATTTCGGGGCCCCACTGCTTCCATGTAATGATCCTTAACCTAGGAAGCCCAAGTGACAGACACTCAAGCGCCCGGCCGTGGATAGGGATTGTAACGCATCGCTAGCCGAGTGAAAAGTAATTGGCTGAATTCGGAGCTGCCGGCGATCGGGGGCCGGCGACTCCCGCTTGAGCGTCTCAAGTGACCGTGAGCCGGTCCGGCGCATCTATCAGGAGGTACTCGGGTTGCCGACAGCATGGCGCCTAGAGCTTTGACCCTAGAAAACCCGCCCTGGATGCGGGTTAGCGGGTTGCGGAGCGAGCCCCGACCCGGAATAATGGAAACACAGGCAGCATTATGACGCAAGTGAAGGTACTCATCGTCGAGGACGAGGAGAACGAGCGCAGCGGGCTGGCAGAACTGGTCAGCCTGTGGGGCTTCAAATGCGACACCGCCTGCGACGGCGTGCAGGCCCTGGAGAAGATCGACGCTTGGTCGCCGGGTATCGTGGTGACCGACCTGATGATGCCCCGCATGGACGGGATGGAACTGCTGCGCCGCATCGCCGCGTTGCCGCAGGCCTGCAAGGTCATCGTGATGACGGCCCACGGCAGCATCGACAGCGCCGTGGAAGCCATGAAGATCGGCGCCTACGATTACGTCCAGAAGGGCAGCGACCCCACCCGCCTGCGCACCATCCTGCGCCACGCCGTCAGCCAGCAGGAGGCGGAGCGCGAACTGGAAGTCACTCGCCGCACCCTGCGCGACAAGGGCGTGATGGGGCCGATCGTCGGCTCCTCGCGCAAGATGCAGGAGATCTTCCACCTGATCGAAATGGTGGCGCCGAGCACGGCTTCGGTGCTGATCACGGGGGAAAGCGGCACCGGCAAGGAACTGGTGGCGCGCACCATCCACGAGCTCAGCCCGCGCAAGGGCAAGCCTTTCATCGCCATCAACTGTGCCGCCATTCCGGAAACCCTGATCGAAAGCGAAATTTTCGGCCACGAGAAGGGCGCCTTTACCGGCGCGCTGGAGCGCCGCGTGGGCTGCTTCGAACTGGCCGAAGGCGGCACCCTGCTGCTGGACGAGATCGGCGAGATGCCGATCGGCACCCAGGCCAAGCTGCTGCGCGTGCTGGAAGACCGCAAGCTGCGCCGCCTGGGCAGCAAGGTGGAAACCTCGGTTGACGTGCGGGTGCTGACGGCCACCAACAAGGTGCCCGAGGAAGCGGTGGCCCAGGGGTTCCTGCGCAACGACCTTTATTACCGGCTCAACGTGTTCAACATTCCCATGCCGCCGCTGCGCGACCACAAACAGGACCTGCCGGAGCTGGTGGACGCGCTGGTGGCGGAGATGAATGCCAAGCACGGGCGCCGGGTACAGATGGTGAGCGACAGCGTGATGTCGCTGTTCCAGAACTACGCCTGGCCGGGCAACGTGCGCGAATTGCGCAACACATTGGAGCGCGCCGCTATCGTGTGCGACGGTTCGGTGGTGGAAAGCAAGCACCTGCCGCCGGGATTCGGCCAGGTGACGCCGCGTCCGCCGGTGCAGGAGGCCAACGCGGTGCGCCTCGGGGTGGGCACCACCGTGGGGGAGGCGGAGCGGCTGCTGATCCTGAAGACGCTGGAGGCGACCAACAACAACAAGACCCGGGCCGCTGAGATCCTGGGCATCAGCCTGAAGACCCTGCACAATAAACTGAAAGAGTACGGAACCAATGTCGCCACCGCAGACGTGGGACAGTAAGGCTTTAGGCTTTAGGCTTTAGGCTTTAGGCTTTGGGCTCCGGCTCCAGGTGGTGAAAAGCTGGATTCGGCGGCCGTTTTGAAAGGCCGCGGCTTGAGCCGCGCCGAACAAAGTTCTCGATTTTTCGTTTGGGGCGGGCTTCAGCCCGCGAGGAATCTGTTTCTCGATTCAGCAACCTGCTAGCCGGCAGGAGGAGCCGGGAGCCCTGAGCTTTGCGCCTAGAGCCTAAAGCCTAGAGCCCAGAGCCCGATTCATGCGGTTAAAAACCAAGCTCGTGATCTCGATCAGCGCCATGGTGGTGGCGCTGGTGGCGACGCTTTCCTACATTTACGTGTCGCAACTGCTGCGCCAGCGGGTGTCGCAGGAGTACGCGGGCGGCGACTTTGTGGCGCACCAGATCTACCACGGGGCGCGCGAAGCGCTGGAGCTGGACCTGAGCAACAACTACGACGTCGATCCCGACAATCCCGAGTCGGTGGGCGCCGCCATCGTGGACAGCCTGCAGACCGACCCCGGGCTGAATTCCCTGCTGCAATCCATCGTCGGCTACTCGCCCACCATCTACGACGCCGCCATCACCGACGTGCACGGGCGCGCCCTGCTCCACACCGACCCCGACGCACAGGGCAAGCTGATGCGGACGCGGCCCGACTTTGATGAGGTGCTCAAGGGCGGGTTCCGCGCCCAGTTGCGCATGGTGTATGGCGCAGCCCGCGTCTACGAGGTCCGCCTGCCCCTGAGCCGCCAAGGCAAACCGTTCGGCGACATTCGGGTCGGGCTCTCCACTGTCTTCCTGAAGAGCGAGTTGCAGCCGCAGATCAACCGCGCCTTTGAGTTCACCGCGTTCTCCATCCTGGTGTCGTTCGTGCTGGCGGCGGCGCTGTCCAATTTCGCCTTGCGGCCTCTGGAGGCCATCGGCCAGCGCCTGGACCGGTTGAGCGCGGGCGAGATCGACACCCTGCCGGAGAACCGGCCGCCGCGCCGCGACGAATATGGGGTGGTCACCACCAAGCTGGACCGTCTGGGCCGCCAGATGCGCGACGTGAAGGGGGTCTTTTCCGCCCTGAAGGAGAACCTCGAGCAGATCATGGGCAACCTGCAGGACGGCCTGATGCTGTTCACCCATGATGCCCGCGTGGTTCTGGTCAGCGCCTCGGCGGAGCGCTTCGTGGGCCGCACCCGCGCCGAGATGCTGGGAAAAAACGTGGAGGAAGTCTTCCCCGGCGACACCCGCCTGGGGCGCCTGATCGTGCATGCTTTCGCCGTTCGCCGCTCCCTGGCGCAGCGCGAGATCGAAACCGAAAGCGGCCGGCGGGTGCAGGTGTCGCTGGATTTCATCGAGGAGAAGGGTCAGAACATCGGCGCGCTGCTCAATATGCGCGATGCCGAATCGGTGCGCAAGATTGAAGACGAAATCGAGCTCTCCCGGCGGCTGGCGGCCATCGGGCGGCTCACCTCCGGCGTGGCCCATGAAGTGCGCAACCCGATCAATGCCATCATGGTGCACCTGGAAGTGCTGCGCGAGAAATTTCAGCAGATCGACCCCGATTCGCGGCGCCACATGGATGTGATCGGCAGCGAAATCCAGCGGCTGGACCGGGTGGTGCAGACGCTGGTGGATTTCACCAAACCGGTGGAACTGCGCCTGGCCGATGCCGACCTGCGGCGCGTGCTCGAGGAAGTGGTGGTGCTGGCCGGACCGGAGGCGGCGCGTCGTGGCGTCACCATGCGTTGCGACGTGCCCGAAGAGGCGCTCGCCGTCAAGGCCGACGTGGACCTGGTCAAGCAGGCGGTGCTCAACATCGCCATTAACGGTATCCAGGCCATGCCCGGGGGCGGCGCGCTCACCATCACCGGGCGCCGCGACGACAGCGCCGTCGAGGTGGAAGTGCGCGACCAGGGTCCGGGCATTCCTGCCGAAATTCGCGACAAGATTTTCAACCTTTACTTCACCACCAAGAAGTCGGGCAGCGGCATCGGTTTGGCCATGGCCTACCGGGTCATGCAACTGCACAACGGATCGCTGGCGTTCGAATCGCAGCCCGGCATGGGGACGGCGTTTTGTTTGCGGTTTCCAGCGCAGGAGCAGGCGCAAACGGCGGAAGCGGCGCGCGCGATTACGGCCAGAACGTGAGCCGCGCGCTTGCGGTTCTGCACGGGGGAGAATACAACATCAGCATGCGGGTATGGCGGGCGATTGTCGTGGCGGCGCTGCTGGCCGCCGTTCTCAACCTGGGTGGCTGCAAGAAGAAGAAGCCGGCCGTGCCGCCGCCGCAGGCACAGGCGCCGGCGGTGACCCCTGAAGCTCAGCCCCCGGCGCCGGCCGCGGTCCCCCCACCCAGCGGGGAGCCCAACCGTGAGCAGCCGGAAGCCACGCTTCCGCCTGCCACCACGGCGCCGCCCAGGCCGGTCACCAAGCCCAAGCCAAAACCGCAGAAGAACGTCGCCAAGAAACCCGCACCGGCGCCAGAGAAGCCCTCGCGCACCGTGGTGGAAGATGGCGGCACGCGGCCCGCGGGCGCGCAGCTCTCCGCCAGCTTGCCGCACGATGCCGCCATCCATCAGCAGTTCAACACCGCGCAACTGCTGGAAGCCACCGAATATAACCTGAAAAGCATTTCCCGCCAGCTCACGAGCGACGAGCAGGCAATGGTCCGGCACATCCGCAGCTACGTGCAGCAGTCGCGGGATGCGACCAAAGATGGCGACGTGCAGCGCGCCTACAACCTTGCCTTGAAAGCCCACCTGCTGTCGGATGAATTGGTAAAGCGGTAGGCTGACTTGGGAAGTAAAAAGTAAAAAGGCAAAAGTTGGAAGTGGGAATCTGCAAGCGCTCTGTCCCACCACCCACAACG
>Ga0315268_10006316_pt1 | contig 12630 bp, 9 predicted proteins | sample C1_top_MG_FD_204535 | JGI IMG/M metagenome (GOLD analysis project Ga0315268, IMG submission 204535) | Sediment microbial communities from Yellowstone Lake, YNP, Wyoming, USA - C1_top | ecosystem: Environmental > Aquatic > Freshwater > Lake > Sediment | place: USA: Wyoming | collected 2017-08-01 | reverse complement strand
TCGCCGTTCAAGCGCCTCGAGGCCGAGGTCGTCCCGCAGTACCTGAAGCTCGCCCTCAAGGTTCGCGCGGGCGCCGACTTCGTCATCCCCCAGCTGGGCTACGACGCGCGGGCGTGGGATGAGCTCCTGCGCGCGATGCGCCGGGCCGACCTGCGCGTGCCGGCGCTCGCCAGCGTCTACGTGCTGTCGCGGACCATCGCCCGCCTCTTCCATTCGAACCGGATCCCCGGCTGCGTGGTCTCGGATGAGCTGCTCGCGGTGGTCGAGCGGGAGGCCGCCGCGGCGGACAAGGGCCGGGCCTTCTTCCTGGAGCTCGCCGCACGGCAGGTCGCGATCGCGCGAGGCCTGGGCTTCCGGGGTGTCTACCTGGCGGGCCACCTGCCCGCGGCCGACGTGGCGCGCGTGCTGGACACCGCGGCGGGCTACGCTCCCGACGACTGGAGAGCGTTCGCGCGCGAGATCGCGTACGCGCCGGGCGGGAGCTTCCGGCTCTTCGCCGGGGATCCCGCGACGGGCCTCGCGACCGACGAGCCGGCGCCGGGCTATGCCCGGACGCTGACGCCGCGCGCACGCCGCCGGGCGCGCAGCCGGGTCTCGCCGTGGTACAAGGCGAACCGCCGCGTGCACCGCGCCGTCTTCACGCCGGGGACGCCCGGGTTCCGCGCCGCCGGCCGCGTCTACGGGCAGCTGGAGCGGGTCCACCTGGGCCGGCCGCTCCACGTGCTGGAGCAGGCCGTCAAGGTGCCGCTCTACGACTGCCGGGACTGCGGCGACTGCTCGCTGCCCGACGTCGCGTACCTCTGCCCGGAGTCGCAGTGCCCGAAGGGCGAGCGGAACGGCCCGTGCGGCGGGTCGCATGACGGCATCTGCGAGGTCCTCCCGCAACGCTGTGTCTGGGTACGCGCGTACGAGCGGCTCAAGCCGTACGGCGAGGAGCTCACGATGCTCGAGCGCCCGCCCGTGGTCGTCGACAACGGCCTCAAGCGCACCAGCGCCTGGGCCAACACCTTCCTCGGGCGCGACCACTTTGCGAAGGGAACCCCATGACCCAGGAGCCTCGCGGCCAGTTCATCGTGATCGGCGAGAACATCCACGCCACGCGTGTCGTCCTGCGCGGCGGCCAGCGCGTGGTGGCCCTCCCGGACGGGCGGGCGGCCCTGCCGTTCACGGACGAGGCGGACGTGGAGCGGCTCCTGCCGGTCCTGGACACAGCACTCGATGGCCCCGAGGGTCCGAAGCAGAAGGTGAAGCATGTCAAGGCGGCCGTGCTCGCCGGGATGAGCGGCGTGGGCGAGCTCGCGCAGCTCGGGCGCGGCTACGTCCGCGCGATGGCGCGGCGCCAGGCAGCGGCGGGCGCGCACTACCTGGACCTCAACGTGGACGAGGTGACCACGGACCCCGACGGCCGGATCGACGCCATGCGCTGGATCGTCGGGGCGGTCGAGGACGCGACCGACGTCGCGCTCGCGCTCGACTCGTCGTCCGCCGCGGTGCTCCGGGCGGGCCTCGGCGCGGCCTCCCGCCGCAGCGGCGCGCCGCTGCTCAACTCGGCGGCGCTCGACCGCCCCGACGTCCTGGACCTTGCTGCCGACGCGGACTGCGCCGTGGTGCTCTCGGCAACCGGCGCAGGCACGCTGCCGGCGAACGCCGATGAGCGAGTCGCGAACGCGCGGGCGCTTGTCGAGATGGCGACCGCGAAGGGCCTGGGCCTGCCTGCGCTGCACGTGGACGCGCTCGTGCTTCCCGTCGCCGTTGACCCGGAAGTCGGCGGCTACTTCCTCGACGCCGTGCGGGCGCTCCGGGCGGCCTTCGGGACCGGGCTCCACCTGACCGGCGGCCTCTCGAACGTGAGCTACGGGCTCCCGGCTCGCAGGCTCCTCAACGATGTCTTCATCGACCTTGCGATGGCGGCCGGGGCGGACAGCGGCATCATCGACCCGGTGGCGAACGACCTCCGGCGGATCGCCGGGCTCGATCGTGGGACGCGGCCGTACCAGCTGGCCGCCAACCTCCTGACGGGCGCCGACCCGTACGGCGGCGAGTTCCTCATGGCGTTCCGCGCCGGCGCGCTCGGCTGAGGCCACACGAGACCGGGACACAACCGACAATCACGACGGGCAACGGGAGAGGCAACCGATGGCGGACCTTGCGGCACTCACGGCGGCGATCGAGGCGGGCGACCGCGCCACGGCGGTCCGGGTCACCCGGGAGGCGGTCGACGAAGGCCTGGACCCGAGGACGGTGCTCGGCGCGATGACGGCGGCGATGGAGGTGATCGGCGCGAAGTTCCAGTGCCAGGAGATCTACGTCCCGGAGATGCTGATCTCCGCCCGGGCGATGAAGGAGGCCACCGCCGTCCTCGAGCCGGTCCTCGTCCAGGCCGGCATCCGTCCCGAGCACACCGCAGTACTCGGGACGATCAAGGGCGACCTCCACGACATCGGCAAGAACCTGGTCGGGATGATGTGGAAGGGCGCCAGCATCGAGGTGATCGACCTGGGCACGAACGTCGCACCGGAACGGTTCGTCGAGGCGGCGAAGGAGCACGGTGCGCACATCGTCGGGATCAGCGCCCTGTTGACCACCACGATGGTCGGCATGAAGGACGTCGTCGCCGCCATCCGCGCGGCTGACCTGGCGAACGTGAAGGTGATCGTGGGCGGTGCCCCCGTCACCCAGGATTTCGCGGATATGATCGGTGCGGACGGCTACGCGCCCGACGCGGCATCGGCCGTCGAGGCCGCCCGGAAGGCCGTCCGGGGCGGCTGAGGGACGCCATCGCGTCCGGCCGAGTCCGGCACCCGCACCCTGCACGGCAGTGGCAGCACGCGGAATGAGGTGCTGAAATGACAGGTTCGGAATCGCGTCTCCCGGAGACAATCCTCGACCGTCTGCGCACGACCTCATCAGGCCTGGAGATCTGGTGGGATTCGTCTCCGCTCGTCTATCCGGGCTGGAGCCAGAAGCTGGTTGCCAGCGTTCCCGAGAGCCAGCAGGAAACCCTGGTCGCGCAGCTTCGCCGTCTCTACGATCCCGATCACCCAGCCGAGACGCTCTTCACCGGCGTCACGACCAACCCTCCCCTTTCCTACCAGGCGATCCAGGACGATCCTGCTCGCTGGTCTGCCTGGGTGAGGGAACACGAGTTGGCCCATCCGGATCAGGATGCCACTGGGGTGGGGTGGGCCCTCTACAAGGAAATCGTGCGCCGGGGGGCAGAGCTGTTTCGCCCGGTGTACGAAGCGTCCGACTATGCCTATGGCCACCTTTCGGCCCAGGTGAACCCCCACACATTCTTCGACGCCGAAGCGATGCTCAGCCAGGCGTTGGAGTTGAGGGCCCTGGGGCCCAACATCGCCATCAAGATCCCCGGCACGCTGGAAGGCATGCTGGCGATCGTCAAGCTGACCGCGCTCGGGGTCTCCACGAACTGCACGGCGGCGTACACGGTGCCGCAATTCATCGCCGCGGCGGATGCCGTCCAGGCGGGCCTGCTGGAGGCGCGCGCCAATGGGGTGGACCTGACTGGCTGGCGCTCGGTCGTCACGTACATGAGCGCCCGCTGGGAGGGAGCCGCGGAGTTCGAGCAACAGGCGGCAGTGCAGGGCCTGGCGCTCAGCCCGGAGGACCGACGCTGGGCCGGCGTGGCGATCTTCAAGCAGGCCTACCGCGTCTTCCGACAGCGAGCCTACCCCAGCAAGATGCTGATCTGCTCGCTGCGGCTGGGCCCGGTCGTCGACGGCGCGACACGCTGCTGGCACCTGGAGGAAACCGCCGGGGCGCGAGCGGTCTTCACCCTGCCGCCGTCGTTCCTGACCGAGCTGTTCACGAAGGTCGAGCACCTGGCCTTCGAGCCGCGCATCCGGCGGGACCTCCCGGCGGACGTCATGGAGCGGCTTCAGAGGATCCCCTACTTCAACGCCGCCTATCAGCCGGACGGTCTGGCCCCCCGCGAGTTCAACGACCTGCCGCCCCTGCTCGCCACGTGGAAGGAGTTCAGGGAGGCGATGGACAAGATCGTCGCCTTCGCTGCCGGGGCGATGAGCGCGGGAGCGTCAGCCGGCGGATGAGGCGGGCCCTGCCCGGATCACGCTCTCGTCGTAGGACATCGCAAGGCGCTCGCCGGTCTGCAGCACCAGGACGTCCGCCGGGTCCCAGGCCCCGTCGATGAGGCGCCGGACCAGGAGCAGCTCGCCGGCGAGCTTCTCGAACTGCCAGCCGCGCCGGTCGGCGTCGACGCGGGCACGCGCCTCGGCCGCCGCGGCCGCCTCCGGCGCGGCCACGCCCATCTCCACGAACGCGGCGCGGTTGTAGTGGGAGCGCCAGCCGCCCAGCGTCTCCATCAGGTACGCGGCGTTGTCCTCGCCGTACTTCGCCACGTACTCCTCGTACGTGGCCCGGGCGGACGCGTCGGAGACCGCCCCCACGCCCCCGAACGCGCTCCCGTCGTCGGTCCGCTCCAGGTAGTCCTGGACATACCAGTAGGTGCCGGGGTTCGCGATGAACTCGGCCTGGTAGCGCACCCGGTCGCCCAGGAAGAGCGTGATGCAGTCGTGCGCGCGCGGGACGACCAGCGGGATCGCGCCCGCCCGGAGCCCCGCCGCCGCACCGCCGCACAGCCCGTAGGCCAGGACCACCGCGTCGTACGGCGCGCCGATCTCGTCGATCTCCGCCTGGAGGATGGAGCGGAGGTTCGGCGGGTCGTCGTGGAGGCCGCGCCGGTTCAGCCGAACGTCCACCACGTGCGGCGAGCGTGCCGCGCACAGGTAGACGGACCGGGCCAGCACTTCGCAGGTCAGGGCGAGCAGGCGCATGGTCCACAAGCCTAGCAGCGGGGTCGCCCGCGGGGCACCCGCTGGGGCACCCGCGCACCGCGCCCCTGTATCGTTCGGGACGTTCACTCGTACCCAGGAGCACCGCACCGTGGCCCTTCCCTCGCTGGCTCGCGTCCCCGCCCCGCCCGACCCGATCCTTGGCCTGTCCGAGGCTGCCCGCGCCGATTCGCGGAGCGGCAAGATCAACCTGTCGTCGGGCGTCTTCGTGGACGAGACCGGGACGACGCCGGTCCTGGCGTCGGTGACCGAGGCGGAGCGGCGGATCCTGGCCGCGGGCCGGTCCAAGCTGTACCGGCCGATCGACGGCGAGGCGGCCTTCCGCGACGCGGTCCGCGACCTCGTCTTCACGCCCGAGCACGAAGTGGTGCGATCCGGACGGGTGGCCGTCAGCCAGACGCCCGGCGGCACGGGCGGGCTCCGGGTCGCGGCCGACTTCATCCGCCAGACCGGCGGCGGCGGCACGATCTGGATGAGCCAGCCAACCTGGCCGAACCACCCGCAGCTCTTCAGCCTGGCGGGTTTCCGGATCCGCGAATACCCGTACACGGATCCCACCGGCCGCCGGATCGACGAGGCGGCCCTGCTGGCGGCGCTCGGCGAGGCGTCGCCCGGGGACGTGGTGCTGCTCCACGGCTCGTGCCACAACCCGACCGGCGTGGACCCGTCCCCGGAGCTGTGGCGGAAGATCGGCGACCTCGTCGAAGAACGGCGGCTCCTGCCGCTTGTCGATTTCGCGTACCAGGGATTCGGCGACGGGCTGCGCGAGGATGCCGACTGGATGGACGGCCTCCTGCGACCGGGGCTCGAGCTCCTCGTCTCGACCTCGTACTCGAAGAGCTTCGCCCTCTACAACGAGCGGGTCGGGGCCCTGGTCCTCGTGGCCGGATCCGCTGCGGAGGCCGCGGCCGCCCAGTCGCACGTGAAGATCGCGATCCGCGCGAACTACTCGAACCCACCGTCCCACGGTGGCGACATCGTGGCGACCATCCTGGGCGATCCCGAGCTGCGCGCCCGGTGGGAACTGGAGCTGGCCGCCATGCGGGCTCGCATCAAGGCGAACCGTGCCGCGCTCGTCGAAGCCATCACGGCGCGCGGCATCCCGGGCGACTGGGCCCCCATCGCCACGCAGCGCGGGATGTTCGCGCTCCTCGGGCTCAGCCTCGAGCAGGTGGCGCGGCTCCGCGAAGAGCATGCCGTGTACGTGGTCGGCCGCGGCCGGATCAACGTGGCCGGCTTCACGGCCGCGACGGTCGGGCCATTCGCCGACGCGCTGGGGGCCGTCATCGCGGGCTGAGACGGGCAGCAAGCGGATAGGAAAGCTGGCGACTCGCCGCGCTGCCCGTCGCCCCCGCTGAGCAAGTCCCTTGACATCTGGGAAACACAAGCGTACCGTTTTCAGTACGGTTCCGCTGTTAAAGGATGATCCGCGATGCTCGCCCACACCTACCGCCGCCAGCTCCACGAGCATGCGCTCGACCAGTATGGCTACATCACGACCCGCGACGCGGCCGACCTCGGGATCCCGCCGGTTGAGGTCCGCAAGATCGCCGCACGCGGCGGCCTGACCCACATCGCGCGCGGGCTGTTCCGCTTCGACGACATCCCGCACACCGGACGCGAGGGGTTCATGGAGGCCGTCCTCCGCGTCGGCGAGGGCGCCGTCCTGACGGCCGATGCCGTGCTGTCGCTGCATGACCTCGCCCTCGCGAACCCGCGCAAGATCCGGGTGGCGGCAACCAGGCAGGTCCGCGCCGCGCTGCCGCCGACGATCGATGCCCGCGAGCGCCACGTCGACCCGAAGGACCTCACGGTGTTCGAGGGGATCCCGACGACGACGGTGGCCCGGGCGCTGCTCGACGCCCGCGGGCTGATCATGACCGAGCGCCTCCTCGAGGCCGCGAGGCAGGCGATGCGCCGCGGGCTGCTGCTGCGCCGCGAGGGCGAGCAGGTCATCCGCACGCTCGAGTCCGCCTGATGCTCGTCGCCCGCCCCAGGCCGCCTGGCAACCTCTCGCACCTCCAGAAGCTGATCGCCGAGATCGCCGGCGTTAACGGCGAGGTCAAGCGCATCCAGCGCGCGATCGCCAACACGATCGTCGGTCAGATGCTTCCGCCCGGGGTGGTGAAGGGCGGGACGGCCATAAAGCTCCGCCTCGGCGAGGCGCACAGCCGGTTCACCCCGGACCTCGACGCCGCCCGGAAGGCTGGGCTGGCTGAGGACCACTACATGGAGGCGTTCGCGCTGCGGTTGCGTGAAGGCTGGGCTGGGTTCACCGGCACGGTCGAAGCCGACACGAAGCCTGCGCCGCCGGACGTGCCGGACGACTACATCATGTCGCCCTACTGGATCCGGCTTTCTTACCACGGCACGGAGTGGCTCAAGGTCCGCTTCGAGCTCGGGCGCGACGAGGTTGGCAGCACGCTCGTCGCCGAGCCGCGGATGGCTGATGACGTCGTGTCGATCTTCGCGGCACTCGGCCTGCCGACGCCCGAGCCGGTCCCGCTCATGCCGGTCGCCCATCAGGTCTCCCAGAAGATCCACGCTTGCACATCGATCAACCCCAGGACCGGCGAGAACGAGCGTGCCCACGACCTGGTGGACCTGCAACTTCTCTCTCGCGACGGGATTGACCTGCGGCAAACCGCCGTGATCGCCCGCCGGCTCTTCGCGTCGCGCCGGGCGCAGCCTTGGCCGCCCACCGTCATCGTCTTCTCGCAATGGGGCACGATCTACGTCGAGGCGGCGGACGGCCTCGAGGTACTGCCGACCGTCGAGCAGGCGGCGGCGTGGGCGAACGTGCTGATCGCGGACCTCGACGCGGAGACGCCGTCGGACGACGATGACGATCCAAAGGGCGACGGGGCCCCATCGGGCGGTGCGACGGCAACATGACCGCGCTGGGGGCCGTCATCGCCGGTTGAACGCATCTGCGGATCCGCGCCGTACCATCTGGGTATGCCGATCACCGCCGTCGAACTTTTCCGAACCGTCGGGCTGGGCGCCGACGGGCCCGTCGTCTGGGGCAACCCCGTCCGTGCCAGCGGCCCGGGCATCTACGTCGTGGAGTGGCCGGCCGTGCCCGACCGTGCCCCGGTCGATATCTCGGCGGTCGGGACGTGGCTCAGCCGCGTGCCCACGCTCGCGGTCGACGGCGAGCGACCAACCGGCAAGGGCCTTGCCGCGCGCCTCGCCGCGTGGTGGCTCCCCGGGGAGCCGATCGTCTTCATCGGGAGCACCGGGAAGTCGATCGCGCGGCGGGTGGACGCCTTCTACCGCACGCCGCTCGGAGACGCGCGGCCGCACGCGGCGGGGCAATGGCTCAAGGCGCTCACGAATCTCGGGCGCGCCCGCGTCTGGTGGGCGCCCACCGATGCCGCGGAGGAGTACGAGGACGCCTGCTTCGAGGCTTTTGCGGCCGCGGTCCCCGCAGAAGTCCGGGCGATCCTGCCGGCAAAGGGCAACGTGCTCCCGTTCGCCAATCGCAGGCATCCCAACGGCACTGCACGCCCCGACGGAGTGACGGGATCCACGGTCGAGCCGCCGGAGCCCGCCGAGCCGGCCGCAGCGGCCGGGAAAGGCACCTCCCGCCGGAGCCCGAGCACGATCTCGGAGGAGGACCTGGCCCGCGTCAATGACCTGCTCCAGGATCTCGCCTGCGGTGAACCCGGCCTGGAGATCACGCCGTCGCAGGCCAATGCCGAGGGCGCTATCCGGCGCCTGCTCGGGGAGTCGCCCGCTCGCCCGGCGAGCGCGCTCGGCCAGCTGTTGCGGGCAGGGAAGATCGCCGGGGCGCACCAGGACCTCGATGGTCGCTGGGCAATTCGCTGCACCAGACGGAGTCTTTGATGACACTTCGACCAAGCCTTGCCGTGATCGCACACGACGGGAAGAAGACCGACCTCGTGGCGTATGCCACCTACAACCGCGCGGTGCTCGCGCAGTTCGACCTCTTCGCAACCGCGACCACGGGGCGCCTGCTCCGCGAGAAGGTCGGGCTGGAGGTCACGACCATGCTGTCCGGTCCGCTCGGCGGCGACGCGCAGATCGCCGCCATGGTCGCCGAGGGCAGGATCCGGGCCGTCCTCTTCTTCGTGGATCCGCTGAGCGCCCACCCCCACGACCCGGACATCCGCACGCTCCTCCGGGTCTGCAACGTGCACAACGTCCCGATCGCGACGACGCTCGCGGCCGCGGACCTCTTCCTGACGTCGCCGCTCCTCTACGTGGGCATGGGCGAGGACGCCGACGTGCTCGAAGCCGGGACCGAGATCCTGGGCGTCGGGGCCGCGCAACCGCGGAGCGCCGACCACACGCGGTAGGGGGAGGCGAGACGCGCCCGCGACGGCCACCCGCCCCCCGGTCGGCGGACCTGGCGGCTTCCGTCAGGCGACCGGCGTGGGCGACATCTCGACGAGCCGGCAGAGCGCGTTCGCGAGGCGCATCTGGTCGGGCGTCCGGCAGGCCACGCGCACGAGCGCCGGAGAGGCGACGACCGCAGCGACGCACCGAGCGCGCGACGTGGCCACGTTCAGGCGATTCGGCGAGTAGAGGAACTCCATCCCCCGCGGAGCGTCCGCCGGCGACGACGATCCCATCGCATAGATGGAGAGGGGCGCCTCCTGGCCCTGGAACTTGTCGACCGTGCCGACCCGGACACCCCCGAGACCGGCGGCCCGAAGCGCGGCGGCGATCCGGTCCACGTGGGCGTTGTACGGCGCCACGACCACCACGTCGCTGTGGCGAAGGGGCGCCTCGACGCCGTCGGCGTTGATCCAGCGCGCATCGGTCGCCGGCTCGAACAGCTCCCCGAGGAGGCGGGCAATCTCGGCGGCTTCCTCGGGGCTATCGACGGCGTTCGCGGCGTGCTCCACGGGCAGCCAGCGGATCCCGGCTCCGCGGAGCGGCGGCGTGCCCCGCCGCGATCCGGCCGACACACCCCGCAGGGATTGCCGATCGCGCCCCGCTTCGGGCGTCAGGCGCGACTCGTAGAACACCTCGCTGGTGAACGCGCAGACGTCGGGATGCAGGCGCCATGTCTTCTCGATGAACAGCCCGCGCTCCGGGGGCATGGTGGCGTGGGGCTGCTGGCCTGGATCACCGGAGAGAAGATGAGCCAGCGCGCTCCGCTCCGCGCCGGGCGGGTGGCTGCCCTTCAGCGGCTGGTCGAGCTGCTGGGGATCACCCAGGAGCACGAGCGACCGAGCCGCGGGCGACACTGCGATCGTGCTCGCAAGGCTGAGCTGGCCCGCTTCGTCGACGAGGAGGACGTCGACACTCCCCGCCATGGCGGCCGCGGACCAGAGCCAGGCCGTGCCCCCGGCGACGTGGAGGGTCCCGTCGGCGAGCGCGGCGGCGATGTCGCTCGCCTCGCCGAGGGCCCTGGCGTCGGCGCACGCGGGCTCCTCGTCCCGTGCCGGCTTCTGGCCGACGCCGATGGGCCCTCCGCCCGACGTCGTGGCGCCCGTCTCCTGCGCCGCCGCGATGACGGCGTCGAGCACGTTGCCGATCACCTTGTGGCTGTTCGCGGTGATCCCCACGGTCTTCCCCGCGGCGACGAGCGCAAGGATCATCCGGGCCCCGGTGTAGGTCTTCCCGGTGCCGGGCGGCCCCTGGATCGCGAGCGTGCTCCCGTCGAGGGCCAGGGCCAGGCGAACGGCGGCGTCGAGGAAGCGCTCGCCGGCCGAGCGGAGCGGAGAGCCGGGCGTTCCCCCGGCGATCTGCGGGGGCCGCCGGAGAAGAAGCTCTCGTCCAGCCCGGTATGCGTCGGCGGTGCTGGCAACTCCCTCCCCTGCCACCCAACGGCCGATCCGCAGCAGGGAGTCCTCGATGACGGTCGTTGGCACGAACTCGTTGGGGATGAGCGACGCCGGCATCCCCCGGGCCAGCTGCTTCGCCGTCCGGTACACGGTCACGAGTCCGGCCAGGTCATCGATCTCGGTGACCGTGCCCACGGCCGCCTGGGTCCGCGGGTCGTCGACCTGCCGGCCTGCCCTGGCGCCGTGATCCTGGAGCGGGAAGCGGAATCGCTGGCGGCGCGCGCCGGCCTTCGACGCTGGCCCCAGGTCCTCGTCGAGCTCGACCATCCCGATCGGCTCGCGCTCGTCGACGAGGTCGGCGTCGGTCATGCCGCAGAGCTCGTAGTAGCGCCACCAGAAGGCCTTGTTCTCGCGTCGATGCCAGCCCAGGAGCTGGGCCAGGAGCCAGGTCGCCCGCTGCGCGTCGGTCGTCGTCTGGGCCGCGAGGTCGACGCCCTCGAGGCCGTGCGTCAGTGACGCGACCACCTCGGCGACCTCGGCCGCGCGCCCCACGGGCTCGGGTGGCTCGACCGCCGCGGGGTGGATGGGCGGCCGGGGGATCTCTCTCCCCAGCCACTCCCCGAGGTCGACGCGTCGGGCCTCCAGCCACTCGCGGAGGCGCCACGTGCTCACGACGTCGTCGCGGTTGTAGCCCTCGATCTCGGCGAGGATCTGGTCGCCGACGAGGCCGTCCGCGGTGGCGCCGTGGCCCAGCCACGCTTCGAACTCGACGATGCTGCTCCCCGCGTCCTTCAGGTTGACTTCGCGGCGAAGCCCGTAGAGGGGTTCGAGGCGCTTGATGGAGTAGCTCTCCACGCTGGCACGAATCCCCTGGCGCACCACGCGAAAGAGGTCGACGAGGACGCGCCCCCGCAGGAGCCGGTCAACTTCGTCCTCGCGCGTCGCGTGGCGCTGGGCCAGGCGCCCGAGCGCGGTCTTCTCGTACGCCGCGTAGTGGTAGACGTGGAGGGTGGGGTCCGCGTCGAGCCGCGCGATCAGGAAGTCCACGAGCTGCTCGAAGGCCGCCTTCTCGGCGGGGAGCGTGACGAGGCCCGCGGCGTCGCGGCTCCAGAAGGCGCGGAACTTCGGGACGCCCGAGTCGGCGGCTGCCGGATCGAGCACGCCGAACAGGTAGTCGATGCCATCGTCGAGCGCGAACGGATCGCCTTCGAGGTCCAGGAAGAGGTCATTGCGCGACGGCTCGGGCAGGACGAGAAAGCCGCGGTCCGGGACCAGCGTCCGCGCTCCGGGGTCGGCCTCCCCGGTCCACTCCGGCTCCAGGAGCTCCCAGAGGATCTCGCCGCGGTCCTCGCCCTCGACCTGGATCCGGGCCTGCTCACGGACGCGCGCAAGCGCGGCGTCGCCGCCGCTGTCGAGCTTCGGCCGGAGTGGAAGCTGAAGCTCCGCGAGGCCCCGGCGCGTCCGGACCGGGCCCGGGGGCGCGTCGGCAGGGCGCTCCTTGAGACCCCGCCGCTGTCGGTTGCTGATTCCCGCGACCAGGCTCAGGTCGTCGTCGGCGCGGCGCCGGTCCCGGCAGATCGCCCACCAGCGGCAGACGGCGCAATGCTCGACGGGATCGGGGTACGTGCGCTGCGGCGGGTAGGCGGGCGGGCCGACGCGCCGGTCGTCCGCAGCGGCCACGAAGTCCGCCTTCACGCGCCGGTAATACGCCATGTAGTCATCGACGCGGAGGACGACGGTCTCGCGGGCGCTCCCGCCAAGCGCGACATGAAGCCGCTCGGGCTGCCGTCCCTGGACCTGCGCGAGCTGGTCCACGTACGAGCAGATCTGGAGGACGGCGCTTGCCTTGACATGGCGCGCGAGCTTCGTGTCCGCCACCTCGTAGTGCCAGGTGCCGAACGCGCTGGCCGGCTCCCCGGGCTGGTGTTCGATCCGCAGGAGGAAGTCGGCGTGGCCGCGCCAGGTTTCGTCGAAGAACGTGGCCTGGTAGACCACGTCCGCGCCGTCGCGCATCGCCTGGCGGGTGAGTTCGGCGGCCA
>Ga0315268_10006315_pt1 | contig 12632 bp, 23 predicted proteins | sample C1_top_MG_FD_204535 | JGI IMG/M metagenome (GOLD analysis project Ga0315268, IMG submission 204535) | Sediment microbial communities from Yellowstone Lake, YNP, Wyoming, USA - C1_top | ecosystem: Environmental > Aquatic > Freshwater > Lake > Sediment | place: USA: Wyoming | collected 2017-08-01 | reverse complement strand
TACATGGTTAACAAAAAGTTAACCGAAAATTAAGGAAAAGTTAAAGGATGGTTAACAAATGGTTAACCTTAAAAATTGGATAAAAAGCCTTTTCAGTGACTCTCAAGAGCCAAAAACCGAGAATAAGTCAAATGGTGTGCGAATAAACGATATGGATGTCTTTAAAACGCCTGAAGGCTTAGGAAGATGGGTTTTAGTCATCGGACATGAAGGCTTTGGAAAAACTACACTTGTCAAACAATTTGTGAGCCAAAGATTTGCTAAATGGGGTTATATCGAAGCTGAAAATTTCCAGCCACAAAAGGATTTGGATTTGCTAATAATCGATGATTTGCATAAATGCCCAAAAGCTAAACTTGATAAAATTTTTGCGTGGTTATGCAATGCTCGACACGACAACATTAAAAACGTTATTGCTGTCACACAAGACTTAAAAAACATTGATTCTGCGACTTTGCGTAGATTTGTAGTTTTTGTGTTCTTTTGGAATCCTAAACAAGCTATGAAACTTCAAACCATAATCAGGGGCGGTCTTAAGGAGTCTCTAAAATTCGCCAACATGATTTTAGACATTCCACGCTATCATTACATACTTTATGATGCTGAAACGGGATTTATCAAAAATCCGCCGGTTTCAAACCGTGACGTAGACATTCTTATACAAGCCTTAAACAAACCTATCCCAAAAACACGCACTCAAACCGTTAAAGAAAAAATCCCAAACGGAGACGGAATAAAAACGACTTATGTTATTGCGTCTTTAGTAGCAATGAACCCACACATAAAATACTCAAAAATTGCCGAAGCCTTTAACAAGGATGTCAATTACGTTAAACAGTGCGTTTATAGGCTCAAAAATGGAAAAATCGACTTGACACAAGAACAAATAGAGCGGATAGCGACACAATACCAAAAACTAATCGCTTAAAATTCCCTTTTTTCTAATTTTAAACCGTGACTTCAAGAGGCGAGCCTGCCATAGCTTCACGGTCACGGAGAGGCAGGCTTTTTAACCATGTAGCAACTGCTACGGTAAGGTTTCAGCGTTTAAAAGATAAAAGTGGGCTTAGGGTAAACGCTGAAGTTTGGAATAAGCGTATAAAACCGCAAATCCAAAACAGTAAAGCGTGTGGTTGTGTGCGTGTCAAACTCTGATTTAAGCCAGCCTAGCGGATGCTTTGCATCTGTTAGGTGTCCTGCACCCATAGGACTCAATTGGCTCGCCTATCTTTAAGCGTAGCGTAAGCTACGTTTGAAGTAGGTCTCCAACACAAACCCAATTAGCGATGAGATGTGGGGTGATGCCTACGTCGAGTGCATAGCGAAAGCTATGTGCCACCTGTTAGCGTAGGCGGCAAGACAAGAAGGGAATGGTTCTTGAGCGGACACCCAGCGCCTAAACCTTAGGGGCATTTCTGCTCCTACCCTTTAGGCTACGCCGACCTTACTAACAGGGTTTAGGGGAGATAGACGGAAGGGAAATTGGGTAGAAGATGAAGAGTTTGGCTAAGGCACAGCCAAAATTTTTGGCTGAAGCATAGGCTACCCTGTGCTTCAGCAATTGGGTGAAATACAATGAAATGTGAACGATGCGGTAATCCACGATTTAAAAAGGTTTCCAATGAAGATTTAGGGTTTATTGGAAAAGTTTTCACGGGAACATGCTCAAAATGCGGAAAAATAATGTATACTCCGCCGGAAATAGACAACATTAAAGTCGAAACTATATAAAACATCCCTTTCTTTTTTCTATCGTGGGTGAAGTAGACTTGAATGATGCTGTTATAGGTTTGCTCATAGTGTTAGCATGTTGTATAGGCGTTTGGCTCTATGCAAAATACGCCGGATGGCTTAAGAAATAACCATCCCACACCTTTTTTATTAATGGGTGAAACAGTGGGGATACATTTTATAACGAAAAGCAGAGACCGCATTATCGAAAAAATAGATGAGCGATTAAACAAAATTGAAGGCTTAGACAAGAAGATGGATTATTTACGTGATGTTGTGTATGAGTTAGTTGAAGCTGTGACTGATGAAGTAGAATTAAGCCGATTAGAAGAGCATTTCTCAAAAAGTTGAAACAAAACTTTCCCTTTCTTTTTTTGTAGCGACTGCTACAAGTGAATGGGTGAGATGTTTGGGAATATATTATGCTATAATAGATAAAGAGTATGAAGGCAAATGCGCAGGTTTGGGCTTTTACTTTGTCTTTGCTGATAGCGAAAAAGAAGCAAGAGAACTTGCTGAAAAGCGATGTGAAGAAGAAAAGGAATATGATACTGCATGGAATTGGAAAGTCACCGAGATAACGAAGGTGTCAGGCGTCCAAAAATTAGCAAAATTCATAAGAGAGGAAATTGAACAAAAACATTCATGGCTGTTGCTAAAAAGTAATGTAAAGAACAAACAATAACTCTTCTTTTTTGATTTGGGTGTTTTGTATGCCAAAAAAAGCAGACCCAACAAACTGTCCAACAGCACAACAGTCAGCAAAACGGATAGGTGGAACACCAGAGCAATATTGCCTTTACATCTGTCCAAGGCGAAATGTCACGTTAGGCACTTGTTCTGACCGCTAAATCTCATTTCTTTTTTTCTGTTTCTGTCATGGGTGTTTTGGGATGGAGTATGGTTTGCTGTTTATTGATGGTTTGCCTTTACTTGTGCCTAAGCGTAATCTTGCACGTCAGATGCAAGTGGAAATGTGGCTGGATTTAGCTCAAGTAATAAAGGAGTTGGGGCTGGAGACTATGACTATTATTCCGCAGACAAAACCAGAACAGCTTTCTTACATTCGATAATTTCCCATCTTTTTCTGGCTGGGTGATGAGAATGCAGAGGAGTTATATCGTGTGCAAAAATTGTTATGCTGTTGTGCCATTTCCATATAGGGCTAAACTTCCAACAGACGACGAAAAGCTGTTCGACGAATTGCTTAAAGAAGTCAGAGAAAATAAAATCAGATGTTCAATATGCGGAGGACACAAGTGGATACGTAAAGTCGCTTCTAAACTGTAAAAACCTCTAACTCCCCTTTTTTCCGTTTTGGGTGTTCTAAATGAGCAAGCAAGAAAAAGAAAACCGAAAACTTTCGGGTAAAGGGCATGTCGGCACTTTCTGTCCAAGATGTGAGGGTGAGCTGGAATTTATAGACACAGAAACGTATTCGGAGGAATACTTTGAGTATTACAAGTGTAGAGATTGCGGTGCAAAGTTTTCTGTGAAATATGAACCAGTCGAATGGAGAGAAGAATAACACACTCTCTTTTTTTCTGTTTTTTGGGTGTGACTTATGGAAAAAATGACTAATAAAAGAATAATTGCAACATTGTTGCCTATTCTTAAAAAGGCTTTACAGAACATTCCAGAACTTGACGAAAAAAGTTTCTATGGAAAACCATGCAAAAACACCACAATTGACGGCTATGATGTTTACTATGAAAAGCCATTTGAGAATCACATATTAGTTTCGGTGACTATGCGTTTAGAGGGAAAGTTTGACCATGCGACTGTTACCGCTTTAATTCACTATTTTAATGGCGGTAAATTAACTGCTTATAGCTATGAAAAGGAGTTTAGAGGCTTAGGCAACGGTTTCTATGCTCGACTTGACGCTCAAGGAAACATCATTAAAAGTGAATGGGATTAACCCCTTTTTTCTGTTTTGGGTGTTAACATGGTTTGCGAAAAAGAGAAAGCTGTGCTGAATAGGACGTTTGAAGTGAAAAAGGAATGGAAAATTGGAAACTGCAAAATGAAAGTCGGAGACATTCTTAAGGTTGTTGATTATGGAATGGGAATGGCGAGTAATTATGTGGTTTTTGAGAATTTGAGGATAAAATCAGCGACGTTTAAGACTGCAACATGGCTTTTCAAACAAAACACAGAAGAGAAGAGGCTGTGTCCAGCGTTAGAAAAGCTAATCCGCAACGATGATAAATTTCCCAACAACCGCTGGTATGTTCAACAGCACATTGAACAGTGGCATGACGAAAATGGAGTTTGTCTTGTGGGAAAGCCGAAAATGGAAAACGGACAACTGATGTATGATAAAGTGGAGACGGATTATGTTGGGAAAGCAGATTAAACTCATTTTTCCTCTTTTCTTTGTAGCGTCTACGGATGGGTGAAACTATGGTAAACCGTAATTCATGCCGAGAATGTGGAACAGACATAGACGCAGACGAAAGATTCTGCGAAAAACATAAACCGAAAGGCGAAAAGCTGATGAAGATTAAAATAGTGATTAATGGTGACGTCTACGATAAAACGTTAATTCGTGACAGCGACTACGAAAGTTTTGCAGAAGAACTTGACAAACTATTACGCAAATGGGAAGTATTGAAGCCACAGTGGGTAAACGGACAGCAAATAGAGAGCGTTTAAAACACAACAACCTCTTCTTTTTTCTGTTTGGGTGAAAACATGAAAGACACCTTATACAAAACAGTTTTGCTATACACGAAACTTTCGCCACCGATAGTCGAAGGAATACTTCCAAAAATAGGACGCAAAAAGGTGCTAGAAAAGTTGGCAAAACACAACATTACCGAACAACAAATCGACAAATCAGAGAAAATTGAGAATGGGAAAGTAACTTATTCGGTTTGGCTGGAACGAGACCTTCTGTTGGAGATAAAAGAGAGATAATTGACAGCATAGACTCCTTCCTTTTTTTTCTGTTCTTGGGTGAGTTAGTTTGGCTGTTAATCATCTTGGGTGATAGTCAGGGGAATAGTGGTTGAACGAAAAGAAGTTGCGTCAGAATAAACCATGTAGGCGGTAGCGGCAACGAAGCCCCGACTATCCCCTATTGGGTGAGTGTGATGTCTAAAATAGTATGCACTAACGTTTACACTATCCCAGATACGTCATGGTATAAGCCTGTTAATGTTAAAAACAGCCCAAGAGAACGTGACGAACATGCACAAAGGCGAAAAAAGTTAGGTTGGTTGCCTAAACGAATTCGCAGACATCCGAAAATGCAGAGGATTTTCGGAAAACCAAAGAAAACCAAAAGGAAAAAAGCATCACGAAAAGCAAGACGTTTAAAAACAAGAGGAGACCGTTTCAACCAAATCGTAGAACAAGCATACAAGTCAGGCAAAATTTAACACTTCTCTCTTTTTTGAATGGGTGCCGTTATTATGAGTAACCAAGAAGTTTTAGTGAAAACATTGAAGGGTATGCTGGACATCATCATACTAAAAATGCTTAATGATAAGCCTATGCATGGCTACGCTTTCATTTCAATAATCCGCAAACGTTTCGGAGTTTACTTCGGTCCATCAACCATATACCCATTGTTGGCTGGTTTGGCGAGGGAAGGTTATGTTGTTTGTGAATGGAAAACTGTGGGAGAGTACGGTAGACCGATAAAAGTTTACACAATTACTGAAAGAGGCAGAAGATTCCTTGAAGAAAGAGAAAGAGGCTTAATGATTGTTGTGCAACCGTTGATTTCTGTGAGGCAACAATAAAATATCCCTTTTCTTTTTCTGTTCTTGGGTGTTCATCATGGAAACTAAAGAGTTTAAGTTCGAGGCGGACATATCTCTGGAAGAATGGCAGATAGAAGATTTAGAGCGTCAAATCCAAGAGGAAACAGAGAAAATATACGGAAAAAACTGCGAAATAAAAGATTACGGATTCAGCATCAACGTAGTCGTAAAAGTCTCGACTGAAAAGAAAAGCGTTCAAAATCAAACAAACATAATTTAATCTCCAATCCCCCTTTTCTTTTTCTATGAATGGGTGAAAGGCATGGTTAAGGCTTACCCTTCATGTATAGGCGGATATAAATCGTGCAGCATTACAGAAGAGTGCGGATACCATTCATACTGCAAACAATTATGTGAGATTTCCTTAAAGGATTCAGCTAAAGTATTGAGAGCTTTAGGCAACCGCATTTTTAACAAACCCATAGTCATGGTTAAGGGTTGGCAATCTACGGATAATGAGCCGTTCGCTGAAATCTACATTAATGGAAAACGTTTCGTAGCCCGCAACGTTAACGAAGTAGATGATGTTCTACGATGGTTCAAGCCTTAATTCCCCTTTTTTATGATGGGTGAAGACCGTGAAAGCGTATATCGTGAAAGTGTATAGTGATTATCGTTCGCCTGCACTATGGATAATTGAGCCAGAAACCGAAATAGAGAAAGACGTTCTGGAAACCCTTTTACAGAAACATCCCGAAGGAAAATACAACATCAGAAAAAGACCGACAAAAGAACAGAAAACCTACACGTTGGAACTAACAACGCAATAACCCCACCTTTTTCTGTGTTGGGTGATTTTGATGAATTATTTCCTGCGTTTATATCTCCACATGATTTTGTGGATGCACAACAAACTTCAATACTACAATATTTTGGTGAAAATCTACGATGTCTAATGTAGCAGTTGCTACAACCCATCTTTTTCTATTTGGGTGCTAAAACATGTCAAGTTTAACTGAAAAGTGGAAAAGAGAAAAAGAAGAGCGACTTAAGGCTATGCTCAAAAAGATTTTCGACAGCGACTTTGCTAAAGAGTGGATTCAAGACCGTCAAAAAAACCTTAAGGAAGAAATCGAGTTTTATGGCAGGGAATTAACGGAGCTGGAATGGAAAACTAACCTTATCGGCGACTTTTTCGATGAAAACTTCAGTAAAATATGTGTTGTGTTGCCAGAAATATGGGAAGAGGTTAAGGAAAGGGTTAAAGATGCATTAGAGGATGTGTTGAAGAGTCCAGAAACGTTTGAGGATGCTGTAACAGGACACATGTTCAGCGAATGCGTCGAAGTTCCTTTTAAACTGTCGGGGTATCTGGAAGATTTGATGGACGAGTTGCTGGAAATTCTAAAAAAGCAATAGCACACCACCTTTTTATGGTAGGAGCGTGCAAGTATGGGACACATTCACTTACTCAGCAACCATGAATTGCCTTTAATGAGTTATCGTGTTTGTTTGCAGTGCGGTCTAAAAACTCTTGTTTACCCTAACAGTCTATGCCCCAGATGTCTTCTACTAATGAAGTTGCATGCCTTGGAAGTTATTGCCAAAGAAAGAAAGGGTTGAAATTCTAACTTCCCTTTTTTGTTTGTGGGTGGCTTCCGTGGAAGATAAATACATAAGAGAAATGCTGTTCGTTGAAGAAGTGCTTAACCGTGAAGGTTTAACGACAAAATTCAAAGGATACTCTATAAACCGTCTGCAATACATTAAGAGAGCTTTGGAAAAATATGGAGAGTTGTGGGTTATAACGGCGATAGTTGACGGTTCAATAGGCTACCACACCTTTTCATCCGCAAAAACTCTGTTGACAAATGTTGTGGAAAACACGTTTGTCGTTTGTGAAAGAACAATGGCGTGCTATGACGGAGATGCCAGCTTAGAAATAGCAAGCGACATTTTCAGAATGGAAAGGTTTGCAGAGGAAAATCCTGAAAAGGCAAAAAGGCTTATCGAGTTTGTTGGAAAAATCAGTAATCTGCCTTGGGAACAAGCATCAGCCATAAGCAGTCTATATCCAACACTAACAATTTAATCTCCCTCTTTCTTTTTTCAGATGGGTGGCTTTTGCATAGACTCTAAAAATATGTAGTCTATGTTTAAAAAATATGCAGTCCATGCTTACCAACCTATGTTCGTTCGTTCGACGTCGACGAAGTGTCTTTGTCCATTTTTTACATTTTTTATGCTTAACATTTCCCTTTTGGAGTATGTTAAACATCTATGTTTGACATGCACGTTTAAAATATATGTGTGATACATTATTTTCCATCAAAAGGTTCGTTTTCGAGAAGTCGAAGATTTTTTAGGCATCGTCTACCTATCGTAATGAGAGTGGCAAAGACTGTGTATAGCGAAAGTCTATTTTTGGGTGTTTGTATGGACATAAACCAAATAGTGAAGGAAATAATTGACAAGAACGATTGGCTCAACGGATGGGCTGACTATGAAGAAGGCGACATCATGGAAATAGTTAATCAGCCAGAAAAGTTTGAACAAGTAACGGAGAAAACCAGCTTATGGGAACTTTACAACGACCTTAAAAACTACGATGGCACGTTTAAATTCAAAAACCTACTGTTTTTCAGCGATAGCCAATATGGAACATTCGTCTACGACATTAACAACCCTGACCGAAGCAACTACATAGAACATTTAACGATGCCTGCAATTTCCTTTGAAGACTTCATGCGTATTGTAGCGAAACTAACAAAAGAGGCTTGAACATGAAAGTTAAAATTCTGGAAGGATGCCAGAATTGGCTTGTTGAAGTCGGAAAAGTCTACGAAGTAGCACAAATCGAAGCTGACGGCACTGTGATACTGAAACATCCGGCTGAAACTGTGAAACCAACACTTGTAAAGGGAGAATACGAAATAGTCAATACGAAATAGTCAATAACTAACCTCTCTTTTTTCTATTCTATTTTGGGTGCTACGTATGGAAAAGGTAAAGCTAAATTTCGGTTGGGAAGTCGAGATTGTTCAAACACCCGCTGCAATTTCTATCAGACTATACCATGATGGCGTCTTTAAAAAGAGGTTTGACCACTACACAAAGTAAATTAGACGTTAAAATCCCTTTTTTTCTATTTGTTTGAAAAACTTTAAAATGTCAATTAAACAGATAAGAGGTAGGAATTGGGTGGAAATTTGAATAGAGAAGAGATTGAACGAATATTGAAAAATGCTGGTTGGAGACCTACTGTGTCAGCACCGCCCGAAGTTGTAGACTATCAAACTTCAACGCCTAAATACAACAGAATAATTTTGTTTTCATATCAGTTTCCAAGAGTAACTGAGGAAGCATTAAGAGAGTTGATGAGAACAGAACCGACAGGCGAGGAGCGTATCAAAGTTTTAAGAAAGTATGACTTGTAGGTGTTGAATATGTCAGAAGACACTATTGGAAAGATAAAATGTCCAAATGTAAGAGGAGCGACTCGATGGTTGTCAGAACTCTGTTCTGCACTTGAAGAACAGGGGTTTGAATGTCATGGAGATAGGCTGCGGAGCATCGCAACGCCTATGAAGGACATAAAAACTATACAGCCAGAATACTACGAAAAACCAATAACAATAAAACAATGGTTATGCATTTCAAACAAGGCTCTACTTGGATTGGGAAAAGACGAAAGTGTTATGGATGTTAAAGTATATTTCCGTGACACGCCACCTTATATTGGTGGCTATATCATCGGCGGAATTGACCAATTGTCTCAAAAAGCAAAGGAACAATTAAAGCAGGAAGTCAAAAGTTTCATCGAAGAACGAATGAAAAACAGAAAACTGCCAAAAGAAGCACAGTGCCAAATCCTAATTTAACATTCCCTTTTTTATATCTTGGGTGTAGCAGTCGCTACAGTGCGTGTCTGCATTCTTTAATCAATTGAGCAATATCCTTAATGACGTCTATTATGAAGTCAACTGCTTTTTCCAAGAATTGTTTTCCGTTTTGGCGTGACTCTCTAATCCATTCAACAACCAACGCACTTATAACAGAGGTTATTACGCCAGCAATTATTGTTTCAAACATGCTCATAGCGGTCAAACAATATTTAAGAGAACATAAGAATATAGCTTTTATGGGTGAAATCATGGGAAAGTGGAGAATAGTTGTGGAGTTGATAGTTGAGGCTGAAGATGAAGAAGATGCAGTAGAGGAGTTTGTGAGAAAAATCAACGAAATACACGATAACGCAGACCTTTACGATGAAGTAGATGAAATCCAAAAACTTGAATAGAGGCGACAAATATGACAACTGAATATGATAGGTTAATGGCTATACACCAAAAAGTTGAAGAAAACGCTGATTTGCGAGAAATTGCGGAGTGGCTCTTTGACGTTTGCATTGAACAAGCAAACGAGGCGAAAGAAGGATGGAATTTTGAGGTTTGGCTGAAAAGCTGGGGCGAATTATACAGAGACCCGTTTGAACGTAAAGCGAAATTTTTGGACAGTTGCCACGACGCTCTTGCACACAAAGGTATTGAGGCTTTTGACTTGGACACTCAAAAGCTCATCGAGGTAATCTACTATGGCTTAGTTGTTGGAAGAGACGTCTATGACATTCACAAATTGAAAAAACGGTTTCCAAAAGTCGTGGAGTTTCTTGAAAAGCTCGGATACAAGCCCATGGATAAGAAAGGCTGGATGTGGACAAAATAACTTTCCCCCTCTTTTTCTGTAAACCTTTAATAGCGTTAGAATCCTATTGCAAAATGGGTGGGAACACCTTAACAAGTCCGTAAATAATGTGCGGAAGCGAAAATGGAGGAATCCAGATGGCGGAAGCCCCAAATATAAGTGAAGCATTAGCTTACATAAGAGAGCGAGAGGAAACTTTAAGCCGTTACAGCGACAAACTACGCCAAAGTTTAGCACAAATCGCACAAGTTTTTGGCAATGCAGACTATTGCCAACGGTGCGATAAATGGAGAGGTTACCACGAAACTGAAAAAGCTCGGCGAACATGGGGTGCATGCGAAAGGTTTGTGCCACAGATAGCTGTCAGCATAGACATTGTTGACGACGAGCCATTTCACATCCAGCCTGAAGACGACATATCGCCAAAAGTTAAGTATTACTTGGCTATTCGCAACCACAAACTTGGCTACACAGAAAACGTGGGAACATACAAAAACGGAGAAATCGTTGATTTCCTTAGAGCACCCCGTGAACTGCTTAAAGCGTTAGTCAAAAGTGGCAGATTAATCCCGTTTCTACAAAAGGTCGCCGACACATTACAAGAAAAGTGCGAAGAATACAAGCAGGTTGCCGAAGTTGCTGAAAAACTTGCGAAAGCCATTAGCCCGTAGACTACTAAAAACAGACATTTGTCTTCCCTCTTTTTCTGTAATGGGTGAAATTGCATGATTGATGGCGAAGAGTTTGTTCATCAATGCCTTAAATGCTGGCATATATGGAAGAAGGGAGAACATGTTAGAAGTGACGGCAAAGACAGGGTGAGATGCCCAAAGTGTAACAGTAACCAAACGATGCTGACACACCTTAATCCTACGAAAATTGTTGTAAAAGAAGATTTGCTCATGTTTACTGACGGACAATATCCAGAGAAATATTGCCCCAAAACTTCGGCTGAAGAGCTTTTCGGAAACCAAGGCTTAGTAATCAACAAGAACGGCGTTAAAATTTTCATAAGCAGAGGAATGGGCAACAAGTTTGATGGACATTACGTTTACCTTTACGTTGACGGCTCGCCGTGGATGACAACTGAAAAGCAAGAGCATGAAAGCATGGAGTTAGCTTTGAAAGAGTGTCCAGAAAACGCAAGAGTTTTCATAGGCGGTTTGGGGTTAGGGCTAATTCTTCTCAAATTGGCTCAGTCTAAAAAAGCCAGAGAAGTATTAGTTGTTGAACGGGAGCAACGGGTAATAAGTGTTGTTGAGCCAATAATCAGGAGATGGTTTATAGTTCATTATCCAGACTTCAATTGGAAAGTTATCTGTGGAGATGCTCTTGAAGAAGTTGGAAAACATGGAAAATGGGATTGGATTTTCTTTGATATATGGAGCAACGCTTACAGCGTGCAAAAAGACGAGCCAACGCCCGAAGACGTGCAAACTAAAGCCAAGCCTTTCTTAACTGAACGGGGACGCTTAACAATCTGGACGATGGTTGTCAAAGAAATGAGAGAAAGCAAAATAAGTCCTGAAGTAAGAGCAAAAGTTGACCGACTGTTCAGCATGGTTAAAAAATCCTAATTTTTCTATTGGGTGGTTTTCTTTGAAACTTGAGAAACTTTACTATAAATTGAAGAGCCTCGTAAACGACAATGTTGAAATCCGAATAAGAGACAACGTCAGAGAGTTCACTAAACCCTACGCTGAAGTCGTGTTGGTTTCTAATTCAAACACGTATCATTGGACTGCTTTTCGTGCTGAAACCGTTGAAGAAGCTTTGAGAAAAGCAATAGCCAAGCTACGGCATCCAGAGAAAAACTATGTCGACGAGCATGGCACAGTGTGGAATGCTAAAGATAATTCGGTTTACTCAGCTAATCATATACGGACGTTTCTACGTAATAATTAAGGAGATGAGATAATGCGTGGAAAAGGGTTCACTTTCAGATGCCGAGCGTGCGGTCACGTGTTTTCGCCGAAGCCAACTCCAATAAGGACAACTTTGGTGAAGTGCCCAAAATGCGGGTTAGACGACATCGAGTTCGTTCAGTAAAAAACCCCCTTTTTTATGTGTTGGTGGGTGAATTGGGTTGAAAACGAGAACTGTTCCAATAGAAGAGATAGAATCGTGTCCAACAAAGCGGTTAGACGCAGAACATTACATACCTATACATAAGATTTGGGAATGCAGACACGGAAGAAAACTGCGGACAAAAGGAGCTGTTGTCGAAGCTTGGCTTGATGGCAAAATAACAACGGAAGCATTTCTTCTTGCGATGCAGCACGTTAAACAGTAAAATCCCCTTCTTTTTCTTTTTTCGGTGGGTGTTGTTATGCAGAATAAAGGGTTTGAATGTGATGATTGCAGAAAGAGCGACACTTGCGAAAGTGCTGGAGCCGAAGAGTTCGACGGAAAAGCAGAGAACTGTCCAGATTTTGAAAGGAAAAAGTTCATTCCAGCGAAAACTTGGCGAAAAATGACTTCAAC
>Ga0315268_10006313_pt1 | contig 12637 bp, 16 predicted proteins | sample C1_top_MG_FD_204535 | JGI IMG/M metagenome (GOLD analysis project Ga0315268, IMG submission 204535) | Sediment microbial communities from Yellowstone Lake, YNP, Wyoming, USA - C1_top | ecosystem: Environmental > Aquatic > Freshwater > Lake > Sediment | place: USA: Wyoming | collected 2017-08-01 | reverse complement strand
GCGTACCGGGTCGGTCGTCAGGTCGCCGCGCTCGCGAAGGAGAAGGGGATCGCCATGATCGTCTTCGACCGCAGCGGCTACCTCTATCACGGACGCATCGCCGCGCTGGCCCGAGGGGTCAGGGACGGCGGGATCCAGTTCTAGGCCGGGAAGGCAAGAGGGGAGCGGTACACCGATGAGCGAGATGGCAAAACCTCCGCGCAGCGACGCCGGCACGGCCCCCCCCCGCCGCGGTGGCGGCGGCGGCGGGTTCGGCGGCGGTGGGTTCGGCGGCGGCGGGTTCGGCGGGTCGCATGGCGGTCCGCGGGGCGGCGGCCCGGGCGGCGGCGGCCGCGGTGGCCCCGGCTTCGGTGGTCCCCGTCGCGACGACCGCGCGGCGCCGCGCGACGGCGCGGGCGACATGCAGGAGAACGTGATCCACATCAATCGCGTGGCGAAGGTCGTCAAGGGTGGACGGCGCTTCAGCTTCAACGCGATCGTGGCCATCGGCGACGGCAAGGGGTCCGTCGGCGTGGCGCTGGGCAAGGCCAACGAGATCGCCGACGCGATCCGCAAGGCGGCCGAGGGGGCCAGGGCCACCCAGATCACGGTGCCGATCAAGAACCATACGATCCCCTACGCCGTGGTCGGTCGCTTCGGCGCCAGCACGGTGCTGCTCAAGCCGGCCACGCCCGGCACCGGCGTCATCGCCGCCGGCGGGGTGCGCGCCATCCTCGAAGCGGTGGGGATCCGCAACATCCTGACCAAGCAGCTCGGCTCGCGCAACCCGCACAACGTCGTCAAGGCGACGCTCGACGGACTGCGTCAGCTGCGCTCGCCCGAAGAGATCGCCCGCAAGCGCGGCCTGACGGTGCCCGAGCTGTTCGGGTTGCCGCGGAAGGAGGCGCCGGCGCATGAGTAGCGGCAAGATTCGCATCACGCAGTACCGCGGTCTCGTCGGTCGCCCGGAGAAGCAGCGCCGCATCGTGCGGGCGCTCGGGCTGCGCCACAACCAGACCTCGGTCGTGCACAACGACACGCCGGCCATCCGCGGCATGGCGAACAAGGTCTGCCATCTGGTGCGTGTGGAAGAGGTGGAGTGACCATGCTGAAGCTGAACAACCTGTCGGCCCCCAAGGGCGCGAACCGCAAGATCAAGCGGATCGGACGCGGACCCGGGTCGGGACACGGCAAGACGTCGGGCAAGGGCCACAAGGGCCAGCGGGCGCGTTCCGGCCCCGGCATCGCGCCGTGGTTCGAGGGCGGCCAGATGCCGCTGCAGCGCCGGGTGCCCAAGCGTGGGTTCACGAACATCTTCAAGAAGGAATTCCAGATCGTCAACCTGGAGGACCTCGAGGAGCGCTTCGAGGCGGGCGCCAACGTGGACCCCCTGGCCCTGGCGATGGTCGGCCTGATCCGCTATCCGGACCGCCCCGTCAAGCTGCTCGCCCGCGGCGCCGTGACCAAGGCGCTGCAGGTGCACGTGACGAAGGCCAGCCAGGCGGCGCTGGGCGCCGTGTCGGCGGCGGGCGGTTCCGTGACCGTCGAGGACTGAGCGGGCGCGGTTTCGGGGCCCCAACAGAAGGAAATTCGGCAGTGAATATCACCGGCAGCTATCAGAGCATGTTCAAGATCCCCGAACTCAAGCGGCGGATCCTGTTCACGGCACTGATCCTCGTGGTCTACCGGCTCGGGAGCTACATCCCGTCGCCGGGGATCAACATCGAGGCCTTGAAGGAGTTCTTCGCCGCGCAGGAGAAGACGCTGCTCGGGCTCTACGACATGTTCTCCGGGGGCAACCTGCACCAGGCAACGATCTTCGCGCTCGGCATCATGCCGTACATCAGCGCCTCGATCATCTTCCAGCTGCTCCAGGCCGTGGTGCCCTACTTCGAGAAGCTGGCGAAGGAGGGCGAGGAGGGCCGGCGCAAGATCAACCAGTACACCCGCTACGGCACGGTGGCGCTGGCGCTCGTGCAGTCCTTCGGCATCAGCTTCGCGCTCGAGGGGATGGGCAACATCGTCCTGCACCCCGGAATGGGCTTCAAGCTGCTGACCATGCTGACGCTGACCACCGGCACGATGTTCGTCATGTGGCTGGGCGAGCAGATCACGGAGCGGGGCATCGGCAACGGGATCTCGCTGATCATCTTCATCGGCATCATCGCGCGTTATCCGAACGACGCGCTGAACACGCTGCAGCAGTTGCGGTCGGGCGAGATGCACTTCCTGAAGCTGGCGGTGATCCTGGCCTTCATGGCCGTGGTGATCGGTGGCATCATCGCCATCACGCAGGGGCAGCGGCGGATCCCGGTGCAGTACGCGAAGAAGATCGTCGGCCGGCGCATCTACGGCGGCGCGAACACGCACATCCCGCTGCGCGTCAACACCGCCGGCGTGATCCCGATCATCTTCGCGCAGTCGATCATCATGTTCCCCGGCACGCTCGGCACGATGTTCCAGAACAACGCCTTCTTCGAGGGGCTCGCCAGCCTGTTCCGGCACACGCATCCGGTCTACATCATCAGCTACACCGTGCTGATCATCCTGTTCACCTACTTCTACACCGCCGTGGTCCTCAACCCCGTGGATCTGGCGGACAACATGAAGAAGAACAGCGGCTTCATCCCGGGCGTCCGCCCCGGCAAGAAGACCGCCGAGTACATCGACAAGGTGCTCACCCGCGTCACGCTGCCGGGGGCGATGTTCCTGGCGCTGATCGCGGTGCTGCCCGACCTGATGATCAGCTGGCTCAACGTGCCGTTCTACTTCGGCGGCACCGGGCTGCTGATCGTGATCGGCGTCGGCCTGGACACCCTGCAGCAGATCGAGTCGCATCTCGTCATGCGCCACTACGATGGATTCATGTCGCGTGGGCGGTTGCGGGGGCGGCGTTAGGAGAGACCGCTTGAACGTGGTGCTGGCCGGGCCGCCCGGAAGCGGCAAGGGGACTCAGGCGGCGCTGCTGGCGCAGAGCCGTGGGCTGAGGCACATCTCCACCGGCGAGCTGCTGCGACAGGCGGTGGCGAGCGGCACCGACCTGGGACGGCGGGTCGAGGGGCTCCTGGAGCGGGGCGATCTGGTGCCGGACGACCTGATGATGGCGATCATCAGGGACTGCCTGGCCGGCGGCGGCGGCTGGCTGTTCGACGGTTTCCCGCGGACGGTGGCGCAGGCCGAGGGGCTGCTGCCGATGCTGGCGGAACTGGGGCAGCTGGTGGACGCGGTGCTCGTGCTGGACGTGCCGGACGACGAGATCGTGCGGCGGGTCGTGGGACGCCTCAGCTGCGGCGGCTGCGGCCTGGTGACGGCGCAGGATCGCCTCGGCGCCGACGGGGGCTGCCCGCGCTGCGGGAGCAGGGAGCTGCGGGTGCGGGCGGACGACCGCGAGCCGACGGTGCGCAACCGCCTGGCCGTCTACCGCGCGCAGACGCAGCCGGCGCTGGCGGCCCTGGGCCGGCGGTTCCCGCTGCGGATGGTGGACGGACGCGGCGCCGCCGCCGCGGTAGCCCAGAGGATCGCGGGTGTCCTGGAAGCATAGGATCCGGCTGAAGACGCCCGCCGAACTGGAGAAGATGGCCGCGAGCGCGCGGGTGCTGGCGGATGTGTTCCGCGCCCTGCCGCCGCTCGTGGGACCGGGCGCGACGACCGGCGAGATCGACGCGGCGGTCGAGCGGATGATACGGGACGCCGGCTGCATCCCCTCCTTCAAGGGGTACAACGGCTTCCCGGCGGCGAGTTGCATCTCGGTCAACGACGTGGTGGTGCACGGCATCCCCACCGGCCTGGTCCTCGCCGAGGGAGACATCGTCGGGATCGACATCGGCCTGATCCGCGAGGGGTTCCATTCCGACTCGGCGGAGACGCTGCCGGTCGGGCGGATCGACGAGGACGCGACGCGCCTGCTGCGGGTGACGCGCGAATGCCTGGAGCTGGCGATCGACGCGGTGCGGCCCGGGGCGCGGATCTCGGCCATCGGGGTGGCGGTCGAGGGGCACGCGCGGGCGAACGGGTTCTCGGTGGTGGAAACGCTGGTGGGGCACGGCATCGGCCGGGAGATGCACGAGGATCCGCAGGTGCCCAACTACCGCAGTTTCGCCACGCCCGACCCGGTCATGGAGACCGGCCTGGTGATCGCGATCGAGCCGATGATCAACGCCGGCACCAAGCGCGTGGTGACCGACGAGGACCAGTGGACGGTCCGGACTGCCGACGGAAAGCTGTCGGCGCACTTCGAGCACACGGTGGCCGTCGTTGCCGACGGCTCCTGGGTTCTGACGCGGCGCTGACCCGGTCCGGCGTGGATTGCCAGAAGGGAACGCATGGCCAAGGAAGAGGGCATCAGCGTCGAGGGAACGGTTGTCGAGGCGCTGCCGAATGCGATGTTCAGGGTCGAGCTCGACAACAACAAGCACGTGGTCCTGGCGCACGTCTCGGGCAAGATGCGCATGCACTTCATCCGCATCCTGCCGGGCGACAAGGTTACGGTGGAGCTTTCCCCGTACGACCTGACGCGGGGCCGGATCACGTACCGCTACAAGTAGCCCCCGCCCGGGTGGGGGGCGCCAAGGAGACGTCATGAAGGTGCGCGCATCGGTACGCAAGATCTGTCCGAAGTGCAAGGTTATCCGGCGCAAGGGCGTCGTGCGGGTCATCTGCCTGAATCGGCGCCACAACCAGCGCCAGGGCTAGGCTGACGGCCACGCCGGGAGCGACCGGCGGGCGGCGGGTACGAAAGGAGCCGAAGTGGCCAGAATCGCGGGTGTAGACATTCCGAACGAGAAGCGCATCGCAACCTCGCTGACCTACATCTTCGGGGTGGGTCAGCACCGCGCCCTGCAGATCTGCGAGAAGGCCGGGATCAGCCCCGACACGCGGACGCGCGACCTGACCGAGGAGGAGTCCCGCAAGATCATCGGGATCCTCGACAAGGACTATCAGGTCGAGGGCACGCTGCGGACCGAGGTGGCCATGAACGTCCAGCGGCTCATGGACATCGGCTGCTATCGCGGCCTGCGGCACCGGCGCAAGCTTCCCTGTCGCGGGCAGAATACCAAGAACAACGCCCGCACCCGCAAGGGACCGCGAGCCCGGCCCGGCAGCAAGAAGAAGGTGTAAGGAGGATCCGGAGTGGCGAATCCGAAGGAAAAGAAGGCCAAGGGCCGCAAGACGCGCAAGAAGCTCGACGCCATCGGCGTGGCGCACGTGAAGTCGAGCTTCAACAACACGCTCGTGACGATCACCGACCTGAACGGGAACGTGATCACGTGGTCGTCGGGCGGGCACCAGGGGCGTTACAAGGGCAGCCGCAAGTCGACCGCCTTCGCCGCCCAGCTGGCCGCGCGTTTCTGCGCCCAGGAGGTCCTGAACCAGGGCATGAAGAAAGTCGAGGTTTGGGTGAAGGGCCCCGGCTCCGGCCGTGAAGCCGCCATCCGCAGCCTCAAGGCGGAGGGCCTGGAGGTCAGCCGCGTGAAGGACGTGACGGCGGTGCCGCACAATGGCTGCCGGCCGAAGAAGCGTCGTCGCCTGTAGCACCATATACCGGGAGAAGCGTCGGGATGTGAGGAGCCCGGCGCCCTCACCAGGAGGTTCCAGCGAATGGCCAGGTACACTGAGGCCAAGTGCAAACTTTGCCGCCGCGAGGGGATGAAGCTGTTCCTCAAGGGCGAGCGCTGCTACACGGACCGCTGCGCCATCGAGCGCAGGCCTTACGGCCCGGGTCAGCATGGGCGCCGTCGTGGGCGTAAACCCTCGGACTACAAACTGCAGCTCAGGGAGAAGCAGAAAGTCCGGTCGATTTACGGCCTCCTGGAACGGCAGTTCCGCAACTACTTCACGGAGGCCGAGCGCCGCACCGGCGTCACGGGCTCCAACCTGTTCACGCTGCTCGAAAAGCGGCTGGACAACGTCGTCTACCGCATGGGCTTCGCGCCGTCGCGGCCGGCCGCCCGGCAGCTCGTGCGCCACAAGCACGTGACTGTGAATGGCGATACGTGCGACATCCCGAGCTACTCGGTGCGGGTCGGGCAGGTCATCTCCGTGCGCGAGAAGAGCCGCAACATCCCGATGGTGGTCGCTGCGCTGAAGGACACGACGAAGCGCGATCGACTTCCCTTCGTGGACGTCGACGACAAGAAGATGGAGGGTCGGCTGGTGCAGGAGCCGCAGATGAGCGACCTGCCGATCCCGATCCAGGAGAATCTGATCGTCGAGCTGTACTCGAAGGTCTGAGTCGGCGCTCGCCAGGGAAGGGGATGTCGGTACCATGAAGTGGATCAATATGATGATGCCGGAAGGCGTCAAGGTGACCCGCGAGACGCAGACCGATTCGTTTGCCGAGCTCACGCTCGCCCCTCTGGAGCGGGGATTCGGCCACACGCTGGGCAACGCCCTGCGGCGCACGCTGCTCTCCTCCATCCACGGGCACGCCGTGACGGCCGTCCAGCGGGACGGCGTCAAGCACGAGTTGAGCACGCTGCCGAACGTCCTCGAGGACGTGACGGACATCGTCCTGAACTGCAAGCAGATCGTGTTCGGCCTTTCCGACATGCCGTCGCACTGGGCCGTGATCGAGGCCGCGAAGCCGGGGTCCGTCACGGCCGGCATGATTCACGGTCATCCGGAGCTCAAGGTCTGCAATCCGGATCACCTGCTCTGCACGATCACCGAGCCCGGCTCGTTCCGGCTGCGGCTGTACATCGATACGGGGCGCGGGTATGTCGAGCGCGAGTCGCACGCCATCCCCGACGAAGTCATCGGCGTCATCCGCATGGACGCGAACTTCTCGCCCATCAGGAAGGTCAGCTACCGCGTGGAGGACACGCGCGTCGGTCAGCGCACCGACTATGACAAGCTGGTCATGAGCATCACGACCGACGGCAGCGTGCGTCCCGAGGACGCCGTGGGCTTCGCGTCGAAGCTGCTGAAGGACCAGCTGCAGATGTTCATCAATTTCGACGAAGCGCCCATCGACGCCCAGGAGACGATCGTTGACGAGGAGCAGCAGCGTCTGGTGGAGCTGCTGTGCCGCAACGTGGAGGAACTGGAACTGTCCGTCCGCTCGGCCAACTGCCTCAAGGCGGGCAAGATCCTCACCCTGTACGATCTCGTCACGAGGACCGAGCAGGAGATGCTCAAGTTCCGCAACTTCGGCCGCAAGAGCCTGAACGAGATTCAGGAGATCCTGACGGGCATGGACCTGGGCTTCGGCATGGTCTTCCCGTCCGAGATCGCGGACCGGGTGGCGGCCAGGGCCGGCAACTGAACCGGCGGTAGCGCCGCCACAGGCAGGCGCCGGGGAACGCTGCCCGGCGCGGAGGAAGCGAGACATGCGCCATAACGTCAAAGGACGGAAATTCAGCCGGACCAAGGCCCACCGCGGGATGATGTTCCGCAACATGGTCACGGCGCTGTTCCGGCACGAGCGGATCCAGACCACGACCCCCAAGGCCAAGGAGGCCCGGGGCCTGGCGGAACGCCTGATCACCTACGCCAAGGCCGGCGACCTGAATTCGCGCCGGCTGGCGGCCCGCAAGCTGACCGATCCCGAGGTGCTGCAGAAGCTGTTCGCGGAGATCGGGCCGCGCTACGCGGACCGCCCGGGCGGCTACACCCGGGTGCTGCGCATGGACGGCCTGCGCAAGGGGGACGCCGCCGACGTGGCGATCCTCGAGCTGGTCGACACCAAGGTGAAGCCGAAGGTGCGCGACACCGCCCAGCGCAAGCAGCGCCGTCGCGTCCTGAAGGCCGAGGAGGCCGCCGCGGCCCTGCTGCCGCCGGCGGCGGAAAAGTCGGCGGACAAGCCGGCTGCCGAGGACGCCGCGGACGACAAGTAGCGGCGCGTCGGAACCACGCCCAGCCCGCAGGACGGGTCTCCGGATAGTGCCGGAGACCCGTCGCTTTTCCCCCCGGTCCGGCGCCGCGGGCGGTCGCAGCCCGGGGTTGATCGCGGGCCTCCCGTCCCCTACCTTTCGGTCGTCCCGCCCCGCCGGCGGGCGTTCGCCCTGTCGCAAAGGATGGCGCATGTCCTCTCGCACGCTGCTCACCGCCGGCATCACCGGCGTCGGCATGGATTTTCCCGAGCGTCGGCTCACCAACGCCGATCTGGAAAAGATGGTGGAGACGAGCGAGTCGTGGATCACGGAGCGCACCGGCATCCGCGAGCGCCGCATCGTCGAGCCGGGCACCGGGGCATCGCACCACGGCGTGGGGGCGGCCCGCAAGGCGCTGGCGCACGCCGGGCTGACCCCGGCCGACGTCGACCTGATCCTCGTGCCGACGGTCACCCCCGACATGATGTTCCCGGCCACCGCCTGCCTCATCCAGGAGCAGCTCGGCGCCACCCGGGCCTGGGGCTTCGACGTGAGCGCCGCCTGCAGCGGCTTCGTGTTCGCCCTCCAGGCCGCGCGCGCCCAGATCGAGACCGGCGCCAGCCGCTGCGCGCTGGTCATCGGCACCGAGGTGATGTCGTCCATCGTCGACTACCGCGACCGCAACGTCTGCGTGCTGTTCGGCGACGGCGCCGGCGCCGTGGTGGTGCAGCCGGTGGAGGCCGAGACCGGCGGCCTCGTCGACAGCATCAACTTCATCGACGGCTCCGGCGGGAAGTACCTGAACATGCCGGGCGGCGGCAGCCTCAATCCGCCCACGCACCTCACCATCGACGCCGACATGCACTTCATCCACCAGGAGGGGCGCGAGGTCTTCAAGTACGCCGTCAAGGGGATGGCCGCCGTCACCTCCGCCATCCTCGAGCGCAACGGCCTGTCGCCCGCGGACGTGGCGCTGTTCGTGCCGCACCAGGCGAACATGCGCATCATCGAGTCGGTGCGGGAGCGGCTCGGCCTGACCCCGGAGCAGGTCATGGTCACGATCGACCGCTTCGGCAACACCACCTCGGCCAGCATCCCCTCGGCCCTGCGCGTCGCCTGCGACGAAGGCCGCCTGAAGCGCGGCGACACCATCGTCCTCTGCAGCTTCGGCGCCGGCTTCACCTGGGGCGCGACCCTGGTGCGCTGGACGGCCGACTGAGACTGCCCTGTCTGGCGATGCCGTCCGGACCCCGCCCGGAATCCGCGCCGCGCGTCGACCCAGGGATCGGCGAACCGCTGGCGTCGAAACGATTTACAAAGTAGTTTTCGACTGTCACATTGTTCCTGCGATGGGGGCTCCAACCGCTTTCGAGGTCCCAAGGAGATAGTCGCATGATCGAAGTCACGGGCCTCGGGCGGCGTTTCGGGGCCGTCGACGCCCTCCGGGACCTCTCCTTCGCGGTCGCGCCGGGCGAGATCGTCGGGTTCCTCGGGCCCAACGGGGCCGGCAAGACCACGGCCATGCGCATCCTGACCTGCACGCTGCCGCCGTCGGCGGGGCGGGCCACCGTGGCGGGCCACGACATCGCCACGGAGGCGCTGGCGGTGCGGCGGGCGATCGGGTTCATGCCGGAGAACGTCCCGCTCTATGCCGACTGCACGGTCGACGAATTGCTGCGCCTCGTGGCGCGCCTCAAGGAGGTGCCGGGGCGGGCGGAGGCGGCGGCGGTCGACGGCGTGGTGCGGCGCGCCGGTCTGGACGAGGTGCGCGGCCGCCTGGTGGGGCACCTGTCGAAGGGGTACCGCCAGCGGGTGGGGCTGGCGCAGGCGCTGATCGGCGATCCGCCGGTGCTGATCCTCGACGAGCCGTCGGGCGGGCTCGACCCGCAGCAGATCGTCGGGATGCGCGAGCTGATCCGCGGCTTCGCCGGCGAGAAGACGGTCCTGCTCTCCAGCCACATCCTGAACGAGGTGAGCCTGACCTGCGGCCGGGTGCTGATCCTCGACCGCGGCCGGCTCGTCGGCGAGGCCGACCCGCACGGGCTGGCGGCCCGGCACGCAGGGCGGCCCCGCGTGGCGGTGGCCTGGGACGGCCCGCGGGAGGCGGTGCGCGCCGCGCTGGCGGCGGTGCCGGGCGTGCTCGCGGTCGCGCCGGAGGAGAGCGGCGCCGAGGTGACGCTCGGCGGCGATCCGGAAGCGGTGCGCCCCGAGCTCGCGGCGGCGGTGATCGGCGCCGGGGGGCGGCTGCAGCGCATGGAGGACCGCGGCGCCACGCTGGAGGAGCTGTTCCTGAGCCTGACCGCCGGCCGCGGCGCGCCGGAGGCGCCGGCTGCCGACGCGGCCCCGGCCGATGACGGCGGGGAGGTGGCGTCGTGAGGCAGTTGCTCGCCATCGCCCGGCGCGAAACCGGCTCCTTCTTCCGCAGCGCGATGGCGCCGGTCGTCGTGACCTGCTTCCTGCTGCTGACGGGGCTCTTCTTCACGCTCATCGTCTTCGGCTACAGCCAGCTCTCCGCGGAGGCGCAGCGCTCGGGGCGGCTGGCGGAAGTGGTGCTCAACCTGTCGGACGGCGTGTTCCAGCCGCTGGCGGTGAACATCTCGGTCTTCCTGATCTTCCTGCTGCCGGCCGTGACGATGCGCCTGTTCGCGGAGGAATACCGCTCGGGCCGCTACGACCTGATCATGTCGTGGCCGGTGGCGGATCACGTCTGGGTGCTGGGCAAGTTCGCCGCCGCCGTGGCGGTGACGCTCGTGCTCGTGGCCGGCGCCTCGGCGCACCTGGCCGCCGGCGCGGCGTTCGGCCACCTCGAGAGCGGACCGCTGCTGGCGGCCGGCCTCGGCCTGCTGCTCGCGGCCACGCTGTACGCCGCCTGGGGGGTGTTCTTCTCGACGGTGCTCCCGTACCAGGTGGTGGCGTACATCCTGACCTTCGGGTTCCTGCTGCTGCTCTACGCGATCGGGGGGCTCGAGCCGCACCTGCCGGGCGCGCTGGGGCGGCTGGTCGCCAACCTGGCCCTGCCCGTGCACTTCCAGCGCTTCTCGCGCGGCATCGTCGACAGCCGCGACGTCTACTACTTCCTGGCCTGGACCGGCCTCGGCCTCACGGCCGCCTCCGCATCGCTCGGGGGGCGGCGGCTGGCCGGCGCGCGGCGGCTGGCGCGGTGGACGCCGACGGTCGTGTCGGCGGCGCTGCTGCTGGTCGTGGGGATCCTCGTGGCGCGTCACCCCTGGAGCGCCGACCTGACCAGCAACCGGCGGTTCAGCCCGGCGCCGCAGACCGTCAACATCCTGAGGGACCTGCGCGCCGACGTCCGCGTGCACGCGTTCTACCAGCGGCTCGACCCGCGCCGCAAGGGGACCGAGGTGCTGCTCAGCGCCTTCGCCGACCGCAGCGGGCGCTTCCGCTACGACTTCGTCGATCCCGACCGCGACCTCGCGCTCGTGGAGCGCTACCGCATCACCGCCGGCGGCACCCTGGTCATCGAGGCGGCGGGGCGGCAGCGGACGCTCGTCAACCCCGACGAGGCGTCGCTCGTCAACACGATCTACCGCCTGGTCACCGCCTCGCAGCCGGTCATCTACTACGTGGTCGGGCACGGCGAGCACCGGCTCGACAGCGAGGACCGCGGCGGCTACAGCGCCTTCGTGACGGCGGTGCGTTCGCAGGGCTACGAGCTGCGGCAGCTGCTGCTGGCCGACGGGCCGCTGGTGCCGCCCGACGCGGCGGCGGTCGTGCTGGCGGCCCCCAAGGTCGACCTGTCGGCGTCCGAGCTGACGGCGCTGGACGACTACCTGCGCGCCGGCGGCGCGCTGCTGGCGCTGCTCGACCCCGGCACGCCGCGCTCCGTGGCCGCCTGGCTGGACCGGTACAACGTGGTCCTCGGCAACGACCTCCTGGTCACGGCGAGCGGCATGGGGGAGGGGCTCGGTTTCGACGCCCGCGTGGCCGTGGTCCAGGAGAACTACGGCCGGCACGAGATCACGCGCGGCCTCGAGGGGATCGCCACCTTCTTCCCGTTCGCCCAGTCGCTGGGACCGGCGCGGACCGGCGTCCGCGGGTTCGGCGCCCGCGCCATCCTGAGCACCGGCGCGCGCAGCTGGGCCGACCGCGACTCCAGCACGATCGCCGCCGGTCGTCCGCGCTACAACGAGGGGGTCGACCGCCCGGGGCCGCTCGATCTCGGCCTGGCCATCGAGCTGGACCGTTCGACCTTCTTCGGCAACGGCGGCCTGACGCCGGCGGCGCCGGGGGCGGCCGGCCGCGAACCGGCGGCGGACGGGGCGACGCCCCCCCGCGGCTCGGTCTTCACCCGCGCCGCCTCCACGCGGCTCGTGGTGATCGGCGACTCCGACTTCGCCGCGAACGCCAACCTCGATCTCTACGGCAACCGCGACCTGCTGCTGAACACGCTGAGCTGGCTGGCCCGGGAGCAGGAGCTGATCGCCCTGCGGGCCCGGACGGAGATCAGCCAGCCGCGCGTCCTCACCGCCCGCGAGCGCGGCCTGATCGCCTGGGGCGGCATCATCGTCTGGCCCCTGCTGGCGGGCGCGGCGAGCACGATCGTGGTCGTGCGGCGTCGGCGCGCCGGCTAGGGGGCGCCATGCCGCGCGCAAGGGGACTCCTGCCGCGCAGCGTCCTGCCGCTGGCGGCTCTGCTGGCGCTGGCGGGGGGGTGGCTGCTGCTGGACGGGCGGCACCGCCCGGGCGGCGGCAACGCGGGCGCCGCGCGGGGCGCTGGCGAAGGCGCGCTCGTGCCGTTCGCGGCGGCCGACCTCGCCCGGATCGAGGTCGACCGGGCCGACGGCGCGATGGAGCTCGCGCGCGACCCCGGCGGCCCGTGGCGCTTCA
>Ga0315268_10006312_pt1 | contig 12637 bp, 13 predicted proteins | sample C1_top_MG_FD_204535 | JGI IMG/M metagenome (GOLD analysis project Ga0315268, IMG submission 204535) | Sediment microbial communities from Yellowstone Lake, YNP, Wyoming, USA - C1_top | ecosystem: Environmental > Aquatic > Freshwater > Lake > Sediment | place: USA: Wyoming | collected 2017-08-01 | reverse complement strand
CGTTAGGGTTTTTGTAATTGTGCCTTTACCTGTAAGTTTGACCGAATACTTGCCAGCTTGGTGGGTGGTATTCTTTCCATCCAGCGTACTGAAATTTACCGCGACCCAACTGACAGGTTTTTTGGATGTGCCAATGTAGGTTTCAAACCCGCCATTCTTTGCAATTTCATAATCAGCGACATTCGTCACGGCAATTGAGAAATGCTTATCGAATCTATCTGTGCCATCGTCTGTTTGAATGCAAACATCGTAACTCTTCTTCGCTTCAAAGTTGAACACGGCTTGGGTCAACAATTGATCGCCGCTAATCATGAAGGATATATCGTCCGCGCCGCCGCAGAAAGAATAGGTAAAGGAATCGCCTAGGTCTGCATCTACAGTTGACAAATTGCCAACCAACGAACCGATGGGCGAATTCTCCGTGACAGATGAATTTGTCAGCGCAATGTCGGTTGGAGGCTGGTTGGCTGGCGGGTTTACAACGGCCGCGTCGCCGTTCCAGAAGCCGCCCTCCAGGGTGTAAGTTCCGCCGCTGGATGTTCCAGGAGCGGGCTGACCAATCGTGCCGTCGAGGTTGTAACTACCGCCAACGCTGGAGGCTGCCCCGCCCCCATCTACCGCCCACCAGCCTATTGTGTAACCTGTTAAGGCCGAGACGCCAACAACGCCGAGCAGCGCGCTGGAGATGGTAAGAAATAAGAGTGAGAGAACCAATTTACGTTTCATGGAGTATTTCCTATTTACTGACATGTACTGTCAAGAGGGAGGTAATCCGCGCTGTACGCCCCGATACAGGTTATCGTGCCAGCGCCAGCCGCTCCCCCGCTTAGTTGCGAGGCGCCGACGAAAGCGGTGGCGCCGGCGTTACTCGTGATGGCGTTAGGGCTGCCGCTGATCTGCGAATTGTTCACCCACACGGTGGCAGTATCATGGTTATAGATGCCGGAATTATATGTCCCGCCGCCGCTGGCGCTGATAACGCTATTGTTGATCGTCGGCGAGGCGGAGTCTACGTTTTGCACGCCGATAGTGTCCGTTGTCCCCCCCGAGGCGGCTACGGTAACGTTTGTCATCATCGGCGAGGATGAGTCCAGGTTTAATACGCCGTAGCAGTACATTCCCCCCGAGGCAGTTGCAGTGACATCCATCATCATCGGCGAGGAAGAGAGGTCGTTTTCCACGCCACGGTTGCTGGTTGTTCCCGAGGCGCTGGCGGTAACATTCATCATCGTCGGCGAGGAGTCTTCGTTAAACACACCGATGTTGCCCGTTCCCCCCGAGGCGGTTGCGGTAACGTTCGTCATCACGGGCGAGGTGATGCTATTACCTATGTTCCCGGTATTTTTCACGCCGAAGTTGTTGCTCGTTCCCCCCGAGGCGGTTGCGGTAACGTTCGTCATCGTCGGCGAGGAGTTGTCATTCCACACACCGCAGCTTGCCGTTCCCCCCGAGGCACTGGCGGTGACATCCGTCATCGTCGGTGCCGACATCGTTGTCGCCAAGAGGAGGTTGCGATTGTACACGCCGAAGTTATCCGTTCCCCCTGAGGCATTAGCAGTGACGTGGGCTAGGCGCGGCTCGGCGCCTTCATTGTAAATGGCAATTGCATACTCAGCGCCGCCTGTATTTTCCACAGTCAGAAAACGCAGTTCGGCATCGTTCGCGCCCACCACCGTACCGGTGTCTGCCGCGGCGCTTCCGGCAAAGGTGATCTTGGTTGCTAATTCACCAGAACCTTCGATGTCTACATATTGTTTCATCTCCACAAACTCGTTATATATACCCGGCGCGACATGAATTAGATAATGATTGATGATGCTGGCATTGTCACCAATACTGGCGAGTGCGGCGGTGATGGTGGTGAAATCTCCACCGCTCTTCGCCACGTTGATCACGTTCTGGTACACGGAACCGTTATCTACGCCATCGGCGAAATCAGCAGGTATGCCGATGATTCCGTTCCACGGAACTTTCGATGCGTAAATGGCATACGGCGCGGGGGTCAATGCCTGACGCGGAGTAAGCGGCGTATATGCGCCTCCACTGCCACCCGGACGCACGCCAATCTCCAAATAAAGCGCCGTGCCGTCGAAGACATCGCCGAAATCCAATTGCACGGTGAATAAGCCGTTTGCCACATTCACATTGCCTTTCTCAGCCGTACTGCCTACCTGACCTCCGGCGTTGAGGTCGTTGTATAGTTTGAATTCGAGATCATACAAACCGTTGGCGGGATTGCCGGCGTCGGTCAATTTTCCTTGATAAGTGAAGCCGGTTCCAATCACCGCGTTGAGCGGTTGCGCCGCGGCTGTGCCTCCGCTCATCATCAGAAAGATGAGCAAAATAGAACACACACGAAAAACTAATTTCCTGGTAAACATAACATTCTCCTTTGGCTGGTTTTGAAAAAGTTTATCAAACGCATAGCGCGTTTGTAATGATAAGATAAAGGGAAATAGTCCATTTGCGTTTTATGAATTATCTCTGGTTACTGGCAGGCAGCATAGTTGATTATTATGCCGGAGAGTTTCGATGAACCGATGCCGATGAAGAATTAGGCTTCCTCCACAAAATTCCCATGTTTGTCTCTGTTCATCGTGTTGGTCAGGTCTTTGGCATTGACCGATGCAATTGAAAACAGGTCTGTTAATTTGATTTTACGCCCGATTCGCGAAAATTCACAATTCAAAACCAAGCCGGCAATACCGCCAAAAGTTCTATATAAAATTGACGCTTGTTTAATATTTTTCTGACAAACACTGATTATATTAAGGGGCGTAATATCAAATTCCAATTTCCTAAAAGGAGGTTCACCATGTCCAATTTAATCCGTTGGGAGCCAGTACGTGAAATGATGTCTCTGCGAGAGGCGATGGATCAATTGTTCAACGATGCTTTTACTCGTCCCGCGAGCATGAGTGGAGGCTCCGTTATACCCGCCATTGATCTTTACCAGAACAATGACGATGTGGTCGTAAAAGCGGCGCTTCCTGGACTCAAGGCGGATGATGTTCAGATTTCCGTGACCGCCGATGTACTCACTTTGCGCGGCGAGTTCAAACAGAAAGACGAACAGGAAAATACCGCCTACCACATCCGCGAGCAACGCTATGGTTCCTTTGAACGCTCAATTATGCTCCCGTCTGACGTTCAAACCGACAAAGCAAAAGCGGATTTTGAAAACGGCATCCTGACCATCACCCTGCCGAAAGCCGAATCGGTCAAACCAAAGACCATCTCCATCAAAGCCAAATAATGGCTATCAGCCGATGGCTGAATACAAAGCACAGCAACTGTCACAAAGGGTTGCTGTGCTTTTTTCATGCGCCAAAGATTTGCGCCTCGTCCAAATTCATGACATTCTTCTTTCAATAGGGCTTTCGCTTGACAGAGTCCGAAGTCTCCAGACTTTGGAGCAAAATCAGGCAATTTTGCGATTTGCCAGCAAACCCAAACTGTCTTCTTCGCTTCGTGCGGCCGCCCAGGTTTTTATATTAGACCTCTTGCATAAGTAAATTATTGTAAAATACGAAGACACCAAGTCACTAAGTTTTTTTCCTTCGAGACTTCGAGTCTTTGTGGCAACAAAACAGACTTTTGCAAGAGAGCAATTGGATTCTGATGTATCCATTTCATTTCGTCGCCTCATGCAGCTCAATCCGTGCCGTCACGCGCGGCTCGCCTGCCTGACAAGCTGGTCACACCTTTACACATCCGATAGTGTTCAATTAGATAAATCGGAGGTCATTATGTTTTTGCTCATGGGCTTGTGTTTCGGCTTGTCATCCTTTGCGTTGCTCGGCGCCGCGGTCTGGGCTTATTTCAGCCAGCAGCGCAAAGTGGAGAGCCAAGCCACGGCGGTCGGCATTGTGATTGAGTTGGTCTCACGCGTCACCACCAGCGGCCGTTCCAGCATGATGTGCCCGGTGGTTGAATTCACGGCGCCATCGGGGGAAAAGATCAGGTTCACATCTGAATTTGGATCGCTCCCGGCGGGGCATAAGATCGGTCAAAACGTCACAGTTGGCTACGATCCTGTTGAACCGCAAAAAGCTGAGATCGCTTCCACGATGACTCATTGGTCTGGTCCGATCATTTATGTTTTTATGGGCGTGATCGCCTGCTGTCTATCGGTTTCCTTCCTCGCGTTCTACGCGCTGTTGGGATCTTCTGCGCCCTGAGATTGACTTTTCCCTGCGCCTGATATACAATAACTTCAATTAAATACGATCAGAAAGCGGCGAAGCTGGTGAAACTCCAGCGCTGTCGCGCAACTGTGAGTTAGTCAACAAAACTAACAAGTCAGGTCGCCCGCTCTGGTCGGTTCCCACACTCTCGCTGAAAGGAGGTGGAGGACGGCTCGCTCGGATTGCCTCTCCAACCTCCCCTGTCACGCACAGGGGATTTCGATTCTTATAGCAAGAAGACCCAAATATTTTGCCGGTCATCACCGTGACAAATTCATAAGGTCTACATTTTATATTTTGGAGAATAACCATGTTTCGTAAGACACTCTTTTTGACTCTACTGCTCGCGCTGACTCTCACCGCATGTGGAAGCGCGCCGACCTCATCGGGAAAAATAACGCTTACCGACGGACTCGGACGCGAAGTAAAACTTGACGCGCCCGCGCAACGCGTCGTCTCGCTTGCTCCGTCCAACACGGAGATTTTATTCGCGCTCGGCGCGGGATCACAAGTAGTTGGACGCGATGAATTATCGGATTATCCCAAAGAAGCCAAAACCATCTCAAGCGTGGGCGGTTCAATGGGTGATTTTAGTAAAGAAGCCATCCTCGCGCTAAAGCCCGATCTCGTGCTGGCTTCGGAATTAAATCCGCCTGATCTGGTTGCCTCGCTTGAGAAACTCGGCTTAACAGTGTATTTCATCAGCAACCCAAAAACATTTGAAGATTTGTATAAAAATCTCGAAATCGTCGCGCAATTAACCGGTCACGAAAAAGAAGCCTCGGCGTTGAACAAATCGTTACAGGCGCGCGTGTCCGCGGTGGATGAAAAAATCATGCCGCTTTCGTATCGTCCGATTGTTTTCTTTGAGTTGGACGCCACCGATCCTCTCGCCCCGTGGACAGCCGGTCCCGGCACATTTATTGATCAACTCATCGCGCGCGCAGGCGGCATCAATATAGGCTCGCAACTTAAAGGCGATTGGGCGCAGATTAGTTCCGAAAATTTGGTGGTCGCAAATCCGCAGATCATTTTGCTTGGCGACGCGTTATATGGCGTGACAATTGAATCTGTCAAAGCGCGCCCAGGTTGGGATGTTATCTCTGCTGTAAAAAATGACGCCATGTATCCCTTCAACCCTGACACCGCCAGCCGACCCGGTCCGCGTCTTGTAGACGCACTGGAAGAAATGGCAAAGTTATTGCATCCTGAGTTATTTAAATAATTTCCATGCGCCGCGTTCCGTATCTTTCCTCTTTCATTATTTTGCTATTCGCCTTGCTTCTCAGCATTGCGATTGGTTCGGTATTTATTCCTCTCAATGAAATGTGGAATGTGTTGCGCGGCGCGGGAGCGGAAACTTTTACCAGCATCATTTGGAAGATACGCCTGCCGCGCACCGCGCTGGTCGCGTTGACCGGCGCGGCGCTTGGCATTAGCGGCGCTTCGTATCAAGGACTCTTCCGTAATCCGCTGGCAGATCCGTATTTGATCGGCGTGGCTTCGGGCGCGGGACTCGGCGCGGTGATCGCCATGAGCATTAAATGGCAATATTCGTTCTGGGGCTTGATGGCGATTCCACTAGCCGCGTTCATCGCCGCGTTATTAACCGTATCGGTTGTATACGCGATTGCGCGCATCGGGAATACCGTCCCTACAACAAATTTAATTCTCGCGGGCGTGGCAATTTCATCCTTTGCGACTTCGTTAACTTCCTTCCTTATGCTGCGTTCTACCAATGAAGTGCGCCGCGCGCTGGGCTGGTTACTTGGCGGTTCCATTCAAGGCGGCTGGACTCCAATTCTTGCGATCTTGCCTTTTCTCATTATCGGCGTAACGATTCTTCTTTTTAACGGACACGCGCTTAACCTACTGCAATTCGGCGACGATCAAGCCCAACAACTTGGATTAAACGTAACGCGCCGACGCGCGTTGATCTTGGTTGCCGCTTCGCTCATCACGGCGACGGCTGTTTCGTTCTCAGGCATTATCGGCTTTATTGGCTTGATCGTACCTCATCTCATGCGCTTATGGTTCGGCGCGGATTATCGCCGACTCCTGCCATTAAGTCTTTTAGGCGGCGCGTCCGCGCTGCTTATCTCTGACGTGATCGCGCGCGTCGCGCTTGCGCCGCAGGAAATACCGGTTGGCATTATCACCGCTTTGGCAGGCGCGCCGTTTTTCCTGTGGGTTTTGCGCCGTTCCAAGAATCAAGGATATTGGTGAATCATGGAAATTATCATCCGCAAAATGGAAGCGCATGAAGCGCCTCAAACAAAATTATTTTCACGCAAATCTATTGTAAAAATGAAACTTGTTCTGGACATCGAAAATGAAAAACTCGTTTACGCCATCGCCAATGTCGAACCGCCATATGAAAGAGACATCCATGCTGAAGATGTAGAGTATGGATTTTCCAGTAATGGTCCCGCCATCTTTTTCGCGGATGCGGATGGCAAACTCGCGGGGCGGATCAAGATGATCGCATGGTGGAATCAATTTGCGTATGTGGATGACATCGTCGTGAATCCCGAATATCGCGGCGCAGGAATTGGACGCGCTTTGCTCGAACGCGGAATCCAATGGGCGCGTGAAAATAATTTTTCCGGCATCATGCTCGAAACGCAGGACAATAATGTTCCCGCCTGCGCGTTGTATCAAAAACTCGGATTTGTGTTAAGCGGCTTTGACCGCAATGTTTATAAAGCCATCAATCCGAACACAAAAGAAACCGCATTGTATTGGTATCTAATCTTCTAATGTTAAAAATCCAATCCCTCTCAGTTGATTATGGCGCTCGCCGCGTATTGCATGATGTTTCCATCGAAGTGCAATCTGGCGAAGCGCTGGCGCTCATCGGTCCAAACGGCGCGGGCAAGTCGTCACTCATCCGCGCCATTAGCGGAATTATCCCCGCGCGGACAGGCTCCATCACTTTTGATGGGCATGATTTTCTGCGATATTCCGCGACTCAACGCGCGCGCTTGATCGCGGTCGTACCGCAAGTCACGGCGCTTCCGGCGGCGTTTACCGTTTGGGAAACCGTCCTGCTTGGACGCACACCTTACCTTAATTTTCTCGGTCAAGTCTCTCCTACCGATGAACAGATCGCGCGCGCTTCATTAGACCGCGTCGACGCGCTCCATTTAAGCGATCGTTACATCGGCGAAATTTCAGGCGGAGAACAACAGCGAGTATTATTGGCGCGCGCGCTGGCTCAACAAACCCCCGCGCTTCTATTGGATGAGCCGACTGCCCACCTCGATATTCAACATCAATCCGCTTTAATGAATCTGGTCAAGGCGCAGGCGCGTCAATGTAATCTGGCTGTATTGATGGTGGTGCATGATCTTAATCTTGCCGCGTTATATGCCGACCGCGTGGCTCTGCTTGAGCAGGGTCACTTGCGCGCGGTTGGTACGCCCGCAGAAATATTAAATGAAAAAATATTAAAGCCAATCTACGGCATGGATCTAAATATCGTTCAACATCCCGATTATTTGATCCCGTTAATCTTTCCAGAAAGAAGAGTGATTGCATGAAGAAGAATCTATTGATCGTCCACACCGGCGACGGCAAAGGCAAGACCACCGCCGCGCTTGGCATGGTCTTCCGCGCCTGGGGACGCGGCATGAAAGTTTGCGTCATCCAATTCATCAAAGCTGAAACCGGTCAATGGGGCGAGGTCAAAGCCGCGAAAAAACTCGGCATCGAATGGCATACCACCGGCGACGGATTCACCTGGCTTTCCAAAGACATGGATGAAACTACCGCCCGCGCCTTGCACGGTTGGGAAATTGCCAAAGAAAAAATTTCAAGCGGCAATTATGATTTGATCGTGCTGGATGAATTTACTTATCCGCTGACCAATAACTGGTTGGACACAACCAAAGTATTGGAATGGATTCGCATCAACCAACCCTCGAACCTGCATCTCGTTATAACCGGCAGATCCGCGCCTGCGGCCTTGATCCAGCAAGCCGACCTCGTGACCGAAATGCTGATGATCAAACATCCTTTCGAGCATGGCGTCCAAGCCCAGCCGGGGATTGAATTTTGATTATGTCATTGCGAGCGAAGCGAAGCAATCTCCATATCAATGAAAGAGATTGCTTCGTCGGGAAGAACACCCTCCTCGCAATGACGAAATACGCATTACGCAATAGGAACCTCCATGTCTCTCGAACAACTCATTGCAAACATAAAACCTCTCGATGAATCCGCCATGCAATCTGCGCGGGCGCGGCAGAATATGCTTACCAAACCGGCGGGAAGTTTAGGTCGGCTTGAAAGCCTTTCGATTCAAATCGCGGGCATAACGGCGAATGTCGAACCGCATCTAAATCATAAAGTCATCGTTGTAATGGCTGGCGATCATGGCGTGACCGCCGAGGGAGTCAGCGCCTATCCATCGGAAGTGACTCAGCAAATGGCGCTGAATTTCATTCATGGCGGCGCGGCGATTAACGTGTTGGCGCGTCATGTCGGAGCGCGCGTCATAATTGTGGATATGGGCATTGCATCTCCATTGCCCGCGCTGCCGGGACTCGTCAGCCGCCGCGTCGCTTCGGGAACGGGCAACATAGCCCAAGGTCCCGCGATGACACACGCTCAAGCAACGGAATCCATTTTGAGCGGCGCAGAAATTATCCAAGCAGAAATTGTCCAGGGATTAGACATCCTCGGAACCGGCGATATGGGCATTGGCAACACCACGCCTTCGGCGGCAATCGCGTGCGCGCTGGCTGGATTTATTCCCGCTAAAATTGTGGGGCGCGGCACTGGCGTGGATGACGCGGGCTTGCATAAAAAAATCAGCGCGGTGGAGCGCGCGCTAAAAGTGAATCAACCGGATGCAAACGATGGGCTGGATGTGCTTGCGAAGGTCGGCGGTTTTGAAATTGGCGGACTGGCTGGCGCGATGCTCGGCGCGGCGGCAAACCGCAAACCGGTGATGGTGGATGGATTTATTTCAACCGCGGCGGCGATGATCGCAGTGTCGCTTGCGCCTGCCTGTCGTGATTATCTGATCGCCGCGCATCGTTCACAGGAACGCGGTCATCAAGCCATGCTGAGCTGGCTTGAGCTTACGCCTTTGATTGATCTTGATCTGCGTTTGGGAGAAGGCTCAGGCGCGGCGCTGGGTCTTTCGCTGGCTGACGCCGCCTGCAAAATTTTAGATGAGATGGCAACCTTCGACGAAGCAGGTGTGAGTGAGAAAGAATGATTTCCTTAATTGCCGCATTTCAATTCCTTACCATTTTTCCCACGCTTATTAAACGCATGTTCACCTCGCGCGAGATGGGACAATCCGCGGGATGGTTTCCGCTGGTCGGCGTGACATTAGGCACGTTACTTTATGGCGTGAATTATTTCGCGCAGATGATTTTTTCCGCATCCGTTTCCGCCGCGCTGACAATTTTTGCATGGGTCTTTTTCACCCGCGCCTTTCACCTCGACGGCTTCATGGATACCTGCGACGGTCTCTTCGGCGGCTTCACGCCCGAACGCCGGTTGGAGATCATGAAGGATTCGCGCATGGGCGCGTTTGGAGTGGCGGGCGGCGCGCTCATACTTTTGATGGAATATACCGCGCTCGCTTCATCTTCCGCGCTTCTGCCTGCTCTCGTTATATCAGCCACGCTGGGACGTTGGGTTTCTCCGCTCGTAATTTACGCGTTTCCTTATGCGCGTGAAGATGGTTTAGGAATCGAGATGAAACGCAATGTCGGTTTGATGCAAGTGATACTCGCCACCGTGATTACTTTTATCGTTTCATGGTTCGTCTATGGAATAATGGGACTCTGGCTGATGCTTTTCGCCGCGCTGTCGGCTTTTCTTGTTGCCTTATATATTACGCGTCTCATCCCCGGCTTAACAGGCGACAGTTACGGCGCGATCACTACAATTATCGAAGCGCTTGTTTTATTATTCTTTGCAATGAAATAAACGCCACATGACAGTCATCTCGCAGATGACTGTCTCTTAAAACTTCATCAGGATTTTTATAACATGCGTCTCTATCTTGTCCGTCACGGTGAAACAGACTGGAATTCACAACGCCGCTATCAAGGTCAATCTGATATTCCGCTTAATCGCACAGGGATTCTGCAAGCGCGTAAAATAGCAAGCCGCCTTTCAAAAGAAAAAATAGACGCCATTTATTCAAGCGACTTAAGCCGCGCGCGGGAAACTGCGGAACGGATCGCACAGCCGCATAATTTGAAAGTTACAAGTGACGCGCGCTGGCGCGAATTATCGTTCGGAGATTGGGAAGGATTGACCTATCCCGAAATCCAAGCCAAAGCGCCTGATGAACTGGCTCTCTGGGAATCTGACTTTACCGGATACGCGCCTTCACATGGCGAAACGCTCACACAACTTACCGCGCGCGTACTATCGGCTTTCGATGAATTGCGCGCTCTTCATGAAGAGAAAACAGTCCTCATCGTTTCGCATGGCGGACCGTTACAGATAATGCTTTGTCATGCGCTTGGCGTCGATTTTCAACGTCATTGGCAATTTCCAATTTCGCAGACCGCGCTATCCGTTTTGTCTTTGTATACAGAAGGCGCAATCCTTGAATTGTTCAATGACACTTCTCACTTAGGTTAATATGGGCAAACTAATCTTCATCCTTGGCGGCGCGCGCAGCGGCAAATCAACGTACGCGCAGAGACTGGCTGAACGCTCCGGTAAATCTGTGACTTTTATTGCCACCGCGCAAGCCGGTGACGATGAAATGTCCGCGCGTATTACAAAGCACCGCGCCGAACGTCCCGCTGAATGGACGACGCTGGAAATCCAACAGAACATCGCCGCGCATCTTAAGGGACATTCCACGCTGACTGAGCTATGTCTATTGGATTGCGTGACTCTGTTGATTGCGAATATTACTTTTCAATATACCGAAGGGGAAGTAACCGATGAGCAAAAAGCCGCTGAAGCCGTCAACGCAGAAATGGATGAACTGCTGGCTTATATCCGCGCACAGAAAGCAGATTGGATCATTGTCTCGAATGAAGTGGGATTGGGACTTGTTCCGCCGTATCCGCTGGGACGAATCTACCGCGACCTGCTTGGGATGGCTAACCAGCGCATCGCGGCTGATGCAGATGAAGTGTATATGCTCATGGCAGGAATCCCTGTGCCGATCCACAAGTTCAGGGAATCATAATGTCGTTGCAAGTAACTCCATAGCGAAAGAAGCAAGCGTACCGCGATATGAATATCACGCGACAGCCGGCTTATTTTTTAGCGGCTTACTTCAGAAATTAATGACGAATTTATTATTTCGGACTTGCGTGTACATTTCCGCCCGCCCGTCGCTGTTGGGCATACCGCTTTCCTTGATTGCTTTTATGAATACATCCATGTCAAAGGGTACGCGGCGCAGGTCAACGCTCATTACGCCGTCTTTATATTCAATGATGCCATATTCCGCCCATGGCAATATCACAGGCGCGATCCCTGCTTTGTAGGCGGTTTGAAACGGACTGCCGACGCTGCCAGGATTAATGATCAACCTGCTTTTATGCTGGCGCATCATTTGAATATGAGTATGTCCGCCTGCCAAAAAGCGATTATGATGCCCTGAAAATTGCGTTGCCAATTCCGAGACGGTTGTGGACGCCAATATCTGGTCTGTGCTAAATTGGGGCGAGCCATGATAGCAAAGCAAACTAAGATCATTGTCCAAAGGAATCTCAGTGTGTGATTTGAATGAACGCAAAAAATCCATGTCGCTTGCGTCTAGTTTTTGCGCGCACCACTTAACGGTCTCGGTAAGATTGGCGCCAATTTGATAATAGACCATCTTCGACATATCCAGCAGGGTCGCGTCATGATTCCCCATGATAAAGGCGCCGTTCAGCGCTTTTAGTTTTTCAAGGACTTGCTTGGGCTGTGGTCCAATAGTCGCAACGTCTCCGAGACAGACGATCAAGTCAACGGGACGCTGATTCATATTTGCAAGCACGGCCTCTAAGGCGGTAAAGTTACCGTGAATATCCGATATAAGTCCGATACGCATAAGTGATACCTGTTCTCGATAAGTGATGACGCTGGGTGAGTATAGCATTGATTTTATTAAGAGAGAACCTATGGAAATAGGACAATAGTCCATATGGAAACAATGCTCTTTAAACGGCTTAGTAATGAAATCCCCGCCGAAAATTTGGAGATCGCGGCAATTTTTTCGACTTTTTTGAGTTAAGTTAAACCATCTACTTAAACAGAAAATTCCCTTAGCGGGGATTTTCTGTTAGGTCAAGTTTCCATCCGGGAATAATGTCATCAAACGATATACTATGTTTATAGAGGTGTGCCCCCACGGAGACTCGAACTCCGGTTTAAGCCTTGAGAGGGCTTCGTCCTGGGCCACTAGACGATGGGGGCGCTTACGCAAGCGGGTTGCATTGTATCACCGCGGATTCTACCCGTCAACGAAA
>Ga0315268_10006311_pt1 | contig 12638 bp, 14 predicted proteins | sample C1_top_MG_FD_204535 | JGI IMG/M metagenome (GOLD analysis project Ga0315268, IMG submission 204535) | Sediment microbial communities from Yellowstone Lake, YNP, Wyoming, USA - C1_top | ecosystem: Environmental > Aquatic > Freshwater > Lake > Sediment | place: USA: Wyoming | collected 2017-08-01 | reverse complement strand
GACGACGATCTCGAAAAACTGCGCGGCTGCGATCTGATCATCGAGGCGATCGCCGAGCGCATGGACTGGAAGCACGACCTGTACAAGAAGGTTTCGTCCTTCATTGCGCCGGATGCGATCTTCGCCTCGAACACCTCCGGCCTGTCGATCACCGCGCTGTCCGAGGGCTTCGAAGCGGAGCTCAAGGCACGCTTCTGCGGCGTGCATTTCTTCAATCCGCCGCGCTACATGCATCTGGTCGAGCTGATTCCGACCGCCGCCACCCGGCCGGAAATCCTCGACCAACTGGAAGGCTTTCTGACCACGACCCTGGGCAAGGGCGTGGTGCGTGCCCGCGACACGCCGAACTTCATCGCCAACCGCGTCGGCGTCTTCGGCATGCTGGCGATCATCCATGAGGCGGAAAAATTCGGTCTCGCCTGCGACGTGGTCGATGATCTCACCGGAGCGAAACTTGGAAGAGCCAAGTCAGGCACCTTCCGCACCGCCGACGTGGTCGGCCTGGACACCATGGGCCACGTCATCAAGACCATGCAGGATCAGCTCCCTGACGATCCTTTCTTCCCTGTTTACCAGACGCCGGCGGTGCTGACGCAACTGGTGGCCGCCGGCGCGCTGGGGCAGAAGAGCGGCGCGGGTTTCTACAAGAAGGTCGGGCGCGACATCCTGCGCCTGGACTTCGCCAAGGGCGACTATGTCGCCGGCGGGGGTAAAGCCGACGAGCTCGTAGGGCGCATGCTGAAGGAGAAGGATCCGGCCAAGCGGATGAAGACGCTGCGCGAATCGAGCAACCCGCAGGCGCAGTTCCTCTGGGCGATATTCCGCGACGTCTTCCATTACATCGCGATCCATCTGGAGGCGATTGCCGACAATGCCCGCGAAGTCGATTTCGCGCTGCGCTGGGGCTTCGGCTGGAACCAGGGACCGTTCGAGACCTGGCAGGCGGCCGGCTGGCGTCAGGTGGCCGACTGGGTTGCGGACGACATCGCCGCCGGCCGCGCGCTGTGCAAGGCACCGTTGCCGGCCTGGGTGTTCGAAGGCCCGGTGGCGGAGTCGGCGGGCGTTCATGCCGCCGCCGGCTCCTATGCGCCGGCAAAGAAGACCTTCGTGCCGCGCTCGGATCTGCCCGTCTATGGTCGCCAGATTTTCCGCGCTCAGCTTGTCGGCTCGGCAGCGGCCGATGGCCGGACGGCGGGCACGACGGTGTTCGAGGACGATGCGGTGCGCATCTGGCACCACGGCCAGGAAGTGCTGATCCTGTCCCTGAAGACCAAGATGCACGTGATCGGCGCCACGGTCATCGACGGCCTGACCCGCGCGATCGCCGAGGCAGAGAAGAATTACCAGGGACTGGTGATCTGGCATGCCGATGCCGCCGAGGGCGGCGCCTTCTCGGCCGGCGCCGATCTGCAATCGATGCTGCCGGTGTTCATGTCCGGCGGCGTCGCGGCGATCGGACCCGAAGTCGCGCGGCTGCAGCGCGCGCACCAGGCGCTCAAGTACTGCGCCGTGCCGGTGGTCGCGGCGGTCTCCGGCCTGGCGCTGGGCGGCGGCTGCGAACTGATGCTGCATGCGGCAAAACGGGTGGCGGCGATGGAGTCCTACGTCGGCCTGGTCGAAGTCGGCGTCGGCCTGATTCCCGCCGGCGGTGGCCTGAAGGAGGCGGCGGTGAGGGCGGCGCGTCAGGCCCAGGGCAACGACCTGTTGCAGTTCCTGAAGCACGGCTTCAGCAACGCCGCGATGGCCAAGGTCTCGAAGTCCGCTCTCGAAGCGAAGCAAATGGGCTACCTCGCACCAGACGACGTGATCGTGTTCAACCCCTACGAGCTGCTGCATGTGGCCACCATCGAGGCGCGTGCGCTCTACGCCACCGGTTACCGGCCGGCGCTGCCGGCATTGGTGCCGGTGGCCGGCCGCTACGGCATGGCGACGATCATGGCGCAGTTGGTCAACATGCGCGACGGCGGCTTCATCTCGGCGCACGACTACAAGCTGGGCGCGATGATCGCCGAGATCGTCTGCGGCGGGGACGTGGAGCCGGGCAGCCTGGTCGATGAGCAGTGGCTGCTCGACCTGGAACGCCGCGCCTTCATGGAACTGCTCGCGCATCCCAAGACCCAGGAACGGATCATGGGCATGATGCAGACCGGCAAGCCGGTGCGTAACTAAGGAGAATGAAATGAGCAAACAATTGCAGGATGCCTATGTCGTCGCCGCCACCCGCAGCCCGATCGGACGGGCGCCGCGCGGCATGTTCAAGAACGTCCGGCCCGACGATTTGCTGGTGCGGGTGCTGCAATCGGCCTTGGCGCAGGCGCCCGGGCTGGATCCGCAGCTGATCGAGGACGCCATCGTCGGCTGTTCCTTCCCGGAGGCCGAGCAGGGACTCAATGTGGCGCGCATGGCGGTGTTGCTGGCGGGCCTGCCCAAGACGGTCGGCGGCGTCACCGTCAACCGCTACTGCGCTTCGGGCATCACCGCGGTGGCGATGGCGGCCGATCGCATCCGCGTCGGCCAGGCCGAGGTGATGATCGCCGCCGGCGTCGAGTCGATGTCGATGGTGCCGATGATGGGCCATCATCCCGCGATGAACATGGGCATCTTCAAGGACGAGAACATCGGCATGGCCTACGGCATGGGCCTGACCGCCGAGCGCGTTGCCCAGCAGTGGAAGGTGAGCCGCGAGGCGCAGGACGCTTTCGCGCTGGCCTCGCACCAGAGAGCGATCGCGGCGCAGCAGGCGGGGCAGTTCAACGACGAGATGACCGCGGTGGAAATCATCGAGCGCTTCCCGAATCTCGCCACCGGCGAGATTGAGGTCAAGACCCGGACCGTCTCCCAGGACGAGGGCGCGCGCGCCGACACCAGCCTCGCCGCGCTGGGGAAACTGAAGCCGGTGTTCGCAGCCAAGGGCTCGGTCACCGCCGGCAACAGTTCCCAGACCTCGGACGGCGCCGGCGCCCTGATCCTGGTTTCCGAGCGGTTCCTGAAACAGTTCAACCTGACGCCGCTGGCGCGCTTCGTCTCCTTCGCGGTGCGCGGCGTGCCGCCGGAGATCATGGGCATCGGCCCGAAAGAGGCGATCCCGGCGGCCTGCAAGGCGGCGGGCATCACCCAGGATCAGGTGGACTGGTTCGAGTTGAACGAGGCCTTCGCGGCGCAATCGCTGGCGGTGATCCAGGACCTGGGTCTCGATCCGGCCAAGGTCAACCCGATGGGCGGCGCGATCGCGCTGGGCCATCCGCTCGGCGCCACCGGCGCGATCCGTTCCGCCACGGTGATCCACGCCATGCGCCGCAACCACTTGAAGTACGGCATGGTGACGATGTGCGTGGGCACCGGCATGGGCGCGGCCGGGATTTTCGAGCGGGTGTAGCGCGAGCCGACGCACGGTCTGTAGGTCGGGCTTCAGCCCGACGCCTGAAGGTAGTTCCCATGGAACGACGGGTTGGGCATCTGCGTCGTGGCACTGGACAAGCGGTCGCTGGAGATGTACAGTAATGCGTACATATAAGGGGCCTCGCTATGGATGCAATCACTTACACCACCGTTCGTGCAAACCTTGCCAGCGCCATGGATCGGGTTTGCGACGACCATGAAGCCCTGATCATCACACGCAACGGAGAACAGTCGGTCGTGATGCTCTCGCTCGAAGACTACAAGGCGCTGGAGGAAACCGCATACCTTCTGCGCACTCCTGCCAACGCCAGGCGGCTTCTCGCGGCCGCCGCACAATTGAAGACGGGTAAGGGCGTTGAGCGGAAGCTGGCCAAGTGAAGTTGATCTTCGCTGACGAGGCATGGGAAGATTACCTCTATTGGCAGAAGCAAGACAAGCGAATGGTCGAGCGAATCAATAAGCTGATACGTGAGACACAGCGCGAGCCCTTTACGGGCGTAGGCAAACCCGAACCGTTGAAGCATGCGCTCTCAGGGTTCTGGTCACGCCGAATAACGGATGAGCATCGCATGGTGTATTGCGTTGAGAATAATGCACTGATGATCGCCCAGTTGCGCTTTCATTACTGAGAGACGCCCAACGAATGAAAGGGACTTCCCCGTCCCGAGGCTGCGGCGGAAGCCGCGAACGGCATCGAGTGCCATGATGGGATTTGCACATCACATCAAAACCACGAAAGGGATGGAAGCCTGTTCCGGGGCGCCCCATTGGGCGCGGCTGTTTCGCCAGCATGGCCACACTGTGAAGCTGATGGCCCCCAAGTTCGTCACGCCGTACCGGATGAGCGGCAAGCTTGGCAAGAACGATGCGGCTACTGGCGTGCGGTGGTTGCCATCGCGGCGAAGAATGCGCGGCTGGCGTGGGCGGTGTTGAAGTACGGCGAAGACTTTCGTCTGAACCCGAGCGCTGCCTGAACTCCCGAAAAATGCAACAGCAGGAAATCAACCTTGAAAGGCTCACGGGGAAGAAACCATTACCGACTAACGATTGAGCCCCCAGCGCGCGTTTTTCATCAGCGTCCGGGCATCATGCCCAACATGACCGGTTGTAGTTTCGCAGTCCGCCATCTTCTTGACCGCAGTGTTATGCCATTCGGTTGGATGGCTCAATCATGAACCGCTTGTGCTACCAACTTTATCCCCAGCGCTGTGCAGACACGGCTGATGGTATCGAATCTCGGCTGTGCATCGGGTCGCAGGGCTCTATACAGCGCCTCGCGGGTAATTCCTGAGGCACGGGCGATTTCGCTCATGCCACGGGCACGTGCTGCCAAACCAAGTGCGTGCGCCAGTTCCGCCGTATCGCCTTCTTCAATCACCATGGTCAGATAGGCGGCAATGTCTTCCTCGCTCTTGAGATATTCCGCAAGATCGAACTCCGGCAGATCGGCGATACGAGTTTTCTTGGTCATTGTTTATTCCCCCAGTGTGGCCGCAAGCTTCACAGCCTTGGCAATATCGGCAGACAGAGTGGATTTGTCGCCGCCGCCAACATCACGATCAACACCGCACCGCGTTGGACGTGATACATCTGCCAGCCTGGGCCGAAATTCTCGCGCATCTCGAACACACCTTCGCCGACAGGTTTCACATCGCCGAAGTTGCCGCCCTGCGCCTTATCCAAGCGACGGGCCAAGCGGATGCGCGTCACACCGTCCTTCAGTCCGTCCAGCCAGGCGGTAAATTCGGGGAGTGGCTTGATCGAGAACATGCGTCAACTGTAATCGATCGGTTACATATGGTCAAACGATTGGACAAGCTGCCCGCTGTCGCGCCGGATGCGGTAGGGCATAACTTGGAGGTCACCGGCGCTGCGCGGCTTTATTCGCGCAGTCCCGCTTGACTGCCGGATTCGGCGTCATTTGAGGTCTTTTGGCCATCTTGAACCTTCTGCAAGATAGATACCCAATGAATCACACACCTGCTCGACCCGCTTTGCATTGACCTCGTAAACCCTGTCGTCGGCTCTATAGACACTGTTCGATAACCCGATAAGGGCGCTTGACGCGACGAGGAGTTTCTCCTTCGACGGAAGGTGGAAGACTTTGGAAGTCTTGTCATACGACGGGATGAGGTAGAGGTGAGCATGCAGCTGAGATGACAGCCTACGAAGTGAGTCGGACGTGTCATCCATGATCTCTTTCGTGGGCACGCCTGGGTTTGCTATTACGTTGGCACGCTCCACAAGCGTGTGTGAGATCTGACCAATGGTCTTCTTCATGTCTTGAACTGGATCGAGAAGCAGCTTGACGATGAGTTGACCAATAACAAACGTAATGACACCAGAAAGGACAGTGAAGAAAACAGTGAAGTCCATAATGTACCTATGATGCCAAGCGTTTAAGTAGCCACCTGCCGCGGTGTATAAGACGGGCATGACGTGTATATAAGTCGGCCGTGGTGTGGGTCAAGTTGCTGTCCATGGTTCTCTGTCCGGTCTCGGATAATGACGCATTCGAATACACCTCCCCCATCTCCTTCACCCAAGCTGCTCGGTCAGATACGCGACCTGATCAGGCCGCACCCGTTCGGATCGCCTATTTCGATGATCGAGATGTTTCTATCGAGAGCGCTTCAGCATACGCATGGACAGCCAGTATGTCCAATGGGTTAGGCGCCGCAGGTCTTTCATGGCGAGAGGCATCGTGCAGCGGCCCAGGCACTACGCCGCAGCGCGGCACAAGTGCACTGGGCGATCCCCGTGGAAATGCATCTCGGGGACCACTACGGGCACTACGCCGCTGCGCGGCATAAGCGCCCGTAATTGTCCTGCGGACAAAACGGGCGCTAATATCCGAGCAGGTTGCGGCGCACGTGGATGAGGTGCGCCTGGATCGACGCCTTCGCCGATTCCGCGTCCCGGTTCTTGAGCGCCGCCCATAGCGTCCGGTGCTCGCGCTGGTAAGCGTCGCGGCGCTCGGGGGTGACGCTTTTCTTCTTGAGCAGGCCCCACTCGCCGCGCTCGCGCACCTTGCCCATCAGATCGAAGACGCTGATGACGAAATGGTTGTGGGTCGCCTCGGCGATTTTTTGATGGAAGCCGTTGTCCCAGAATTCGAACTGTTCCAGGGTCTCGGCCTGCTCCGCTTTCAGGCAGCATTCCTCCATCCCGGCCAGGTCGGCAACGGTGCCGTTCCTCACCACCAGGTCGATCAGTCCCGGTTCGAAAATCAGCCGCGCGTCCATCAGTTCGGCCGGGCTGATGCCCAGATCGAGTGAATCCGGCTTGGGCAATTTCTCCGCCAGGCCCTCGCCAATGTAGGTGCCGCTGCCGACGATTTGCGTGATCAGGTCCAGTTCCTTCAGTTCCCTCAGCACCCGTCGCACCGTCGAGCGCCCGACGCCGAAGGTTTCGCTCAACTGACGTTCGGTGGGCAGCCTCTCCCCAGGACGCCAGCGTCCATCGCGGAGATTCTCCAACAGTTCTTCCTTCAGAAGGTACGCAGGATCGGAAGACCAGGCCATGATTGTCGCTATTCCCGAGGAGTGATCCGGGATTATAGGGGTGCTGCCGGCAAATTGGTATCAATTGGTTGCTGCGGCCGGTCGGCTCAGGACATCGGCCCAGGAGCAATCCGTGCAGGCCGCGATTGACGAGACCGTGCGCGGCTTATATCATCGGCGACCATTACTCACCAATAAGACCAAGTTTGACCACTTGGCGACAGGAGACATTCATGATGAACGCTAAAACAAGGAGACCAGCCATGCTGCGTCAGATCACCAGGATTATCGCTGTGGCAACGCTCGCCCTGGCCGCCGCCGGCGCCAGTGCGCAGGACTATCCGAATCATCCGGTCAAGATCATCGTCCCGTTCGCCGCTGGCGGACCGGCGGACATTTACGCGCGCTTCATCGCGCAGCGACTGCAGCAATCGTTGAAGCAGCCCTTCATCGTCGAGGATCACCCCGGCGCGGGCTCGATCATCGGCACCGACATCGTCGCCAAGAGCCCGGCGGACGGCTATACGCTGCTGCTGATCTCGAATACCCATACGGTCAATGAGTCGCTGTTCGCGAAGAAGCCATTCAAGCTGATGCGCGACTTCGTCCCCATCGCACCGATCAATTATTCGGATCTGGTGCTGGTGGTCAATCCTTCCGTGCCGGTCAAAACGCTGCAGGATCTGATCAAGCTCGCCAAGGCCGAGCCCGGCGTCCTGACCTTCGCTTCCTCCGGCCCGGGCACGCCCTATCACATGGCCGGCGAATTGTTCAAGGCGATGGCCGGCATCTCGATCCTGCACGTTCCCTACCGGGGCAGCTCGGGCGCCCGTACCGACGTGCTCGGCGGCCAGGTGAACATGATGTTCGATGCGGTCACGACCATGACCGGCTTTGCTCGCTCGGGCAAGGTGCGCGCGCTGGCGACGACCGGACTGACCCGCTCCGCAGTGCTGCCCGAAGTGCCGACGATGTCCGAGGCCGGTGTGCCCGGCTACCAGGCGGTGATCTGGCTCGGCCTGGTGGCGCCGGTCGGCACGCCGGCCGTGATCGTGAACAAGCTCAACGCTGAAATCACCAAGATCGTCGCAGAGCCCGATGTGCGCGCGCTGTGGGCGAAGCAGGGGGCCAGTCCGCTGTCGATGACGCCCGCCGAATTTGCCGACTACATCAACAAGGACATCGTCAAGTGGGCGCACGTCGTCAAGATCTCGGGTGCCCGTGTCGATCGCTGATCGGGACTTGATAGGGATCGCTGGGTGCGGGTGAATCTGCTGGTCAATGGCACGCGTCACCAGCTCGACGTCGACGGCGATGCGCGCTTGCTCGACGTCCTGCGCGACACGCTGAAACTGAAGGGCAGCCGCTTCGGCTGCGGCGCCAACGAATGCGGCGCCTGTTTCGTGCTGGTGGATGGCGCTGCCGTGGCGTCGTGCGATACGCCGATGTGGGCGGTCGAGGGCAAGTCGGTGACCACGGTCGAGGGCCTGGGCACGCCCGAGGCGCCGCATCCGCTGCAACGGGCGCTGATCGAGGAGCAGGCGGCGCAGTGCGGTTATTGCAGCTCCGGCATGTTGATCAGTGCCGCAGCGCTGCTCCTGCGCTGTCCACAGCCGAGCGAGGGCGAGGTGCGCCAGGCCCTGGAGCGCAACCTCTGCCGCTGCGGCAGCCACAACCGCATCGTCCGGGCAGTGCTCTCCGCCGCGGCCGAGGGCACGCTATCGTGAGCGAGGTCGCCTTGCCCCTGCCGGTCAGTCTGGAGAAGAATCGCCGGCTCGATCGCTGGCTGCGCTTCTCTGCCGACGGCCTGCTGCAGGTTTTCTCCGGCAAGGTGGAGATCGGCCAGGGCATACTCACCGCGCTGGCGCAGATCGTCGCCGAAGAGCTGGATCTGCCGCTCGCGCAAATCCGCATGATGGCCGCCAATACCGCCACCAGTCCGAACGAGGCGGTCACCTCCGGCAGCCTGTCGATCCAGGAATCCGGCGCTGCACTGCGCCAGGTCTGCGCGCAAACGCGGGCGATTTATCTCGCGGCGGCCGCCGCCCGTCTGGGTGTCGCAGCGGACCGCCTGCGCATCGATGCCGGCCGGATATCGTGTGCCGACGGCCGGCACACCAGCTACTGGACGCTGGCCGAGGACCCGGTGCTCGCACATCTGCTCGAACGCGAGGCGGGCGCGCGAGCGCCGGTGAAGGCGGAAGACGATTATCGCGTGGTCGGCACGGCGGCGGCGCGGCTCGACCTGCCGGACAAGGTGTTCGGCGCCCCGCGCTTCATCCACGACCTCGAACTGCCCGGCTTGCTGCACGGCCGGATGCTGCGGCCGCCGTCGCCCTCGGCCAGGCTGGTCTCGCTCGACGAGACGCTGGTTCTGGCCCCGGTTCGCGCCCTGACGGGTGTCGTTGCCGTGGTCCGCGACGGCTCGCTCCTGGGCGTGCTGGCCGAGAGCGGGCGCCACGCCGAGGCGGCGCTGACCGAGCTCGCCCGGCTGGCCGTCTGGGATGGCGCGCCCAGCCTGCCCGACGAGTCTTCGCTGGCAGACTGGCTCAAAAGCCAGCCCGCCGACACCCGCATCGTCGCCAGCAAAGGCGCGACCGATGCGGCGAATGTCAGCCGCACCCTGAGCGCCGCCTACGCCAAGCCTTACCTGGCGCACGCCTCGATCGCGCCGTCCTGCGCGCTGGCCCGCTTCGACGGCGGGCGGCTCTCCGTATGGAGCCACAGCCAGGGCATCTATAACCTGAGACGGGATCTGGCGCTGGCGCTCGCCATGCGCGAGGACGATATCGTCGTCCAGCACGTCGAGGGTGCCGGCTGCTACGGGCACAACGGCGCCGACGACGTCGCCTTCGATGCCGCCTGGCTCGCCCGCGCCGTCCCCGGCCGTCCGGTGCGCGTGCAATGGTCGCGCGCCGACGAGTTGTCCTGGGCGCCCCTCGGCCCGGCCATGGCGGTCGAACTGGAAGCCGATCTTAACGCCGCGAATGAGCTGATCGGCTGGCGCCATACGATATGGAGCAACGGCCACGGCACGCGTCCGGGCCGGGCGTCGAGCCCGGCGCTCTTGGGCGCCTGGCACCTGGAGACGCCCTTCGAGCGCCTGACGGCGGTGAACGCGCCGCTCGCCGCCGGCGGCGGCTCGGAGCGCAACGCTGTGCCGCCCTACGACTTTCCGGCCTGGCAGGTGGTCAATCATCGCGTCCTGGCGATGCCGCTGCGCGCCTCGGCGTTGCGCGCCCTCGGCGCTTTCGCCAACGTCTTCGCCAGCGAGTCGTTCATCGACGAACTGGCTCACGCCACCGACGTCGATCCGATCGAGTATCGCTTGCGCCATCTGCCCGACCCGCGCGGCCGAGCGGTGATCGAACGGGTGTTGGAGCGCTCCGCCTGGCGCGACTGGCAGCCGGGCGAGGGCAGGGGCCACGGCATCGGCTACGCCCGCTACAAGGGTTCTGGCGCTTACTGCGCGGTGGTGGCGGAGGTCGAGGCCGAGCAGGAGATCCGGGTCAGGCGTTTGTTCATCGCAGTCGATGTCGGCATCGCGATCAACCCGGATGGTGTTGCCAACCAGATCGAGGGCGGCGCCATTCAGGCCGCCAGTTGGACGCTGAAGGAGTCGGTGCGCTTCGACCGCCAACGGGTCACCAGCGACAGTTGGGAGCGCTACCCGATCCTGCGCTTCACCGAGATCCCCGCGGTCGATGTCGACATCGTTCGCTCCGGGCAACCGTCGGTCGGCGCCGGCGAAGCCTCGCTCGGCCCGACCGCGGCCGCGATCGCCAATGCGGTGTTCGACGCGCTTGGCGTCCGGGTGCGCGAACTTCCGATCACCGCCGAACGCATCCTGTCGGCTTGCGACTGACTTCAATCAACTTTCACAGAAGGACTTTTCATGGATCTGCATATTCTCAGCGGCGGCGCTGCAAAAGGCGTCGTGACGGCGCTGGAGCCATCGTTCTCGGCCGAAGCGGGCGCCGAACTCAAAGGTACGTTCGGCGCGGTCGGTGCGATGCGGGACAAATTGCTGGGCGGCGAGCCCTGCGACGTGGCGATCCTGACCGCGGCCCTGATCGAGGAACTCGCCGCCAGCGGACACCTGCTCGCCGGCTCCGCCGCGCCTCTGGGCCGCGTGCGCACCGGCATCGCCGTGCGCGCGGGCGAATCGCTGCCCATGATCGCCGATCGCGACGCACTGCGTGACAGCCTGGTGCGTGCCAGCGGCATCTTTTTTCCGGATCCCCTGCGTGCCACCGCCGGCATCCATTTCGTGAACATCCTGAAGCAGCTCGGCATCCACGATGAGGTCCAGTCCCGACTGCGGCCTTTCCCGAACGGCGCGACCGCGATGGCCGCGCTGGCGCAGAGCATCGAGGCGGGACTGATCGGTTGCACGCAAATCACCGAAATCAAATACACCGAGGGCGTGACCCTGGTCGGGCCTTTGCCGAAGGAATTCGAACTGGCGACGGTTTATTCGGCGGCGGTATGTAGCCAAAGCGCACACCCCGAGACCGCCGCCGCCCTGGTCAAACTGCTCTCCGGACCGCAGTCCGCGGCGCTGCGCGCCGCGGGCGGCTTCGAGTTCTGAAAAATCCGCTATAGTTGCCCGGCCCGTAACGAGCATCAGCGGCCATGGGTAACCCCGGGCCGGAACGGGTTTCCGACATCACACTTCAGGAGGCTGGTCGTGCCAGGCTTGATCAACCAACACAACAGGGATTATTACGGCGGCGGTCTGATGATGCTCCTCGGCGTCGCTGCCGCGATCCAGGGGGCACGCTACCAGATCGGCACCCTGAGCCGGATGGGCCCGGGCTTCTTCCCGATGGCGCTGGGGGTGATCCTGGCGCTGATCGGGCTGGCGATCGCGGTCAATGCCCGGCGTGCCGTGCCCGCCGGCGAGGAAAAACAGTTGCCGCCGGAGTGGCGCGGCTGGATCGCCATCGTCCTGAGCCTGGTCGCTTTCGTGGTGCTGGGCATCTACGGCGGCCTGCTGCCGGCGAGCTTCGCCGTGGTCTTCATCGCCGCGCTGGGCGACCGCCAGAACAGCGTCAAGGCGGCGTTCTTCCTGGCGCTGGCGATCGCTGCGGTTGCCGTGGTGGTGTTCTGGTGGGCGCTGCAGGTGCAGTTTCCATTGTTCAACTGGGGCTGAACCGTGATCGAAAAATCTTTGATGGACTTGTGGTTCGGCTTCGGCGTCGCGCTGGAGCCGCACAATCTGATGTGGTCCTTTTTCGGCGTCCTGATCGGCAACCTGATCGGCGTGCTGCCGGGCATGGGGCCGATTTCGGCGATCTCGATGCTGCTGCCCCTGACCTATACCCTGCACCCGGTGGCGGCGATCCTGATGCTCGCCGGGATCTTCTACGGCTCGCAATACGGTGGCGCCATCGGCGCCATCTTGCTGAATCTTCCCTGCCATCCGCCGCACGCGGTCACCTGTCTGGACGGCTACCCGATGACCTTGCAGGGCAAGGGCGGCACGGCGCTGGGCGTCACCATGATCGCCTCGTTCTTCGCCGCCTCCTTCGGCATCCTGGTGATGATCTTCGCCTCGCCGCTGCTGGTCCAGGTTGCCTTCAAGTTCGGCCCGGCGGAGATCTTCTCGATCATGCTGCTAGTATCGAGACCTGTTAATTACGAAACATAATGCAAGCCCATTTTACGATCCGCGTCTTGTCGAGTGAACGACCACTCGATGCATCGGTGCTCGGTGTTGCGGCGCGTTTGCCA
>Ga0315268_10006309_pt1 | contig 12639 bp, 11 predicted proteins | sample C1_top_MG_FD_204535 | JGI IMG/M metagenome (GOLD analysis project Ga0315268, IMG submission 204535) | Sediment microbial communities from Yellowstone Lake, YNP, Wyoming, USA - C1_top | ecosystem: Environmental > Aquatic > Freshwater > Lake > Sediment | place: USA: Wyoming | collected 2017-08-01 | reverse complement strand
GAGGGTGGAATGGCCATCGTGTATAAAGCCTATGATACACACCTGGATTCGGAAGTGGCAGTCAAGGTTATCCGGATGGAAAGATTATCCCAGGATCTGATCGAAAAAACCCTTAAGCGTTTCGAACGGGAGGCCAGAGCCCTGGCAAAACTCACACATACGAATATTGTCAAAGTGACTGATTATGGGGAATTTGAGGGCAAACCCTATTTGGTCATGCCTTACCTTCCGGGCGGCACACTTAAACAGAGAATGGGAAAACCCATCCCTTATCAGGAAGCCGCGCGTCTATTGATGCCAATCGCCGAAGCACTTGCATATGCACATCGGCAAAATATAATACACCGCGATATAAAGCCGTCCAATATCCTGCTTACAGAAGCTGGCGGCCCGATGCTGTCTGATTTTGGCGTCGCCAAACTGTTTGAAATGGAGGAGACGCACGAATTAACTGCCACCGGTTCAGCGATCGGCACTCCGGAATACATGGCACCGGAGCAAGTCTCAAGCAGGGCCATGGATGGCCGGGCAGATATTTACTCCCTTGGCATTGTATTTTATGAGATGGTGACCGGTCGTAAGCCCTATCAGGCTGATACACCGATGGCGGTAATGATCATGCAGGCTCGCGATCCACTGCCTCGTCCAAAGCAATTTGTCCCTCAATTGCCAGATGAAGTGGAACATGTGCTGATCAAGGCTCTTGCTAAAAACCCCGCCGATCGATTTCAAACTATGGATCAATTTGTGGAAGCGTTGGCTCGTCTTATGGGCCCCGTAGGCCAAAAGAGACAAGGTGTCGGGCGGGATAAGCAAGTTTCCCTGTTCCGGAATTTTCGTCCCCAAAGCCCCAGGACACTTTTACTCCTGGGAACGCCAATTGTTATCATTTTGTCCCTTATTGGATTACTGGTTTATAAAAACAATTCCAATATTCCATCCAGCCCACCTGATCAACAAGTTCCGCCATCCATCCTGGCTCCGACCGCCTCTTTGATATCTCCAATACCGCCAACGCAAATCCCTCCAACGGTAGTGGTGCCCACCTTTAAGGTTGGTTTGGTAACCGATACTGGTGGAATTAATGATAATTCATTTAACACAGGCGCCTGGAATGGGGCTCAACAGGCATTAACGATTCCCGGCGTTCAAGCGGCTTATCTGGAGTCCAAAGGGCAATCAGATTACGCTGCAAACATTCAAAAATTCATGGATGAAAAATCTGACTTGATCGTAACTGTCGGTTATCTGCTTGGTGTTGATACAGCCGCGGCTGCAAAGGCCCACCCAAATCAGAAGTTTGCCATTCTGGATTATACCTATCCGGACTGCTACCCGGGTGCCGTGGAGGGCAAAGATTGTGGTTCGGCTGCGGCATTATCAAATGTCGTTGGTGTGACCTTTTCCATTGATCAGGCGGCTTTTCTGGCCGGTTATCTTGCCGCCGGCATGAGCAAGACCGGCAAGGTGGGCACCTACGGCGGTTTAAACATTACACCTATTACCTTGTTCATGAAGGGGTTTGAGGCAGGTGTGAAGTATTACAATCAAAAGCATAATACTTCCATTCAATTGCTTGGCTGGAATACCTCCAAAAACGAGGGGATGTTCACGGGCAACTTTACTTCAACAGATGATGGCCGGAAATTTGCGAACACCCTGGTTCAACAAGGCGCTGATGTGGTTTTTGCCGTGGATGGAAGAGCTGGTTTCGGTTCAGCAGCATTCTGTAAAACAACCGGGAAGTGTTTGGTGATTGGCGTGGATGACGATTGGTATGTTTCCGCACCGGAGTATAAGTCGGTGGAATTAACCAGTGTTCAAAAAAGAATGGATGTAGTTGTTTATAATGTAATCAAGTCCTCCCAATTTGGCACACCTTTGACTGGAACCTATATTGGCACCCTTGCGAATGGTGGTGTAGATCTTGCCCCCTTCCATGACTTTGAAAGCATCGTCCCCACCAATTTGAAGGCGGAACTTGATACGATCAATATTGGACTTCAAATGTCCAGCATTAGCATTGATGGTGTTTTAAGCCACTAATTTTATATTCAGGATCAAAAGCCCTGCTTAACCTTTACATTGGATACGCGGATTTTTTATGGGAAGAACTCAATAAACCCGGGTCTACTTCTTTAATTCAAAGGTTAATTGGACGCCATTGCGCCCAAACTCTATTACATCACCATCCCGGAGAGGTTGTTTTTGTTTTGGGATCAGGCGCCTGCCATTTAATTTTGTTCCGTTTGTACTACCCTGGTCAACCACATAGAAATTATCGCCTTCCCGCTCCACAGAAGTGTGTCGGCGCGAAACAACCTTATTCACATCATAAGGCGTCAGATCTATCTCAACCAGGTTTCCTCGCTTAACATCACGGCGGCCGATAAGGGTTGTCCCACTCCCAATGGAAAATTCTTCACCTGTTTCAGTTCGAAGATAGGCACCTGCCCTTGTTTCCTCGGATCGAGAGCTGTCCTGCTCGCGTTTCAATTCAAGATAATAGCCATCAAGGACCCCGGCGTCGCCCAGGGTTGAGTTGGAAGGTATACGGGTAGCGCCGTGCTCCGTTCTTACTAACAAGGCGTATACCCCTTCTTCCTTTTGGGATTTGTTCAGCGACTGAGCGATAGCCATTGCCAGGGCCCTGCTTGGGATATTAAGGGGCAGGGCAAGGTCAAGGTGTACCCTGGTTTCGGTTTCAACAGTGACGACAGCGTATGACATGGGGGTCAATTATTCCGGGGATCTGAATTTTCTCGGTGATGAATTTTAACCTAAAGCCCTAAAATGATTTGATTTTTTGAGCAAGCTCATCGCTTGAAACCGAATGAATATGAACTTCTTTTGATGGGGCATGGTCCAAATCGTGTCCATCCAGGAGCCATAAACTGGACTTTCCTTGAACAATCGAAAAACTTGTTTGGCGATCCCGTCCGGTATTTTTGGGAATATATTGTATATCTGAGTATAGGATTGGATGGGCAAATGCCTCGGCAAGGTTTTCCGCTGTTCCAGGGTCAAGCGTTTTTGAGAGCATTTTAATGGCTTTATCCAAATTACCAGCCAGGGCCGAATCTCGTGCAGCCAGTAAATTGCCAGCAATGACCTTTCCCTCCTGGGATTTGTTGGATTTTATTTCGGATAGGCGTAAAAGAGATAATATTGCCTTGCCGAATGCAAGATCATCTTCAACGGCAATAAACTGATGAATTGCGATAATTGGAATGGTATGCATAACCCTCATTTTTCGTGCAGAGTGAAAATAAATCGTCTGTCTCGGACCATTTGGAATGGTCGAGTTTATAATAATGGACTTTTCCGGCCTGGCACAGCTGATTATAAGAGCTAAAACAGGATCAGAGAGCGTAAATTTATGGTCCATGTTGGGGATTAAAAAACCCCTTGCTACCAAAGAGCGTTCGGCGGCTCCAAGAACAAGCTTCTGTTCTCTTTCGTTTAATTCCGCAAGAATCTTGTTGTCCAGACCTTCCATCATCAGAATGTTTAAATACCGTAAAGCAACAAAGAGTTCTTCCTGGCTGAGAGAAAATGATAATGTTCGTTTCTTTTCCATTATGTCATCCTTCTACATCGTCAATAAACATTAGGCGCCAAATCTTCGGCAAGTGCGGACCCCGCATTTAAGGCGGCGTCAGTTATGCCATCAGACAACTTTTGGGTATAAGTACCCAAATCTATTTCGTCAACTCCGTTTTCAAGCCAGGCAGCTTGCGAAGTGAAGCCGGATACTTCGAGCCCTCCCGCAATGACCCTTCCTGCAAGTAATACACCTTGATAACCCAGATAAACTTCACCGACAATCGGTATGGCGTATAACCCATCATCGACGAGCGTGCTAATTCCAAAATTCAGGAAACCGCTAAGGACTGCCTTGTCCCATCCCTCTCCTTGATTGACACCATTCACTATGCTAAATCCAACTGAAAAAGCTGGTGAAATGTCTCCAAGTGGATCTTCGACTTTCATTAACGTTGCCGCACCTCCGATTATCGAAAAACCTCCCCCGATAGAACCGCCTGTCCAATTAAGCCAGTCAAATTTCTGAGGGGAGGACCCGGCATCAGACGGGTTTGTTAATGGAGTCGGTGAGCCTGCCATCATGGGAGTACTATATAACGGAAGCGGAACTTTGTAACCATGAGTGGCATCCATTGCCTCCCATTCATTAATCTCTGCACGAACTTGCGTTGATAGCAATTGAAAATCAGTGTTAAGTTTTTGCATTTGATTTGCAATTTGAATAAGCTCTGCCGCGTATCGGCCTGCTCCGCCTCCCTGCCAGGCGCCGGATATTTGTGAGGCAAGCGTGCGAAACTTGCCCGGCTTGACCGACATCTGGATGATCACCCAGTCCATCTGGTGTAATATCTCTTCGACATGCTCGGTTTTCATTCGGATCAGTGACATGAAATGCTCCGGTAAGGTGTCTTTATATGTTCTCAGGAAAGCAGGGCGGCAAGTGCATCATTGAACCCTTGATGATCAACCAACTTTGCGTTTCCCAACTCCGGGCTGTCTGCCGGAAATTCTATCAACCAACTGCGTTTTCGCCCTTGGAGCAAGGCTAGGGCCAGTTTGCGGGCATTAAGTGTCTCTTCTCCCGTCATCTGGCTGTTGGCATCGATCCTCACGATCGAACCGCGCAGGATGGGATTGACCAGATCTTCAGTAAATTCATTTGCCGCCGACTTTGACCATCCCTGGTCAATAAGAATACTATCGAGTGTTTCTTTTTCTTCCATGGATTGATTTAGAATATTCTGTGGTACTTTTCCGTATTCAGCTTTTTTTAATCCCTTACCAAATCCGTCAAAATATAAATTTAGATACTGGTGGAGTCCTGCCATATCTCCCTGCTCTAATTTATGAACGACTCCTTTATCCGAAGTATGACTGGTAAAGCGTTTACCATGTTGCAGATGAACGCTTGTTTTCTTTGTCTCGTGCTTCGTTATGATAGTAAGATGCAACAATTGATCATAGGAAGCCAACGGAAAAACCAACATCTCCAGTTCTTTTTCAAGTCGGGGAGTATGTTGTTCAGTAAGAGTCATCAAGTTGAATGCTAACAAGGAGTTCGTTGCACCGATTAATCGGGCCTCCATTTGATGGCCAGTAATATCTGGATATATGGAACGGATTAATGCATGTGACATATCCGATCGATTGATCATTCCAAGCGCCAGAGACAACTCCTCCATGCTTAGAGAGAATGAGACCAGTTGGTTGTCTATGTTGTCCATGATCGTTCTCCAATTCTTCCGAAGAGAGCAGGGTGATAAACTATTTTACAAACCCTATTAGAAATTGTTCAAAGGTATCCAAGTCAACTAACCGGGCTTGACCAATTGCCGATGGTTCCATAGATGGAAATTTAAAGACCCAGCTACGTTGTAATCCTCTCAAGAATAACAAGCCCGATCTGGGGGCTTTTGCTATTTGTTCCTCGGATGTGAGATTCCCACTATTAATTCGTATCAAGGATCCTCGTACAATTTTGCGAATGAGATCCTCAGCTAGCATATCTGCACGATCAGATGGCCAGCCGGCATTTGTCAAAGAAATCGAAATCTGCATCTGGTTTTTATGCAGTTCAAGGGAAGTGGGAAGGATGGAAAACGGTATAGGTGCTTCAAAATGATCACTAGTTGAGGTAGATGAGATGATGGATTCTCCTAATATATAGATTAGATATTTACCCAGGTCGCGAAATTGGCCATATTCCAGCACATGAACAACGTTAGCTTTATTTAAGTGGGAACAAAAAGCCTTTGGAGACTTAACATGGATGGTTAGTTCTAATGGCCTACTTCCGCTCACAATGTTGAGATATATAAGTTGATCAAACTGGATTAGTACTGTTGATGCTTTTTCCAGGTTTTTCTCCAAAATTGGTTGGCCTGCGGTTGATATTTTACTAAATCCGCGAGCTAATAAAGAATGACTGGCACTGGACAGAAGGGAATCCATGTCTAATCGAACCAGATTCTCGTGAGCAGTTTTTAGAATTGCCTGTCCTTGCTCCGGTTGCCCCACCATACTTAGCACCAGGGATAATTCTTCGGCACTTAAAGAAAACTTACTAACCAGAGTTCTTTTTGAAAATTCTTCTTGTGTCATATTCATTCCTCATTGGTTATGGAATAGCTGCAACTGAGGCGGCCACCCCGGCCATGAACGTGGGATTGTCTAAATTCTTGGCAACAAACTTTACTATAGTGTCATGTATACTATCTTGATATAAGAAAGATTCCGCTCCCCACGAAAGCCCTTCTGTAACCACCCACGCTCCTATTCCAACCAAGGTGGAAACACCAGCAGTAAAAACGCCCATTACACTAGCAACGATCAAGGCAATGTCAACCCCGAGTTTCAGTTTTGTAATATAAAGTGCAAATAGCATATCCACTATGGTTGCAGCCTCTCGTTCATTCTCATTCTGATATTTAATAAGATCTTCAGTGTAATGATCCCAAAAAAGTGTAGCACCACCAATGATATCTAAGACTGGGCCAAGCGCCATAAATAGCGGGTTTTTTGCGATAGGGCTTTTTGCCAGATCAAGACCAATGTCAGCGCCTTCCTTCAATAATCCAATTCCGTCCATCCCTTGATTAACAATATGTGCTATCGGATGATAATCAACGCCGGAATCTTTGGGTTTTTGAGGTCCTACGCCAGCTGCAACCACATAATTTGGCGTCGCGACCTTGAAATCGTGTGAGCCGTCGGCCTGCACCCATTCATTCACTTCGCTCCGTACCTGCTTCGCCAGCGTTTGAAAATCAGCGTTATGTTTTTCCATTTGGGCTGCAAGTTGACCCAGTTCCGTCACGTAGCGACTCGCTCCGCCTCCCTTCCAGGCATTGGATATCTGGGAGGCAAGCGAGCGAAACTTCCCCGGCTTGACCGACATTTGCAGGATCACCCAATCCATCTGCTGGGCGATTTCTTCGACATGTTCGGTTTTCATGTGAATGACTGACATGAGCATACTCCTGGAATCCTGCTCAACCTGCCGACCTGCTAAAAGGAAAAATTGTGCTTAATACTTCAAAATTTACTATCAGCAGCTTCCCAAGTTGAGATCTCTCCCGAAAGCCGCTCTGAAATATCCCCCAAACTGCTGGCGATTCCCGTAACGGCAGATCGCCAGGTCTCATACTTATCGAAAAATTCAACGGCTGAATGCCCCTGCCAATCAGGCGGCAAACCATAGACATAATCTGTCATCTTCTGAGAATATAAGTTTAAAGTGTTCTGTACTTCATCCAATTTCTTGACAACTGCCAACATTGCTTCGATATCCATATGAAGAGTGGTCATGTTTTTCTCCTTTTCTCCTGATTAATTACTTCAAGCTGTCGTCTACTGTGGGAGGGCACTCGCCAACCTTTGGCGTTTGGACGAGACGTGCCTTGCCTCCACTCACCCAGAAACCTCGCCCAGGCGGGAAATCCATCTTTCGGTAGGGTTGCATGATCATTTGTATCCCAAGCCAGTCAAGATCGCTTGGATCTTTGGACAGACATACCCCCGTTTTGCAATCGTGCAAGAAACGGATGAACAGATTGGACGTCATCAACAAGCGTACCTCATCGAGGGTACTGGCGGCAATCAAAAAAACATCATTGCGGGATGGGAGTCTCAGGGCCAGGGCGTTGAGTGCCTGTGCCAGGGTCTCTTTGCCCTGGGAAAAGGCCGCGCCGATATCGTCCATCAGCAACAAGGTTCGTTTGTTTCCACCGCCTGCATCCGGTTGTTCGCCGATTTGATTACAGGCATCCACTGCGGACTGGGTCGAGTCGAACACATCCATCAGCTGGCCTTCCTGCAGCCAATCCAGTGGACTGCGCCGGAAGGCAAAATATTTTATCCGCCATCCTCCCGGGTTTTGCCTGAGCGCAGCGGACGCCACACTTGCCAGGAAATTGCTTCTCCCGCTTCGATGCGGACCAAGCACCAGCCACTGGGGAATTTCATTCAGTAGATTGGGGGCTAAAATGTTTAAATTATCGTAACCGATTCCCACAGGAACAGGCAAAAGATCTGCTGTGGAGTGTGGTATGCCAGGCCATAAATCCACGAGCGGGATACAGGTTTTGAGAACATCAATGGATTGGGGCCTTTCCCCGTGCCAGGACCGATCCATCTCCTTGATCAACTGTCTCCAATCGTCCGTCAATTCTTCATCCAGGATTGGTCTTGCAATCTGGCATTCTGCCGCACCCATCTCACTTGACCAAAAATAACCGCGACCTTCCGACCTTGCGCTTAACGGCATGACCTTCACCCCGAGCACATCCATATATTCGTCGCTCGCCATCTGCAGTGCAATGCGTTTGGAGATGTTGCTCGCGACAACCCTAGGGAGATCCGCTCCACGATTGGTGGTGATGATCAGGTGGATACCGGCCGATTTACCATCACGCACAAAGCGTTGTATTTGTTCCGCCTGATCGGAATAATTCTTTCTCAACTCTGAAAAGTTGTTGATCACCAGGAATATCTGGGGCCATCCCTGTTGTTCGCCATTCTGTAAGTGACCGGAACTGCGTTTGTCCATCTCTTCACTCAAAAACCTTATCAGACGCACAAGCCGTTCTTCTTCGGTCAGTCTGAGCACTGCGCCGGTATGAGGCAATTGCTCAAAGGCATTTAATGTTCCGGCGCCATATTCCAGAATATAAAATTGCAGCTTATCGGGCGGATGGGTTAAGGCCAGGGACAACATGATGCTTGTGAGGGTCATGGCCTTTCCACTGCTCGGAGCGCCGACAATCCACAAATGACCGTCTTGATCCTCGAAATCGATCTCCAGATTTTCCTGTATACACCTTTGAGGAAAGTCCAATGCTCCAACCGGAGCTATCAGGCGGCTTCCATTAAACAAATCCTCATTCCATCCCTGTCGTCCGAATATCGATTTTAAAGCCGATTCGGCCAGTATATCGTGTAACTGAATTGTATCCGGCAAAGGGTCCAGGTACATGGGGCGGGCATGGTCTGTATCACTGGTCGCCTCCTTGATGAGTGATACGATCAAATCCTGTTCAGCTGGTTGCTGCTGTTTTTGTTCAGCTTTACTGGAAATCTGGGCACTCGTATGGAGGAGCTGCCATTTTCCATCCGCCCCCACCGTATATATTTTGAAGGTCGATTGAGTCTCCTCTTTTTGGTCAAGAAAAGTTACACCGGCATAGGCCGCCTGGAACTCATATAGATCTCCGTCCATGGAATGCAAATATCCCTGGCCGGTACGCTCTGCTTTAGGCAGGGAACGATCAATTACATGCATCTCCTCCTGGCGCGCCACTTTGAGGGCAATATGCCAGCCGACGTTATTGAGCAGTCGATCCACAGCGGGGTTAACATCTTGATTCGCCAGGAGCATGTACATTCCCAATGAGCGGCCCTGCCGCACCAGGCGATCCAGCATGGCTGGCAGGCGCGGAAAGTCATCCAATCCACGGGCAAACTCATCAAGAAGCATGACTAAATGCGGAATGCTTGCATCCGGGAATTTTTCATTATATGCCCAGATGCTTTGAACCCCGGCTTGCGAAAAGACGCGCTGACGGCGTTCAATCTCTGATTCGATCGCACTGAGTCCACGCTCCACCAAATCGGGGCCGAGGTTGGTCACAACCCCCACAACGTGAGGTAGATCTTTTAAGACATTGAAGGCGGCTCCACCTTTAAAGTCCATGAAAAAGAAATTCAAGAGCCTGGGCGCATATTTGTAAGCCGCTGATAAAACCAGGGATTTCATGAATTCGCTTTTGCCGCTTCCAGTGGTCCCCACCAGAATGGTATGGTAGGCGCTGATGCCTCCCTTCTCCGCCGGCAAAAGATTTAACACAACCGGTTCCACCCCTTTGCGGCCGCCGCGCAGACCAAAAGGGAATTGCAGCAGTTCGTCATCATCCCGCACCCTTTGCCATCCCAGTTTGATCGACTCCAAGCTGGGAGTGGATGTATCCAGAACTTCCGTGAGGCGTACGCTTTCCGGGAGATTACTGCTTCCTTTACTGGATGATATCTCTAAATTCGCCAGGGAGCGGGAAGCGCGTTCACAATCGAGCAAACTGGCAAATTCCGTTCGCCCCTGGAGACGTTTTCCTCTTTCATCGCCGGCCCATGATTCAACATAATGGACATCACCCTCGGTTACATCAATTCGAGCGCGACATTCGCGCGGCCAGTTCCGCCCGCCGACAAAGATCAAGTAGATTCCCACCTCATGTCCATGAGATGCCAGGAGTTTTGCATCAGAAGATTGGCGAATCTCACCATTATCATCCAGGAGCGCGACGATAGCGGGAGGCGCTTCCTCCTTTTTTCTTACAGTTGTGTCCGGGTTTTTACGGGATTGATATTCGTTGGTTAACCATTCGAGGTATCTATCGATTGCGTTGGAACTGAAAGCCAAACGTCGAAGGTTTTCGCCTTGATTGATCGAGCGGGTATGAGGCGCCCATTTCAGCCATTCCCATCGCTTCTGTGCCTCTTCGGAATCGGCGAGGACGGCAACCTGTACTTCCTGCGGAGAATGATGTATGAGAATATCCAATACCAGCCGCCGCGCAACTGCGTAGCCCTGTTCTCCACTTTTACTGACAATGGTGACACTTCCCACTCGAGGGAGATCCAGGATAATGGGAAGATCTGCTATTTCCTGATAAGAATTGATGACATCATCCGCCAGTTTGGTCAAGGGATCATTCTGATCGTTCAAACGCGGTAGTGTCACTTTAAAGGTTGGGGCGCTCATGCCTGTGCCCATGCGAAGCCATAGAAAGTCATTATCGCCCGGCCGGCGCCACCACAATCGGTGCCTTTTGGCTGATTTCAGGGCAATATCAATCACACGCGGCAGAAGGGCATACTCGCGGTCCATGAGAGTGCGCTGTTGTTGAGCGATCTCATTCAAACGTTCTCTTTGCTGGTTCAAGATGGTGCGATATTTCTGTTCCCGTGCTTCCATTGCCATGCGATACGTACGTCTTTGGAAAAAATAATTGACCATGTTGGCGATCGGGAAAGCCATCCCAACGATTGGCATAATGAAGAGAAAGGTCAGGTCAACGGAGGAGTTTTTGGATTTAGCGATTTGCGCATATGTCAGCATCGCAAGGAGCATGATGATGGGGGGAAGGAGGGTGGTAAACAGGTTGAGCGTGGATGGAGAGGGAGGAACTGCTGGAGGCGCCGGAAGTTCGACCACATCCTCCGGAGGCTTCCATGGTTCCCGCATTTGAATGACGAACTGTTTACGCGAGCCAAAATTGCCCCCAAATTTCGGCTGGACGGTTGTTTCGACAACTGGGTTATCTCTATCCATAATGTGTGGACCGTGTCCGAATCAAGCCATCCCAGAAAGTTTGCCTTCTGGGATGAATCATCTTGCTTGTGTCAAAAAATGAGTAAAACTGCTAACCCAGCTTGGCAGCTGCGGCTTCCCATTCTGTGATCTCGTTGCCGAGTCGCATCGTGAGGGCGTTGAGACTCTCCATCATTGTGTTCATCGAAGAACGCCACTGTTCATACTCCCCGAAGAACTCCGTGGCAGAGTTGCCAAGCCAGGCCGGTTGCAGACCATTTACGGCGCTGTTCATGCTCTGTACCATCGAACTCACCTGGGACTGTGTGTTGTTCAGTGTGCTCTGGGTGGAGCGGGCAGTCTCGACTTCCATATGAAGAGTCGTCATTTTGGGTTCCTCCTTGAGAATGGGTGGGATGACTTTGAAATTATTATATATGAGAATAAGAAAAAGTCAATCTGGAAGAATAGGGGATCGGTTGTGACGAATTTCATTAATGAACTATCCCCCGAAAACTGATCACTTTTTATGTCGGGATTTGGCAACGACTGCCTCCGAGCTGTTGCGGAAGTTGGGTTCGATTCTAGTCAGCATTTACGGGGTGGGTCTCACCGCCGCCGGAATCTTTCCCCCAGAACCGTGTCCTGGCTACTTCGTTCATCCGCCAGATATTTTCGGATATTCACATCACAGGAATGGGGAAGTGGGGGGAGTTCATGCGTTAAAATATAGCGAACCCGCTACTCAATTTGAATAGCGGGCCCGAACTCTGCGATCCCGACGGGCCACATACGCACTCTTACAACCCCATCCAAATTATTCCTCCAGGGATTCCGCTGGACGAAGCTTTGGCATTAATAAAATTTCGGCAGAACGCTAAAAAGAACTTGCCAAAAGAATCTGATTCTTAGATCCCTTTTGGTTTGCTCAGGTCGAAAGTGCCTCACACCCTTTGTGTGAGGCACTTTGATTCCAGAATCAGAGCATGTGAAAGCCCCTACGCTGTGAGCTTTGTATAAGGATCAATAACTGGAGGTATGCAATGAAAGAACTGCAAAAAATCGTGAGCGACATCCGTAGCGGGGCAATAGCCCTGCGCGAAATTCCGTATCTTCTCATCGCAATCGTTAAGAGAAAGATCGCCAAACGTTACGCGCTTCCAAACGACGAGTGCGGACCGACGATATGCTGAACACGCTACAAACATTGCTCCAATTCATCTTTAACGCCATCAAGAATTTGCTGGGTTTTCTGGCGATCGTCTTCCTGGGAATTGTGGCTGCGGTTC